>Ga0214477_100030_pt1 | contig 83745 bp, 66 predicted proteins | sample M1_20Mar14CPVII9_FD_165058 | JGI IMG/M metagenome (GOLD analysis project Ga0214477, IMG submission 165058) | Marine eukaryotic communities from Monterey Bay, California, United States - M1_20Mar14CPVII9sort6BwellC16 | ecosystem: Environmental > Aquatic > Marine > Unclassified | place: USA...
TTGAATGTAAACTCTTGCACCAAGTCTCACTTCTCTTTCTCCTCTCGTCAATTCCTCAAGCCAACAAGCTTATGACAACTCGTCCAGCACCACGAGTGCCTCCGTTGTGGCACCCACGTCTAGTGTGGTGGAAGGGCATCAAAATCAAGGTTCCAAGCCGCCTCCAAGTCAGTACTTCGTACCAACCCCATCGAATCGGCAGCAGATGCCAAGTCAAGCCTTTGCTCATCCTCAAGCCGCTGCACAACAGAATCAGACCCCGAGTCACAACACCCAAGTCGGTGGTGGTGGTGGTGCCGTGAGTGGTCAATCGTTTGTTGGACAAAGCGGAGGCGATGGTGCTACTACAGCCGGTGGAATGAATGCTCAGCAGACTTTCGGACAGCAGAGTTTCGGTCAAGTTTCGAATCAGCAGGGCAGCGTTAGGTAAGACCTGTGTTATGTGTGTAACTTTCTTTGAATGTAAACTCTTGCACCAAGTCTCACTTCTCTTTCTCCTCTCGTCAATTCCTCAAGCCAACAAGCTTATGACAACTCGTCCAGCACCACGAGTGCCTCCGTTGTGGCACCCACGTCTAGTGTGATGGAAGGGCATCAATCTGTCAAGCCTCCAAGTCAGTACTTCGTACCAACCCCATCGAATCAGCAGCAGATGCCAAGTCAAGCCTTTGCTCATCCTCAAGCCGCTGCACAACAGCATCAGACCCCGAGTCACAACACCCAAGTCGGTGGTGGTGGTGGTGCCGTGAGTGGTCAATCGTTTGTTGGACAAAGCGGAGGCGATGGTGCTACTACAGCCGGTGGCAATGGTGCCTTAGCTACTGCAGCCGGTGGAATGAACGTTCTTCAGCAGGGCGTTCTTCAGCAGGGTTTTGGTCAAGTTCCGGATCAGTGGTCTCAAATCCCGGCCAATGAACAGTTTCGTGCTCGGCCGGCTGTTTTGAGTGCTCCATCTTTTTCTGATTGTTCAACAATGGGTGAGACAACAGCTAGTGTTGGAGCCTTGTTCGGGACACAATCTATCATGAGGCCCAGTGTCCAGTCTTCAATTTCAAGTTCTTGTCAAGTCCAATCGTCATCCGCAGCAGAAGGTTACTTCAAGTCTTCGAAGCGTCGTTTCGATGAACCTGTCCAAGCCAATGTTGATCTTTCATCCCAGGCAGGAGGTGCTCGATTACCCTTCTCAGCTAACTTCTCGTTACCCCCAACAACCAAGGCAAGTGAAGAGGTGGCACCTAAGGTAGAAGTCAGTGTAGCTCCGGCTAATGCGGCAAGTGTTCCACAAGCTCCAGTCAACAATGTCACAACTTCGGCCGTGGTAGAAGTTTCTAGTCTTCAACAAGCTGCTATGTTAGGCAGCTCAATTGGTTTGGAGGGTGTATCCATGTTTGGTGCAGCTCAACAGAATCAAGAGCCTCCTGCCAACCCCGTTACACAAGCTCCAGACAACACCGACACACAGACAGTACAAACAGCACTCACAAGTCTTACAATGAGTTCAAACAAGAATTGATTAGAGAATTGGGGAGATGATGATTTCAAACATTTATTACTTATGAAAACAATGGCTAATTCTTATTTCCTAGTTGGCCGGATTTCATTACTCTATTTTGCATCAAGCAAGCCTTTTTATGGCCTGGATGCCGACCCTTATCTTATGGGTTTATTGGTTTCATATATATCACCATCTTTTTTTGCATGATGGTGGAATTCCCATGTCTCCTTGACAAAGAGATATTGGTAAATTAGAAATGAAAACCTTATTTGAAGAATGATCCTATTGCTTTAAATATACTTATACAAAGTAAGAACTTTCGATCGTCTTCTTGCTACCAAAGTAGAAGCTCCTCTTTCGTTGCCACACTGAACAAACAAACATTACCACCATTCACATCTTTTCCATTTAAACACTTCACGGGTGCATCTATAATACCAGTTTCATCATTCCCATCTGCTATATACTCTGCCAAACTATTTTCATTGGCATCATCATTATCATCAGTACTAGTAGTAGTACAACCACGTGTACATATCATTGGATAATATGGCATATCATTCACAGACGCTTCGATACCTGCCCATCCATCATTGTCTGAGTTAGAGACCTGTATGTTGATTAAGTTGTTATAGCACTCTTGCAATACTATAGAATTTGTTTCAAGTATTGATTTGGTGGTGTAACTTCTATATGTTCATTGTCTTCTTCTGTGGTAATGTGCACTGTATATCCATTATTGCTTTGATTTGGACCTGTTCTGATTAGAATACACGTTGTAGTAGTTGCAGCCTTCTTATCGTTTGGCATCGCCGTAGATTCGTTATCCTTGTCATCATTAGGCACTACCGCCGCGATTTCTATCTACTTGTTCTTCCCTTATATCCCAACTCTTATCACAATACGGACGATCTTCAATAGAAAAAGTTGTACTAAAATCTATATAAGGTGAACCAAATCATAATCGGACATGAAGTATATGTTAAGTTGTGGATTGTACGAGCCTGACGGAGCATCAACAGATGAACATTGTTTTCTACATATTTTGAGAGATGATGATTCATCATATTTGATAAAGTTGTTGGTATCATCAGCGTTAGGTGGCCATGATAACCATCCGATACCATTTGAGTTTGTAGTATCGTGTACGTGTTGATAGCCGTAGGATGGTAAGAGTCGAGTTTATGATTATGCTTATGCATTATAAACTTATTGGCATTGACCACTGTGCATATGAGTGAAGGAGATAGAGTAGAGAAATCGTATTGAGGTTGGTTAGTTGTCTCATCGTCAAGATATACAAGACGATATGAGACGAGTTATTACTCACCTCCTCCATTATAAAGAGCCCCAAGAACGATACATATGATTGTATTCATATTAGTAGTATCATATTAACAAGCCGTGATATAGGGGGTCTCTAAGGCGCCGCGATCGATCGATTATAATTGCAACTCCATCATTGCAAAGATTAGTGCCCGACAGAGGCCTTCGAGTTGGTTCACGTAGGTTGTATCGCCAAATCTTTTGCAAAAAAAGCATTGCAAATCTTCTGTTTCACGAGTTGTCAACCCCCTTATGCCGTGATGCCTCTGCCGCCATAATAATCTCACTACAACTCCATGACATCCATAATGATGTTTCAGCTAATCATACTCTCTTCGACTGCAATGATAGCAGTTGCAACAACAACACCCTATCACACACTAACCTTGTCAGATCTACCACTTCCAAATAAAACCGCGGCACGTCCATCTCCTCTAAAAGGATTTGTAACATCACCCGAATGGCATACAGGTGGATATACCAATCCACAATATAACGAAGATAATATAGAATCAACTATGGAATTTTATTACATTGGTTTATCAGATGTTATGACGGATATGGATACCTTTCCAGGATTTGATACAGTCATTGAGCCTAGATTGGTTGCATCTGCAGCACGGGGTAAACATTCAATATTACGATTTTATATGGATTATCCACAGCCTGATATTGATAGTTATGTTTCTCATACACCACAATTCTTAAAGGATGAGCCGTATAATGTACTAATGACTGATTGGAGCAGTGCTGATTTAAATGCAGTGGGATCAAGTCCAGATTATACAGATGCAAATCTTATTATGGCACTTACCAACTTTGTATCAGCTTTAGGTAACCGATACGATGGTGATACTCGTATAGGTTACATACAGTTAGGTCTATTAGGCTTTTGGGGTGAGTGGCATACATGGACGGGAGATTCCAGTACAGATTCATGGATACCTGAGTCAACTAAGGTAAGCAGAATTTAATTGTGCACAATGGTCACAACCCACCCTTTGATCTTGGCATTGTATGTTCTGATTATGAAACCGATGATGAATGTATGCATAGATGACATACTCACTTGGCCGTGGCTTGAGTTGACTTGTGCACATGATATGGTTTTGCAGTTCCACTAACAAATGCTAACCCCCCTACCTCCCTCTCTTCTTGGGTATACTTGTGACCATTGTGTGGAATTAACTTCTGATTCCCTAAGATGGCATTAATTGATGTATTCGATACTTCATTCGAAGTAACACAGCTTCAAACTCGATATGCACATTGGTATGCATTCGGTTCGAATCAACGACAAAACTTTGGATTGCACGATGATTCATTTGCATACTCTACTATTGATGAGGGAGTATATCCAACTCCCATGTCATGGTTCTTTTGGAGTCAAGTTGAAACGTTAGGTGCCACTGACTTTTGGATGTATGGTGCCATGGGTGGTGAAGTCCGTCCTGAACTACAATCAACAATATTTGATGCAGATTATCCTGCCGGTACTCCATATCGTCAAGCTTTTGATATGTGTGCTGATACGACACATGCTACCTATATGTTGAACTATTATGCCTTTGGAGGTGTTGGATATCAAGGTGATGCACTTGTAAATGCAAGAGCTGCATCTGATCAGATGGGATATGCCTTTCGACTTTTGGAAGTATCTGTTGCCGAGGGAGCAGTTGCTGATACGGTTGATATTACTGCCACTATCATTCAAGATGGGTTGGCTCCCTTCTACTACGATTTGAGCTTAGCCCTCTCTTGTCAAGGATATACTGCCAACCTTGCCGGTGTTGATGATGTTGTTTCAGAGGGATCGACTGCATCATTTACATACACTGCTGTTCCGGCCACAACTGAATGCCTTTCCGTTCTTGAGTTTTCATTGTCATCATCATATGCATTAGATGGGAAACCTGTCAAGTTTGCACAAGGAATTGATGGAGCAGTCGTCGATGTATCATTACCACTACCGCCTACAAGTACGACGACAACAACTGTGGCCACTACAACTACTCAAGGCACGACTACTCAGGCCACGACAACTCCAGCTACTCAGGCCAAATACATTTGTTCCAAGAATGAACCTATTCCTGATACCATTTGTGCTGACGGATCCCCCGCCGGTGGTGATTGTGCCACGGAGAATGATAACAATGGATGTCAAAAAGGAGGGAAGCGTTGTTGGTGGAATCCCTCATGTTCAGCTTCGAATACTACTCCTAGTCCAGTCACTCCAGCTCCTGTAGGAAGTCCTACAGGATCTTGTTTATCAAGGAATGGAAGCTGCTCTGTGAACAGTGAATGCTGCTCTGGAAACTACAAGAACAATGGTCGTTGTAGTTAGAGGAAGATGACTTGGTCTAAAGAGTAGTATGGATATGCGCTGTGTACTACTTTATGTTATTAGAATAGGATAGGAATGAACCAATGTAAAGATAGGATAGGCTCTTTCTTACTAACTTGTATCATTGTATAAACTAAATTTATCAAAACAATATCCTATCACACCAAGCATTAGTAATGTTCAATAACTCCTCATCTAATGGTAACTTTCCCAACTTTTGATACAACTTCTTCGCATTCATAATCTTTGCCTCGCCATTCGTCGATCGTAGTACATGTGTCAGATTAGGTGGACGATGTGCCTCAATTGATTTGGCATGGGGTAATAACCTCTCGGCAGTTGATTGTGTACAAAATTCATTACGAACTTGAAAGTCCTTCATGCCTGTAATGGCAAGACAATGACATGTGATATACTTCTCCAACGAGTCATGAACGTCATACTCGAAATGTTCTCGTATCCACTTTGCAGGTTGCTTCACTAATCCACAGTACATTGATATAAAGTCTGGTTTATCTTCTGCATTAACCTTTGTCATCATGTTCTCGTATTGTTTGTCTAATCGTTTCTTTGTGATCAATCTACGAAGTAACCAACCGGATATGCCTGACATTTCATTAACTTCATTAACTACCCTTTCACGTTGTAAAGTCATTGCTTCTGGGATACTTTCACCTAATCCACAGTAGAAGATACATCCTAATACTGGTTGGAGGTTAGTATCTTTTGTTATTTCATTGCAAATCAGTGGAAGGAGGATTGCACCCTCGGAATGACCAAGTAGAATAATCTTTGATTTGTCTCTTATAATGTATGTGATGTGAGGTATAGCAGTGCAGACCATGCACATCTATATATACCAAAAACTTACATTTGTGGATGCTGTACAGCAAATCTAACAGCCTCAACAGCATCATTAACTAAATCATACATACCAGCTCGATTATAAAAGTTCTTATCATTTGGGTGTATACTCTTCCCAACTCCTCGTTTGTCATATGATAGGATTGCAATACTCCCTTGATTTGATCTGGAGGAGGATGTCATATATTCAGCAAATTGATTTGATGTATTAAAGTTCATTGGTGGTTTGGGTACGTTGCCATTTCTATCTATTGGCTATTTATATTGCAATGGTGAGATTTGTGCATAAGATATGCACAAGATATATATATCGTGAGCATTTTATATATTGCAAAAGATACAACCCGAAGACACGTTCAACAAAGACTCACTCCAGAACCTGCAATGATTATAATTATAGGTAACAATAGACTCTCCTCATTCACTGTTGACGATGGTGGTAGATATAAATCTCCATAGAGCTTACACGATGGATCGGTTGATGGGAAAGATACTTCGATTTTGTTCATATCTTTATTACTTGCAACTTCGCTCCTCATTATGGTATACACTCTTCTTCGTCACCGGCTACTCTAACTTAGGGTATATCATACACTGACTTCTTTATAACGGCGTTGTGTGTGCCGCTGGCCGCCTGTGCCGCTGGCCGCTGGCCGCCTTGGCTAGAGGTTCTCACTAGAAAAATCTTCGTTGAGTCGCCAAACATAATTTTGATTCATTCAATGAGATCAAATTCAAGTTTTGATGAATGATTAATGACCATGTTGGGCTAGTATTAGTATAGGTACATATTAGAGTATTGCAACCTCACTTCTACGAAGAACAAATGAAACGTTTATCAGCACTATTTGCATTTATACCACAGAGATATCATCATTTGGCAGTCGGCAGCGGTAAACATTCTCATCTTGCACAACATAAATTTTCTCTACTACCAACTCAGCACTCCTCTCCTAGTACTATCAATAGAGCATTCATGAGCAGCTCTACAAATACAAATGATAATAATCAATATTATGTGCTATCTCGTAACGGTATACAATTGCCATGGAATGTAATACATGAAAAGTATAAAGATACCATATCAAACAATAAGAACAATAGCAACTCATCATTAGATGCTAGTACATTACTACAACTACTACCCCGAGGAGCATATACGACATGTCGAACAATTAAGAACGGATCATATATTTATCAATTTGATTATCATATGGATCGATTGGTTGTTAGTTCTCGTAGTATATTAGAGAACATCATTGTAAGTGGTAGTGGAGGAGAAGAAGAAGAAGATACCAACAAAGTAGTATTAGATATAGATTGGGAAAGAGAGTTGTTGATATCGTGCTCTGCACAGCAAAAGTTGGAATATATTAGATCTACAATAGATGAATTCCGTGCTCGTAATAACATGATTGAAGGTAGAGACTTTCGTATTACATTACTTGCAACTTGGGAGAAGAAAGATGATGAAACAAAGTGTCAAGACAATGAAGAAGAGGACGAGAGACCACAGTCGAGCAATTTGCATTCATTTCAAAGTGTTCTATACTGTCATGTAGGTTATCTACCTCAATCTTCATCCAATAGCACAATACCAACTACTCAATCATCATCATCCATAGGCGAAGAACAAAAGAAGAAGCATATACAAGTACTCATCCATGGACACGGTCGTCAAAACGCATTAGCAAAAGATTCAAAATGGGTATTAGATCGTAAACAACTAATCACACCGAATGGATATGAAGAGATTATATTGCTAAATGATAGCAATGAGTTATTAGAGGGTACACAAACCAACTTTTATGTCGTTACTAACACTTCTACGGTCATTACAGCCAATGAAGGTATACTATTTGGATCAGTACGAGATTCTGTATTACGAGTTTGTGACTTGCATGATATACAGGTTGAGTTACGTCCACCGACATTAGAGGATTTGAGGTATGCAAGTGGTGTGTTTATAACAAGTACTAGTCGATTGGTAATGCCTGTGCATGAGGTGGTATTAGGTGACTTACAATCGTCGTCTCTTGATACTGACGATGATGTTGATCAGAAGAAGAAGGATCGTCTTCTGACCTCATATTGCTATCCAAACTGTGCAACTACTGAGGATATACGTAAGTGGGTATTGGAAGATGTGGAGACACATAGTACTTCTATTTACAATTGAATTACATGGGGGTACTTATATTCTCAAATACAATATAGATTTAGGAGTAGTGTTTACAATCTACCAACCTAAATCTCCATTCAAATATCAACTTAAACCTCAAACAAATCAATCAAAACAATACACACGTCATAATGAATTAAAGTTCCACAACACAACTCTCTTCTACCCCATGCCCATATCTCAAATGTCTACTCGAATAGAGCCCCATCATTCATCGTCTTTTCACTCTTCTTCCTTTTCTTACCCTTGGCTTTGGTGGACTTTGTCTTTCCATTCTTAGACCTTGGCTTCTTACTTGGCTGACGACTGGGCTTAGTGGTAATGGGAGGGGAAGTGGTAGGTAAACCTTCGTTTCCTCCTTGACGTAGTTCAGCCTGATATGAATACATAAGAAGAGTATGTGATATGAGTATAGTTATGAAGATTAAAGGGTATAGTACACAACATGTGGTGATACTTACAAAGCATGCCCGGCACCGACTATTGCCCGCCCTAGTTCCTGTTGTATCACTATAATCACCTACAAGTACTCCCACCTGATCAACAAGGCCCAAATCATTACATGTACCAGAGGGGACTACCGATCCAGCCTCACAATCTCTACAAACTTGATCTGCATTACAACTGTTGTCTCCAATATCAACCCCTTGAGGCTCAACCTGGGCGTCGTATAAGTCACCTCGTCCAGCATTGTAGCAACTAATGTTATCCTGGCAGCTTCCATTTCCAACCTTCCACACATCAGAGCCAGAGATAACTGCAGACCTATCACGCAGACCAATATACTTACAAGAAAACTGATCTTGACAGCTATCATTTCCGATCTCCGCACCATTCAAAAAGTAACAATTCTCTACCTCACCTTGGCCAGAAATGGTTTGACAAGATCTGTCCCCAACCTTCGATTTGACACTGTCATGGCATGTCCCTCTATCACCAATGCAACTACTACTACCAATCACCATATCGTTGGTTCCCTGACACACACCATAAGCTTGGCTACTTCCAGTTTTAACACAGCTATTGTCGCCAATTTGCACATTCTTATTATTACCATCACATGCACGAATACCTTGACAGCTCCTCTCTCCAACTGTGCTATTGTAAAGAGACCAACATGAGAATAGTCCATCACAAGAATAAGGACCAATGTTACTTTCCTCAGCTTTTTCACAAGCCTTTTCATCCTGACAAGCATCATGTGAAATTGTCATTTTCTTAATATATTCACACACATTAGGTGAAGACTTCCCAGTATCGCAATTGGATGTATCGCCGGCTATAGAATCAGGTAAAAGTTGACCTCCACATCCACATTCACCAATAGTACTATGACTATTCTCAGCATTTTTACATGCGTCGTTCCAATTGCAAGCATACTTTCCAACTGTAAGATAACTAGAATGAGCACATGCGTCGATACCAACACAACCATAATCCTCAACAATACTATTGTCAAGATCATAGCATGCAGAATTTTCGTTACAAGCATTATCGCCAATTGTAGTGTTGGTTTGTTCACCACACGGCGCATTTCCCTTACCGCCCAGACATGAGTCATCTCCAATGTCTGCTGATACGCCATTTGGCAATAGTGCTACGACCAGAAGGACGAGCGCAAATAATGTATAAAGTACTTTGTTTTTAATCATCGTTGTCGATTGTCGTCGATAATTGTCGATTATCGCGAGGATAGAGATTTTTATATTGCTTCTTTGTATTGCTTTATTTTAGATGTTTGCAGAGTAATTAAGAGAGAGTTTATTATTATATTATGGCAAGAGCCTACTATATCACATAGGAGGTTCTCTATCAATAGCCTTATATTACAAAAGCCGCCAAACTTTGTTGAAAAAATACGATTAGAAGATGCGACAAACATCTACAGCCCAACTAAGAACCCCTTATTAGTTGCATCACTCATGATGAGAAACCCTTATTAGTCACATCACTCATGTCAGTTACACAACAAACTATCCCCTCACAGTAAGGATATTTAGAAGCCGCCAAAGAACACTACAAAACTATCCCTCAACATCAAAGTCGTTATCCCCTAATTAGTTTAATACATCAATCTAAACTATCTCTTACATACTTATATTGATACTCTCTCTACATATCATAGATCTGATGAAGTCATGATAACTCTTACTCTCTAGACACAAACAACACTATAACAGCACGCATGACACTGACACGATGGTCTTCTCTAAGCCACAACCGTTCCAATATGATTATGATTCTCAGCATTACAATTACAACCGGCGGTGTACTCTCTTTTCTATCAAGCTCATCAGTAATGATGAATAAACTCCTTGTAGCTACCATTGTCTCCTTCTTCGGGTTCTGGTAGATATGCTTGTTTAGAGTATGTGTGGGATGATTTTTAAATGCACAATATGTGGTGGGCTATAACTCGATATCCTGTCTTCTAGACCTCAATAATGCCTCTCCAACCACTCCAGTCATCATTTGTATTTGTATATCAGAATGATACAAAATTTGTGCATATCATATGTGCATTTTCTCTAATATCCCCATACGGCCAAATCATACCATATATGCAACAGGATACGTTCTCATATATCTTAATTGTTGTGCATTATCATACCTATTCTATCGGTATTGTGCTCCATGTAGTTGTAGAGTTGTTCTTCTACCACCACAATTTTATGAGAGAGGTAGCGCATGTCATCGATGCGGCTCTATCTCAAGCATATAGGAGGTATATAAACATCATCCGGCGCTATAGTAATACATAATCGTTGAAGGGTATCACATATGTATGTATCAGATACCTCATATGCTTTACAAATGGAGCCACCACTCGGTCATCCTGTGCATCATCGTTTATCATTTTTTGATGGGTGGACAGAAGTAAACATTTTGTAGCATCAACAGTGGTAACGTATTGATAATTGCAAATATTATAAAAGAGTAGGTCCGCAATATTATACTGTATGGAGATGGTACTGGCCATTATAGTTACAGAGCATGAGTAATATAAGATATGTAGGGGCCGACGGCAAGCGTCATGACGAAAGTATCTAGTGAAGAGAAAAATTGAGAGGATACCGTGCTGACAAAACTACAACAGGATTATATTTACTCTGGGCTATGGACAATCATTCAGAAAGGTTGGCGTCAACTATAAACACTACTATGGCTGGCGATTCCGAATATAATTGATGACTGGTGATCATACAGCGAGGCTTGGTTACCACCGATATAGTATTTAGGAGTATAAGTGCTTTACTCTTTTTTTATTGGTATTAGTTTCGTCTTCAAGTGCCGAGGATAAATACTGGATACAAGTTTGACACAATTGCAACATCAAATACAACAATACTACCTCTATAGAGAGCGGTAGTATGAGCATGAGTAATATAGTAGACGTCGGTACCCCACCAGATGATATGGATGATTGGAAATCTACAGTGGTTCGATTTCATGGATTTGATAGTCTATCAGCAAGGAGAGATGAAAGTGTTGATTCACCCGAATTTTCTTGTTTTGGTCATCAGTGGACATTGAAACTTTATCCTCGTGGATTAGCTAACTCATCTGAATCGTATGTTTCCTTCGGTCTTTACAACATGTCAAATAAAAGTATTGAAATTCAATGGAGTTACAGTATTAGATCTTTACCATCTTTAATATACCGTAAACCAAAAACACATTTGTTTGGTGTTCTTGGCTCAGACAGTAATGCACATTTCTATAAAAACTTTGCCGAACGATCAGACCTTATGTTATTATTAATAAAGGAGGGATCGTTGTTTATTGAGGTTAGAATGAAGGCCCTAACGTCTACCGCCAAATCAATCACTCAGTTCATACCTACAAATCCATTTAATAAACATGTGTCCAAATTATTCATGGACGAAGAAACAGCAGATGTAGTATTTGAGGTAGGGGGACAACAACAAGGAAAGGATAAACACAAGAGAGCCAAGATATCCACCAATAACTTTCATGCTCACCGTCTAATCCTGAAAAAGTGTGCTCCAACCCTTTATGAAATGTGTGGGAAATCGGATGAGAGTGAAGGAATTACTATATCGATTACAGATGTTAAGCCCAGGATATTTAAACATATGTTGTCTTATGTTTACGGGGGTAAACTATCAGTTCAAGTTTTGAAGACGAATGCAAAGGATATCATTGATGCGTGTGATAAGTATGGTGTAGTACATCTCAAGCTTGAGGCGGAGGCATGTTATGTTAAATCAACAGAAATTACAATGGATAACATGATGGATAACTTACTTTATGCCGACTCCAAGAACCTTGCTCTACTAAAAGAGGTAGTAATGGATCATATCATAAACAACAAGACCAGTATCATCGGCAAAGTATCATTTGACAAATTCCCAAGTCATCTCGTGACTGATTTGTTAACAGCCATGGCAAGAGGAGAAGAACAAACAGGAGATTCCGGAGAAGATGAAAGTGCCAAATACGTCAAGATGAGGGTAGGAACATTAAGGAAGATGCTGGATGAGAAGGGATTGGATGTGGATGGGTCTAGAGAGTCGATGATTGCTCTTCTTAGGGAGCACAGCAAACCGGTTAAAAGCCCTATAAACCCATTTGGTACTTTTGGAAGCCAGAAGCCTTCGTGATTAGAGATGATGAGATTGTTATATCACGGTAGTATCGTAGGGAAGGAGGAAGAGAAAAGATGATAGAGTAAAGACTAAACATTGTATATTAGTACTACCAAAATCTCATTCCCACCTATGCATTTAGCAATCTAATATCTAGCTCAGCAATAGCAATAACAAGTAGACGAATTCTATATCATATCCAGTAGTATGTTCCAATCCATGTAGCTTGAGTAAGCCAATCATTGATTGAGGTATGCATGCCGCGGCTGGCCTGAACTCTAATCTGTACATATGTCATCTAATACCTGTCCAATCTCCTAATCCTAGCAAAACAAGTGATGACTAATAGTCTGCATTTACAGTTCCAAACTGAAAACACCTTCGTCTCCTTCTTCTTGTTGTTCATCTTCTTTATCTTCTCCGGCCTCCTTCTTTTTGGATTCGAATGACGATACACCCATGTATGTTTTAGACGGTGAATTGAGAGACAACTTTTCATCTATCCGTGGCATACCATCATCAAAACTATTTGCCAATGTACCAATATAAGCATCCTCATCCTCATGACAATGGAGCTTATCCAACTCATCATCTTTGGCGGATTTCGTTTTTACAATGCGATGTAAACTTTGCAATGATTTATTTTGGGGACTAACCATACCACCGTTGGTTTCACAATCACGTTGGATTTGACTTTGTATTCCACACATTAACCGCTGCAATTGGAGAGTAGAGGGCGTAGGCCGGTATCAAGAGGGTATGGATGTCGTATGTTAGATAGAAAAAAAGAGAAGGAATATCATATATCATTTTTTATATAACTCACCGCATACATCCTCGTATCAGTATACTCGGCACGCTTTTGATCCTCGGCTAAATCACATTCCGATGGTGTACGTCTAACGTGTGATGATGGTAGGGGTATAATACTACTAACCTTTCTACGAGGAGATGATGTCAATGATTGCCTTCGTTTTATTTTTATAGTTTTGTTGTTTGTTGGGGATGATTTCATATTGAATGATACTAGTGGCATTATCGACGACTGATATCCTTCTTCTTTATATCATATATGGTTGATTGGTTGGTAGTTGTTGTGAATCTTCCTCGGCGGCAGCGGTGTCAACTCGATCGTATCGAGTTGAGTTGAAGGAAAAAAATGCTTGCCAAGGATACCACCCTTCCTTTACTTGTACTTACTAGCTTGGTTAGAGATGTTGAGATGAGAAATATCTCTACAGTTGCTTAAGATGCATATATAGCGACCATACACATATTGAATTAGCTTATTAAGATCTTAGTCTTTAATTTGGCTGTATCTAGCTCCCTTCTTCTCACATAATCACACACGAAACACACATCTATCTTCCTAATTTTATATCTCTCTCCTTCCCTCCTCTCTACTCTGTATCCTCCCAATACAGTTCGGCCCCATCACTTCGTCTTAATACTTCAACCTTGACATTTTCACGGCAGTATGCAATAACATCCTTCTCGGCAATAGTCTTGAACATTGAACGACGACTTACATGGTTTGCAAAGTGAAGAGCAAACTCCTCACTCCACTGCTCATGCTTGCCCTTGGTACTACTATCGGTGGTAGTTACACTTCCATTACTTGACTTCATTGACTTACGCTTTGCCTTGGTGGCCTTGACAACTTCTGCAAAGTGTCGTTCCATTGTAGTCTTGAGATCGGTATGTGTCGTACCCACAAAGTTCATATGCTTGTTACACTTTCGACATGATAGCTGATAGACTAGCCGTTCAGTCTTCTTGCCCGGCTTCTCTCCATCAGCAGCGGCTAAGAGTGCCTTCATGGTCTCGAGTTCCTTCATCAACTCACCCTTCTCACCATCAATTGACTTGAGACGTTCTTCTAATGCCATCATTTCAATCTTGGCAGTCTCCTTCATCTGTTGATTAATATCACCGCTCATACTTGCCCTTCGTAGTTGGGCGGAGAATGACGGGTCCATGGCTGCACATGAACTTAGACGACGTCTACTCTTATTCATTGGACCCTTACTCTTACTTGATAAGGACTTTTGATATACCTTCTTGACCTTCTCAGCTTGATCTAGTGCATCTTCCTTGTCGCTAATGAGTTTCATAATCTCTTGGGTTAGCATACGCAGCTGTTCATCCTTATCAGACTCATCAAACTGTGCCTTCATTGCCTTGAGTACATCCAGTTCAGCCTTAAGCTTGGCGGTCTGCATATCCTCAACGGTTAGCTTACGCTTTAGTTCTTGTTTCTCCTCTTGGATTGTTGGACGACGAGGTGGCTTACTATTACTAGCCGCTGCCTTCTCCTTTTGGATGGAGGCAATCCGTTCTTCTTGGATACGTTTCCACTCCTTGAGGTCTTGAATGGTCATATCACACTCCTCAAGATCACCCTCTAAAGCAAAGCATTTGGCTTCCAACCTAGCAGCCTTGTTCTTCCAATACAAGATGGACTTATCTTCGTCAGACGGGTCACCTACCAAGTTGACGATATGTTGATCTAATGCCTTAATCTTATCACCAAGAACTTGTGTCAATTTCATTGCCATTTCCTCCTGTCCATCCTCATGCTGTAACATTGCCATTTCGAGTTTGGCAACATGTACTTCTAATGATTGCATACGCTTACCACTGTTGATCTCATGTTCTTCCATCATGACATCTAAAATGTGTCGTTCTTGGGCACGTTCCTTGTCTAATGCCTCAATGGCATCTATCGCCTCATGAGCAAGACGTAACTGCTCCTCAAATTGATAATCCGACGATGATGGACCGCCGCCGCCTCTGCTGGGGAGGATGTAATCATCCGGATCGGCTGATAATGATTGCAACCTTGCCAAGTCACTTTCCAAACCAGCATTATCATTATCCCCCTGAGTTGAATCAGTTGAATCATCCGTTAATAACGTATCATCCCCCTTTAACAAGTCTTCTCCTTGTCCTCCTAAATCATTAATATCATGACCAATACTCAATTCATCATCACTAATACCAATCAAACCCGCAACATTTGCCTGTCGTGCCATTAAGACATTTAAAAATTCATCTTCATTTAATCCTTCTAATTCTTTCATACGCTCGTTTGAGTATTGACGTATCTGATCTTCTACCATTTCAATTGATAAGTTTCGTTTTTGTAATCCCTCCTTTGTTACACGACGTCGGTATGGTTGAGTAGCTGAACCGTTGCCGTCTCCATCATTAGTTTTGGTTGGTACTACCAATACAATTTCGTCTTGTGTATCCCTATTGCCATCATGCCATTGGTCTCCCTTTTCTCCCCTCCCCCCGATATCATTCTCTCCCCTTTTATCTCCCCCATTATCATTTTCTTCTAACTCAAGTAACTCGGCCATACTATTAGCACCATAAGTTTGATGCCATTGATCCATTAATCCAGATCTAGTTAATTCCTTTTCATTATCTCCACCGCCGTTAATCCCCTCGAGTGATATACGTCTCATTAATTCTGCCTCGTCTTCGTCTTCTTCCTCTTTGGCTAATAACATTTCCTCAATTCCCAATGCTGCGGTATCCCCCGAGGGTTCCTCAACCTCCTCAGTTTCCAATGCCGAGATACGCTTACTCTGTCCATGATTTACCTTGATACTAACCGGCGGTACATACTCCTCTTCATATAAACTCTCCTCTTCTTGATTTTCCATACTGCCATAACCAATACTATCATACGCAACTGAATAAGAATTATTAACACGCTCCTCTAACTCTTCTTCCTTATTTAATTTAGTTAATTCATTCTGTACCTTTTTTAATTCCTCTTCCAATATTCGACGTTCTACTGCCGCTATACCAAATGATTGTAATTTACACTGTAATGCCTTTATATCCTCCTCATGTTTTTGACGGAGTTGTATATTCTTATTTATTATTGCACGATTTTTAGTGACCACTCCTTCTTGAGAAGTGCGGCCACGTAATGCATCGACAGAGGCACGTTTGGAATGATGCTTTACTTGTTTTTGTAATTGGGCTAGTTCTACTTTGGCACTTTGTCTTTTAACTATGGATGTTGATGTGTTTGGTAAAATGGATTGGAGTTCGATTATACGGGATGTTATACGTTCTTGTGATTGTTTTAAGTGGAGAAGGGTTGATGTTGATGACCCCCTGCGGGATGGACGTGTTGTTGAGGAAGATGTAGAAGTCATGATTGATTTGATTCTATTGCAATTGTTTTTATTCTATTGCAATTTAGTCTTTTTTGCTATATTAGATAAAGATAGATGCGGCTATGCTTAGCCACTTACCCTCTACTACTGTTGTATGCGCTCTTTCTCTTTGCTATTGCAAAGATAAAGTATATGCTATACGCATAATCATGAGTATGAGTAGCCTTATGTTGAGGGCTGGATCTTTAATTTTTCTCGGTGTCACATAAAAGGCACATGACTTGTCTACTACTGCCCCATAATAACTTGTAAGGCCTTATTGAGATGCTTTTACTTAGTGTTACAACATGAAACTACACCTACTAACCTTTTAAGACGATACCACACAAGGGATTATCAACAACACAGACACAGTGATAGATACTAATACTAAAGACTAACCGACAGCCACTCAAGAATCAGAGGACACCCCTTGTTTAACCTCTCGTACTAACATTCGATTTGTATATTATTCCTCTTCTTCTTCTTCCCACATCAACTCAGCTCCATCACCTCTCCTCAATACCTCAACCTTGACATTCTCACGACAGAACTTAATGATATCCTTCTCTGATACAGACTTGAATACACCACTTGATACTCGACGCTTCGTTGCATGTTTGGCAAAGTGATTTGCAAACTCTTCACTCCATGATTCTTTCTTACCACCACTACCACTACCTGTACTAGTTTCACTACAGGCACTACCTCCACTTGACTTTCGTTTATAAGTTTTGCTCGATTTTCCAGCCTTCACTACTAGGTCAAAGTGTCGTTCCATTGTAGTCTTGAGATCGGTATGTGTTGTGCCTACAAAGTTCATATGTTGGTTACACTTCTTGCATGACAATTGGTAGACTAATCTTTCAGTCTTCTTCCCCTGCTTCTCCCCACTAGCTGCCGTAAGGATTGCTTTCATCATCTCGAGCTCTTTTAATAGATCACCTCTCTCACCATCCATCTCTTTTAATGCCTCTTCTAATGCCATTAATTCTACCTTGGCAGTTTCCTTCATTTGTTCATTCATATCCCCGCTCATACTAGCACGTTTAAGCTGTGCTAGGAGTGCTGGATTACTGATAGCTCTTGTACTGAAACGTCTACTCTTCCCTCCCATACTACCCCGACCAGATAGAAGATTAGGACGAGGGGGCGGCGGCGACGAAGTATTGAGTTGTGCCTTAAGTATTGAAATTTCATCTGCTTGATTCTTATTCGTCTCACTTAGCTCTGCAATTGATTTCTCATTACCCTCTACTACTGCCTCGAATGCATAGCACTTTAATTGCAATTCCTCTGCCTTGGCTCTCCAATATTCCAATGAGTTGGTATCTTCTTGATTATTATCTACTACCTTGACTTTATCCGCCGTATCACAGTCGGTAGGACCTTGTGTAACTTCAGTGAAGAGGGTATTAACAGCTGATGCATCGGGCAATCCATTTAGTTTGATACCAGAACCGCGGAGAATCTCTGCTTCGGAAGTTCCCGTATCATTATAACTTCCTCTATTCCTTGTAACGATACCCTCACCCTCTAGAAAACTAACAGATGGACGCTTGCTTTCATTTGTAGCCTTTCTCTTATCTATACCATCTGTATTGTCCTCGTCTTCTTTAGATATGATATGTGTCCCATTGCCTTCTCCAACTTTATCAACTGCCTCTGCAATTGCAGTTGGTGTATCCTTCAAGTCCTCATCCTTAATCTGTCCTGTTAATTGTTCATCACCAACAGTACCAGCCTCTTCTAATTCCAATTCAGCAATCTTCTTTTGTGCACGCTTTAGCAATTCCTCTAATCGTTTTCGTTCTTCAATCCCCGCAGTTTGTAACTGTACATGTAACTGACGTATCTCCTCTTCCTGCGCTTTACGTTCCTCTTCATACTTATTAAATAATGCACGATTCTTAGTAGTTACACCCGAACTACCCAAGTTACGTACCGATGCACGTCGAGAACCTTTTTGTACCTGTTTTTGTAATGTTGCTAACTCAACTTTTGCCTTTGATAATGTCACTTGACCTAGTGTATCGTCTGCTAATATGTTTTCTAATTCGTGTATACGTTTGATTGTATTATCTTCATCTTCTTGGAGTGATTGTAGCCTTACTAAACTTGTTTTTAGAGTAGTCATGATGTATTATTATTATTCCCCCGCGATATCTATTTGATGATTCCCCAATCGATATCGAATTTTATATGTTTTTGTTTTGGTTGGTATCTCCTTTTATCGTCGTCTACGCTGCAAATTGCAATGATAATATGTATGTTTCTTTGCGTGATAATATACTCCTCTCAACGAGGGATGTTATGGGCTATTGCATCAGATATTCATTGTCTACCTACTGCCAAAGATCACAATCGCAAGAGAATCATTTATTCTTATTAAGTTTTCAGTTGAAAACTCTTAGAGTAAATAGTAAAGGAGCCATCACCAATTGATATAAACTTCTGCTCTCTCGATATGACTACATCTGAACAAATATCAATAAATAAATGAATATATCGACCTTCAAACCACGTATTCATCGGTACATAAGATAGAAGAGGTAAAGAAGTTCAGTGGTATCCTTTTTCTAAGCATTTTTTTTGCTTGCATTTCAATGCTGTTAGTGAGAGTTGACACCGCATGCCGTTGATGAGATTCATCAACATAGGAGAGAGAAACGACCAACAACCAATCAACCAACTAACTATATAAAGAAGAAGAAGTGCATCACCCGATAATGCCAAGAGTATCATTCAACATGAAATCATCCCCAACAAATATGAACAAAACTACATCAACCTCGAAAATAAAGAGACGGCAATTGACATCATCGCCTCGTAGAAAGGTTAGTAGTATTATCCCCCTACCATCATCGCATGTTAGACGTACACCATCGGAATGTGATTTAGCCGAGGATCAAAAGCGTGCTGAGTATACCGACACGAGGATGTATGCGGTGAGTGTCTCATTATAAACATATATTATGAAATAATACCTTCTCTCTTTATTTTTTTCTGACACACGCCATGTACCCTCAATCGATGATACCCAACTGCCCATCTACACCCACAATATATTGCAGCGGTTAATGTGTGGAATACAAAGTCAAATCCAACGTGATTGTGAAACCAACGGTGGTATGGTTTCTCCCCAAAATAAATCATTGCAAAGTTTACATGGCATTGTTAAAACAAAATCAGCCAAGGATGATGAACTTGACAAACTCCACTGTCACCATGAAGACGAGGATGATGGTTACATTGGTACATTGGCAAATAGTTTTGATGATGGTATGCCACGGATAGATGAGAAGTTGTCTCTCAATTCACCTGCTCCGTCTAAAACATACACGGATGTGTCATCCGAATCCGAGAAGAAGGAGGCCGGGGGAGATAAAGTAGATGAACAACAACAAGAAGAAGGAGATGAAGGTGTTTTCAGTTTGGAACTGTAAATGTACACTAATAGTCATTACTTGTTTTGCTAGGATTAGAGATTGGACGGGTATTAGATGACATATGTACAGATCAGAGTTAAGGCCGGCCGCGGCATACCCCGATCAATGATTGGCTTACTCAAGCTATATGGATTGGAACATGCTACTTTGATATGTTATAGAATTTCTTACCTGTTATTGCTATTGCTGAGCTAGATATTAGATTGGTATAACAATCCACCTTGTATAGGAGATGGGGGTGTACAAAATTGTAAATATAAATTGCTACTTTATACAATGCACACTGCTTCGGCGTGGTTATATGTAACACTCCACTAAGCACCTTAATCACCAACGTTCCTCTTCCTTTTCTTGTCAACCCCTTTGGCGTGAGGTACAGGAACAAACAGCGATGGCATAGCCTGAGCAAACTGATAGATAGCTGATAACTTTCGACGATCAACCTCATACGGATACCTAGTATCATTATACATGTCTTCTTCCACTGCCACCTTAGCCTTATCAAACCAATTGATAACATAGGGTAGCCCCTTTAGATTTCTTTCCCCTTCTTCTAAATCTAATTCATATAAAGCATGTCGATATTGGGATGGTATCGTAATATCTTTTTCACTGCAACATGACTTTTGTTTGGGTTTCTATTGAGTTTTAGTAATAAAACCAACCTTTTTAAATTGACACGGAACGTTAGCCATTCGATATTATGATTAGATGAATAGGTGCTATTAATACTGGATGCGTTGCATAATGATGTACAGAAGGAATCTTCTACACTGAGATGGATTGGATTTTGGTGAAGAATCAACTCTTTCAACTTTGTATTGTTTGCTAATGAATTTGCAAGGGTGATTGCACCCTCATTACCAATGGTATTATCTATAAGATTGAGAGTGTTCAATCTGGTATTTGGATCCGTAAGAAGAGTAGCGAGAGCTTGGCATCCTTCATTCCCTATTCTGTTGTTCCGTATATTAAGATCCCCCAGCGAGCGGAGTAACATATTGTTCCCTCTAATAGCATCCACCATTGGTAATAGTTGTTCACCTGTAGTATTACCACGTTGAAGGGTGATGATTCGGAGTTCAGTACACCTTCTCAGCATATTAATCAATGTTTGATGTCCCCCATTTTCCAAATGAGCATTATCTATTGAGAGCTCCGTCAGCTTCTCCTGACACGCCACTAGTATTTCATACAATGAACCACTGCCAATGTTGTATTCATAACTACAATACATTTTCAATTTGTGTATTGAAGTATTGCGTCTCAAACCATCGAAGAATTCCTTCGGAACAGTATACCAATTACCTGTAACATCAACCATCAGTGACGAGAGGCGAGTATTTCTTGCAACAGCTGCACCCAGTCGTTCAAATTCTTCGGCATTGTCTGATGGGTCCATGGTATATGAACCGATCTGTAATGTCGTCAACATTATATCATTATTCTCAATCCTATGCAATAGTTGGCTATTCCTATCATTCATCTTGATTTTTTATTCTGTGTTTGTTATACCGATATGATACGCTAAGACCAAATTGATATACCACCACCGATTCTACTAAAGCCATAAGCTGCCAGAAGAAGAGTATATCCTACACAAATAATCCTACTATCCGCAGTTAAGGTTTTCTTTAAGGTACTATTACAAACGCAGTAATCAGTAGTACCTAATACGCCATCGCTTTGTACGTGCGTGCGCCGATACGATAGTCATGGCCTACTACATTTAACTGAACAGTTCACCCCTCTCTGCTCCCTCAACAACACATGCCATGCAACATTGATACCTCTATTGTCACTCTCAAACTCTCAAGATTGACATCGTAGAAGGTCAATAGTTACTTGGTGGTGGCCCGTTTTTAAGGATACCCTGAGCGGTATCCTTATTTTTTCACAATTCACAGCACACCTATGCCATAATTTGCTGCGCCTACTATCACTCAACTTTAACTCTCTCGATTGGTTACAATGGCAAACAGTTAGACACTGAAAATATAGGATATATATAAGTTTTTAACGCCCTATCGATTGGTATTACTTTGGTTATATTAGTCGTCGTATTCATTACGATATCAAGGAGACAAGATACACTTAGTTTTTTTTTTCAATTTTTAGGTTGACATCTGTACTCAGTACACCAGTATATTAAGATGAACGATAGCACTCAAGAGTTGTTGCGTAAAGTTGAGCAGAATGATGACTCATTTACATCGTTGTCAATAGGTAGAATCCAGGATATTGGGATCGACTTTGATAGATTAGGCAGAGCGATTGCAACAAATTCTAACATCTCTTTGTTACAAGTCTATCTTGATGCACTGATCATCACTAGCACAACATTTTTCGATGGTCTCAAAGGAAACATTTCCATTGATCATCTGATCATTAAAGATGGAGCATTGATGGAGCATGGAGCTGGCAGTGACATTCTTCGGGCATATCAAGAAAATAATAACCATCTCAAAGCCTTGTCAATATTACAAACCGATATTCAACAGAATCAGGGATACAATATCATTACAACAACTTTGCAATGTTGTACAAATCTAAAAGAAATTAATCTATTTGGATGTAATATAACTGTCAATCAACTAGTACCAATGGTAGAGGTAATGAGAGGACTTAGGTCGTTAGTGGAACTTTACTTGAATAATAATAATATCGGAAATGCTGGGTGTGAGGCGCTGGCTACATTACTCAACGATCCAAACTGCAATTTGCAAGAGATCCAAATATCACATAATAGAATTGATATTGAAGGTGCTAATGCTATTGTCAATAGTTTGATCAACAATACCAAGTTGAGAAAACTTCACTTGACAGTCAACAACACAGATCGGCACCAAGCAGCGATGAACTTCTACACATTGTTATGCAACAGATCAAGCATCAACAGTATATATTCGTCGAATCATACACTGCATTATATGAGTATATACTTTTACTCCCAACTAAATGATTCGATGAGACATGATTTCTCTCAACTACAGTGTATGAATAAGGTTGCAAATAAAAGTTATGTTGCAGCGAAAAAGATATTACGATACCACCCCATTATTGATATGGAACCACTGTTTATATTAGGTTTGGAAGATGATGAGAGGAATCTAAAGGCATTGCCTTACATTATTGATTGGTTTGATAAGGCTAGTGCAGCTGTAAATGACGAGGAAGACAGTTCTGTATCGAGTGGTGACAGTTCTGATTCGGAGGAAGAGGATTACCATGTAGAAGAGAAAAGGCTCTCGGCAATCTTCCAGTTTGCACGTGCTATGCCATTACATTTTGTCCCGTCTACACCTGACATGATACTGCTTCATGAGGATATGAGAGATCAACTTGAAGACGAGAAGACGAAGCTGGAAAGACAAATAGATAGCATGCTCAAGACCAAGAAGGATTTGGAAGATAGGATAAAGGCTAAAGATGAGACAATCGAGAATCTCCGAGGACTATCGGACTCGATTAGCAACAAAGTAGACGATAAGAAGCGGAAGAGGGGAAACTAGGCTTGGGAAGTATAGAGACTTAGTAGACAAGCAAATAAGACACTAAACACTTCATTAATGAATTATATACTCATTCTAACACAGACACGAACATAATCCTCCCACATTAATAACAATACATTGACACGAATAGACTGTATTGTTGCAGGGAGTATAGGTTTACTGATTCTCATAGCATGGACACAAGACGATACCTAGTAGTGCAAAGCCTGTTATCTACTCCCCGTTATTTTTCATCTTTTTCATGGGGATCGACATTCTCTCATCACTAACAAGTCCCATGTAAGGATCATAATCCTCCATTGATACAGACATGGCACCAGTACTGCTTGTACTTAATACAGGACGTGGAACATGTGTTGCTTTACCACTCGACTTGCCAAACACTTTACCAGACTTTGTAAACATCTTCTCGGCCTTGACAGATTTTGTCGAGATCTTCTGTGCCATATGTCGCTACCTTTGTAGCACCATAATGTGCCTTGGCTGATTTTCCTGCATGTCCAAATGCCTTTGCAGATTTCGTAGACTTGGCATAATGATAAGTATGATGAACTGGATAGCTCATTGAATGAGACGACTCTCCCTTACTGCTCTTTCCTTTACCGCTCTTCCCCTTACTACTCTTGTTGCTCTTGACACTCTTGGCAACAGGTACATGACGAACAGGTGGCATTGTAGGATAAGGTACCGGAGCAGGAGTCACAGGAGACGGGGTAACCACCGGTTCAACGGGTGACGAAGTAGTAGGAGACTCAGTCTCAACAACCAATGGCAATACAACCGGGGGTGTATAATTGTCAACCTTTACCCAGCCAATCGTATCTCCCTGACTTTCAACTGGAATACAATCATTCAACTTGTACGCCCATGCAATTGTATTACGAACAATAACATTATCTTTATTAATACCAAATAGAATTAACATAATACCGCCGGGTAATAGATCAGTTTGTTCACTTAGTGGTATAGTATTATCAATTTTAGAGGCGATACTTGGGTAGGTAATCTTATCTCCATCATATAGTTCGGTATCAAAGTAGGTTGAATTTTGATTAATAATATCGGCAATCTTATTATCAAATTCAACAAATGTTACAGAGGTGATTTTAGTTGGTACTGGATCTTTCGTTTGCATGATACGTTCGTGTTGTTGATGAGTATCTTGTTTATCAATGATATCCTGAGCATGCTTAATATGGGATGAGATATCAGGTACCTTATCTAATAGACGTTTCATATTGATACTATTATTCTTGTTTTTGATACGATGATTGGCACTATCTACGACGATGCCATTAGTAATATCCTCCTTTCCTGAGACACGCAAGGCACGACGACGACTACCAAAAGGATTACTCTCGGCAATAACATCATCAGCACTAGCATCGTCATCGGCACCGTACGTATAGAAACATATCGATCCATCGATAACAACATTATTCGATAATGTTTCATCCATACAATTTTTTGACAAATCCATTTCAAAATTGAAGATTGACGGTGCATAGTTGCATAGCTCTTCATCATCGTCAATGGTAGTGGATGTATCTCCGTCGGCTTCTGATTGACGTAGTGCTTGTGCGGCTAGACCTGCATCATGTCCATATGTATAGTAATAAGCTCCTTCGTCTTCAGAAGAGCTACTATCAAATATGGAGGATAGTTGTTCGATTTCCCATGGAGTTAGAGTACTATTTAGACGACGACGCTCATCTTTGTTATCATCATTTTTGCTCACTGAAGAAGCTTGAGCCACTGCTAAGCCAAGAACAACAATTGCTATTCTCATCATCATCATGTATATCACTAGTATTGCAATGAGATGATAGATATCAAAGAAGAAGGAGGCTGATTGGTTTGATAGATTCACATGAAAGTTTGGGCAGTAGATGATCATCTCCCCGCCATGGCAGTAGATTGAGCCCATTTCGGTATCTATCCGACAAAAATTTTGATTTGAGAAGCCAAATCTTGAACAAAAGAAGGCTCCTCTCACTCCACTCAGCATAGTGGGGTGAAGCTTAATAGACCCTAACTTCAATCACTTAATTTCGTCAATATGAGTGTTGTCTAGAGCAATGGATAGAGCCTTCATATTGACACTACTACAGAGAGCTCTGAGATAGAGAATCCATATCCGAGCTCTGAGATCGAGATCATCTTCGAGATCCATAATATATTGGCACAAAATCACTGAGATATGGCATAGTTCATACTCAGCATCAGCTCCCAAGATATATATCCTTCCTACTTTAACCATTTGTCAATCGATCATTGAGGTCACCGAAACTTCTCTCCCCATGCCTCATCCCCGATCTTGTTTCCCGAACCTGAGAACTGAGAGCAATAAACATTTGGTATTTGTTTTCTCTATATGACATGATATCTCCCCAACTCAAACTCTTACCTCGCTACTTAACAGCAAAGAGGCCTCGCCATGGACTGGGGTTGTGACATTAGAGTCATTTACAGGCCTGAAGCTTCTAGGGAACATGACTTTAGTAGATCAGCCACTCGGACAGATTAGACAACATACAAACTCTCAAAAACCTCTCAAGTTGACCATGTTGGGTCTATTCTATCGTATATGGTTCACTATCCATTGCAATAGAGCAGCTCATAAAATCATCAATCGATCAGAGAAGTAGAGCTGCTCATATAAATCTCATCAATCGATATTGGCCAAAGCAAGCTATCTCTATCTCGTAGATCATCATTGTCGTCAATCATCATATCATCATACCACATCAATAGTATACAATCATGAACAGCATCCCTGAAAGTGCCAAGATGGAAGAGGGCGGCTTTATAGATGAGGCAGTACCTTCCACTGGAAGTTCTACTACTTCTACTTCTTCTACATCCTCTGCCACCGCCGCCAAGGCTAGATCACGTCTCTCAACTGTCTCCAAGCAGTATGATATCGATGGAGATGGTGAATTGGATGATGCTGAGATGGCCAGTAAGTGAATCGTCTGATTTGATATGAAATGATGGATAACCGTTTGATATGAAAAGATGTGCATATGATATGCACACACCGCTCTATCCATTGCAATCAATATAGACATATCATGTGTCTAATTTATGAAACGCCAACCACTAACATAAATCCGCTTCTATCTCGATACACAATAACAATACACAGTGCGTAATATGGACAAATCTGGCCGTGGATATCTCACAAATGACAAGGTGTACAAGTTGATGGAAGAATCGTTAAGGTTGCAAAAGGATGTTTTTAAGATGAAGAAGTTGATTGTCGGGTAAGTGTGAAGAAAAGAGATCTATGTGTTCATGTGATATGTCTCATGTTTTGTTTGTCTATTTGCTCATATCATAATATGACATATACTTACCTAACCGATCTATTCTATTCTCTATCTCATAAACTATCATAGACTTCTAGTGTTTGTTGTCATTCTGGCTCTATCAAACCTCGGTACATCATTCGCATCGGCCATCCTTGCCAAGGATACAACAACAAATGATAATAATGAATTAGTGAATAAGAAGACTAAAGAAGCAGTTGCCACTGACACAGCCATTGCACGGTATGAATCGGAAGAATTGACAAATGAATCATCAAGACGTTTAATTCGATATGGTGTATCCTCGGGATCATTCACTTCCATGTCAACAGAGAATGCTAAAGATTTGTTGAAAAAGTGTAAGCGGGGGAATAAGATTGTCAAGTTGACATATCTATGGGCAGATGGAGAACTTGCCGAGAGGACAGTTTGTGGTAGTGATTGGACTTGTGGTGTTCCAAAGGACTTTAAACCGAGACGTAGACCAACCGCGGGTAGACTTTGCATTCAAGGAACGAGTCCGTTAGAGTATGTATACATCAATCCCGACCCCGACGATAGCGGTTCATATATCATTTCTGCTGATAACATGGATGTATTGACAGCTGACTTGTCAGAGACATGTGAAGACGATGAGGATTGTGACGACGGACTTGAATGTCTTATTGAACAAGGCGATAGTTTGGGATCGTGTATCACAACCTCAACATTTTGTACAACAGATGTACATACATGCTCTGATGGAACAACATTGAGCCGCATCGGACCTAATTGTGAATTCCCTGAATGTCCGGAAACCACCACATCAACCACATCAACCACCACTAGGTAAGAAGAAGTCACAGATTCTAATGAAAATCTATGTGCATATGATATGTCCTTTTTTGCACTTTTGCTAACAAAAACGATACTCTCTCAAAGTACAACCACTTACACTAAACCTCCAACAACCACATCAACCAGTACTGCAAGCACAACCACATCGACATCAACCACATCAACAACATCAACAACATCAACTACTACGGAATCCGAAGCAGAAGAGACAACGACTCAAGTCCCAGAAGTAGGAGGTCCTGTAGTAGGAAACATTCCCGTGCCTAGTACTAACTGCGAGACGAATCAAGACTGTATCAACTCTGATACTGCCTTTGGGGACTTATGTGGTAACAACGGAGTTTGTGGCGAATGTGAGATCGGTGCAACGAGGGTTCATGATACGAGGCCTGTCTGTGTTGACCAATCTGGTGGGGTTGGTATTTGGGCGTGTAATGTCAGTGAAGAGTGTACAGTAGAAGGGACCACCTGCAGCTCTCCATCATGTGCTGCCTTTGATAATGGCAAGTACTGCAGCTTGGACCATGATGCAGATGCTTGTTTTACTACTGGCGGAACTGCAGGAGGTCAGCAAGCGCCTGAAGAACTTGTGGATGAATGCGATTCTACTCTCAACAATATTAACGGTACAAATCAGGATTGTATCGACCTGTATCAGAGCAGCAGGGATTACTGTGACCCCGAAGCAAATGTCTGTGGACAGTGTGTGATTGGTACCACTAGAGATGACGATGACGAACGTCCTTTATGTCTTGATCAGGGTAACGGGGTATCAGTTTGGGGATGTGAAGATTCGTCATGTACATCAGGAACTTTGTGTGGGTCTCCATCATGTGTTGCTGGTATTCCCAACTACTGCCATGCTGATCACGATACAGACTACGGATGTGTTACAGTTACTGGTGACGGAACGGCAGGAGGCCAGCAAGCACCAGAAGAACTTGATAGCTGCACATCTGACGACGAATGCATTGCCAACGAAGATGGCAAGGACTTCTGTAATCGGGAGGTGCAGACTTACACTCTCGGGGTTTGTGGTGAATGTGAGATTGGTACATCTAGATTAGATAATCAGCGTCCTTCATGTATTGATCAGGGTAATGGCATTGCCGTTTGGGGGTGTGACGATTCATCTTGTACAGTAGAAGGAACCTCATGTGGGTCTCCATCATGTGTTGCTGACATTCCTTACTATTGCAGTGATAATCACGAAGCAGAATGTAATTAAATGTGCTTGGGGATGGGCAGAGAAAAGTGTGTGATTTGTCATATTGTGATGGGGTTTAGAACCCTTTGGCTAATCTACACAAGGAATAGATTAAGTGTTTAGTAAAGACTGTTTGAATAAGTTTAGCCATTTGTTTAACAGATCTTTTAGTTGACGTCATCTCTAACTTCATGGCATCCTCGGTATCCAGCTAATACTCCTCATTCCAAACCAGCAAGCCTAACTTTCCCTCTTTCGCTTCTTATCATGCATTTTGACGTGATCGGCTGGTACAAATCGTAACGGCATAGCCCTGGCAAACTTATAAATGGCAGATAACGTTCTTCTGCCGAACAGATCTCTTTCCAACTCTTGAACAAAAGCTGGACTTTCGGTAAAACCCCCTACCTTAACTGCACAAGCTCTTTCACACCAATCAATAACGCAAGGTAGTGCTTTTAGAGACCATTCGCCGTCCATATCCCATCCAAATAGAGGCTCCATATCAATGTCGGGGTGGTGTCGTAGTATCTTTTTAATTGCAACATTTCTTTTGTTTGTGCCCTTATTCATACCAAATAGGTAACCAAGCACCTCCCGACGATTAAGATAATCACATTCCACCAATTCAAGTGTATGATTTGAAGAGTAAGTAGCGTTGATACTTGTTGTGTTGCATAATATTTTAGCGAAGACATCCTCTACACTACCCCCATCTATTGGATTATTGTAAAGAGCAAGTGCCTTTAGCTTGGTATTGTTTGCCAAATTGTTGACAAGTGATATTACACCCTCATTTCCGATGCCATTCCTATTAATTTGAAGTTTGCTTATGTTACAATTTGGATCTTTAAGCAACAGTGTGCCGAGTGCCTCACAACCAACATTTCCAATATTATTATTATTCAAAAACAGTTGTTCTAAGGACCGGAGCCCCCTCATTGCCTCAATCATAGGTAGTAGTTGATCAGCAGTTAAATCACATTGGTATAGATTGATTGTCTTGAGATTTGTGCAACATTGCAAAGTTGTGGCGATTTGAGTAGCTTCTTCATTGTGTAGATTTGCATAAAGAAAATTTATGGCTATGAGGTGGTTATTGTTTTCTTGGTATGCCTGCAGTATCTTACGCCCTACTCCATTTACATCACGGTCGTGTTCATAATAATAAATATTCAGCTTATCAATGGAAGTGTTTTGTTTGAGACCTTCATAGAATTCAGTGCCAGTGTCGGTAATATAATCTAAGGCAATATCTAATTTGGTGATATTAGTATTCGTTGCAATCGCTCTGCCTAATCTATTGAAGTCTAACCCCTCCACATTATCCACATTATTCATAACAAGGTTTGTTAATGCGTCATCATTATTCTCAACTCTAAGTAGCGTCTCTTGGCTGATTTCGTTGTCCATATTGATATTCCACAAGGTGTACGGTAAGTGTGTACTGATCACTGAAAAATTTATAAAACAAATATGTGTCACGACAACTAGTATACCAAGAGTACTGCCAATTGATATACCATCAAAAGCTGATTTATATCCTATATTATCAGTGTCTAACTGCTTGCCATTGCATGACAATTGAGGGTCCCCCCAAGGCCATATCAAACTCACCTTCTGAATTATTCCTCTCTTTCAATGCACTAATCATTAGCGATTCAACGCGGATCTTTCAACTGCAATAGATCCCCCCCCCTACTCTCGCTCCTGACTCTATCTCTCGTGATTGATGTGCATAGTAAAGAGTATCACATCTGCAGCTAATAACTCACTATTCAACCCTCTTTCCAATAATAGAAGTCTAGTGATTGTAGATCTATTATTCATTTAGTTAGGAAGATACGCTAGACGGTATCCTTCGGGAGAGATGTTGAGAGAAGAGTGGTAGTGAGAGTTGGGGTAGATATCTAATGGGTCGTCGGAAGAACAATAATACAGTGTGGCTGTATCTTTTATTGGTGTATACACTGAGTATTATTGACCATACATACGCCTCAAACAATCAATATCAGCCAAGTTTTACAAAACATCATCATGTAAGTACATCAAACTCTCACTTGAAGTGCAGACCATCAAACTCAAACCTATTAGGTATGATACCAATACCCAGACGTCAAAGCAGTTCTCGACAATACACATCCAAAAGAAGACGAAACAATACCACTAGATTACAATCACAACCATCAACAACAGCAATACAAGTAACCAGTAAAAGAAAACAAATGTACCTAACATGCTTTGCAATTGTCTTTATATGGCAAATACTCGGTACTATCTTCTACTCCTACTATTATGATTGGCCGTTACCACAGTCATTCTTCTATTCAGTAGATGCGGGAATGTCAATTGGTTTCTGTACTGATGTACATGAGACTGAAATTGGTAGTAGAGCATTTACAATTATACATATATTATTAGGAGCAAGTTGTGTCGGCGGAGCATTAATATTAATGGTTAGTTCTGTATTAGATGGTGTGGCATCTAAATCATCGGCGGTATATAAACTTATATTAGAAAGAGATTCATTATCAAAGGCATTTCTGGGTACGAAGAGAGGCAGATTTGGATCATCAGTACTTGGCCATCCATTTAATTGGGTAGATGAGAAGGAAGTTGGTGTTCTATCCTATTCCGATTTTAGAAAGGTATTATACAATAATGGTAAATTGGCATTAAATGATAAAGAGTTTCATCGGGTATGCTCCTACTTTGATCCACAACATGAGGGATGTATACGATATGAGTACTTCATACAACAATTTCAAGGGATACATAAAATCGTTCCAATGAGTCGATTTGTTCATTGCAAATCATTCTTAACACGAATATACGATGTCATATCAAACATAATAACAAATGAATATAATCGGATATACTTGATATTTGTACTATGGGTTGGTATGGGAATCACTTGGGGAATGAAATCTCAACATTGGGATATCATAACAGCCACACATTTTGCAGTATCAGCACTAGCCACGGGAGGATTGACAGCTCCTCCGGTTGATAGCACTACAGGGATATTGCCAACTGGTCCTGCATTATTTTGCGGTTTCTATTGTTTATTTGGCATTCCACTAATGGCACTGACATTAGCAAACTTTGCAAGGGTATTAGTATCAGGATATATAGTTCGAGAGGAGCTTGCTGCCATTACACGACCATTGACGCAAACGGAATGTAAGTTTGCTGCTAAAAGTTTATGTTCTACTGATCCTGCTATACATTTGAGTGATTATGTAGTGTTGCAATTAATGAGGCAGGGCAAGTTAAGTATCGAGTCATTCGAATTCATGAAGAGACAGTATGAACTCATGGATCAGAGGAGGTTTTGGATTAAGGTTGCAGATCAAGATCCTATATGATTGGAGAGATATAATCTGACACTGGGAACGTCTAAAACTAGTTCTTTTCAAATGCTATATACACAATTTAGTTTCATATCTCTACACCTTTGGCGGCACTTCTCACTCCTTCTCGGACGCTTCAGTCTCATCATCTCCTTCTTCCTCCTTCTCCACATTATCACTTTCAATACCAACAGCATCTCGCACTCCCTCGATTGACTTGCCAACATCTTTTAAATCAGCCTCCACTCTATCTTGAACATCCGCAACCAATGCACCAGTCGCCTTGACTACCTTATCACCTAACTCAGATGCATCCTGTTCCACAATCTCACGAACGTCAGTAGCACCCTTTGCAACAGCCTTGGTTACATTACTTAATGCTCCCACAACCTCATCTGTATCTTGATCTTGCATTGCCGTAAGTGTATCATCAGCTGCCTTGAAGATTACTTCCAAATCTTCTTCTACTACATCTTGTACCTTACTTACTACCTCATCCATACTGTCTCCCAAGGCAGATGTTACTGTATCTAAATCCTTTTCAATAGTTGATTTGGCATTATTTGCCATGTTTGATACAGACTTTTGTACATCTTCTGCAGCATTCACAACCTTTTGTACTTGTTTCTCTGTATCACTTGTACGATCATCAATCGACTTACTCTTCTCAACCCTTAGTTCAGCTGATATATTCTCAAACAACGAAGCTTCATCTTCTAATAATGTACTACCCTGTTTAATGAATACCCTCAATGTTTCAAAGACTGGTCCAGACGAACGACTAATACGTACATTTTCATCAACATAGGGTGTATCAAATGTACCCTGTTGTAACCACTCACCAAGTAAATTATTAATACCCAATATATCACTACCATTTGGTTCCAAGAATGATGATGATCCCGCAACATTTAGTATAGTTGAACTTAATGCAATCTTAGTACGTAATATTGGTTGTAAACTTTCAATGTTAGCTCTGTGTACTAATACAATCTTTGTCTTTTTAACTTGTAATGGATTAATGTTGATGTTTCCTAGTAGATTTTGTAATGGAGATGACAATTCAGTGGGTAGTAGTACTGATTCTAATGTGTTTAATGGTGTAATTTCAATAACATTATCTACACGATTGATATTGTATTCACCTGATATACCAGTACCACCAGTTGATCCGTCATTGCGTATACGTTGTGTAACTTGTATTGAATTTTGGATTGATTGTTGCAGAGGAGATAGTTTTGATTTGTTTGATTTGTTAAAGGGTGATAATGGAAATCGTTTCTTCTTCTTATCATCTGAACTGTTAGTATCAAACCGACGTCGGATATCACTAGTGGGCAAATTGGCAGTACATATCAACTTCCAATCACCTAGCAAACTCTTCTCATTAATCTGAGAAGAACTTCCAACTAAACCTTCTAAATTATTAATTGCATTCTGTAACTTGATTTTATCAGATGGACGATTGATAAACTTTCCAGATGGTGTATTATTGGTTAGTGTTATTGCTAAAGCTAGTAGTTTGTTACGACTTTGTAATATTTCTTCTGGATCTCCTGAATAGTTAGAGGAGGAGGTAGAGGTAGTTGAGTCATCGTCGAGTGTTGCATCGGATGGGATTTCATCAACTATTGTAGAATATAGTTTTGATGATGAGCGTGAGATTATGGTATATCGATGATTGTATTGTTGTTGGATAGCAGCAGGGCTTTGAGGAGAATATCGAGTAGAAGGTTGAAATGATACACAAGATGTGAATAGAAGAAGTAGTAGGAGTGTTGCAATTGTTGTGTAGGGAGTTGCAGACTTCATTGTTTATGTTTTCGTGGTCGATATGTGACTTGCAATTATTTAACTGCTGATATTGTTGCTAGCGATAAATATATATATATTTAGGAGGCCGATAACGGAGTGAGTGTTAGAGAGTTGGTATATATATGGTACCTACTATGCTACAAATTTGACAAATTTAATTTGTGTGCTGGCAAAGATACCATGGGTATCCTTCGCAGACATTCATAAATGAGCATAAATGCATACAACTTTCAAAACTGCATAGGAAAGAATTGCCGTCATATACTGCTTTACATACTACACATATATACAACTACTACAAGTACAAGAGTCTCTTATTTTCCTTATTCTTATCCTCTACAAAAGACATCACACTTGAGAATCACACAACTACTTCACTTTAAACTTAAACTGCTAATCTCGGATCCAATCAAAATCAAAGGGTACTAATATCCCCATTACATATCATGACGAAAATCAAAACTTCTTCACCTTGTGGCAAGAAGAGAACATACAAAACTATATCTAGTTCAATCAATTACATTTTCCAGTCGACAATTGCTTTCATGGCAGCGTTCTTTCCCGAATGAGCGGCTCCATGCATATAAGCACATGACGTAGGTTGTCCGTTGACAGGAAGTGCCTCTCCGGCAAAGTACAAAACAGGCTCTGGGTATCCAACAGGATCTGACAATGTACGAATCGAATCTGCATCCATCAATCTTGTGTACCCAGTACGAATGTTGGGGTTGTTATCATCATAGTTTGCAACAAGATATTCACCTGTGTATCCTTCCTTGACATACTCCAGACTTTCTGCAGGTGTACGGGTGTTGCCATCACTCTTATTGCTCAATGTACCGAGGAGAATGATAAGAATATCAACAACTTCTTGATCAGTTTTTCCATTGAACTAGTATCAATAAGAAGAGTATGTATATGTGTGAGGAGCTCTAAGAGAACAATAGTCAACTATTACACAGACAGAACAACGTACCAGCAAATCGGCACATAAACCATGAGCAAAGAAACCAATGACATTCTTATCACTACTCGGATTAGAATAGGTTTCATCGAAGAAGTACAACCCGTCACCAAAACCAAAACCAGTTGGATTAAAATCGAACCCACACCTATTAAAAACAAAAGGCTGGGATGGTCCGTAGAAGTCGGGCACGAATACTTCTCTGACATACATGTTGCCTTTAAACCAATTGATATCATCATTGAATTCCAACCAAGCCTTGAGACCATTACCTCCAGTCCACCGATTGATAGCAAACCTATGAGTATCAGGCAACTCTGGGGTGAAACTAATTGCACGATCCTTAAGCACTTGCATTGAGGCTGTTACAAGTACCTTTTCTGCATCATATTCTTCAAATTTATCAGTGTTCGAGTTATAACAAACAGCCGATACCAATTTGATACTAGTCTTGATATCTCTAACTTGACATCCATAAACAAAGTCTTCTTCGATGTTGTTCGGTTTGACAATGTTGTCAGCAAAGAATTGATACCAAGTAGAATCATTCCAACGAAAGTCAGACGAACCATGATATGTCACGTCTCTAGAACAATTAGATAGACAAGATGGACTTGGGGAGTTCAGTAACATGTCAGAGAAGTCAACGGCCTCATTGGGACTGATATCACTTAATAAATCCTGAAGTAAATCATTGGGTCTGTTAGGCCTCTGATAGAAATCATCTCTATCAATTGTAGATGGATTTGTACTAACATACTGTCCACCAAGATCGAGGTACATATCAAACGAATTCGAATTGGGGCCAGCAGACAATGGTAATGATCCTCCCATACGTCCGGCAAATCCATCACTAAACGTTTTGTTATTAGCTTCTAATCCAACAATTTTGAAAGGAGATCCGTCCTCCTTGTATTTGTTCTTGAACAAAGCTGCAGCTGTCAAACCGGCAGTACCCGCTCCGGCGATGATAATATCATATTTGCCCTTATGCTTAGGACATTCTAGACTAGATCCGGCACCTTTACACCATGGCACCTCCTTCTTATTCTCATTACTATTATATTATAGTTGTTGTTGTTTGTTATTGTTGGTACCATTAGTACCATTGTTCACAGTTGAGTATGCAATGATAATGATCATATATGAGAGGATGAGAGGAGTTATGAATATAGAGATGGTATTCCCCCAGTGTACTTGCACCACAACGCTACAACATGCTTACCTCTTTCCAATAAGGCGTGCATCAGTAGATGCAATGGTTAAGAAGAAACAAACAGCTGGAGATAGATTCATGATGGAGGAGAATAGGATATGTGTTGTAGTGATAGTATATTGATAGAGACACAGAGAGTAGAGAGAGGTGTTGCAATTGGCAATTGCAATTGTCAACTCTGAAGAATTATAAGTATGGAAGCACAACCTGGGCTAATCACTTCATTATGTCAAAGAAATGTTTCATTATGTCATCAAGAAAGAGATTTCAAACTCTACTAGAGGGCAAGCTATCTTTTGAATATCATCGACATCTGACCATTTTTGAAATTTGAGTGACATACATACAAATGAGAAGGTTTTAGTGACATATCAAGGACACGCGAGTAAATAGCTGCTCCAGACTGCTGCCAAGTAGGTTGTTATGTGAATTGTACTAACCACCAAAGAAGAGAAATATGGTTCTTTATGACAGTCTTTACCTCTAATTCTAATGTGATATTTGATATTCCGCGGATAATCGTTTCGATTCCGATGATTACGCTGCTTTCATACTCTCAGAATCAAATAACGATGGCATACTACGTGCAAAGTTGCATAGAAGCGATAAACCAGAGTCATCCATACCCATCCAAGCTATTACATGAGGTATCATGTTCAGTTCCATATCTACTAATTCCTCCTTGTTTTTATAACCATCCATAAAGTAGTACTGTATGATCTTTTGGCGGACTACCGCAGCTTTACTTTCACGTTTGTTCAAATCCAAATAAGGGGAAAGATCAAAATCACCAATTCTTCCTCCAATGTTCTTGAGTGTATGGTTAGATGTGTAAATGCTTTCGATGCTTGATGCGTAACAGAGAACTTGAATAAGAACGTTTACTCCTATATGGGTAGCTCGGCTTTGGTAGTTCTCAAGGTACAAGGTCTCTAGTCTACTATTACCAACAATGGCATTTGCAAAACCAATTAAGATGTTATCTTCCATGGTAACATTACCTTGGAGAATGAGTTCCTTTAATCTCGATGTAGGGCGTTGTAATATAGTTGAAAGTGCCATCCAACCTACAGCGGTGATAGACGTGCAGTATGATAGATTCAGTATCGATAACGAGCTGATACCACCTAGTGCATTTGCCATTGAAGGTACTACTGAATCGTTAATGCCTCTGTTTTCACTCAAGTATAGTTCATCTAATGGGACATTGGAGGTTCGTAATGTATCGAAGAAGATTCGCCACACCTCTGGACTGATGTTTCGGTTGCATTCGAGATTCAGCTTTCTTAATTTGATATTGTTTGCGAGAGAATTCGTTAACATGCCCGTGGTTGTATCACCAAGGCATTGGACAGTGAGCTCTTCTAACATAGTGCCCGGGTTAGAAAAGCACTGACAAAAGGCACCCCAACCATCGAAGGTGGAGTATCTACTGTTTGCAAACGTCAGCGTCTTTAATGTCAAATTGTTGCCCAATAACCGTAATCCATCATCATTGATATAATCACAGCCAAATATATCAAGCTTTTCTATTCCAGAATCTGGCCTTAACACCGAGTTAAGAAGAGTCCTCCATCCATATTGGTTGAGAGCGTGGTTGAGAGAGTTGAGAGACGACTCTTCTTTGACAGACGAAATAATGAGGCTCTTCAGATTTGTACTGGCTCCAAAGCTACGTGCCAATTCAGCTAACACTCGATCGTCGAGATGATTATCACTTATATTGAGTTCTTCCAATGTAGAATTGTTCGAAAGTTTTTGTAAGAACGACTGCATCCCAATCGTTGTAATTGAATCGATTTGTTGCATGGATAACTTCTTTACTGTACTGTTTCTTCCTAACTTAGCCCCTAATATAGCCGCCCCTTCATCAGTAATATCATTTCTACTCAAGATAAGCTCTCTTAACTTTGTTGTTGTTTGTAACATGTTCCCTAATTCTACTATCCAATTCGTCGTTTTGTTATTCATGTTCAATCTGAGCTTGGTTAGAGATTGATATGTTTCCAATGCGGATATCGATTTGGCCATTAACTCATCGTCCCCTCCACAACAATCAATATCAATAGATCGTATGTGCTTGTTATTAATTGATAAGAGAAACTTAGGACTGAGATCGTGGGCATCCGCCAAGTCCAAACTTCGGAGATTGTTATTATGCTCAAAGAATGGCTCCAGTATTGTAGATATATCTTCACCATATTTACCAATATAAAGATTGGCCAAAGTCAGAATTCTCACAGACCTATTACCAGCAAGCCCTTTGTAGAATGCCTTCATGTTTGATATATACTTTTCAGTATCATCATCTTCAGGGTTAGCCACAAATAAATACTTGATATGTGTGTTCTCTGAAATAGCTCGTCCTTCTTTTTCCCAATCAACAAACTGATCACGTTCATCAAGACTAACTTCAAGTTGATTTAAGGTAGGGTCATTGCGCTTCAGCCGGAGAAGAATATCCTCATCCACTTTCATCCATTCATCATCATCATAAGATAATGTCCGATAAGATGCGTCGTCATCATAATCTTCGTCATCTTCATCCGCTTCTTCACTCCGCCTAATGACGTCTATTTCTCCACCATTATTTTCCAACACAGTTCCTTCGTCCATTCTACTATCTTCAGACATATTGATTTACTACGGGCCTGTTTACTTTCTATATTTAGTGGGGTTGTATTTATTTATTTACTACTCCCGAAGATACCGGCTAGCGTATCCTTACCTTACTATATCAATAATACCTCTACGATCACAAGACTACTTCCATTCGAAAGAGTATAAAAAACTGATATAGTGACAGTACTGTGGATATATGATACTCTTTGATTGCAATAGCTATATGTCAACTTCATTTAGTAGTAAACTAGCCCACTGCGTGGGCTAGCCCTTCGGGGACCCTCCGGGGGCACCTGCGGTGGGCTTAACGCTGCCGCGGGCTCAGTGCATGCCCCACAAATAGGTTACACTTGTAAAAAACAAAAATATTCCACGTGTTCGATCCTGTCCGCACTCCTCCTTTAGTACGATATGGTACGATAAGATGTTGTTCGATAAATCGTCACATATCGTTTGATCGCCAATGATTCAATTGTCATTGTCACCCAAATAATTATGTGAATTGTAGAGAGCATAGGCCGTGAATGGCTCACTTTGACCCTCGATTAGTTTGCAGTGACAAACAGTTGGATGCTGATAATATAGGATATAAATAATCTTTTGATGGTCTATCGATTGGTAGTACTTTGGTTATACTAGTCGTTATATTTATTACGATATCAAGGAGATAAGACACCCTTTTGTTTCATCATTGTTTTAGGGGTACACATTATAGATATCAATATGAACCAAAGCAACCTAGAAACGTTGCATAGAATTGAACAAAATGATTGTTCATTAATAAAGCTGTCAATAGGTAGTATGGATTGTGGATTCGACTTCAACAGATTAGGCAGAGCGATTGCAACAAATAACTATATCTGGAAATTTGAAGCTCATCTTCTATTTATAGCATTAAATATTACTGACACTGAATTCTATGAAGGTCTAAAACAAAACACTTCCATCGAGAAGTTGATCATTAATTGTGATGAACACGCTCGTAATTTAAATGGAGTAGGGTACGAAATACTCCAAGCATATCAAGAAAACAATCACCGTCTTACAACGTTAAATATTACACATCCAAATCTACAGGACAATGGTGGAGCTACTGAAATCACCACAACTTTGCAATGTTGTGCAAATCTAACGCATATTAGTCTATACCACTGCAACATAACTGCCGCTATATTATTGCCAATGACTGAGATAATGAGAGGACGTAGATCATTAGAGAAGTTGTTTTTGAATAATAATAATATCGGAAACGCTGGTTGTGAGGCACTTGCTACATTACTCGAAGATACAAATTGCAATATAACAAATCTTTGCGTCAGCAGGAATGGCATTGGTAATGAGGGTGCAATCGCTATCGCTAATAGTTTAGCGAACAATACAAAGTTACAGAAATTTGACCTTAGCTCAAACCCAATCATCATTGGTAGAGTACAAGATACCTTCTCTAGAATTTTATGCAATGCAACAAGTCTCAATGATATATATGCTTCAAACCATACACTTGAAATGTTAAGTTTGGGCCGGACTGATTCACTTCATAATGTCGAAGTTTTTCTAGAAATGAATGAGAGCGCAAACAAAAGTCACGTTTCAATCAGAAAGATTATCAAATACCAATCCGACATTGATATGACACCTCTATTTGGATGGGATAATGACGGTGAATGGACTCTAAAGGCACTGCCTTATGTTATAAATTGGTTTGAAAAAGCTCGGATAGCCGAGGCAATTGAATTCAATAAACGGAACGTACCAGTTTTTGTTCAAGAGATGGTAATAAGTCGGATCAGTAGAAAAACGTTATCATCCATTTATAAGTTTGCCAAGGCTATGCCAATGCTCATTGTGCCAACTAATCATGCCAAAATGTATGATAAGAAGCGGAAGAGAGTTAATTAGAGTATAAGAGTCTGACTCATATAAAAGGATGGCTTTACACGTTAGTGTATGCGGTATGGATTACGTCTCATCTCCAATCGGCACCGCCTACTATTGTCTCCATTCCCCCTACTCATCCCTCTTTCGCTTCTTCTCTGCCTCTTTCCCCTTGGTATTGGCCGCCGTAGCCGGGACGAACAATAGTGGCATAACCCTTGCAAACTGATAGATTGCTGATAACTTTCGTTCCTTAATACTGTAATTTCCGACCTCATCAACTTCTTCTGCTCTATCAAACCAATCGATAACATATGGTAGAGACTTCAAAGTACACTCATCTTCCGAGTCCCAATCAAATAGAGGTTCCATGTCAATGTTGGGGTGGTATTCTAATATCTTCTTCATTGCAACTTCTTTGTTGGCTGTTTCTCTATTCCTTATCTTACTACCCTTTGTGTTAAGTCTAATTAAGGATGCGACATTCTGTCCCAACATAGGTACATCATCATCACTGGTGTATAATCGTAAACGAAACAGTGTATGATTAGACATATATGTACTGCCAATACTTGTTGTGTTACATAGTACTTTGCAGAAGACATCCTCTACACTTGAATTAATTGCCGCATTGCATATGTCAAGCTCCCGCAGATGTCTATTGTTCGTCAAACTACGAGCAAGGATGATTGCCCCTTCATTCCCGATGAAATTATTACTTATCTGTATCTCTTGTAAATTGCAATTTGGATGACTAAGTAATGTAGCAAGAGCCTCACAACCTGTATTCGTTATTATATTGTCATTGAAATAGATGTGTTCCAATGAACTATGTCCTCTTATCGCCTCAACGATCGGAAGTAGTTTTGAATCAGTTATATTGCAGTCATATAGCTTAATTGATTTGAGATTTGAACAGCTCCTCAAAGTCAAGGCAACAAGCTCGTTTTGTAGTAGATCAGCTCGTAAAATACTCAACTTTGTCAGATGTCTGCTGTTTTCTTGATACGCCCTCAACATTCCATTCCCTACATCACCAAGGACATTGTAACTTCTAGTACAAAGCAGCACAACCTTCTTAATTGCATAATTTTGTCGTAAACCATCATAAAATCCCTTGCGTATGTTGACGTTGACTAATGATGGAATATTAACAAGTAAATCTGCAACATGAGTGTTATGTGCAATGTACTGACCGAGCTTAGTAAAATCGCCATCCGTACTCGAATTGAAAATGCCATAACCTTCTTGTATATGCATGTCATCGACATCATCCCCTATTAACAGCTTCTTTGGCCACCTATCATTCTCTTCAACTCTGAGCAGTACCTCTTTGCTTTCTTCATCCATTATTGAAAGTACAAGACATAAGAGTATGTATGTGTACCAGTATGTAAATTGTATGTCGATAAAATTATACCAAGACTGTCGTAAAGAGTAACTGGTCTACTGATTCCATATTGTAAGTGATGTTGACTTACTTGCAGTGATTTATATCAACTCAACCCTTGATTTCTCTGATTGATTTCTACCGATATTTCTACTCTCAAGGATACTGTCTAGGTATCCTTACCTCTCTCAATAACTATTGCCACTACGATCACAAGATTACTACTGCTAGAAAGAGCGTTAAAAACTGAGCTAGTGACGGTACTGTCGCTTGAATATGCAATAGTATCATTCAGTACTTTAGGAGGAGTTAACCACATGTGCAATTTGATGCAAATAAAGCACCATTAACTCGTTTAATCGCCAAAGATGTTGGGAAAGCACTTGTATGTGCTTCATTTAATGTTCGCCGACCACGCGTCGTCAGATTGGTATGGGCAAAGCAATTCACGAAAAGGAGAAGCAGGGTGACGAAGATAAACAGGCTAGCCGATGATGATGTGGTGAATCTTGAGCACTACCAACACACAACTTGTGCTCATAAAATTGATTTAGAGTTTCATACAATCAAATCAAGGTGAGGCCACATAGTGCGATAGACTCGCTACTCTACTATTGCTATTGCTATTTGCTCTTCTTTATTGCCTTTGCTCATTTCTCCATCTCTTTTGTATCTCATTGCAATTGCAAAGTATCATCAACCTCATATTAATATCATCATGAAAATCGCATCAATCATTGTCATTGCATGGCTTGCCACTTCTGCTGAAGGCCGCTTACTACGAGGTAAGGGTAGAGGTAAGAATAAAGGCGGTTCTTCTACACCGTGGCGGGAGCAGCCAGATACTACCACTGCTGCTACTGATGCACCTCCAGTAACTTCTTTGCCACCAAGGTATGTTAGAATGTCTAACAAACATATGTTGTATGTAGTGTAGGGGATATGATATATGTTTATGTACCACATAGGTATATGTCATTTGTAATTCTTTCTCGTTGTTCTTTATTGCTTATGTTTGCCATTCTTTCATCTTTACTAGTGTTATTTTTAGCAAGGGTAGGGATTTTGAAGATGAGTCAACTACAACTGATATTGATGGCAATACCATTGAATCAGCATCTTCAGGAAGTGCAGGAGTGCAAAAGTTTGATGATGGATCTAAACTTTCGGGAAGAACCAAAGTCTTCCTCACACAAACAACAACTGAGAATGGACAAGTTATTGACAAAGATTCAGGAACTGTTACAGCCGGGGGTACAGATATTGGCGGAGCTAAGACTGCTGGGAAGACTTTCACCGAGAATAGTTTTAGTGTGGCCGAGGATGGTACTCAAACTGAGGTAAATGAAACGGGCGCAACTGGTAACCGAAAGGGATCAGATGAATTATTAGGAGATTCTCAAACTAGCGGTAACACCGGATCAGGATCAATCACTGTTCAAAACTCCGACGGAAGCAGTACTACTGATGCTTCTACATTTACTAAGGGGAATATTAAGAACCAGTTTGTTGAATCATCTGGTCAGTCTTTCACTGAGTCATCGATTACGAATAATGGGGATGGTACTGGATCTTTTGCGCTCAAAGCTGGTGCAAATGGCCGTGCTGAGGCTCAGGATGGGTCGGTTTCGTTTAGTGGAAACACGGGAGGTACTGCAACTGGTACTTTTGATGAGGATGGAGTTGTTGAGGTAGAACGAACTGGTAAAGCCAATGGACGACTTGAGAATGAGGAGGGAAACTTTTCCGGAAATGCTAAGGCAGAAGCAACACAGGTGAGTAGAAAGCTTGTCTTTGATTCGTCTTTCAAGTATGCTCATTCATATGTATCCTCTTCCTGTCATATGTCCTCTATAGACCCGCAACCCCGATGGAACTTATGTTACTGACCTTGAGTTAAACACCACCCCTGGTATCAATGATCTTATCACTGAAGAAGGACTCGAAGAAGCCCTAGATCAAAGTTTGGAAGATTTCAATGATATTATCACTGCAGAGGTACCCGAAGATCTCCTTGATCTCTTTAATGAAAATGGTGATGGCGTGATTTTTTTCTCCGAGGAAGATCTCCAAGGACTCTTTAACCAACAAAATGATGAGGGCACTATCTCTGTTGAAGAAATCCAAAAATTCTTTGCAATGCGTATGATCACCCCCCAACCTGATGACTTTTAATCTAGAGGTGAAGGTCGTGGAGGTAATTAGACTCTTTTGAATTTGCAGAGTATGAGAGATTTGTTTAGTCTCTAGGACAGTATCAAGGAAGCCGTTCCTTTTGTATTAGAAGAATGTTAGTAGGTTATTTAAGGTAATTTAGAGATAAACTACTTATTGTCATCATTAGTGACAACTCTCTGCATTTACACGTTATCTCTAAATGTAATATACTCCGTACTGAATGGTGGATCAACCTTAACAACTCGTGCTCCCTCATTACTAGCCTGCGTAACCACAATCCTTCCCTTAACACCATATGACTGTGCAACCTGCATCATTGCCTTGGCAACTGAAAAGTCAGTCCGTTCCTTCTCCCGTTGTGTGAATATATCCCCCGACGCGCCGCCACATAATGCCATAACCGTAGGTCCTGCTCCACTCAAGTATGCACAACATGCACCAGCCTCCTCGGCACCCTTAATCATTGGATATAAGTGCTTATACATTGCCTCAGCACGTTGTGGTTGGTGCATACGATCTTGTACACCCCATTTTAAATTATCAAGATTACCCATCGATAAAGCGTGAACGAGGAAGGCTACTCTACCTATATTAAAGGCCGCATCGGCACGGGATACGGTATCGGATAGTACACTCCGTGCCGTGGATGTTTTACCAATAAATTCAGGTATGAACATTACTAGCTGTGTGCCAGGTGGGCAGGAGACACGTTCTGTTACCCATCGTGTTCCATTGTGGATACCGATTTGGAATCCACCATAGATGACCTATATTGTATGGTATGAATGGATGGTGTGGATAAGAATGGCGGTAGTTGTTGATTATTTAATGTTGTAGAATTTGATTTGTAATCCATTATTAATGTCACGCATATGTTTTTGACATGCCAAGTAGGTGAAATAAAAAGTGAACATAAGATGTGAGCATTTTTTAATAAATGAATTGCAAAACCCAATAACTTATACAACAACCCAACAATACCAAAAACAAACTAAACTTACCGGTGCAACATTATCAGGATGTCCTTCAATAGTTGCCGCAATTTGTAATAAACTTTCACTACCCCAAACGGGTAAGCGATGTCCAGCCAATACCAACCCTGCAATAATCCCCGCAACAATTGCCGCACTGGAACTACCCAATCCACGTGCATACGGTATACGACTTACAACATGATACTTTAATGGTGGCATTGGTTTCTTGGCTGTTTCATATGCGGCTTTCACACCGGTAACTAGTAAGTTACTTTCATCTTTTGGCATTTCAGCGGCACCATCACCTTCTGCTGTAATTTCTAACTTGTCTGATCGACTTACTGTAACTTCGGTCCATAAATCGACAGCCAATCCGATACAATCATATCCAGGACCACAATTGGCCGAGGAGGCAGGAACACGAACTGTAACCGATTGACGAGGTTGGGAATTTTCATCCTCCACTGCCATTCGAGCAGCGATGCGACGTCTCATCCGTTCCTCGTGTGAATGTGGCATTAGTACTGTAGTATCATTACTTTCGGATTTGATAGATGAATTGATATCGTAACCAATGTCATATTCTGGATCTTGGAATATGAAGGATGTTTTCGAATTTAGTGGATGTCGTATATCTGTGGAGGAGGAGTAATTATTATTGGTGGAGGATGATTTTAACTTTTTTTGGAGGAGGTAGTAGGAGATTGCGGCGCCGAGTGATCCTGCTAGGATTGCAGTGGTGGCTAGCTTGGTATTATCATTACTTGATGACATTATATAGTAGTATCAGATGGGTATATCTAATGCTATATTGAGGGCAATAGGCGCTATTACCTATGTATGAAGACAATCGAGTGGGATTTCAAAAGACAAATGAAATAGCGATCAAACGCAAACAGCTTTTGCTCTACAATGCCCCCCTTTATTCATCTCTTGGTGTGGTTATTGCAACTCCTCCTAAAGTACTGAATGATACTATTGCATATACATCCACAGTACCGCCACTAGATCAGTTGTTAATGCTCTAACAGTAGTAATCTTGCGATTTTAGTGAGTGAATAGTTATTGAGAGAGGCAAGGATACGCTCTAGACGGTATCTTTGAGAGTAGAAATCTCAAGTAGGTACAGCCATATGATAGTGGAGTTGAATGATACAACTCAACTGCAAGCAGTAAGTCAACATCACTTATAAAACGGAACCAATAGACCAGTTACTCTTTACGACAGTCTTGGTATAATTTTATCGACATACATACATACTGATACATCAGCATATATACTCTTATCTTATACTTATACTTTTAATAATGGACGAGGAAAGCAAAGAGACGTTGCTTAGGATCAAAGAGAACCACAGTGGCTTGACCAAGCTGTACATAGGGGATGATGCCGACGACGAGTATTATGATGGTAGTATATTCTATTCTAATCAGGGTAGCGACTTTAGTACGCTCGGACGATATATTGCAACAAATACTTTTCTTAACAAATTAGAAGTTAACAACGAATCAATAGTTAATATCAACATATGTCAGGGATTCTACGATGGTTTGAGACGTAATTCTACAATTCAAGAGTTAATATTATGTTGTACTGATACTCCCAATGTTTTTGGAACTCTTAGGGGTACAGGGAATGAAATATTGAGTGCATATCATGCAAACAGCAGTCATCTTACCAATTTATGTATATTAAGAACCATTCTACTACAAGACGAAGTAGAACATGTTGCATTGACTTTGAGAAGCTGTACAAATCTAAAAGTTATTGTTCTTAATCAGTGCAATATAACTGATCAAAAACTTGTTCAGATAGTTGAGGCATTGCGGGGACGTACTTCCTTAGAGGAACTCTATTTGAACGACAATAGAATTGGAAAAGATGGATGCCAAGCACTTGCATACTTGTTTCGAGATAGAAGCTCCAACCTAGAAAAGATCCAACTATCAGATAATAACATTGGTAATGAGGGTGCAATTACCCTTGCTGACAGTTTAGCGAACAATACAAAGTTAGTGCACCTCTGCATGACAGGAAATCAAATTGACCAAAGTTCAGCCGGAAACTTCTACAATTTGCTATGCAATACAACGAGTATTAACAATACATATTCATCGAATCACACCCTTGAAGAAGTTCAAGGGTGTGATCGTTGGGGTGAGGTGGCATCGTTATTAGGTTGTAATCGATACATGAAAAAATATGCGGCGGCGGCAATCAATAAGATATTACGTTACCATCCCAATATTGATATGGAACCATTCTTTGAAATGGGCACAGAAGATAGTGAAAGGAATCTACAGGGTCTACCGTATGTAATCGATTGGTTTGAGAGAGCTAAGGAAGCCGTTTTGGATATTTCCTTTATTAAGAATGGAGTGGTTCAAGGACAAACTTTTCTATATGAAGATACACGTATACCATTGGTAGATACCAGGAAACTATCGGCAATTTATCAGTTTGCAAGGGATATGCCATTAATGTTCGTAGATCAGAGAGTATGTAGAAGGAGTAAAAGGAAAAGAGTCGGCAGGTAGTTGTCCAGATCACTTACCAAGGAGATTGAGTTAGATTAGTAGAGAACAAGAAGCGGAAGGATAAGGTATTTATTAGTTAAGTCTGAACAATGTGTACAAGGCAGTGCAGAAGAGTCCCGGCTTCTGATGCCTGTAGATGTAAAAGGTGGAAGAGAGGGTAAAATTAGAAGCCTACAGTTGGCCAGGGTGTTAAGAAAAGGAGTGGTAGACTAAAACAGAGTATCTAGTTTAATCTAATCCATAGTCAACTCATATTATTAATCAAATATGGTACCCGCCGTCTCGAGGATACCACAACTGATATTACCCCCTCTTCCGCTTCTTCTTATCGTTGTCGTTCACCGTGGTATGAGAAGCCGGTACAAACATTGACGGCACGGCCTTAGCAAATTCGTATATTGCCGTCAGCTTCTTTTGATCGACGTTGTAATTTACTCTATCTTTCGCTCGGGCAGCTCTTCGTTTACCCCTGTCATTCACAGCCACCGTAGCCCTATTAAACCAATCGATAACATAAGGCAACCCCTTTAATGTCCACTCCCCATCCATATCCCATCCGAAGAAAGGTTTCGTATCAATGTGGGGATGATATTGTAATATCTTTTTCATTACAACATGTATTTTATTTGTGCCTTTATTCACTTGTAACAAGCGGCTAAGATGGGTATGTTCTATTCTGTTTGGAAGTTGCAAATCCGCAAGAGTATGATTTGATGAACATATAGTGCTGATACTCAATGTGGTGCATAATACTCCACAGAAGATGTCTTCTACGATCCGGGTAATATCATTACCATCGAAGTAGAGGTTTTCTAGCTTTGTATTGTTCTTTAAACTGCTTGCAATAGCAATTGCACCCAAATCGCCAATACCATTGTCCTGTAGTTGAAGAGTGGTTATATTGCAATTGGGGTCTTCGAGTAATGTAGCAAGTACCTCACATCCAGCATACTGTACCTGATTTCCGATTAAATAAAGGTTCTCCAATGAATGGATCCCCCGCATTGCCTCAACCATCGGTGACAACATATTGGCAGATATACTACATTGATATAGATTGATTGTTCTCAGATTTGTGCAACATTGCAAGGTTGTTGCGATGATTTGTTCTCCTCCTCTGCCAATTAGTAAGTTGGCATTTAAAATGCTTAAATCGGTAAGATTATTGTTTGTCTGATAAACCTCTAATATCCTACGCCCTGCCGCGGAGGGATGCTCTACGGAGAAAATAGAACTACCATCACAACGAAGGATCAGCTCATTAATTGATTCATTTTGTTGGATTCCTTCACAAAGTCCTCGATGAAAACTGCTATTGATATCCTCAACCCACTCCATCCTATCTATATGACTCACAGCCACCTGCAACTTTGTGATATGTGTACTCTGCCGAATACCTTCACCCAGTCTCAAGAAATTATCATCAAACGATGACATGAATCTACCCTTGTTGTTATTATTCTCGCCATCCTCGTCATCATCGTTGTTGTATATAATACTATAAAATCTCTTGGCATGACCTATAAACAAATTTGTTAACATATTATCATTCTGCTCAATCCTAAGCAATGTCTGTTGGCTTTCCTCATCCATATCTCTTGGTATATGATATTCTAAAAACCACCCACAATCAAAAGATCTTTGCAATAAATAGTATCAAAACCAGCGTAATAGGATGTAATAGGAGGTAATAGGGTGGGGTGTTGTTGTAAGAGGAGAAGGAATGATACCTATGGATTTGGGAATTTTAAAAGTCAAGGATACCGGCTAGCGTATCCAATCCAACTAAGTCAATATTCCTCTACGATGACCAGGCTACTACTGATCAAAAGAGGGTTGAATAGTGAGCTAGTGACAGTACTGTTGGTTTACGATATGCTGTAATTCAATGCAGTATAGTTGACTTTAGCAAGCCAGCAGTCGAGAGAATAAAATATGAAATGACAATTGAATCATTGGCGATCAAACGCATCTTTCCTTTTGGTGATGTTATTTGATAATTGTCTCTGTAGGATCCACAAAGATCCACAATACGTCAATATACGATATCAGGTTTTAACGCTTTGTCGAATAGAAGTAGTCTAGCTGCCGTTACTGATAGAAGAATATTTACTATTCTAATTCTAAACGATGACTGCTGAAACTGAAACATCACCATCACCGCGGCCAAGAGTTCTATCACTCCTATCGGCTGCTACAGAAATCGTCTGTAGATTAGGATGTGCACATCTCCTCGTTGGACGATCACATGGCTGTGATGATCCACCATTCGTCACCACACTACCGATAGCAACAGCACCAAAGGTCGACCCAAACGCCCCCTCATCTGAATTAGATAAACAAGTACGTGTCCAATCTGCCACCGGTGGGGCGATATATCAAATCAATAATGAGCTAGTAAAAAGGTTGCAACCCACGGTTATTATTACTCAGGAACAGTGTCGTATATGTGCTGTAACGCCTGATGATTTAAGTGCTGCGTGTGACATGAACGAATTAGATCCTTTGGTAAAGTTGGTCACGATAATGCCAGTGACGTTAGAAGATGTATTGGGAGATATCATAACAATTGCAAAAGCAATAGGTGTTGAGGATCGTGGTATCCGTTTGGTTAAACAAGTGAAACAACAATTAGATAGTATTCAATCAGTATCAATGGATATTCTAGGGGGTAGTAATCGTCCTAAAGTGGCACATGTTGAATGGTTAAAACCATTAATGGGCAGTGGATATTGGATATACGATTGTGTAAAGTTTGCAGGAGGTGAGATGAAACATGGCAAATCCGGCGGACATTCTCAAATTCTAGAAAAGATATCATTACTATCCAATGTCGATTATATCATAATATCACCGTGTGGATTTAGTATTGAACGAACAAATGAGGAATTGAACAATATAGGGTTATTAGATACCAACGAGTGGAGGGACTTACCAGCTGTAAAGAATGGAAGAGTTGCCATCTGTGATGGAAATAAGTATTTCAATCGTTCTAGTGTGGCTAGCATTCTTGGTACTTCCGAAATGGTTGCTGAGATTATACATCCAGAATTGTGTGGTATGTATTCTTGGTTCATGGACGGGAAATGCCATTCGTCTCTTGACACCAACATGGTCTACAGATGTTGCTCGAGATTATATAGCTGCGAGATGTCCCAAGGTTGTTGTACAAGATGCTGCAGACGAGATTATACATTTCTATTCTTCGTTAAAGACTTTTACACTACCATTATGCAATATGAACTAACACATACCCTCTATTCATCAGTCTTCCTTCTTTTGTTCCCTTCCTCTGCCTTTTTTGATACCTCTGCTGCCTTTCGTTTCTGCTGCTGCCAATAAGCATTTTTCTTCTCTCCAAGCTTCTCATGACATTTCCTTCTCAACTTCTCACAAATGCTGTCTTGATCACCTACTGGACAGTTAAACACTTCCATGTTGTCAATTATGTTGTCAACCTCAGTTTTCGACCTATACACAGAAGAATTGTCGTCCTTGCTTGGGTCTTGCATCCACATAGCTCCATCTCTCTTTACTATCCTATCAGCCAAGTCATTGATAAAGCTGTCTATATCTTCTGCATAATGTGCCGACGAGAGACACGAGATAGCTTCTTCGCCTAGTAAGGTATCTCTAGTCGACTGTACTCGTGTTTCCTCATTTCTAGCACTAGATCGCTCTTTTTGTGAATGAAATTCGCCGTCGAGGCCCGGACGTTGTAGATGTCGGATTCCGAAAGGGGCAAGAATCATAGACTTCGTAACCTTTGTGCATCCCATTGGCGAGCCGTGTGTGTTGTTGAGACAGTATAGTCTGTACTTGCCGGCAGGAAGGAACGTACCAAATATCTCCCTTGGAATTTTGACTTGTTTCTTCTCGTTAAACCGCTTAGGATCAAACAGCACATGTGTGAATGTTACCGAGCTCTCAAGCTCTATCATCACATTATCTTGATCACGGTTGTGTTGTAAAGTGAACCCATTCTTATATTGTGATGGTGGATTGGCAATGTCATATGACTTGACAGCAATTCCCGGCGGTGAATGGACTTGATGGAGAGTGACTTGACAGTCTTCATTCCTCGAGTCTGTGTTAATTGATTAACAAGAGAAAGATTGTATTAGAAATATTTGATTAGACATATATATATATATATATATATATATATATATATATATATATATATATATATATATATACTTGTATACTTACATAGGTATGTCAAACCCCCGTCAGTACGGTAGACTTTTGCACCGGTCCTGTGAATAAGGAGTCTCGTCATCATTCGATCATCGGGTACTTTGATACCCTTGTAATCCTTAATTAGATGTTGTAGTTCCTTAATCTCCTGAAGGGCCTTGAATAATACACTTTCGTTTTCATCGTATCGGCAAAATACTCCGTTGAATTGAGGTTCTGTTTTCGATTGTACAGTCGTTGTACATCTGTCCATGTTGTTTAACAGTCTCTTGTACGCCTCCTTATGTTCGTTGATACTGTAGAATTTATAATCACCGTCATAATCTCTTGGCCTATCATATAGATTCACAGCTTTTGTCCCAAAAGTATCAGGCCCCCAATGCATATCATATGTGAATGGCGTCCAAGGACGGCTCTTTGTATGTTTGTTAGTAGAGGCTTTATCTTTACCCTCATCAGTTTCATCAGCTTTAGCTGGCCACGATGACGTATCAATCTCATGATGCATTTTAATCTCGGGTAATGATGTTGGCATTCGAATCTTTGGATGGGGTGAGGGTCGGAGGAAGATCAATGGAATATCTATTTGGAGATGCTCGGTGTGGCTTTTCTCAATGTCATCACGTTGTTTGACCAAATCTCGAATATCATTTGAATGTAGATGCTCATTTACTCTCCCAGCATGTGCTTGTGTAATCATTAACTGTATGATTGTCTCCACACCGCTAAGGATGAGACCTTTATCATGTCCTTCTACTTTCCTACCATTACTGTAAAGGGGATGATTCTCATCTTCAATACCATTAAACATATCCACTTCAAGTATATGAAATAAAGTTATACCACCAAGCTCTTTCTCCAGTTCTAATGCTTCCCTGTCGGTTAATTTCATGTAATCTTTGACTTTTAGTCCATATTTTAATGGTGCATTGAGATAGAGATCATGCAATGGTTGAATTTTGGCTTTGACGGAGTGGTCATGTTTGTATATCATATAGCAATCCGATGGATCTTCATAGCAACAATCATCATCAGCAGCACCTTCATTATCACTACCGTCACTATCACTACTATCGCCACAATCATTACACAAGAAGGACTTTGCAATGTCGCAGGAAAATTTCTTACAGTAATAACTTTCACAATTAGTACACCTTCCACTCTTACCACCTGCATGTGTATAGGTATTATCAATTACTCTCCACTTGAATGGCCCCTTGCTTGGTAGGTAGCAGAAATACACACCGGCGTGATCACCATATTGATACATATGTTGTGTATTATACATGACATGTGGATTATTCGGCATGAGTAATTGACAGTACGGCGGCCCACTTACTACAATACCTGTATCATGATGTGCCTTCATATATTTATCATGTGCAGTGTTTAGTTCGACGGGATATGGTTCAGTTGTTCGCTGATATGTACTCAGACTACTTGATTTTAGTGGTTGTGGTTGTTGACTAAACTCTGATGGACGAGGTTCACTAACCAGTTTCTTCTTACACACAATACACTCATCATCATTCTCAACATCGGTAGATGGTGATTTACCTTTATTTCTTGTCAAGGGGAAAAGTTTGAGAGGTTCACGCAACCAAGCAGGTAGGACAAACTTATCTGAACTAAATAAGTTTGTAAACTTATTGACATTATCGGTAGAAGTAACTTTGGATGATAGATGATTGATGTCGATGTATCGGTAGCCTACTGATATCAAAGCAACTACAATTGCAAGAACCAAACCTAAAGAAGGCTTCATCATCAACATCTTCTTCTTCTTCTTCTTCTTTGCAGCTCGCGATACGAGTTGTACGATGCGATCATCTCCCGATGACGATTCGTCTTCAGATGAGTCTTTAGTAGGCGGTGTTGGTTGCCCACGGCCGCGGAGGCTACGGGGAGTAGACTTTTTAGACATGATAACAGATATATGTGTGCAATAACAATATACTCCTTAGAATTATTGTGAGGATAGTGGATTGTATCAATAACAACTCCGATTATCAACCACCACGCACAACGCGGAGTTCAAACTATGGTAATCGTATCAATGACAATGTGACATGGCAGTTCAGCCGCCATGAAATTGACTAGTGATCGCGGACATCAAAGGGCTGTTGTTCAAGCCTCAAGCATGAAAGCCACAAGGGACAAAAGAAAGATCCATCATCAACAATTTAGACTGGCTCAAAATGCAATGTTGCCTCCATCCAAACTCTGCTATTGGTATAGGACTTTAGAGACAATCCTTTCGTCTTGTTCTCAGAGGACCACTTGTATACTTGTGGACCAAGGTGCTTCTTCTTAGAATCACTGGTGCACCAATACTTCAAATGTGAAATATTAGGGAACCGAAGACGTGTACTGAGCAAGCTCCATGGCTCTCCTGGTAGGAGATTTTGCGGACCACCACCATTGTTGTTGATGGACCAACGGTACTTCTTCCTAGCATTCTTACGACGGAGGAGGAGACCATGCAGAGCATCATTACGATCATTCTCAACAGCAGTAAAAAGCTTGTCTAATAAAGTCTTCTTATCACCACCAGCAAGCTCCTGACGTTTTGCACTAGCGTTGACAACGTGGTTAGTACCTGCTTTCATCGTCTCTAGATTTCTATTGGAGACAGTCTTCCTAGCATGAGTACTACCACGGCCATCCTTACCGCCACCATTCTTCTTATCCTTGGCACCTACAATAAATAATTAATAACAAAAAGATAAATTAATATTTAGAATTAATAATGAATCAACAATTATTAACAATACAACAACAAACAAATACGCACCCTTGTAATTATTACCATGTATACCGAATTCATGGGGGACAACGGCGATAGGAGGTGCCTTCTTCTCCGACGGTTTGGGGGCAACAGCTGCCGTGGACGATTTAGCAGCAACAATAATTGCCATGGATGATGATTTATTATTCTTCGCCTTCGTCTCGGCAGCCTTCTTGGCAGCCTTCTTCTTCTCCTTCTTAGCCTTCCTCATTGCCTTCAGCATCGCCTTGTCTACATCCTTCCCAGGCCCTACAATAATAATTAAGAGAAGACGAATAATTGAGACGACAATAATTTCAATTTATTTAATTAATTAATAAATGACGCACCTTTGGATGTAACAATCGCACCTCCAACTAAGCTGCCGCCAATACTAGCAGCAGCATTAAACTTGTCCTCCTTGGATGACATGGCTGCGTATCAAGATGAATTATTATGGTGTGTTGATAATTAATAAATTGTGAGCTCGCCTCCTTGATTTTACGTGACTGAAAATTAATTCAGTCAACATTAAAAAAAAGTTTGGTGATAAGAGTTCATGTTGATTCCATACTGGATTTCTTACGGACATGGTCATCATGGTAACCGATGGATTAGACTTAATGAGCTGGCTGCCTTTTGTCAACGACCAGGAGCTGAAGATACCAAGAAGGATATTAAACTTGCCAAAGAAATATCAAATCATCAAGATAGGAACTCCGTCACATACTCATCGTCATTAAATAAAGACAATTCAATTACAATACAACATGTTAAGAAGCAAATAGCTGCCCTACAAATTGGTGATTATGAAGCAGCATTCAATCTCAACTCTCCTGCTAATAAGAAACGATTGGTGTCAAGTGAAAAGTTTAAGGCCATCGTATCTGGATGGGCGGCCTTTAAAGTTCTGACACTGCCGGCTACAATCTGTAATTACCGAGAAGGGGCTATACAAGATACAACTGCTCATGTAAAGGTCGAGGCAACAGCCGCAGAAGGAGAAGAAGTTGTTTCTTTTGTGTTTGATTTGAGCCGAAACGGCAATACTTGGGAAACGGATGGTGTAAGAATCGAGTGCTAGATATACTACTAGTAAACATTTCAACTCAAAACTTATCTTTACATTATATGTTAATCTGCCCCTCTCTTGCGTCGATTCGTATCCTCTTCGATACTCTGGGAAGGGAGGTTATTGTTATTCACACTTGGGCTTGGGGAGATAGGAGCAGCAAGATTCTTCTGAACAAACTCAAATATGAGATTCGACTTGGCCACTGCACCCCATTCATGGTATTTCTCGTGGGCTTGGAGAAAGTACTGTATTGCCGTTTCATTGTCTCCTACTTTTAAGAAGAAATGCCCGGCTAGTTCACATGCTAGTGCTTCTTCATTAATGAATCTACGGTAGTAGTCAAGAGAGGTGAAGAGGGTGTCAGATTGTACAAAGCACAGTATATGATACATAAGTTGATCCATTGGTATTCTTACCTGTGCTTCTTTGCGGCAGCTACTGCCTTCTCATAAAAGCTCTTTGCACTGACAAAATCGTTATTACAAAACGCCTCCTCAGCTTGTAACACGTACAGCTTATGTTGGAAGTTGTGTTCTGAAGCAGACTCGGCCCACTTCTGAATGGCAAGCTTGGCCTTTTGTCCTCGTTGAGACCATACAGGATCAAGTGTTTGACGGTAGATCCAGAAGGAGACTAGACCTCGGTAGAATGAATGAGCTTGATGGATAGCTAATAGTGTCCATGAATGAAGGTCAAACTCAAATACCTTGTCTGCACAGATCTTCATCTGATCATAATCCCGTAACACGTAATAGAGGTACATAGACTGGAAGTAGTACGTCATCGTTGCATGGGGATTCGTCGTTTGCATAGCTTGTGCAGCCTGCTCAAAGGCCACCGACATGGGACTTGCTTCCTCAGGCAGACCGACATCTTGTTGAGAACCCATCAAGAGATGGAACCATTGCTTCATGACAATAATGTGAGAAGCCCAGGTTAAGTGCTGCTTCTGCTCCAAGACTCTAATGGCACTACGGAAATGATCCCTGCATGTCTGGAGCTTCGTACCAGACCAAAACATTGTCGCGACGTAAAGTATACTGTTCAAACATGCACCATGTACATCACCTGCTACCATTGCAATAGATCGACCGTCATCATGAAACTCTACAGTCGCCTGTATAGGTTCAACAAAGCATAGGATCTGAGTTGCAATAGCAATCACCTCTCCTGCTACCTCCTTCGTACCAAACTTGTTGAGCATCTTCCGTGCGATCTTGACATAGCGACATCCATCCTGAATATACCCAAGCCGTGCCAAAAGCTGACCAAAGTAAACAAATCCCATGGGTGATACTGGAGTCATCCCCTGAGCTATGGATAGCTGAACCATTTTCAAGGTAACTATCGGTTGTGATGCAGGCTTAATCATTTGGAAGGTAAGTTCCAATCGAGCATAGAACTTCATTGCCATAATCTTTGCCTCATCATCACACATTCTATAATCTATCAATTCTTGTTCAGTATATCCTTGGAGCAATATCTTAGTCTGTTCAATGTGAAACTTCATCTCGGTCTCCGAGTATGACTCGGGCATTTCCTCACCAAGTTGAGCCAGTACCAAGACAGATCTATTGGCTGATTCGGGAAGTTGGGAGGCAAATGCCAAAGCGATGACGTTGTAGTACAACGAGTTCAACTTGTCTTGGAAAGTTTTGGCATATCTTTGTATCTGATCGGAGAGTAGCTTAAGCCCAACGACATCTCCGGTTACCAAAGCGCATTTACTTGCCGCCTCAAACAAGTGTAGACTGAGGTTGTAGTGTTCTTGCCAGTGACGTTTCCGGAGGAATGATATGCCATGGTCTGCAAAGGCATGAGCGGACACAAAGTCACTCATCTCCATAGCCTTGAGACTTGCCGTGAGGTTCAAATTGGCTACTAAATTGCCTTGATCGGCATCCTCGACAGCTGCCGGGCCTCCGATATTGATCTGATTAGCAGCAGTAAATAACATGCCATTGTCTTGAATCTCTAGAGCTTGGGGTACTAATGACACACCATACTTGAAATGGAATAGAACACGGTCTTGAGGCTGGACCGTATTATAGGCTGCTTCTTGTATCCAATCATGTCCAAAGACGTAACTGTCATTAATCTTGTCAACTAGGCCCGCCTTGACGGCAATCTCGAGTGACTCTACCAAATTCTTACTAACCTTGGCCTCGAGGGCGTGAATAAGGTCACACGGTGAGCTTGAACCAAAGCAGGAGAGTGTAAATAGTGCATCTTGTACCTCCTGGGGTAATCGTTTAATAGAATTTGATAGGAAGGTTGCAACATCATCGGGAAGTTTGGTTGATTGGATCTTCTCTTCATCCCATTCCCATCGTCGTTTACTCAAACTTAACCGGACCAATCCATCTCTACAAAGAGACATCATAAGTTGTGCAAAGAAGAGTGGATTGCCATTCGTCTTGTGATGGATAATCTCTGATAAACTCCACGTCAGGCGGGGGAATAGACAAAGCAAATCCGATATCATCGTATTGATCATTTCTCTATCCATACAAGTCAATGTGATGACGTTGGCCTTAACACCAAATGTTTGTACACTTGCCAACATATCCATAAACGGATGCCCGGGAAGCATACCCTCATCACGACATGATGCAAGGAAGTAGAATTGTCGACTACTACTACTACTTTCACTACCCGTCGTCGACGATCCCGAACTTAATAACAGCTGATTCACAACATTAATTGATGCCGGATCAGCCCACTGAACATCATCAAGAAACAGCACAATGGGTGCACCCGAACAACTTGCAATAACATCCACAAATTGACATAACAAATACTGTAATCGTTTCTGCGCATCAACACAATCCTGTGCCTCATCTAATTCCAATTCAGAGCTTTGTCCAAGTATAACACTTAACTTTGGTATAACCTTGGTCAAATATCGTCCATCCGTTCCCAATACCTTACGTAATTGACTAGCAACTAATTCTAAATGTACCGCCCGACCATCCTGGAACATATTATCACAATAATCATTAAAGGCTGAGGCTAATGCCGAGAAAGGCGTGGGTTGTTGCATTTGATCGAATTTACCTGATAGGAATAGTCCGCCTGTGCTTGAGATTGAGTTGCCTAATCGATTTGCTAATACACTCTTACCAATGCCCGATGGTCCGACGATGATACCACATTCATTATGTTGATTACTTGGAGTAGTAGAAGTAGAAATAGATATAGATCGTCGATATGAACTTTGTAATATACCAAATTCTAAATCACGTCCTAATTCATACCCATCCAATTGTAATCCTGTAACTGCCAATTTATCAACATTGACATCATATAAATATTTAGTAGGTTGATCTATTAATAGTTGTATGTCTGTTTGTACATCGGACATTGATTTGTAGGCCTCATTGCCGCTTAGGTCACCGTGGATTGAATCAATCATGTTATGTATTAAATTGCATAGGGAGGTGGGTATACCGAGAACTTTTAGTTGATTTATCAAGTCTGATATGATTGTGGTGTTTGAGTTTGTATTGCTTGCTGCAGAGGATGAACTGCCGTTGTTGATGGAAGGTCCCTTCTTTCTAGACCGTCGTCGTTCTTGCCCATCTAAATCTTCTTCTTCTTCCTCTTCTACTACATTCACTGCCCTCCCTTCCCCCTCTACTTCTCCATTATTGTTTAGAGGAGGTACTGGCTCATTATGATCTATATCACCAAATAAATCTCCAATTTCATTATCAATGTCATGATCTTGTACGTTTAATTCGGTGAAGAATCCAGCTTGATAATTACGAACCTAGGAGAATTGGATAGAGGGGATTAGCTTGAGATAAAACCACCACATCAATCGAGAGAAGAACACAAGATTTGTCCCTTCCTTCTATAAAACACAAGATATGCCCCCTTTTCCCGCTCTGCCCCCGCAAGCAACCCTCAAGATATATGACATGCACCTTATCTACTTTCCTTTTCCGCAAAGCAAATCAAAATCCAAGCTTTAAAATCCCAACTAATCCCCAGCCCATAACACCCAAATAAGCTCACATATAGAACACACAAATAAGAAACGTACCCGTTCACTCTCACTTAATTTTTCATATGCCTCCTTTAATTTTAATTGTGCATTCATAACTAACTTTTCTAATACTTCTTTCTCTAAAGGTGCTTGATTACCTGAGAATAATTGATATAGTACAATCCCCTGAAAGTACAAATGATGAGTTAAAGAGGGTGTATATGAAATTTAGATAAGGCACATAAATATGATGTGAGCATAACCGACTTCTCTAGAAAAAGCCCCATATAATCTCATATAATCTCTAGAGAAACAACAAAATACACACATACATACCAATGAGTAGATATGTTTATTCTCATCTCTAATCAAACATTTCATTTGATCATTTTCTTTAACTATTATTTCAGCTCTTGATATATTCAGAATTGACTCTATAGACTGTTCACCATTATTATCATTGGTATTTAAGTGTATAACATTAATTGAATTAGACCAATTTGATATATCGTTGGGTAGTATCAATTCCTGTTGTTCTCCATCGCCAATAGTGTAGGATAAGTTTAATTGACATATCAACGATTGTGCAATATTTAATGCCGCTGATGTATATAAAGTTGAATTTATTTTGTTTGATATGCCTACGGATTGGTTTGGCGAGGGAGATTGAGCTGAGGTGGTGGAGATTGAGTTTAAGGCAGAGTTTATCCATTGTGTTAATGGTATACCACCGTTGTTGTTATTTGGCTGGTTAGTGGTAGTGCTTTGTAGCTGTTCTACGCCTGACATATTATTATATACCACAACAATGGTTGGTATAATTAATCTTTGCGACAAAATATATTGCAGTAAAAACCGCTTGTGGTTTACTTCTATTTTATGCTCGACTGAAGTATTGAGTCGAGAGATAAGAACCGTGTAAACTTTTGAATATAAAGGTAGAGTTGATCAACCTACAGCGTGCATAAGTATAGATCTATCCTCTATCTTCTCCTGCCATTTGCCTCTTACACATACATAGGATATTGTATTTGTCAGCAACAAATATATTTTTTTCCAGTTGAACTTTTAAGCTCGAAACGACATGGAATACCAGAAGACAAATTAACCTTCTTGAAGTAGCGCTCTTACCTAAACTCTAAAGGGTTATAGGTTAGAATCTGCAAATAAGAGAACTGAAAGTAGGCTCAATTCATTTGTCTCAAAACATAACAAGCAGCAATTAATTGTCGTGTGGTAACTTGCCACGATATATAGAGCTCAGCGGTGTTTGGAATAGCCCAATATACCTCATTAATATTGCAATTAATACTCTCCTGATATGTATCTAAAAGAATGGATATAAATGACGTATCAATTAAAGATCTATTCAACGATATTAAAACATCTCCTTTAGAAAGTTGGAACAGAATCAAAAGTTGAAAGAACAAAGGCGTCGTAAACTAAAGAAGAAGAGACATAACCAAGGAGGTTTCAATAAAGAAGAGGGTGTATTGTTTTCTAGCATGGTTAATCCAAACTGGAATACAGCCGATAGTACTACGGCGGATGAGATGCCATCGTCGTCTGAACTTCCATCCAAGCAACAAACCAATGTTGATACTTGCAAGTCTTCAGAACAGCCACCTACCATGGCCTCGTCACTGCCGCCATCAACAATAACATCCAACCCTACTACTATCACTAAACCTAAGAAGACAATGGCTGAATCAATATTAGACTTACTCGCCGCACACAATAACTCCACCTCCTCACAAACTCTCTCAACTAGATCCAACAACTCCACCTCCTCCTCAACACACAACCAAACTACTATATCCGAAGTAGAACTAAAAAGACGTCGCGATATAGAAACATCCATACGAAACAAGTCTAAACAAATAATTGACGAGAATGAACGATTATTAAAGTTAAAACCATTGAATTTTAACAAGCCTACTTTTAAGTTACCGCAAGATAAAACTGCTGCAAGTATTAAACAAGGAGGTCAAGATGGACAAGGGAATAGTACCTCAAGTTCAAGTCTATCGTCGTGGTCACTAGGAAAGAAACGTAAGGCGTCGTCAATAACCAACTCAACTTCACTTTCACCATTACGATGCTACACCGGTACATCGACTAATCCAACATCAATACCAAATAACAACTGTTTCCAACTACAAACACTTGGTAGTAGTTATAGGAATCATAGTGATATATACGCTGCATCGTCAGCTGCCTTACCTCCACCGAGTAAACCGTATACTAATCCTTATGAAGCTGCCAATTGCAATAGTGGTAGCAGTGGGGTAGAAGGCAGCAGCGGGGGGATAGGAGGTAGTGGGATTATGGGGGGATACTTCATTCCATACGGAAGCAACAGACAGTATACCCAAGAGGAAGTACGTGGATTAGTTAATTTTGCTCATGAATGGATTACTCCTGACAGTATGAAGAGACGTCGGATATAGCCCCCGGCTCCCCAAGGATGACCCTCAAGATGAGATGATTGGCTGACATACAGACCTTGCCTCCCTCAAAAGATAGATGGACTTTTAGCTCCTCGAGTGACCCTCTCATAAGAAGATCCTTATCCCAAGAGGGAAAGAGATGCACTTTTGGCAAATCCAAGAGATGATCGACTTGGAATTTTGATTACATTTTTGTAGATATTGAGGTATAGATATGTAAATTATAGTAAAACAATTTTGGCTAAAATAACTTTATGGGTGTGGGAGGCACTACTTGATCCTCTTTCTTTTCTTATTACTAGCTTTGGTATGAGCAGCTGGGACAAACAATAACGGCATAGCCAGTGCAAACTGATATATGGCAGACAATTTCCTAGTATCTACCAATGGTATGCGGGCATCTTCATTTGAAAAAGTTTCCCTTCCTTGAACCACACCATTCTTAATAAATGAAATATCTAATACAGCTTCCTTAGCTCTCTCAAACCAATCAACTAAATAAGGTAGAGCTTTCAGATTTCTTTCATTATCTTCCGTGCCCATTTCAAAGAATGGTTCCATATCAATATTGGGATGGTAACGTAATATCTTATTGATTGCCGCATATTCTTTCATGTATCGATTGCAACCTAATAACGATGTACCTCATCCCAACGATCACCTTCATGGAAAAACGACACTCCTTCAAGGGTGTGTTTTGATAAATATGTATTGTTAACACTTGAGTCATTGCATAATAATTTGCATAAGCTGTCCCCTATTATACTTGGATCAATTGGATTGTTATTCAAGTTGAGTTTCTTTATTGCTATTGTTTGATAATGCATTTGTGAGGGCAGTAAGACCTACTTTGTTGATATCATTACCTGACAAATCAAGATATTTTAAATTGTAACTTGAGTCTTCGAGTAATGTAGCGAGTGCTTGACTGCCAGTATTCCCGATGTGATTTGCACACAAGCACAGTTCCTCCACTGATATCTCTCTCATTGCCTCGACCGTTGGGAGAAAGTGTTCATCGGTTATGTTGCAGTTGTATAGGGTGATCTGTGTGAGATTGGTACACCTTCTCAAAGTAGCAGATATCACAGTGCCTCCCTCATTTTGTTGTAGATTATTGACAGAGTTCAAATTATAATATGAAATATCAAGGCGAGTGAGATTGTTGTTTTCTTGGTAGGCCTGCAATATCTCATCAGCAACTCTAAGATCAGCATTTTGTAGTAAGCTGTTATCGAATTGACAAACTTGTTATAGAGGAATTGTTTTTGATACCATCATAAAATTCTCGGTTTGTAGCATTTGCAGAAATGTCGTCAATGTTAACTTCCAAGTGTTCAAGATAAGTATTCGTAGCAACATATTGTCCAAGTGTAGTAAAGTCGCTACCCACACTTGAATTGAATATACCATCTTTATGATACGTGATACCATCCCCTATACACAAATCAATCAGATTTTCTTCATTCTCTTTAATTAAATGCAGTATCTCACTGCTAACCCGATCCATCTTTTTACCTAAGTTCAAGTGTATTGTGGTGTTCTGTGGTAACGAGTTGGTGTGTTGTGTACGTGTGTATGATTCTTCAATATCAAGACTAAAAACTACCATATACTATTTAATATGAGTGGTTCCTTTCACTGCTCTTTCTCTACGTGCCGCCGCGCTAATATACTGCGACCACAATTGCTAGAGATAGGCACCTTTGTTAGAGTGGATTGACGTGAGTTTGAAACCGTTTACTCGCCTTTAATCACAAGATTTTTCTAGGATTTATTTTTATTTTACTGCTACTTATATTAGGCGGCTCTCTTTACCTCTCTATATCGATAATATCAACACACAACTATATATATATTAAACAAATATGTCAGAAATAAAACTATCCGCCGATACAAACGCCTCCGGCATCACAGTACGTGAATTAACCCGTCTCGAACGTATCGGAGCACATTCACACATTCGTGGATTAGGATTAGATGATGCCTTGGAACCCCGTAAAGGTGGTTCTCAGGGTATGGTTGGACAGGCTGCTGCACGAAGAGCTGTGGGTGTTATTTATAAAATGATTAATGAAGGCAAGGTACGTCATTATTTGTGTTGTTTTGTTAGGAATGTTGTCTATGGCAGTGCAAAAATGATGGCCACTCATTCTTTTATATCATTGCAACTTATATCTTAGATTGGTGGTCGTGCCATCCTACTAGCTGGCAAACCAGGCACAGGCAAAACCGCCATAGCAATGGGATTAGCACAACAATTAGGATCCGAAACTCCTTTCACAACAATGTCAGGCTCCGAGGTATTCAGCTTGGAAATGTCCAAAACTGAGGCATTAACACAAGCTTTACGTAAAAGTATTGGTATACAAATATTAGAAGAAACGGAAGTTATGGAAGGTGAGGTTGTTGAAATTCAGATTGATACGTCATTTGCTAGTGGTGATGGAAAAGCTAAAGGTAATAAGGGTGGTATGGAAAAGACGGGAAGGTTAACAATATGCACAACCGAAATGGAAACTGTATATGATTTGGGTAGTAAAATGATTGATTCATTATCAAAAGAAAAAGTAACAGCCGGTGATGTTATCACTATTGACAAAGGTTCCAGTAAAATTACAAAGTTGGGACGATCATTCTCCCGATCACGTGATTACGATGCCATGGGATCATCTACACGATTTGTCCAATGTCCCGAGGGTGAGATACAAAAACGTAAGGAGATGGTGCATAATGTTAGTTTACATGAAGTAGACGTGATAAATAGTAGACAGCAGGGATTCCTTGCCTTGTTTGCTGGTGATACTGGTGAAATCAACGATGAAGTGCGTGAACAGATTAATGAAAAGGTAACCGAGTGGCGTGAGGAAGGACGTGCTAAAATCATTCCGGGTGTACTATTCATTGACGAGGTACACATGTTAGATATGGAATGTTTCTCATTCCTAAATAGAGCATTGGAAAGTGATATGGCACCCGTATTAGTTATTGCTACGAATCGTGGTATTGCCAAAATTCGAGGCACGGAATATAAATCACCTCATGGTATTCCATTGGATTTATTGGATAGGTTAATGATTGTTAGTACCGATCCATATACGCATGATGAGATACGCAAGATTCTATCAGTACGATGTGAAGAGGAGGATGTTGAAATGGCAGATGATGCCATGGAATTATTGGCACGGATTGGTGTCGAGACTAGTTTACGTTATGCTATTCATATGATTATTACTGCATCGCTTGCTGCCGAGAAACGTAAGAGTGCCGAGGTGGAGATTGAGGATATTAAACGTGTCTATCGATTGTTTGTGGATGTTAAGAGGAGTACACAGTATTTGATGGAGTATAATAAGGAATTCATGTTCAATGAATTGGATGAGGATGCTGCCGACTTTGGTGGTGGAGAAGGCACGGAAGGTGGTGACGAGACAAAGGATTCTATGGAGACTTCTCCCTAAATCTATTCCTCAGGCCAGTGTTGTGAATTTGCAAACCGAACGGGTAGAGAGGTGAGGGGTTGTAGATCCCCTCCGACCAACAAGACACTTCCCAGAGAGTATGTACAAGTAGAAGAGGATAAGGTTATCATACATATGTGTATACAATTCTTTTCTATACAACAGTACCGAATTTAAATTATTCTACAATTAGCAAGACATCTTCTCAAACATTACAAACAAACCAAGTCATACATCTCTCTCAAGTACAAACCACATCTCCACCCATATCATCGTGTACAACTGGCATCTTTCCTTTCCAATTCTCCCAAAGCTTGTCTTCGTCACTACTCATTATCAAATCTACCATAAACAATGCCACGTTGGCCCTCGTTGCAATACCATCCTTGGCACTACCAAATAAACTCTTTTGTGGTTTGGCAAAAGTCTCATACTTAGTTGCTTCTCCATTGATTAAATCAGTAGGACGGACCACAACCCATTCAACCACGGGACTATCCACAGCAGAAATGTATGCAGCAGCCTTTTCATTATCATTATGTGGTGGAAGACCATACCTTAACATAGTTAGAACTGTCCTCTCTCCAAAGCTACGTTGGTCATCACTACCAAGGGGGTTTGCTACTCCGTCACTACCCATTAGAATTAGCTTTGTTGGATTGTTTGAATCTTTATTCGTATTCTCAATAGCCTTGCTTAATCGTTTCACTGCCTCGGTAACTAGTTTACGTGGTGGCATGAACAGACCTTTCATGCTCATATTATGACCGAGACAACTTACTACGGCATCACATCCTTGTACAATCTATCCGTGTGTCGATATGGTACATATCATATGTGTCAATTTTTCATGAGAGAGAGATCATGGAGTGTATGTCATATGTGTTGGTATCAAGTAACATGGTATATAACTAACAAAGACCGATATACATCTCTCACCTTCTCCAACTCATCCTGACTCAAATCCAACAATGTTGCCTCGGTAGTATCAAGACGAGAAACAATATTCAAATCACGTGAACTTTTACCGTCGGCGGATATATCATCAATTGAGTTGATTAGCTTCTCTTTAGAGCGGACGATTGCCTTTACATTTTGTTTCTTTTGCAATAGTTGAAGAACTACATGTTTTCCTGTTATGGTATATTGGCAAGATTGAGAGAGGATGAGTGCTAAGATGATATGTTGCATTGCATTGCAATTGCAGAGATTAAGTCTTTGTGTTGCACATATTTTCTACATACCTGTCGCACCCGTAGCGCCAACGACTAGCACAGTAAACGTCATATCAGTATCAGAAGATGTTGCGAATGGTGTAGTAGTAGTAGGAGAGTTGTTAGAGCAAATAATGCCGCCATATTAGCGCGGCTAAACATGATAGGCGGATTAGCGGATCGTGAGAACGCTGAGCTAAAATCCAAAACTGAAACTGTCTTTGCACGGGAAGTCTGGCGACTAAACGCCATAAACACTACGATTTCCACATCATTTGTTGGGGGATAATAATTGAAGCTTACTATTGGTATTGCAATAATAATCGACGGAGTGGATCGGAGGATGATAGAACCACGGAAGAGGATAGAATAGTAGAACACCACAATTAATAGGGAAATTTGCATTATTATGATATATTAATATTCGAATAGTATTCAGGTATATTAATAGTATTCTTCAGTAATTTTAATTTTGTTTGAGGATAGGTCCTTTGCTCACGCTACTTAATACACACTTCTGGTACCTTATACACTCCAAGTAAGCGGATAAGATATGGATGCAGTTAGTGAAAGGACGTTGCGTGAAATTGAGCAAAATGAATCTTACCGGACTACATTAAGGATATGTAACAGCGATGCTAAAACATTTACATCAACTAGTTCTGATGGTAATTTTTCAATGCTCGGTGAAGCCATTGCAATAAATTCTCATCTTAAATACTTGCAAGTTAATATTGGAGACATAGAGTTAAAAGTTACAAACAGAGTATTCTTCGACGGGCTTAAAAGCAACTCTTCTATCCAAGGATTGCAACTTCACTGTCGCCATATAAATGTTAGTATCGGTAGCGGAGTCGGCCATCAAATATTGAAAGTGTACCAAGAAAACAACAATCTTACTAGCCTCAATATTATAAACTCTAATCTACGCAATGAAGGGGATATTGCAATAACTGCAACTTTGAGTTGTTGCACTAATATCACTAAATTGGGACTACTTCACTGCAACATTACTGATGAACAACTGATACCAATATTAGAAACAATTAGAGATCATTCTTATTCACTAGAACACCTTTATCTGAGCAACAATCTAATTGGAAATATTGGTTGTGAATCAATTGGCACAATGTTACTTAAAGATCCAAAGACCAAGATATCAAGTCTTTTTTTATCAGGAAATAATATTAGTAATGAGGGTGTAATTGCCATTGCGAATAGTTTGGTTGGCAATAACAAGTTATATAAACTTGACCTTAAAAGTAATACAATCGGTAGGAGTAGTGCGGATGTTGACTTCTGCAATTTACTATGCAATACGACAAGTATCAACAGTATATATTCATCAAATCATGTACTTCATTCATTAGTATTACCATATCATATTGGTTGTGAGAAACTTGTCACATTACTAACATTGAATAGATATGCAAACAAAAGTCATGTTGCCGTGAAAAAGATTCTGAAGTATCATCCGAATATTGACGCGTCGGAATTATTTGGATGGGGTTCGAAAGAAGGTGAAGATTATACTTTAAAGGCATTGCCTTATGTGATTGATTGGTTCGAGAGGGCGAGGGAGATTGATGTTACAATAAACATGAATCAGCGAGAGTTATCTGCTATCTATCAGTTTACAAGGGCTATGCCGCTATTGTTTGTTCCGATATCTCGTGCCACTAGCTGAGGACCTAAACTAAATCTCCTATTGAGCCGGCACGCATAGACTTGCCTCCAAACCGAAGAATAAATTGTTGAAATCCCCTATTTTATAGCTTTCTTCTTCCATCCCTCATCAACTCAATGCTACCAACCCCTTACTTGTTCTCCCTTTTTTCTTGACTAACTGCCGGCTCTTTTCCTTTTACTTCTTCTCCCGTGGATACGCGAGTTAGGGATAAACAACAATGGCATAGCCTGAGCAAACTGATAAATTGCCCGTAACTTCCGTCGCTCGACGTTATACCCAACTGTTTCCTTGGCTCTATCAAACCAAGCTATTACGTACGGCAGCCCTTTTAGATTCTGTTCCCCTTCTACCGAAGCCGCTAATTCAAATAGGGGTTTCATATCAATGTTTGGGTGATGATGTAATATCTTTCTGATTGCAATATGGCTTGCATGTCCACCAATGTTTGTTTCTGTCAAATGATACGCAGCCCTAAGTGCTAAATATAATTCTTTCAGTGTATGATTGGAATTATATGTATCGTTAACACTTGATGTGTTACATATTACTTTGGAAAAGGATTATTGTTGAGGCGTAACTTTTTCAGCTTGGTATTGTTGACTAAACTGTTGGCAATTGCAATAGCACCTTCGTTTCCAATGCCATTCCCTTGCAGTTCAAGGGTGTGTAAGTTGCAATTTGGATCCTCCAGTAGAGTAGCAATTGCCAAACAGCCAACATTACCAATACTATTTGCAGACAATTCAAGTTCCTCCATTGAACTAGGTATATGCTCTCTAATTCCGTCAAGTATTGGTAATAAAGTTTCACCAGTCAAATCCTGAGAATATAGATGAATTGTTTTAATATTCGTAAAGCTTCTCAAAATTGATGCTATGAGACGGGCTTCCTCTAGTTCGTGACGTTAGGGTAACTTCTACTCAATTTTGTCAATGTTGTGTTCTCTCCAGCCGAATTCAGTATCTCTTGAGCTTCATTCAATGGAAGGTCAAATAGGAATGAAATCTCTGCATAATCCACGGCTGTACGTATCGCTTGAGTAGTGTCCATCTTTCTTATTGTTCTTGATTTTGATTTTTGACTATTATGTTGAATCGTCGAAACAATGGTATAATATCCCCGCAAAGACATAAATTGATATCCGCAAGCCAATAAAAGTGGAATTTTAAAGCTAATGTAAACCTCCAATAACTAACACTACTAACAGCGTATATCAATTGCAATAGCCAAATAAACCTCCAATAACTACACGCAATCCACATACAATAATAATATGGCCAATCCCAAGTCTGCTATTGATTTGTTGCATATCGTACTGAGTACTCTTTTATACTCTATAATATGAATATTTGACCGTATCAGTACAATATAATTACACTCATAAACTCATAATTTTGCTTTTATCGACCGAGCCGACCATTCATCTCTTATCATCGAACAAATGTACTCCCCAATCATGAATAGATATACCTTCCAGTTGCTAATTGCAATAATACTAGTCGTGTTATCATTTGTATCGGCACGACCAGTCGTTCGACATATTAGATCTACTCATGGTATGTTAATAATATGTGTAGTACGTCATTTATAATTGCAACCAGCCCTTGCAATGGTTTAGATGAGATTGCAATGGGGTTATTCAGTTGCAAATATTGCAGAGCATATTATCTGGTAGCCTTCTCGGTGCCTATTTGTGCATTTTGTGCATATCATATGTCAAATATCACTTTTGCTAACACTTTGTTTCAATACTGCCTCTGCCTCTCCTCAACAAAACAATACAATAGAATTTGACAGACTAATGAAAAAACACTCAACCCAAACCGGACTACCAGTAATAGTTGATTTCTACTCCGACGGATGCGGTCCATGTCGAATGATTGCACCAATATTCAAAAAATTAGCAAAAGAAGTAGGATCAAAAGCAGTCTTTGTGAAAGTTGACACTAATGCAATGTATGAATTAAGTTCACGATATGGTGTGCGTAGTTTACCTACATTTAAATTCTTCTTAGGTGGACGTAAAGTACATGAATTTAGTGGTGCCGGTGAAGGTCAACTACGTGACTTAACCAACCGCATCATATCCAAAAGTGAAAATGAGAATATATTACTATCCAAAGATAGTTTAATATCATATTATACTGAAAAGGATGCAACTAAAAGTGAAGAGGATATTACCAAAGTATATAAAAAGTGTGTTGATCAAGTTAAGGATGATAATCCAAATAAGGAATGTGTGGGAGGCGTGGCACGGAATTTAGTAAAAAGTTTAAAAAAGAAGTATGGAGATGGTCCGGAGTTGGTTAAGAGGTTTGAACCAGAAGAACCAAAGGCTGAAGGTGATGAAAGTAGCACTGAAAGCAGTGGAGGTAGTAATAAGAAAGCACAACCAAACAAGGGAAAGTCGGGACAACCAAATCTACATTTAGCAACCAAGGAAGAACTCCAAGCTGAACTTGAAAAACGATTAGATGCCGAGGAAGATGCCAAAGTCGAAGAGGAAGAAGATGATGATGCCGAATTTGAACATTCCTGGTCACCCGGTGATTTTCCCGAACGTGTAACAATTATTGGGGGTGGACCAGCCGGTTTATCGGCTGCTATATACGCGGCACGGGCTGGATTGAAACCTGTCGTGGTAGCACCACCCATGGGTGGACAATTACAAGGCAAGGGTGTGGATGTTGAGAATTATCCAGGATTGTTTAATGTTACTGGTCCTGCTGTCGTTTCATTAATGAGAAATCAGGCTATTGAATTTGGTGCAGTATTCGAGGCCGAGACTGTAATTGGTTTAGATACGTCTACTCGTCCAATCAAGGTTAAGACCAATTCAAGTACTATTGAAACACATTCGGTAATTGTTGCCACTGGTGCCGAGAGTAATTGGCTAGACGTACCCGGTGAATATGAACTACGAGGTGGTGGTGTTAGTAGCTGTGCTACATGTGATGGACATATGTATAGGAATAAACATGTATTAGTTGTCGGCGGCGGTGATACTGCCATGGAGGATGCATTGGTATTGGCAAGAACGAGTGATTCTGTGACTGTTATTCATCGACGAGATACCTTTCGTGCATCGAAGGTATTGGCACAACGTGTTATGGAACATCCATCTATTAATGTTAAGTGGAATACGGTCCTTACTGAGGTATTGGGTAAAGAATCAGATGCCGTGGATGCACAAGAATCTGAGGAGGGAGAAGATGTTGACTTAGACGCACCAGTTGCCAAGGTTGTTAGTGGTGCCATGTTAAAGGATGTATATACGGGTGAAGTATCTAAAATGGATGCGGATGCCGTATTTGTTGCCATTGGTCATACCCCGTCGACTTCCTTTCTAGAAGGAGTGGTAGAATTCAATCCTGATCATGCCGGATATGTATTGAACCAGGGAACAAGCACCCGAACGTCAGTCGCTGGTATCTTTGCATGTGGTGATGTATCAGGAAAGTCTGCGTTTGCAATGTTTTTGCCTTTGATTTACCCCTCTTTTCATATACTAACATATGTTATGATCACTTCTCTTTCTATGAAATGTGGAACGTGAAACTTCCAGATAGTGTCTACCGCCAGGCAGTCACAAGTGCAGGTAGCGGTGCAGCCGCTGCCCTAGATGCTGAACGATGGCTAAGTGAAGAAGGTTTAGGCAATGAAGAAGCAGAGTTTGAGGCTGAGCTATTGGCCGAGCTCATGGCAGATGGCGGAGGAGGAAGACAACAAGAGAATGAATACAATGTGTATGAAGATGCCGGGGGTAGAATGACAGGCATGAAGGAGTCTGTTGCTGCCGAGTTGTAAATATGGTTAGGTAAACTAAGATGGACAGCATAGTATAGGAAATCAATACAACAAAAAAATGGATAATCTAACCAATGTAGGATGGCTATACTTATTCCAATGATTTCATTCTAGGGGAAAGTGACGGTTTCGGGTTTGAACTTTATCTTTATGTATTATCTAATGCCTAACGCATTATTGAAAATGATAAATACTCTTGAAATAGTTTCTAATAATATCGAAACTCCTCACTAAATGCGGCCGCTTCATCCCTCTGCCTACTCTTTATCTCTCCTAAATATGTTTGGTAGGATTGTAATGCTTTTGTATAGTCCTCTTTTGTTGCATACCCATGTGTGAACATCTCTTTAATCTTATCTAACGACTCGGCGTCTCCATCTTTTGTAGCAATCTTATAATGCTTGAGAGCTCTACCCATTTTGCCTACAGTCCTCTCCTCATCCTCAAGCCCCGCATTCATTTCATCGACACCTAGATTATATCGTGCATTTACATCTCCTCCAATAGCTCCTAATTCGTAATAATTATGAGCCATCTTTTCATCGACTTCTACACCTCTTCCATAATCATATGCACTACCAATACTACTATATGCTTTGGCATAACCAAGCTTACCGGCCAGATAAAAGAGTTCTAATGCCTTATCATAATCTTGTTGGTATCCTCCTCTCCCTTCACTATAAAAAACTCCTTGATTGTATATTGCAATGGCATCATTATTATCCTCGGCTCTTTTCCTCTCTCTTTTGAGCACTTCCTCATCTGAAGTAGGTCTTAGTACTCTACAAAATGGACAAACTTTCTCGATCACTTCGTTACCTTGGTTATCATAGACTGGTGCAAAGAAACATCCACTACAAATAACTTTTCCACAACATGTTTGATATATACCATTATGAAATGATGGCAATCGTACGAAACATATCGGACAATCTTCCTTTGGTGGTGGCTGTTTGAAGAGTTCTTCATCTGATATATTCCCAAGTTTACAAAGATCTACACATAAGTCATGTAATTTTCTTGTATCAGACGAGCTCATCTTATTGTTTAATATGCCAATGCTGCAATTATGACCTCTTACTAAATGCAATTTTGGGTCTGTGGTATGTATTACTTATACGATGATATGGTGTGATGTGCGAGCAATTGTTATGGCTGCGTCTTTGCGGAAAATATAATAATCTACGGTACTGCTAATCTATAATACGAATATGTTGTCTATGTGTCTTTGAGATAATATATAGATAGCTTTGTTGTTATGATGTGCAGTTAAGTTGATCAACGAGATTATTCAAGCAGTATACCAATTAATTAATTCTATACGCATATGTTTATTCTAGGTAGGTAGCCACTCTTAATTCTTAATAGCATGCGGTGACCGCTTCACCAACAATTCTACTTTTTTCTCAAAGGACAAAAAATAAATTAAGGCGATCAAACGCTGCTATGTATATAGCAACTAAATATTTGCGTTTGTCGTGATATTAGTCTCATACATGGTCTGATGTACTCCATGTCTGATCAGGTCTGATCTCTAGTCTCTTTATACCAGTACCAATATCTGGTGCTCGTCTGGTGTCCATATCTATATCCTACGCCGCCTACACATAGGATACCACAGCTATTGCAAAACATATACATAAATGAAAATGAAATGCATGAGATCAGTTGTAATGTGGATATAATTATTGATGGCCACTCAATGAGGGAGGAGGAGGATGTATCATAAATCTCAAAAGCAGATATTTGTTATCATTTTAGTTTTGGTATGTTTGGGTAGTATTATCAACTATATGAACATAGTATCGTCTCCCGCAATCAATAATACAAGAATATATATTCCTCAAATAATTGCTAAGTCTAGCAGCAAATTATACCCCAGAGCTCATATAGTATTAGTAGAGAATCGAGATTTAGCAACTCAAAAGTCGTATGGGTATTATACATTTGCAATGTGGAAGTTATATACCAACTTTGTATGTCAAGAATGCAATTTACTTGTGTACAACTCATCGAATCTTTGTGAAACAATTGATGACGAAGGAGATAATAAAGCCGAACAACAAAGTTGTATTGGTTACAACGGAACACGAATGTCTCCATACTGGATGAAAGTTCTAGCTGTTCGTAATGCTATGGATAAAGGCGATGAAGATGATCTTATCATCTTTATGGATACCGACAATCAAATATTGAATGCCAACTTTACATTGAATTTATTTGACTTGGATGAGGTGAAAGCGTTCCTATCAAGTAATAAACATATGTTCGTGATTGCATCTTATTGGACATACTGGGATAAAGTTCTACTACAACATCAGCCTAATGGATATAGAATACCGATAGTGTCAAATCTATTCATGGTGAAAAACAACAAGATCGGCAGAGAGATAATGAATATGTGGTGGGAAAGTATGCAACATACTACTTTATGGGAACAGATAACAAATGAAAGCATGTTGACGCATTGGCCTTGGGAACAAGAGCGTTTAGCGGCATTCTATAATTCTACACCACACTTATTCCATGTGCATGAAGAAAGCAAACAGTACTTTCAATGGATATACCATGGGCCACTTTGTTGTATTAGATTTACTCAAAAGCATGATATTATACGATCATTGAATGAAACGTTGATGAATCAAACTAGAACAATATCAAAGTTAATGTCAATATACAATGGCACAACATACGAGGAGTTGGTATATGATTTGTATCATCAAATAAAGGTCAATCGATTGTCAAGCTTGGATCAACTTGATTTGTCTCAATCTCACGAGCTAGAGGATTTCTGGAAGATATGGGATCATAAACATGAACTGAGTTAGTAGTTCAAAGGGTCTTGGAGGCCGTAGATCTTGTCTGCTACTCTCCATACTCTCCGCGGCGACTCCTGATATGTCTGTGGGTGGGAAGAACAGAGCAGAGAGTAGAGCCAGTGGCAAGGAGAAGAAGAATACATTGGTCGATGATGAAAGGAAAGGAGTGATGAACCAAAGATCTTTGTGGTGAACTAAAACAATAGTTTATAGTTTAATCTAATGCATAGTCAACTCATATTAATCATGATAGATCTAAGGATACCAGCATGCTTTACCTCTTTTTCCTTCTTCTCACTATTATCAACGCCTAATTCACATCTTGTGTTTCAGTGCAAATGTTCTGGATGCACTTTTCATTTCATTGCTAACTTTCTGATATTCCCGTAATGTATAAGCATACTCCTCTTTCGTTATATACCCTTCACCAAATCCTTCCCTCAATTGGGTAAATAGATCCTCATCATTAACACCACACATTGCAGCCTTTCTATAATTCAACATTGATTCTTCTATCTCTCCTTCTTGATACAGAGCGTCAGCAGCAGTAACAAATGCGTAGACGAAACCATCGTCACCTGCCTGTTTAAAATATTTGATAGCTTTGTTCATATCTCTTTCTATAGTATTTCGTCCATCCCAATAGCACTGTCCAAAGAAATAAGATGCCTTTCCAAATCCTTCTGCCGCAGCCCGTTCAATCCACTTTAATCCCTCATCCCAATCTATTATTACCCCATTCTCTCCGTGAATATATGTCATGGCTAATTCATACATTGCCTCGTGTTTACCGGCCTTAGCTAATTTCATTTGCAATGCAAACATATCAACGTTTTCTTTGGGAACCTGTCGACAGAGTGGACATGCCATGACTGTATTCAAACCTTTCTCCTTTTCCACCCCCTCTTTGATGAGTGTTAGCATATGATGACTCACACAGCCTTTACAAATTAGAGAATCACAACACTGTCTATACATCACCCCATTTTCATATACAGGAAGTGGAAGTAGGCATATTGGACACTCTTCATTATGAGGACGTACCCAATTTTTCAATGGATCTTCTGTCCGTTTCTCTGCAGCTTCTTGGGCTCGTATTACATCTTCGGCATGTGTATCCATTGCTTCGAGCAATTCATCTTTATCTTTAAATCCAAATTGTTCAAGAAACATCTCGAGCAACTCAGGATCAACATTGGTATCATCCTCCTTGTCTGTAGATGTATCACTTTTCAGTTGAGTAGCTGCAGATGTAGGAGATGTCATTGTATATATCTCTTTTGCCTATGCACTTTATATATCAGATGATTCTCAGGCTTCAGGGTGCACCGCAACTTATTAAACAAATTTACTAACTAATAATAATATGTTTATGTATTCGTATTGCAATTAATAATAACGCCGACACCAAATAAATAAAAAATTAGAGATTATACTTTGTACAATCTGAATGACAATTCTTCTAGTGTATAAGAGGCCGCGCCCTACACCTACACCAATGACATTGATATTATAGAAAAACATATCTCTCTTAGTCTTCAACTCTCATAAAAGGATACCTCTCTATGAGACCAATAAATCTCGGAATGTCGACTAATATATAACACAACAGCAACCGACTAGAGAGGGAGAAAAGCACACGAAATAAACTAAAGCTACTTATCTAGCCTATATAGCATAGTAACAGTCATAGAAGTCTATCCTTATTCACAAACTTGAGAGTGAGATATATACTCGAACACAGGCAAACTCTTGTGCCTATCCCCTTCTCCTCACATACCTCCTGTCTCCTGTTACCCCCTTCAGTTGTCCGTGATCCTGACTATGTGTTATTTCCATATCATTCACCATGTTTCCTCTTCTTTGTTAACGAGTCAATCGACGAGCCTGATACCTCAAGACGGTCCTTGATGATCTTATCCTTGACCTTTATCTTATCCTCCAACTCCTCCTTGGCCTTGATCATGGTGGTAATTTGACTCTCCAACTCCTCCTTCTTGACTTCAAGTTCATCCCTTGCTTCCCTATGAAGTAGTGTTATATCAGATGGAGAAGGAATAAACTGCAATGGCATGGCTCGTGCAAATTGGAAGATTGCGGATAGCTTCCTTGCATTGATACTATTCAATACCTCTTCTTTCTTCTTCCTTGCATCAATACTGCTATCAACCTCCTCATTCTGATTAGATTCTCTAACGAACAAATCAATGATAGATTTTCTAACACGGCGATCAAACCAGTCTATTACAGACGGCAATGCTTTTAGATTCCTCTCATCGTCGTCCGTATCCAATTTAAACAGTGGTTCCATATCAACGGCTAGGTTTAGTTTGAGTAGGGTTCGCAGAGTGGTAGGCATGTTTCTTATGCCATCACCAAGACTGAGTAATGTATGGTTAGAGTAATTTGAAAGGATGGTAGAGAAATAATCCCAACCACCTTTAGTGATCCTTGAATTGTATGCCAAGTCGAGACATGTCAATTTCTTGTTTCCCTCCAAGGACCTTGCAAGCGAGACTGTATCATTGCTATCCATGTTACAGTTCCTAAGATTGATTCTGCTGATATTGGAGTTGGGATTTTGAAGTAGGGTTTCAATTGATCTACATCCGTTCCACCCAATATTGTTCGTTGATAAATCAAGGTGTTCCAATTTGGTATTGCCCATCAAACTATTAACTATTATTTGTATACATTCATCATTCATTTCACAATTTATAAGATCGAGTTTGGTGAGATTGCAACTCGGCCCCTGCAATAGGTTTGCAATTGCTTCGCAACCAATATTCCTGATACTACTACCAAATAGAGTCAAGTGTTCTAACTTGGTATTGCCTCTCAAGCCATTAACGATTGTTTGTATCGATGATTCATTATTAAATCTAACTTTGTAAAGCTTAAGATTGACGAGTGGTAGGCTTCCAATTGCTCTAGCTCCTTCAATATCAATGCTATTAATAGAAGAATAATTCCACATCTGGAGTTCTTGAAGACAGGACAGTCCCTTAATCCATGAAGCAAATTCTGTTAAACTGGCATCATCAAACTTGCAGTTTGTCATGTAGATTTTGTCTACATTTGGGCACTTCGTTACAGCCTGAGCAAGAGCGCTTGCTACCCCATCTCTAAGATCACATGTTTGTATGGCAATGTCTGTGATGCTGCTACAATTAGTCACAAATTCATTCAAAATTCCAATTCCAATACCACCATGTAACCAAAGCTTTTTTATGGTAGTGTTTCGTTGTAATCCCTCGAAAAGAAATCTGGTGTCTAGCTTCCACTCCGAACAGTTTTGGAATATTATCCTCTCTAAATGAGTATTATTTGCAATGGCATTACCAAGTCTTGATACATCTGCACTATCGTGCAGCCAGAATGTATCAGAAGTATTACCTGTACTATGTCCCCGGTTAGCAATAGACAGAGAAGTCAACTTAGGATCATTCTGCTCTATACGATATAATGTTTTGTTTGATATCTCAACTATACTCATGCTTTGGCTGTCAATATTCTCTGATAATTGTTAAGGTGCATATGATGTGTATACTTTTTTCTCAAGACAAGAAATGAGTTGTTGTGTGACCAATATATACTTAGTATCTAACTCCGGGATCGAAAAACAATTATATAACTACCCTGTGTATATCCAAATACCATATATTGAACTACTAATCAAACTAGAAAGATGAACTATGGCTATTCAATAACCTATTGCAATATGTACATAGTATCTACTAGGAATAAATAAGTAGCCTCTCTAAAAATTAGGATACCGGAGGCAATGCTTTGATTTTCATAATAATTCATTACTGTCTCTGCCCTCTTCCATATATAAGAGCGATGGCTATGAATATGATATGCGGTAGTCTGATTAGTATATGGTGCTCTCAATAGATGCACTGCTTTATCGTTTCTAGTGGTGGGTCCATATGACTGACCACTGATCGCTCAGATTCACGCTCGAGGTTGATTGAGTTGAGCGCTCAATATACGATGTTTCAACGCCGCGGCAGTTATCAATATCAAGCCTATGGCATACTAACTGTTATAGAAGTCTATCATCGTCCAACAAGATATCACGACGAGCTTTGCAACAGAGATTATACACAACACAACTTTCATCTACCAAAATTTGCTCACATCATGTGCTCACTTATCTTTATATCATAACTATGATCGCAACAACGCTTTCCGAAATCGATGTTTATCACCCTCATATACCAAAGATAATATAGTCAATCACAACATATTCCCAGCCTCTATGTGAACCCATCTTCCCTACATACTCTCTTTATCTCTCTGTGTTGGTTGCTCCATTGTCCGAGTTTCCTCTTCATTTCTAACTAGCCAATCGATCTGATATCCCACAACGGTGCCGGATGATCTCATCCTTGGCCTTAATCTTATCTTCCAACTCCTCCTTGGCCCTGATCAGTTGATCCCTGACCTCCTTATGAAGTAGTAATATATCAGACGGAGACGGAATAAACTCCAGAGGCATAGCACGTGCAAACTGGTAGATTGTAGAGAGCTTCCTTGAATCAATACATTTCACTACCTCATCAATTTGAGTGGTTTCTCTAACGCGACCAAACCAGTCGATTACAGAAGGTAATGCCTTTTGTTTCCTTTCATCATCTTCCGTATCCAATTCAAATAGTGGTTTCATTTCAACAGCCAAATTTAGTTTGAGTAGAGTTGACAGTTGTGCAGGCATATTTCCAATGCCCTCACCAAGACTGCACAATGTATGGTTAGAGCAACTCGAAAGGATGGCAGAGAAGGCATTCCACCCATATTCGGTAATGCCATTATGAGATAAGTCAAGGCATGTCAACTTGTTGTTTCCGACCAAGGCCTGTGCAAGTAACGCTGCACAATCGGTATCAACTTTACAGTTCGAAAGGCGGATATTGTTGATACTGGAATTGGGTTCTTGAAGCAGGGTTATAATTGATTCACAACCGGACCTCCCGATATTGTTGCCAGATAAATCAATGTCTTCCAATTTGGTATTGCCTATCAAGGAAGTAACCAATTTTATTGTCGACTCATTGTTAAATCCACTATTTCTAAGTTTGAGTTTGGTGAGATTGCAACTCGGAGTTTGCAACAGGGTAATGATTGATTCACAACCAGACACGATACGACTGCCAGACAAACCAAGATGTTTTAATTTGGTATTGCCAGCCAAAGACCGAACAATTGTTTTGACCGATTCATTGTTAATGGCACTTCCACCAAGAGTAAGACTGGTAAGATTGCAACTCGGATCTTGCAACAGCCCTACGATTGAATCACAACCAGACCTCCCAATACTACTCCCAAATAACACAAGGTGTTCTAATATGGTATTGTCTCTCAAACCATTAACAATTAATTGCATCGACTCATTGCTAAATCCGCAACTAGTTATATCAAGGTGGTTAATATTGCAACTCGGATCTTGCAGTAAAGCTGCAATTGCTTTGGCACCTTCAGTACCATCAAAATTACCACTATAATCGTTTCCATCAACTGCTGCATTAGCATGAAGAATACGAAGTTTTTGAAGAGAGAATAATCCACTAATCCCCGAAGCAAATTGATTTAAACTAGCATCATCAACTTTGCATATACAGATTGTAATTTCATTTAGGTTTGTACACATTTTCATAGCTGATGCAAGGATTCCTGCTTCGCCGCCTCTTAGATCGCACTTTGTAATACAAATACGTGTGAGGTTGCTAATGTTTGCCACATAATTTTTCAAAATGTTATGATCAATTCCACCGTGTAACCAAAGTTCTTTTAGGCTAGTGTTTCGTTGTAACCCATCAAAGAATGATTTAGTATCTTGAGATGTCCATTCTGAAGGTTTGTAGAATTCCATTGAATTTAAATAAGTATTATTTGCAATGGCATTTCCAAGTCTTGACAAATCTGCTCCATCGTGCAGCCAAAAATATCTCGTAGTAGTATCCCCGGCAGAATGATCCCAATTAACTATAGATAGAGCCTTCAACCTAGGATCATTCTGCTCTATACGATATAATGTTTTGTTTGATTTCTCGACTATATCCATGTTATTGTTTCTTACAGATAAGTAAGGTGCAGTGTACTTTTTTGCAATGACAAGAAACGATAGTTGTTGGTGTCACAGCAATGAAAAAATCTAGAGATTGTAGTAGATATTGATGATGTGACAACAATTTCTATACAATTTCTATACAAGGCCAGATTTGACAGTTTCTACACCAATATCTATACCAATACAATAACTACAACAATCTCTACAACATCTCCCAAGCCAGGATACCTCAAACGTCATAGTATCAATTTCTATATCAATGTCTATGGCAAAAACAATAACTACAACTATTTCTACTGATGACGCATCGAATTCTGCCGTTACTTTGGGATTGTTGTTTTATTTTTCTAAGTCTGTGTAGAGGTAGCACATAGGTAGCTCATAATTTAGCAACAGCCACTATCAACACACCTCTATTGCAATACTAATCTACTACTACTAAATTGATGTGTTGCCACCGAGTAATATCATTATTGCAATCAGCACTACTATCACCAGCCCGACGCCGGGTACAAGACGATGTTTCTACTACCGCCAACGATGTGCACCAGCCACAACAAGTTGTATTGATAACTGATGAAGTAGAAGAGAGAGCTATGCAGATGGTATTGGATCATCGATTTATCGATCAACCCATGCATATATTATGCCCATGGCACGTCGCCTACGTCAACCAACGCCGCCGCCTACCAAACACAGAGCCATAATATATCGTCGAGGCACAAGCAAGGGCTGGTCGTCGAGGCTGATTGGAATATACTTAATGTATGACAGATTGATCGATCGATAGTTGAGTGGTGGTCGGCTGGGGAGCCGAGAGAGAGTGGTACCGAGAGTGCCGAGAGGAAGAGGGCAAAGGAGAGAAAAAGGAGGAGAAGAATGACTCAGTTATTGAGTGATAAGTATCATGGTCGCCGCCAATCGATGGATGTAATAGATCGTGTTGTTGACGAGGCACTGAATGATGATCGTCGGGTGAGCGGCTACACTATCTTCATGGATCAGTAGAGAAAAATAGAGGAGAGAGGAGAGAAAAATGACGAACACATCATAATCATATGATCATAATATGATTGCAATGTTACATAGTTAGTTACTATAATAATAAGTACAACGATTGCAATAAATAATAGTGCCAACGGAATTATCTATATTAGTAGCATAGAGATTGCTGTAGAAATGGTTGCTGCTCGGCTGTCGACAGCATCGCTAAAGGGTACCCAATCTGTAGAGATTGTTGTAGAAAACAGCCTCATTATCAATAATTGTAGTAGAAATTGTCATTTGGCGATTAGGATTATATCGATTTAACATTGGTAGATATTGCAATAGAAATTGCAAATCGAATACCACATTGTAGAAATTGCGTAGAGATTGCCAATCTCTACTACAATCTCTACATTTTTTCATTGCTGTGCGTGACCTAATATATACTAAATGTCAATCTCCGGGGATCGAAAACACTTATCTAACTACCCTGTGTATATCAAAATACCATATATTGCACTGCTAATAGAACAGAGAGATGTTGAGATGAACTTTGCATACTCAACTACTAGGTACCGAATACCAGAACTAACTTCACACTTCACACTCTCATAAATCATAAATCATAAAATGAATTAGGATACCGGCGCCGTGTTTATCAAAGATTGGTACATATGTATTCATTGTGTCATCTACTACAATGAATATGGTAGGTAGGTAGCAGTCTGATTAGATACGATATATGATACCTTCAGTATATGCTGATTCTTTATCCTTTTTCTAGTGGTTGTGTGCATTTGACGGCATACAAATTACCACGAGTTTGAGCTGAATGAGGTTGCGTTGAGGGCTGCTACTTATTGGTGGTGGAAAATTATCGCATTCTGGGCTTAAGTAAATCGATAATTTGAGAACCGGTAAGACAAAAAGGGCCGGCTGTTAAGAGATTAACGGTACCCAAATTATCA
>Ga0214477_100031_pt1 | contig 83277 bp, 67 predicted proteins | sample M1_20Mar14CPVII9_FD_165058 | JGI IMG/M metagenome (GOLD analysis project Ga0214477, IMG submission 165058) | Marine eukaryotic communities from Monterey Bay, California, United States - M1_20Mar14CPVII9sort6BwellC16 | ecosystem: Environmental > Aquatic > Marine > Unclassified | place: USA...
AAACAACCGCATCCGTAGTTATTGGAATAGGTATATAAAAGGTTCTACTACGAATATTGGGTGGATCTACCGTTTGGGGTATGATACATATCACATTGTGGAGGGTTTAAAGATATACAGTCAAATACGAGCAGTCCTTAAGGCCAACAAATGAGGAAGGAAATGGGCAATCCGAGGTAGAAAAAGTGCTGTGGATCACGTTAGTAGGTGATATTGAATGATTGTACCGAAGTGCAAGGAGTGGGGACAACAGCAACAATCTCAAAATACTTATCTTATCTTTTGCCGAGGGTTACCTCCTTGGGATATCTTACGTAATTGACACCTTGACTAGGCCTCGTAAACTGTTAGTAGTACCATTATACGGCTACTGAATAACGTATATACATCCATTGTAGCTATGTCTATAATCTTGGAATGATAAGACAACACTAACTACATCAATAACTCTCTCATGTTGCCCCCCTAAATTCACTGAATTTGTACGAGCGAAGTTAGCGTGGGCGTTAGGGGGCTCCTGCCCCCCACAAGTGCCCACGGATAAATTGCATCAAAGTTGCTAAGGTCAACTTTAAGGTACTACATCAACGCAATGAGAGATGCTTAGAGCATTCTACCGCCACAACCTTATCAAATACATATAGTAGAAGCCATCTATATGCTTTTAGTAGCAAAATAAAAAATTAATTTGTATTAGAGCTTAATAGGGTTTACTACCCATAGCTGCGTGCCAAGCAAGATATCATCCGATCCACAAATTGGAGTGTATTGATGAGAGTAAACACAAATCATATTGGGGTATGTTTGATGAAAAGAAAAAGAGTGCGGAGGAAGAAGAGGGTGCAGATGACAGGGCCGTATTGTTGGCTAGAAGGAGCTCTAAGCGCCGTCGTGCTCTTCAACGAGCAGCTGCCAGAAATGCTATGGAGAGGGCACGAAGAGCACGAGGGGTTGAGGCCAAAGGAGGCCCAGCCAAAGGGAAGGGTGCCGAAGAGCGTGAAGAGACTTGTAAGATCTGCCAGTGTGAATTTACTGTTGCAGGAGATGGAGGTGAGTCATGTCTATTGTGTTCAATACATATAATATCTTCTCTAACATATCTTTTTCATATTACATCCCAAATATAACCAAGGAGTGGCATTCTCATGTCCAGCGTCACACTATATGTGTAATGAGTGTGCTGGGGTTTGGGTGAACTCGGTGATGGGTGATTTAATAACAAGCTACCCTCCGAAGTGCCCCACTTGCAAGGGCCTAATCAGCACAGAAACTTTTGAGAGACAGCTGACATCAACACAGGAGAACACATTCCGAGCCCACGCCGCCCGCACCTCTCTAAAACCCGGCGAGGAGCTAATCGAGTGCAAGGAATGCGGACTTTTTGAAGTTGTGGCACATGACCCTGTGCTCTGGTGGTGTCCACATTGTAAAGATGCGTCATGCCGTGTTTGTAACAAGGACTTGGACTTGCCAGAGGGAACAGATCAGTTCACATTCGACATTTGGAAGAGTGAACACAGTAAATGTGCAAAGCTTCGTGAGCCAAAGCGTCTCATCGAGGAGGCTATTGAAGAAGGAAGCAAGATGAGATGCCCTTCATGCAACTTGGCTGGGAGGAAGGATGATGCATGTACCCACATGACGTGTACCAAATGTGCCACTTCATGGTGTTATGTTTGTGGCCTTGACGCAAAGACAGCAGACAAAGGAGAAGGAAGAGGAGATGACAGGGATTTGGATGATATCTATCTCCATAACAAGGATTGGGAACGAAACGTCAAACGCTGTCCTATGTATCTAACTCAGATCCTTGAGGTGGATCTGAACTGGCTGGGAGAAGATTGGTGAGTACTTGTGTCCATAGATTTGTATAAATCCGGGGCATACTTACACTCACAACTCATTACTGTTTCCTGATCTGTTCTTTTAGGGAAAATAACGCATCAGATGAGGACTTCCAAGACGATGAGAAGTGTGTCGATTATCTTCATCGCTTCAAGACAATCAAATTGTTGCAGGAGGTTCAAGAAAAGGTGGGTGATAAGCAGTTCATCGAAGCGTTTGTGACATTTGAGTCTATCAAGAACTGTGGATACACCTACAAGGAAGTGATCTCTACTTGTACGGACACATTGATCGACCGCCACCAGTTCATCCAAGACAACGGAGGCGTACTTGGTGGCGACGGAGGAGAAGCAGCAGCTCATGAACTTGAGGATGAAGATGACTTCTTTGATGCCGAAGAGTTCGAGGAACAGCTAGTACAACAGGCAGTGGAGCGCTCTGCTGAAACTCTCCAAGAGGATGCAGCGACTCGTGAGGCCATTGCAAGATCAGAAACCGACACTGCTGGCGGCAATCACGAGTTGTTTCAGTTTGGGGGAGCTCATTGAGTGAGTATGAAGATGGGGAGTATATGTGAGAGTGCTGAAAGGGGGGAAAGTAGGGTTTGTGTTTCAGATGATTATTGTCGAGAATGAGAGTGTGACTAAATTATATGCAGGGCATAAAAGAAGGGGAATGTAGTATTCTAATTTCTAATTGAACAGTATTGCAACTAACATTCTAGTTCAGTTCTCAACCTAGTCGGAATGACTCTACACTAATATCATGTAAAGAGAATCGCTTGGCAACTCGCTGTAATAACTTCTTCTTTCTTGAACACTCTTCACCATCGAATCCCAATTCGTACAATGTGCACAGATTAAATGCCATGCCTTCAGTAAGATAGACACATGGATCTTCTCTAATTAGCCCCTCTAACTCTTGTACTGCAGACCGCATATCTCCAGAATACAATAGACACAATGAGAGATTGTTCAAACATTCTACAGTTAAAGATGGCGTGGCATCAAATCCCAATGTCGGTGTTGACAAGTCCTTGTACGTTGGACATCCAGTTCCATGAAGTGATGAAGCATTAACCAAGTCTAATTGACGTTGTTGTTGTAATGCCTCACGAAAGTATGTAGCAGCTTCAGTATACTTGGACCTCGCAAATTGCAGTAGTCCTTCATTAAGTTTGTGTCGTATAGGTACTTGACGAACTAGTGCCATATCTTTTGTAACACGAGATAGTGTCGTCATATTGGACGATGATATTTCACTTAATTGTGACTGAACCTTGGTTGCTTGTAATCGAACATCATTTTGTATCATTTCACCGGCAGACAGTGCACCCGATTGCAATAGAATAAGTAACTGACGTGATTGCAGCTCTACATGTGCAGCAGCTGTTATGACATCCTTCATTTGTTGTCGTTCCTCATCACTCACAGCACCACCTTTGACATCATTACACCACCAATCAACTTCTCTATCAACACCAACATCTAAATTAGCTATCAGATCATCTAAACTTTTCAATGCTAGTCTCCATTCTCTTTTACGGACGAACGAGTTCACTAATGCATTGTCAATAACACCCAACCAAATTTCCATACCGGTAGTATTCCAATATTCTACTCTTACACATCTATCTCGTAAGTCGTATAGTACATCAATTGCTTTCGACGAACCATCATTATACTGTAGTTGCATCGCGGCTATGATTCGCAATCCGAATGGTACCCAAGATGGTAATGTATCAGTAGATGAAGAAGAGTGAAGTGAACCCTCCCTCCATGCCAATGGTGGCTTATCGTCTGTTGCCTTTTGAGTAGCAGTAGAAGACGATTGTTGTTCATGTACAACTGATATTTCAGTTTCTGTTGCTAACGTCCCAGGTGTTCCTGGCGTAGCTGGTATTAAATTCTTCTCTATATTGGGTATGCCTGATATAGCACGAGTATGCTGTTCACTTGTTTCACCCTCCTTCTTGTGATCTGGCAAGTACGGCATCAATCCCAATGCATCAACTTCCTTACCTAAATCGACATATCGACGTAATTTCAATTGAGCTATTAACCGTATTGCGATTAACTCACAAGTCTCTTGGCGTACCTTTTCTATATCTCCACTAACATTGCTCGAGTTGGAACTTGATGCACTACTAGACTTTGCATGAACCAACTCATTATATATCATACTATAGCCACTACTATTACTGCCACTTGTACCCAATAATAAATCATTTGTAACTCGTATAATATCACCATACGATCTTCTCTTTACTAATTCATTCACCTTTTGCATGGAAGTTAATGAGGTAGGTAATGGTGTTGGATGTAACTTGATATTCCCTTGTAGGTTTGTCATTGGTCCAGAAAGGAAGGCATCTACTTCATCTTCAGGTGTTGGTTTATTCTTTTGTTGTTGTTTTGTTAGTGATGTCTTTTTAGTTGGCGACACCTTCTTCTTTTGTTGTTGTTGAGTTGGTGGATCTAGTTGTGCTTTTGCTTTGGACGTCGCAACTGCTACCTGTGGTTGCTGCTGATTAGTTGTGTGTAATGGATGTGCTACACTTGTTGAAGAAGCTGTTGAAGAAGCTATTGGTTGTTGTTGAGAATATGGTTGATAGACTTGCTGCTGCTGCTGTCCTGTATTCTCCAATGGATGAGCAAATGTTGTGTTACTACTCTGATTAGTACTTGCAACAGGGGGAGGAGGAGGAGGCATATTAACAATATGTGGCTGATGACGCATATTATCCGAATTGTCAATACTGCGTGCCATGGATGGAGTCATGGGTGATGACATTGCTACCTCGTTTGGAGTTGCAACTCCTGGTGTTACATTATTATTATTAGTATTAATGTTGTTATTATTAGAGATATTAGTGTTGCCGCCAGGTGTGACTGGAGTTTGATTAGAAGCTGGCGGTGGAGGTTGATTTTGAGCATAAACTGGTTTAGAAGATGGTGCTAATGCAGTTGCTAATTGGAATGAAGCATCAGTAGATTGTTGTGATGAGATTGTTGGAGGTCGATTCTGTTGCTGTGTTGATGATCGCATGGGAGGGGCTTGTTGTTGCTGAGTAGTATAGGGAAGATTTGCAACTTGAGACTGTCCTGACCTATTGCTACTACTACCAGGAGGTAATACTACTAATTTGGATTTAACTAATGGAGGAGTTCCTAATCCACCAGGGAGAGAAGGTACACCAAGATTTCTTGTTGTTGTGTTTGGGGCGTTGTTTGGTACGCCACCGCCGACTACTACTCTTGGACCCGAATGACCAATACCTTTATTGCCTTTAGATGAAGACATACTATATCAACAAATAGGATGATAGTATAAGGTAAACACCTTCTTATTGTACGAAATGAAGGCAAGTACGATATTGTAAGCAAGGTTGGCGTGCACTAAATTTTAGGATACCGACATAAAGTAATGCAAATTAATCAGCTATTGTAAAGTTGCACTCTCAATCTATATGACGATGATTGATGATTTTATTAGAATAATAATACATGTATGCGTCTAGAGAATACTGCCAATATCAGAATTAGATATTAGTTTATTCTTTCAATTAATGGTGGTATTTTGACATACTAAATTTTTACAAATTGCAGTGATATTTATTATTGATCTCTTATGTATCGAATAAAACGCCTCGTATATCCTCAGTACCATCACTCAATCAGTTTTTAACGCCTTTTCTAATGGTAGTACGTCGATAGTTTGTACTGGCGATATTCATTTGTTGAGGTTAGGATACACCTAGTGGTATCCTTTATATTTATTTGCTACTTATATTTTAGAGAAGAAGAAAGTATATCGATATTGTATCGATATATTGCTTGAACGATCAAAAATACAATCATACTAGAGTTCATTATTCAAAGACAAACCCGCTGTGTACAATGGTTAGATACAGCTATCATGATAGGCCATTGCTTGCATTTATATCATTGCAGCAGAGAAGGTCAATAAATTCCATGTTATTGCAATCTCCAAGTGATGGTATAGATGAATCAATGAATGAAGATATAAAAAGTGGTCCATATCTCAATGAAGAAACATACTTAACAGCTGAAGACAATCTACTTCGTTCAGATGGATCACTCAACTTCAATAATTCGAATGGTGAAGACCAACAGCAAAGAAGGTCTTCTCCTTATTCACAGCCAGTACAAAAGATTAAGAATAAAACATACCAATCTGCAGTTCAGGGATTATTCTCACCACCACCAAGTTATTCTTATGATGATGACAGTACAGATGATAACCTATCCAAAACACAACAACAACTATCGGATGAAGAACAGCTATATCAAGCAGTTACCGATCAACAACAAAACAAGGAGCAATTGATAGATCCAGAGACATTACATCAACAAGTATTTGCCGAGGAACAAACATACTTACAACAATCTACTGAATTTCGTAAATCATTATCATCACTATATGATGATAATGTTGAAAGCCCAATAGCCAAAGAACGTCGTGAGGTAATAAATCAATACAATGAAGAAGTATTGAGTAATTTGTTAAAAGATATTGATATTATGGAAGATATGGCATTATCTAGAGAGGAGTCTATGAGTTTGGCAAAGGATAAGGAAGTAACAACAAAGAATGGTAATAATAAGAAGGATGAAGTTCTCTGTTACAAGTGTGGCTGTCGAGTAACACCCGATATGATACAACGAGCTGAAGCGATTGAGATATCAAAAGAAGGCGGAGAAGTACAGCAGGGTAGTGGAAAAGTATTATGCCAAGCATGCTATGGACAACAATTCCGTACAAACGATGAATCAAAAGTTCGTGTTGCCACAGGTAACTTTTATGACTCAAACAACAATTCAGGTGGATCGAGAATGTTTGACAAAAGAAAAAATGGATATAGAGGAAGAAGAAAATGGAGCAGTAAAGAAGATGGTAGTAGTAATAAGGAGAGTGACGTTCAAGGCATCAATACCTCATCACTGTTTGATATGCCGAAGAAGAAACGATTTGATGGTACCGAGAGAACATTACCGCAACCACCGACGCCAACGCCACAATCAAAGGCCAAAGAAGTTAGTAATAAATCATCTCCTAATATTCCGTCGTCTTCCTCTACAAGACAGAAAAGACGTCATACCAGACCACCGCCAAGAAGATCATCACATACTAGTCTAGGCGGTGGTGAAGAACTCGAAAGAAGAATGCGTCAACTAGATTCTGAAGCAAGTAGTAAGAGCTCTGACTCGGAGAATAGCCAATCCATATCTCGGGAAGAAGGAAATGTAGACATACCACCTACAACAACACAGACGTCTAACACAAGTGATCAATGGGTAAAGGTCGAAGACTCGAATTCTCCAGGTAAAGTATTGTATTGGAATCAACAAACAGGGGTAATGAAGAATACTCTAGATGAAAAAGATAAATACAACTAGTATATCATAATGAGAAGCAAACCATAGCCACATGCACTAATAATGAAAACCAAGTCATTAGCTTTCTACTTTAGATGCAGTAAGCTCATCTGGCCATCGTCCATTCTTCATCCGCCTCTTTATCCGTCTTGGACTAAGCGATTCAAGATGCTTTATTTGCTTTAACCGGTTCTCCTCCTTTTTTTGAGCTTTCATCTCGGCAGTTTCTTCTTCTTTGTAATGCTTATGCATCTCAACCATGTCAAATTGCGTCATATTCTCTGTCATCATGATAGCGTTTGCATTTTTGTGACCCCAACAGCTCTTTTCAATACCAAACATGTCTTCCATATGCTGTCCTATATCTGGGTCTTCAATATCAACCTCTACAAGAGTATGTGATGGATGACGAGCTATAAGACCTCGAACTCTCTCAACATGTTTGCAATACCAATCACTCAGCTCTTCTAAATTCTTCCCTTTACCTGATGGAAGACCTGTAATGTTCAGCTTTCTGAAACGATTATTCATATGAGGACCATGTTGTCTGGGAGGCCAGTTTCTGAGACTTTGATACCACTTTTCCATCGGTCTAAAGGTTAAGAAGAATGTAGCATTTGGATGACCATGTATGAATTCCTCTAGCAACTCAATCTGTGGAAAGTATTGTCCATTGTCTAGTTGGGCATACATGTCTGCTTTGCCACATTGTGATAAAGGAGGCAGGCCAGCTTCTACCGAGTATTTTGTGCACAATGAACACTTTTCTGATTTCTTACCACATGAATAATGTGTAGATGTGAGGCCACCGCATTTGAAGAAGGAATGAAGTGAAGATGTACCCATTTTAGGGAAGCCCATATTAATGTATGGTTTGGGTAGGTTGTTATATAATGATGGAGATACAGTATCTGTTCTCGCTTTGAAACATTGTTGATTGAAAAATGATGCATCATCTTCACTATCTTCGACATCTTCACTTGTGGCATAATCATCATCAGCCTCATCGAAAGCTTCTAATGAACCATCTTCTTCTTCATCCTCATCACTATTATTGGCATTTTCTTGTTCATTATCTTCTTGATCATCTGCATTGTTAGCATTCATCTCCTCTTTTCGTTGCTGTTTTTGTTGAAACTTACTTATTGTTACTTCTGACTGGTTCAATTCAGGATGTATGTTAGCATTTGCATTAACATGCCCCCAACAACTCTTTTCAATACCAAACGTCTCTTCCATACGCTGTCCTATCTCTGGATCTTCTATATCAACTTCTACAAGAGTATGTGACGGATTTCGTGATACTACATCTCTCACACGTTGAACATGATTGCAATACCAACCACTAAACTCGTCAAGAGCAGGAACATCTTTTCCATTGCAATCTCTATAGTTGTATTCAACTCCATCTCCACAGGTTGGACTTCCTGTTATATTGAATTTTATCATACGATCTCTCATGTATGGTCCATTTTTTCGTGGTGGCCAATGTGTTATACTATGATACCACTTTTCCATTGACCTGAATGTTAAGAAGAATGTAGCATTGGGATATCCGTGTACTATTTCATCTAATAGTTCAATTTGTGGAAAGTATAATGCATCATCTATCTGTGCATACATGTCTGCTTCGCCACAAAGTGCCAATGGAGGCAAACCGGCCTGTACTGATTCTTTCATACAAGATGAACATTTGGATGATTTACCACATCTAAAGTGATTTGATGTTAAGTTACCACATTTAAAGTAACTATCCAATGAGGATGTACCCATCTTTGGAACTGCCGAGTAGATGCGCGTTCATAGTTTATGATGATGAAAGAGAGATGATATTAACTTGTGTTAGTACATGTGGGTTGTTGCAAAGTCAATCAAATAAAGGCAAAGTAAGGTCAAATGAGTAGCAAAATCGAATGAGACTTCATATTGAAACCATGAGTTCAAATTATGAAGCAATACTAACGCGGACTTTCAGCCAAGATTTATATATGGTTTGGGTAACTTGTGATATAATGATGGAGGTACAGTATCTTTACGAGCTTTCAAACATTCTCTACTTGTACTGGAGCTACTTATTGATGAAATTGATCTATGGGCTTTTGAATCATCATCATTATAATGTATAGACGATTCTTCAGGAGGGTGGTATTGAGATGCACTTGGTATGTCATGATCGTAATATGCATTGTAATTTACTTGTGTTTTGATATTCTTTGTATTTGCAATGATACTGGTAATTATTATTGGTATCAAAACCAACACAATGGAAAGTTTACTGCCACCGGACATGATTGTTACCCTCTACTATTTTTGTATTTCTCCTTCTAATATACTATAGACAGCCGTCAGATATAATACCGCCGCCAAATATTTATGATATACCCTCCTCTAATACATATAGAACACCTCCAGGTTATCGGTATGCATATCTATTGATACAACAACAAATAAACCAACACATGAACAACAACAACAACAACAAGCAAAGTGGACAGAAGGTATCCTTTTTCTCACTTTTCGGAGATGAAAAACAACAACATTTATCGCCTAATGAGCATTCGATATTCTGTTCGAAATAGGAGCTCTTTCTCTTTGTCGGCATCATCTTTGGTCTCATAATTATTAATTACTCGACAGTGATAGTACCTACAATCAACATTTGTGGCGTCGGCAGCGTGGTGAAGGACAACAACAACAATAACAACAAAAATTCTCCTCGACCACTGCATCTGAAAGTAATATTTTTTCATCATGACGGAACCATCCCCTGATATACTGAAATGCCCATCGTGCAATTGTAAACACAATGCAAAGACTGATATATTTGGAAATAGAATAGAAATGGATGGGGGTACTAGCGACTTTGATGTTCGTGAAATATGTAAGTATTTTTTCTTAAAAGTGGTGCATGACGTACCTAATATTAAATGGTATGTTCTAACCTCTCTTATCTTCACCCACAGTCGGTATCACGGCTCAATGTCCCATCTGCCGAGAGGAGGAATGTACAGAAATAGTAGCGTTGCCCTGTGGTCACGTCATGTGCAAAGACTGCTATCAAATGATGGGTGGCTTTGTCAAACATAATGTGCGAGATGATTCTGAAGAAGACTGTAGTAGTATTCTCATCAACATTCGTAATGCAGGGCAAGGTTCCGTCAATGGTACATATCGTAGACATTGTGATAACAAGAATAGATACACACGTCATGGTCGTTATAACGGGAAGGATACAGAATTTTACATTGAGTTACGAACAGTCGATACTCACAAATGGTGGTATTTGTCAGTATCATCAAATACTGATAATCCAAGTGAACCACCCAATGTTATTGATTTTTACAGGGCAAGAGTGAACCCACAGTTGGCATATCCTTCACGTATCTCGTGGGAGAAGACATCATCTCAGTACAGTCGTTTGCCCAATCCCAAAAGCTCTGCTAGTTCATTAGAAGGGAGGGCATTGTAATAGATACATTTGACAGCTAGAAAGATGTAAGTGGAAAAGTTGACGAGAGAGTACGACTGTGGCACAATTAGACAATTAGATAGCTAGAGAATGGCTAAGCTAGATTTACATGATTCATTACATAAAGTCATCCTCATAGTCCTCAGCTGCTGTGCTGTCCTCTGTGGCTCCCATATCTGCATTACTCGTCATCTTATCATCATGCATAATGCGATCATATGATCTGGCCTCCTTTTCTTTCTTTCGTTCAAGTTCCAATAACTTCCTAGCTTTCTCATCTGCTTTGTATTTTGCCTTCTTTTCTTGTTGAATCTCTCGTAACCGATCTTGTTGTTCCTTCGCCAGTATTGCCGTATCTGTAACTTCTCTCTTTGACTTCTCAATTTGTCTAACAATAGAGTTATTTTTTTCAATCTTTAACCGTCTTACATTCTCAGGTCTATGGTAGGTAACTTGACCTGGCGCAAAACCTTGTTCTTTCTTGAGATTTTTCCAACGAGTATAAATTATCCAAGATGCAGCCTGCTTACATCCTGCTATACTATTGGCCTTTACTAAACTGCAACAATCTGTAATGCAATCCTTTGGTATATCGTCCATTGTCATTCCAGGTTTCAATCGTAAATAAACATGAGCAGAGCTTAGATCGTCGACATGAAACCAAACGTCTTCTGGTAGACCGTACTTTATTAGCTCTTCATTTTCATACTTGATATTGTTGTGTTTTGTAGATATATTCGGAAGAGGTTATAGGTATTGTGATGTAAGTATTTGTAGTGCATATCAGGTGTGTAATATCATACAAACACAGAGTTATTATGTGTAAGTAAGTGCATATCATTTATTATGACAAGATGTTGAACATTATAAAGTAAGTGCATAATAATATGATATGTGTGACAATCGAATGTAGTGAGTAGCGTGAACGCAAATACCACAGCAATTGATTAATATAAAACATACCTGATCTTTTCCCATGTATATGGTATATTCCCCACATCGGGTTTTGAAATAGTATACCATACTTATAGATATTGATAGACTGATAGCAGTGATATTATGTGATAGATGTTGTGTGGGGTTGTGTATTATATTATATCTATCGTCCTGGGATGTTAGATACTTGCAATATGATTGTGTACACAACTGAACTACGCCGATGGATAGGATATGCAGTCCTCCTATGAGATATGAGGTAGGCGATAGTAGGCCGCGCCGATAGCCGATAGATAACAGATAATTTAACTTTATTTGTTCTTGCATGCAACGGGGATACCGGATGTAAGTAAGAATCACCACGTAGAAATCTACTTCAAAATGTGTCACAGAAAAAGCAAGATGGCGTTGTGAGTTGTTGGTGAAGCCGTGCTTCGATATAATCACAAATATCATAACAAAGTAGCAGCGATAGAGTATTAGATAAATCTTATCTAGTACGATATATTAGAATTATTAATAAACAGAAGCCATTGCAAAATAAACCGAACACACAAAAAATGATGCAACTTCCAACAACAACAGTAATAACTTCCCTTGCTGTACTTTCCTCAGTGGCTTATTCTTCCCCACCATTAGCCTTTACTACCACCACCACAACTAATTATAATAATACACCTCCAAGAATATTCTCATCCAAAGTAAAAAGACGAGTATTAGCACGATCATTCCTAACCCAACAATATGCAACATCCACAACGGAAGAACAGAAGGCATCGGAATTTACCTCGAAACGATCACGAAGTAATTCACGATCAAGCAGTAATAGTAATAAGAATAGACCAACATCTAATACTGCTGACTCAATAACAAAAAGAAATGCAGATATTGATAATGCCGATATAGATAATAATATATCATCAACAACATTATCAATGATAGTTGACTCTCAAAAAGAATTCGAAATGAATTTAGGTAAAGCAGTAGATACACTCAAATCCGATTATCCAAACTTATTATCTAAAAATCCATCATGGGATATATATCATGATGAGTTAGAAGTAATTGATCCTACCGGTGTTAGTTTACATGGATTGGATAATTATAAATTGGCATTTAGTTTTATCCATGGTGTTGTTAACTGGTTCTATTGTGAAGAGAAGAGTGGTGTTACTAGTGTTAGGGCTACATATGATTGGGCGAGGAAAGCTATTAGGTACGTTTGTTGAGTTGTATTTTCTTTGTTTCTATTTGGTATGATTCTGTTGTAGAATGTGTTTTGTATTGGGTGGGGTATGCGATATATTTCGTAGCTTTTCTCACATTCTTCATCCCTTCTCTCCTCCTTTCTTAACATACAGGGTTAGCTGGAATGTTGAACTAATTCCTAAAATGATATACGGTGGCTCTAACCGCAAGTTGCACGTTGACGGTATATCCGAGTATCATCTTGATCGGGAGTCTGGGCTCATTACTGAACATAAGGTGACACATCTTCTCATCAATGATCAAGCAGTCAGGCCGGAGAATGGTATTTTCGCTGCCTTGGCTGAGATGCGTCCTCTTCCCCATGATCCCGAAGGAGTGCCTGTTTTCTTCAAAGCAGAGAAGGATAAAGCACTTACATGGGATGAGATGACGCATGTCAAGTTCCAGACTTGGAACCCTCTTACTCAACAGAGCTCAACGTCACTGTTCCAATCCAATCCCAATGAACAAGCTATGCAACTTCCTGATTCATCTCGTTTGTCATATGACAGTGAAGCGTTCCAAAGAAAGAATGACTCAAGAAAAAAGTTTGGCCTACCAGCCTTGACACCCGAGGAATTCATTGCCATTGAGAAAGAAGTCCGAGCAATGGACGAAGTAAACAAGAAGAAGGCAACATATCTAGCCGAGCAATTCGCTCAGAATGCCCAAAATGCCAAGGAAAAGACTGACAAGGGTAATTTCATACAAAATTTATTCGGTGGAGCATTGAAGAATGGATGCGAGAGTAACTTTGATTGTGAACGACCACAGGTATGTTGTGATGTAGGTTTCAAGAAGATATGTTGTAGTAATGGATTGGGTATTGTGGATGGTATTCCAGTTGAAAAGTACAAGAGGGGTGTATTGAGAATGCCTCTGCCAGGTGGTGACTACGGTTATCCTGGCAACGATGGAGAATATTGAACGATTGAAAGATGTACATAAAGAGTGTTGATAGAGGTGTATTACCACAACGAAAATATACGAATACGACCTGAACAGTGAACATGCTGTGCATATATGTTTGATTAGATAAAGTAGATACCGATTAGATAGATATGGTTTAATTAGGATTTAATCTCTTATACTGTGTAGGATAGTGAAACTGGAGCTTTACTTCAATTGCCAAGTAATGATCTTACATATACCTAATGAAAGCAAAAAGGTAGGTACAATGTGGAAGGCACTTAGTGAAGACGAATAAAAAGTATATTATGATCAATATGACAAGATTTTAGCGCAATACAATGTCAATAATGATTTCTGGGAAGCAGAGGCCGAAGAATGGGGAAAGGAAAAGGTACTAAAGTTGAAGGAGAGTGGTGAGGAAATAGATCCCGAGAAGCGGGTGAAAAGGTTTCTCGGTCATCTTTCTGCTGATGACTTTTACTACTACAAGTGGTGGTAAAAGGAGTAAGTGTAGTAAGGAGATGTATCAACTACACGCAATCTATAAAAACTAGATGCTTAAGATTAGGCTTTCAAGTCTTCGTATACTCTCCGTTGATAATAAGCTATTCCTCAAAACCCAAACTTTGTCTTTGCATCCTCTTCGACATTGTACCAATTCAAACAACCATCAGCACCCGCTGAAACTAACATCCAATCACCACCTCCTTTACTTGCATTACTGCCAACAAAGCTCAACCCAGTAATACCTCCTCGATGAGCAAATTTATAGTTGATTCTCTTCGTCTTCTTTGTCGGACACCATAAGAAAATGTTATCATCATTACCACCGCTAGCAATAACAGAACCATCTGGCGACCACGCTAAACAACCAATTCGTTGAGTGTGGAAGCACCATCTTCCTTTAGATACGACATTCGAGTAATCTGATGTTGAGTAGATGCATACATCTCGAGTATCAGCGGCAGCGAGCTGAGTACCATCAGGTGAGAGAGCAATAGACTGTACTGGTTTGAGATGTCCACCCTTGATCACATGTGATTCATCTAATGTGTTGCTGGAAGATACACTGTAGACATAGATATTGCAATCATCTCCCCCGACATATAATGTGGAATCATCTTTTGATAGATGAACTGCTGTGACAGTGTATGGAAGCTTGATCACCTCTGAAGAAATAATCTCTTTATCTTTGATCAATACCAATCCCTCAACAGTAGATACCACAACAAGAGAATCGCCCACAGTCATTGAATTGGGCTGTGCCTCCATCTTCAACTTATCACTACATATCTGTCCTTGAGTAGTTCTTACAAAATCATCCCAACCAGAACTATATAGAGTGCCATTAGCGAATGCAAGAGACGTGACAGTTGCTCCGCCATGAACTTTCCCACTAAGATCTGCATCATCTTCATTTGCATTTGAGACACGACCCTTTGCTTTACCAATTGTTCCATCCCATTCAACAATAACTCCATCGGTATCTGCAGTGTATATTGTATTGGTACTAGCAGTACCAAATGACATTGCACTGATGGGTGCTTGATGACCAGTAATGACTAATGACTTCTCTAAACTATTGGCAGTGGAAGTAACACCCACTGATGATGGTAATGGAAGCAAAGCAATTTGACCATTAAAACCAATCGATATGGGAACATCACCCTTGATGAAAGCACAACCCAACTGCATGGCACCAACTGGTACTTTCTCAGCCTTTGTTGCTCCACCTTGCACAACGACCCAGTCTTGTTGAACAGAGGCAACATCCCACTCATGTACTACTTCACCAGAAGACGCATCTATCAAACGAGAATACCCATCAGCACCACATGTTAATAAATGTGTACCACTTGAATTCCAAGCACATGAAAAGATACTAGACTTGTGTACCTTTTCTACTTTCTTAATCAATGCCATACCTTTACCTTCATAGAAGCATACACTTCCATCAGTACCCACACTTGCCAATTTTGATCCATCGCTATTATATCGCAAACAATGTACTGCACCCCGATCATGGCACTTTTCACTAACAACTCCATCACCAACAATACGTTGGAATGGCGGCCCTTTGTGAAAGAAGATCGATGCATCTTCACTACCACCCGTTGCAATTCTCATGGGTCGTGATGGCTTAAATGCACAGGAACTACCCTTCTTACGTGAATGTGCGCCCAAATCACCACACTTCACACCCGTATCCCATTGTATAACCTTGGCACTTTCAGGACTTTGACATCCATCTCCAACAACTACTATACGCTTACCTTCAAAATCCCAGGATATATCTTTAATTGGTCCGGCTAGTAATTGTACTTCTAACTTTGGTAAATGTTCCTCATGATCGTATGCCCATACACGCAACTTACCACGAGAATCACCAGAGGCAACGTAAGTACCGGCTGGATTAAACTTTGCAGCAGTTACAGGTGCAGAATGACCACGATAGATGAATCCATTGGTAGAGGGCGCTCCAGAAGGCCCTGTATTTTTTGCCGATGTAGCAAAAGTATCACTTTCATTATTACTAATATCAATCTCACGTACAACAATTAACTTGCCCCACGCATACATTACACATGGTACTTTACTTTCATCATTCTCAGATAAACGACCAACATTACCATCGAGGAAGAGAGGCTCACCACGTGACGAGGTTGGTAATGGTACACATTGATGTGTAAGTGGAATTGATGGTGGAATACATGAATTAGATGCGTCTACTGCGTCTACACCCATTGTTTATATTGTATTTGTTTGTAGTCCGTATATATTACAAAGCTCTCCTATCGAGAGGCTGATTTGGTTTGTGAGTTGCAAATGAAAATTATGAGAGTTAGGCAGGATACCGGTTGCATTACTGCCCTCATCTAAGTACTGCCTTCCTATCGGCTATTGCCTCCTCTTCATTCTATTGCTACATACTATGCTCTCATATTGAAAGGCAAACAATCATCATACTTATCATCATGTGGAAGCTATTCTGTAAAAACGTGCACTGGTTATTCAACAAACATGGCAATGGTTGGAGTTGGAGATCATGTGATACTCTCGATGATATTGACAAGGCTCTTTTACAGCTTGATCTAAAAGACTACAATGGAAAATGCAAACGAAACGGAGGTAAACTATTCCTAGCTCTATCGTCTATACTAATCGTCATCCTGATATGGGGATCATCGTCATTCATCACATCGTATGCAGATGAGCAAGCAATTGAACATAACATCGACTACGGACCTACTAATTTGGCAGAAGGGAAACGTTTGTTCAAACAACAAGAGTATGGTAATGCCACTGCTTACTTTTGGAGAGCAATCACATTGCATTCAGTAGGACATAACAGTGAGGTATATGATTTGCAAGATGTTTTCAAGTACTTCTTTGAAAGCTACGTCCGCTTGGGATCGGAGATTGATGCATATGTGTTCTTAGCAGCAGAGTTCTACCTTGATGGACAGGATAACATTGGCCGTGGCTACTTGAGATATGCAATGGAATCAGATGTAACTCATGATAGTGCTCATCAACTGAAGAAGGTAATGTCCAGTAATGAAAATCGTGATTTGAAGATGAAAAGAGTTGAAGAGATTAAAAACTTCGTAGATGCGGCAATGCTAAATGCTCCGAAACCAGACTTTCAAGAGAATAAGAAGCAAGATGATGAGGTCTTTTGGAATCAATTTGCGGAAGAAGAAGATAATCCCCCTTCTAGTTGGGGGAGTGAGTTTGCAACAGAACCCAAAGAGCCGTTATATCCAAAGTCTAGTCTGCCTGGAGCCATTAGTAGTGAATTGTAACTTCTTACTCGTGTTGGAGAACTGTAATTAAAATAGTGTTGTATCATTAGTTGTGTTTTTGATTTGCTTCTTGATTGGCATAGCATATATCAACTCCTCTATCTACCCATCATAGCATCGCCAAAGCTACCACCCGTTCGTTCATGATATGTATTGAAGAAACTAGCACATACGAATATCCAAAAGAAACCAGGTAGTCCTAACCATGCCGCGTTTCCTATTTCTTCACGAATTGTTATCAAACCTACTTCTTCCGGAGTAACAACTACTGGACTACCGTCTGTATGGTATTGTGGATTGTATAATGTCATGTACACTTTGCTTTGTTCCGAGTTTGTATCATAATCATCTAAGCTATTCAATTGTTTCTTAATGACTTGTTGTGATTCATCATCAAATGATTGTGTGTATATACTTTTTACTTCATACGATGCATCTGCATAAATGCCCGAATCTTAAAAGGAAAGGTATTGTATGAGATTTAAACAAGACACACGTAATACAAAATACAATATATCACTTAATGTTGTATACTCACTCGGTATTGATAATTTGCAAACAACAGTATCTCCAACATCTATCTGAGCTGGAAGATGCGCGTTTCACAGTTTATGAAGATGAAGAGAGATGATAGGAAACTTCTGTTAGTGCATGTTGAAATCATACATGATAAAAGAATACAAACACGGACTTTCTTTTGAGTGCCGATGATTGCAAACCCCGCAGAGATCTACCGAAATTATCTCTTGGATCAGTATCATATTCTTCGTCATTATTGTTGGCAAGTTGCAAAGTAGTAATTTGTATACCTCTTGTATGATGATCATATCTTATGTTCTGCGATACTGTGTATGATTGAGTTGTGACGATAAAAGCATCGGTGAAACAACTGGTCTTCTGACCGACTACGCATAAGATGAGCAGCACATATATCCAATTCATTGTATTGAAGAAGGAGAGGAGGAGGTATTTGTTGTATGGTACGCCGCCAATGATCTTCCCCCCTCAACTTTATTCCCATAGGCCAAACCGCCGCATAATCTAATAACCTTCACTTACTCTCGACTCTTTAGTGCGGTCGGTGAGATAGACCTAATAAAGACAGGCGGTATTAATATATACATAGCCTTCATCACATAACATTTATTTTTTTTATATTGTGGCTTTTATTCGATACCTCAATATTTAATGATCACATCTTTTTGCAATACTCAACCGAAAAAATAAACTCAACCTCCAAAGACACAATTAGATTAGGATAAATAAACAATGGTACTTGCAGAAATACCCTTGTGGGTAAGCCACGGCAATCTTTCATCAACTGATAATAATGGAACACGAACATTGCCCGGTATGGGCGGTGGTGGTATGAAATCAAATAATGATACCACCACCTCAAACACTTCACAACAAAGTTTAGACCAATCTGCTGCCAAATCGGCATTGTCACTATTATCATCAACACGAACAGGATCAGGACGTGCTCCAATGTATTCAATTGATGTACATCCTGATGGTACAAGATTTGCAACAGCAGCTGGAGATGGTACTGTGAAGATATGGAGTATGTCAACTTTATTTGATGGCGTATTAAATGACACTAACAATAATAGTAGTAGTAAGAAAAAGAGTAAGGGAGGTAAACAAAGTAAGAAGAAGAAAGGACCAAGTAGTAAATTTACAGACGGTGGGAATTATGTTAGTAGTCAAAGTGAAGATTATGAATCTAGTTCATCAGAGGATACACCAAATAAACAATCAGCTGCACAACAACAACAACCTCCTGGAACTCCACAAGCGACTGTTAATGATTTGAGTAGTTTAGTACGAAAGAAGAAGGATGGTACTCCTCAAAAGAGTACTGCTGCTGTGAATCCATTTACAAATAGTGCTAATTTTATGGATGGAAGTAATAACAATGAGAGTGCATCCATGTCACCCTTGTCTAGATTAACTTCACGTCCCGGGGGTGCTTCAATTGCTACCCAGCCAGCAAATAATAACAAACAACACAAATTACTATCAACAATATCATCACATGAAGGGTCAGTCCTTGCACTACGATTCTCATCTTCAGGGACATATTTAGCAACAGCCGGAGATGACTCGTATGTGAACATATATCAACGATCGAACACACCATCATTAGCCAAAGGAAATTTAGTCGGAGTAGGTGCCGATGGATCCAAATCAACATCAAATGGAACTAATGATGAAGATGTTGAGCATTGGAATCGTATTGCAATTTGTCGTGGACATCATTTAGATGTTGTAGGATTGACATGGGCTCCCGATGACAGTCATTTAGTTACCTGTTCATTAGATTCGGGTAATCCAATTATTGTTTGGAGATTATTTGATGTCTTGAATAGTGATAGTACAGAAGCCAACAATAGCAGCAGTCAAGTAAGACCATTGGGTTTCGGTGGTACCAACAGTTCATCAGTACATGTACACAATCTTCATCCGTTTAAAGTCTTGGGACGGGATAGTCACACTTCGACAGTCAAGGGTGTATCATTTGACCCCGCTGGGAAGTATGTAGCAAGCTCAGGTGATGATCCTGCCATTTGTATATGGAGAGCATTTGACGATTGGGGATTGGAAGCTAGAATTGACTCATCGTCTGGTATCTTCCGCTCTAAAAAGCGCAAACGAGGTAGTGGTGGTAATAGTCCTCGTGTGGATGAAATGGAGGAGGATGATCCAGGTGAATTGGCAAGTTTATCACTCTTTCGTCGGATATCGTTTGCACCTGATGGGACACATGTTTGTGGTACCAATGCATCGCTACGTGGCAAGAATATAGCAGCATGTATTGCTCGTGATGGATGGGCTGCATCTGGTCCTCGCGACGGTAAGGATGGAGAGAGTAGGAGCGGAGGTGCAAACTTAGTCGGACATAAACAGCCAGTCGTTGCAAGTCGTCACTGTCCTGTATTCTTCTCTCTACCCAATGAAGATTCGGATAGTGATGACCCGGATGAAGTGTCGGATTATGCAACACTAGTAGCCTTGGGTGATAAGCGTGGCTTTGTCACTATATGGTCTACAAAGGCGACAAGACCTTTATTCAAACTGCAATGTTCCGAAAGTAAATGTACAGTGACTGACATTTCATGGGGTGTTGCCCGTCGACCGACGGGTGAAGATTCATTGGTATTGTTTGTCTCGCTACTCGATGGGTACATTGTTGCACTACACTTCTCCGTACCGTCGGAAGTTGGAGGTGGGTCAATACTATCGAGTGAGAAGACAAGAAGTATATTCAGATTAAAGTACGGTATTGATGATTTTGTGGGAAGTTATTGCTTTTCTCCTGGTAAGAAGCAACGCCGACCTAAGCGATTGGTTGATGATGCAGGCCCGATGCTATTGGAGAATCCATTACAACTTACCATGGAGATGGAGGCAGAGGCAAATAAGGGAGGAGAAAGTGGAGAGTCAAATAAGGTTGCCCCAGATAAAGAAGGAGCACCTTCTAATCAAACACAGGCTGCAGCTACAGAGGGTGCAGCTAATAACAGTGGTAATATCAAGGACAAGCAGATGGAGACTTCCAAAGGAGGGAAGAAGCGTATTCGGCCAGTCCTCATGAGTGTTGGCGGTGGAGCTGTTACAAATATTTCTGACGAGGATGCTCAATCGGGAAGTGATAAGAGACAGAAGACGAGTAATGATTCACAGAATGCCATGAATGCCAACTCTCAGGGCACTGCAAGGGGTATTGGTAGTACCGGGGGTTCTGGAGGAAATCATCCTACTCCTTCTTCATCTCAAGCTCATTATGCAACTGCTCCCAATAACATGGTAGGGCCAGCTGTGAAAATTCCATTTAGCACAAGCAAGATTCTCTCTGTTGAGTTGACATCTAAGTCATCTACTTCTTCATCCATGCTGGCATCTCAATTAGATAACAATAGCAACAAAATCATTGCTGATTGTACAAACTCTATGACTGGAGGAGTACCTTCATTTGCCCTCACCATTAGTCGAGGTGGCACAAAACAGTGGAAGGATATCATTATTCGTTCGAAGGCCACTGCTTTGACAGCAAATCAACAGTTAATGGCTGTTGGAACATCTGATGGATGTTTATATCTTTTTGGAACATCACCCACATTGGGATGGACGAGTTGCAAAGCTTACCGAGCATTCCCACCTTTCGTTTTGGGATCACCAGTGGTTGAAATCAGTTTCAGTAAAAGCTCATCTTCGACGGATAAGAGTGACTCATCTTGTGAAATAGTCGTGGCTACATCGAATGGTAGTTTTGCAGTCTACACGATATCTTCCGGAACACCAAAGCTGAACTACAAGGGAAGTGTCGTCCCTGCTATGCAACACATGCATCTATCCTTCAATCATCAACAACGCTCCAACTCGTCAGCAGTGCAACCAACAATGGCTCGTATTCAAATCACCGATTCTAACCAGTTGATGTTAATCCTTGTACTGCCACTGAAATCCTCAGGTGGACGGTCACTTCAAGGGTTCATTTACAACCGTGACATGGAACTCTGGATGCGTGTTTGTGATTCCAACAACTTTGTTATGTCAGACTTTTACTCTTCTTTGACACCTCAAGCACAACCTAGTGGATCTGACAAGGTTGGGATACTTGGTAAAATGGATGGAATTGTCAAGTCAAGTGCTCCTTCTATGGCCTCCGCTAAGCAAATGTATCAAAAGCTTGCATCGTCTTCTGATAGTAGTAGCAATACTTCTCCTCAACAGATTATAACAAGGTCACACTGCGAGGATAGACTTGCATGTTCAATTGCTCTAGGATCTACGTCTGAGTTTCAAACTTGGATGCGTTATTATGCACGAAGTTTAGTGACGTCAGGAGATGGTGATGCATTAAGATTCTTGGTAGATATTTTGCTTGATGATCAAACTGCAATGGTGGATGATACATTAGGAATCCAATCCTTCCTATCTGTTGGCAAGTCTACACTTGGCTTTGAGGGGAAAGATCTTGTTAGCAAGTATGTATTGCCAGAGATGAGTAAGAATCGATTACTTCAAAGGCTAACGAATGAAATCTCAATGGAGTTAGCATAAAAATGAACTGCTATAGTATATTGCATGGTTGCTTTGGATGAGTATTTCTAATTTTAACTATATTCAAACCTGCATTGACTTCCTGTTAACAATAGTAGACATCCTAAAGATACAATAAGTTTCCAATACAAAGATGAAGTACCAATATAAGCTGAATTCCGAGAGCCATAGTTCTTTGCCCAATCGTCAAATTGTGGAGATTCAACTCGAATCGGAGTAACCGTGGGTGCCGATGACCTTACGAACTGTGTCCACGTCGGACAATGTGGACAAGATCCATTTTCTTGACATGATTCAAAGATGTCTTTGAGCCCTTCACATTCTAGACAATCTGATCTACTACATTGATCCATCTCAAGGTATACTCCCAATGCACTGCCCGCCTTACATACTTCTGCTACTCGATCTTTTACCATATCAACATGAGCTGCACTAGACCATATATTTGCTGGACATTCCAGGGGTCCGTTCAATACCTTGACAGTGCCACCAAAGTTGCCTTTCAAGGCTTGTTTATGTGCTGTAGATCCCGTCGTGCCGAACTCCATTTTCTCCATCCACTTATATATAGCTACTCCCCAAGCAAGCTGGAAGATGCGCGTTTCACCGGTTTATGATGATAAGAGAGAGATGATTGTAACACATGTTAGTACAGAGTGGTGTAAAGGCAGTCAAACAAAGGTTAGGCAATACTAACGCGGACTTTCCTGTGGATTCGTGGATACAAGATCGGGATTGTCACAAAGCATGTTTGGATTACCCATGAGAGATTGCGAAGCGCCATAGTAATCATAATTCCAACCTGTACTTAGAGCTCCACGTTTAAAGTATGCTTCTGATGCTGGCATATATCCATTGCCTGTTTGTACTACTTGTTCATTATTACAGGAACATCCCTGAGGTGCTTGTCTTGTGACATCGCAGTACTCTTTGTAACTATTCTCGGTAGCAAAGTAACTTTGAGAACATGTCTTAGTATCTGGATCATAATGCTCTTCTTTACATGGTTGGCAGTATACTTTGCCATCACTACCAGTCATTGGATTTAGACAATGCATATCTTCGCGTACTGTAGAATATTGTTTAGTATCAATTGCAGTATGTGCCAAGAAGGCCGCTATCTCCGCTCTCATTTGCTCTTCAGTACCCATGTTTCCAAACTTCTCTTTGTGATTATCATTGTACTGACTAATTGCGTTGCATAGTCCATCATATGTATATAATGCCTTTGCCTCATCAGTTGTAGGTGATACGAGTAAGCTGAACACATCTTGTGTCAATATATCTTTGCTTAGATCCAGTTCTTCATTAACTCTGAGACCCGACTTCGGAGCTGGAGGTACTCGCAGAGCTCCCTCCTCAATACTATGACAGAAGCAGAGTGTTTCGAAGTTACATGGCCACCAGTATCGTCCAGCTGCACATGTCTTGCAGTCATCATCATTTACTGGTTGAGAGAAGGGGTTACCCACACAAGTTTCACCAAGGTTGCAACCATTTTTGCAATTCGACAAGTTGCCACCTTTTTGTGCATATATGCCTGAAGGTAGAAGGACGGCTGCAGTGAGTAGTAAAGTGGTGTGCATTATAATGGTAGCGGAATGTATTATATATTATGAGGAAAGAAGTTATAATATATGCCACTCAGCTTAGTCGACCGATATAGTATCAGTATGTATGGGGAGGAGATATCTTCATCATACCTACCAAATCAGCCTCTTCATTTGTGATTGAAATTTGCAATCGCTCGTGTGCCAATATCTTTCTCGTTTATGTCGCACCTACCTCAAAAATCTAAATGTGAGAGTAAACGTCAACTCCTCCATCCTTTGCTTTTCACTATTGTATGATGAGACGCTTATGAATATGACCACATAGTCACCCCTACTCTCATCATACCTATTATCCACTGAATTGGCATAGATTGAGCTGATAGTAGACTTGGATATACTTACCAACACTCTACGACAATTGAACAATACATATATCAATCGTGACACGTACGATTTATTTGTATGCACCTTGTATTCATGCTGTTTTGATTCGATATTGAATAGGCGAACCCGTATTGTATTATTTCTGATCAGCTCTAAAAGGTATACCAACATAAATCTACGCCACTACGCTTTTGGTATACATGCATACGATATCAGTTGTTGAACAATATTATACCCACAAAAAGATACTTCAAACACATAACACATAGATATGACCATCATCAGTGATGAGGAGATTGCACGTCGTCTCCAACAACAATATCGACGTGAGGCAAATAATATAATGCGTCCACCTACCGCGACAGCTCCTCCAATATCATCCACACGAGGTACTAACAATCACGGTGCATCAAAAAGTAATCGTACACCTACAAAGAAGAAGAATAGAAATAATAATATAAAGTCTACACCTGATACAATTGCCAGTAGTACACCTTCACCACAAAAGAAACAAAGTAGCACACCCCGAACATCACCATCATCCACGCCTCGTAGCTCACCTCGGTCATCTCCAAGTAATGGTATGTTCATACCAGCAGATACAAAATATGATGAAAAGGTAGCACGGAAACTTGATCAGGAATTACGTGATGCAGAGCTTGCAACAAGTTTGGTAAATGCTCAGCTACTACAACAGCATAATCGTGTATCTACAGACTTTATCACCTTACCCCAAGATAAAACCACTTCTCAAACAAGAGGACGGAGTAGTACACCGAGTAATAATAAAAGATCTCCACCACCACCAAGTTCAAACGATTGTAGAGGCAAGGCATTACACTATGCTACACGAATTATCATTGCAATAATTGTTATATGTGTAGTATTCATTCTGTATATTACACTCTTTAGTGGAAAGGGTGCTGATCCACTTGATCCTGCTTCTTGGTTGCCAGGATACCCCGAGTCTGATCCTTCATTGGGTTCTGTTGGAGATAATAATTTATGGAAACCACTAAGTACTCAAGATCCAAATACTGGCTTGTCATTACAGGTATTGAATAATCTCCAAGCAGGTAGTGATTGGCATGATTATCTAAAATCATCTGTATATGAATGGGATTCTGGTACTCCTGATGCAGTTACACTGAAGATACGTTCCATGACACATGATCCTGAATGTCGAGCCGTCCGGCGTGCAATGAAGGTATGCAATGCCAACTACGGTCCAACAGATTGGCGTGGTGTGAATCAAATACTATTGCAAGATGAATATATCATTACAAGTTTAGCAAAGATGAATGATTATTACCTAGAGGGTACGAACCGTGCTCAGAAACAATATACGATGTGTCATGAGTTGGGTCATGGATTAGGGCTAGGCCATACAGATGAGAACTTTCATAATAAAGATCTTGGTAACTGTATGGATTATACAGAACGACCCGAGAATAATATGCATCCTGATACACTCAACTTTGAAGCCCTGGAACAAATGTATGGTAATGTCAATGAGAATATAAAGGTAGAGCGATTAGGGAATGTAGCAACAGGAGGAGATAGGAGAACAGAAGATAGAGAAGAAGGGGAGAGGATAATGGTGGATGATGAAGAGTTTGAGATGTTTGCTGCCTATTTGCTAGATCCTATAGTGACTTCATCCACAATGAATGAAGCCGGGGATGACCCACACAGTAGTAGTGGATCAAGATTATTGCACAAAACCGACAAGACTGAGCATCATGTTAGACAGCTTGGAAATGGCTATTCTATACGAACTAGTATATTGCTAGCATGAACATATGAACTAAGATAGACCAAAGATCAATAAGCAGAGCTGTAACTTAAGAAGCTACATATAACTTAATTTACTTCTAATTCTAATACACCCGACTTTCTTAAAACAGTCTAAGCTGTTTCTGCATTGCTTCCACTGCAGTTCTGGCAATCTTTTACATTGTATCGGTTGCCAAATAGCCACTTATGACACTGTTCGCACCGTTCAACAAATCTCTCAGGATTTAAGCCGATTGGTGGCCTTGCTGCTTGTTGGAGAGGCGTCCTTTGAGCCTTTCGAATTGTATCGACAAGATCCGAACCATATACAAAACGTTTATTGTATCCAGTAGGAGAGCCATGCTTCATAATGTAAGCACTGATCTCCCAACGTGATTGCGAGTGCATCATGGACAAGATTTGTACAGCTGGCCGTGCATAGTTTCTTACGAAGGTACTGTTAAAGACACCGCCACCGTAAAAGCTCGGTTCATACCGGACGTAATTAGCTGCTTGATTGGAATGGGAGTATGAAAACTGACCTCGAAGGTTATCATCTTCAAGATCACTGTGATAAGGTGATATCTTGTGAGTTTACATTGATCCAGGTATGATACGCATCACAGACACATTCAGTGTTGACTTACTATTCTCTCATAAGTTCAGGATACCTTGCCATTATAACACGAATTAGGTTGTACTCGACCCTGCATGTTTTGCATGCTACTCTCAGGTACGGGTCAATTTGATTGACAGCAATTAGATCTTCCTCACTCCAATTAAACCTATCCTTGTAGAAGTTTACTGCATCTCCTTCACTTTTTTCAAACATCTTCATCGTATACCCCAAGTACCAGCAGTTGTAAAAAGTTTGGACAAAAACTCTATATCTAAGAGTAAATAAGTTATGACTATGGTCTAACTAGCCAAAGTTGTAGGTAATACACCCATTTGAATGTTTGTAAAAGGATTTGGATTAATATTAAGGTTGGGTGGAGATATATGCAACATAGTTGCTCTAGGTTGCACCGACTCAGTTGTAAAAAGTTTGGACAAAAAGGATACCCTACGTAGGAATTCGTAGGAACATACTAGGATTAGGTTACGGTATCTTCAAAATTAAGGGTACAACAATTATCTTACCCATGCTATCGACTATATTGTGATGCCCAGGCACTGCCAAACATTTCGATAAGCACATCTACTCTTTCATATGTACCCTAGGCACGATGTGTAGTGGTGGTGTCGGATATGGATCGCCCCATCGCCGCTCATGTAGCTTATCTTATGATCATGTCCACAATTTTGTTGTCCCAGGATGAAATTAAATCTGATATAATGTGCCAGTGTGATGGTCCTACCTCGCCATCCAGTGATGTAGACTACTCTACTATACCATATAACTTTTGTATATTGTTGTTTTACTACTTTTGAAGGTTATATGGTTGTTTAATACCCGAATACCCCCCACCAATCGGGGTATGAACAGCATATTCCATATGTGAATGTAGTCCTGGTCGGTCTAAACTACCTCCACACTCTCTTTAATAGCACTAATCTTTACTTATATGCATATACTGTCGATATTATAATTGGTTCTGGTGTGGTGTATACGATAATTGACCAACAATCGCTAATAAGTCAACAACCACCCCCAGGCTGCAAATCCTAAATTTCACTACTATAGTCAGTTGTTCTGGTCAAATAAACACCCCCACCCAATCAAATAATAATGAAAATCCATCTTCCACCTCATATGATAATAGTAATAAGTGTTGGTTGTTGTTAATCCGTGCCTAGGCGGTGATATTATACCCAACCACCATTGACGATGGGTGATGAAGGAGTTTATTTGGTAGTAAAGTGGCCGTAGTGTCACCTTAAAAGCATCTAGATATTGCAAAATCCACCACAATATCCTCACATTGATGCATATCAACAAGGTGTAAGAGAAGGTGGGTGCTGTTGTCCATTGCAACGAGTACTGACACCAAACTCGATTGATAATATCACAACGAAATTTTCACCTCTGGGGGCTAGTCAAAACTATGGTCATAGGCGGGTGTTTAGAGGTATACTAATTGTAAATAAGAACCCCTACCATGTATATTTGATGTTAGGGAAGGTGTGGTGTGTATATGGTGGTGGAGGTGGCCGTCATGTATATCATATTAGATCGAGTAGGTCGTCATGCGCTTTGTACCCTTAATTTTTGCTAAAAAATAAATTGAGAGCCAGACTTTGAAAAGCTGTAGATATATGAAGACTTATCTAACAACCATATATGGCACACCATTCGACGCACAATAAGGTACGCTTTCAGCAGTAACTTTCGGAATTTGCCTGAACTGAACGTATATAAAGTTATCGGCATCTATATGGCATCTGTCCAAACTTTTTAGTTTTAAGGGTACAAGATACCGCGTCCAAACTTTTTACAACTACGGGTACCCTTCTCTGATTGGAGGACAACAGCAAAACATAAGCCTTGCATTCTGCAGTCTTTCTTCTTGGATCCTTTCGATTTCTTCTCTAGCCTCCCAATTAGTGCTGTAATAAGAACTCACATGTGTTGGAAGGAATTGTTCCCCCCAAATATTTGGATCACATTCTAATACATTCTGTTTCTCTCTATTGTCTTGTGGATCAACAAGAAAAGGCTTAAAGCCTCGGTTAGCATACTTGGTCACACGTCGCTTATTCCGATGCTCTTTAAAGTTTCCGTGTATATGTATCAGAGAAAGAGAAATGAGAGAATACAGGACCGATATTTGTCAGAAATGTAGAGTTATATGCCACACATGTATCTTCTCTTACCTTCAAAACAAAAGGGGGTCACAAAGTTGCAATTTGTCATTAGACTCAACAAGGCTCGAGGAGCAACACGAACAGATACTCCATCATACGAGCAGGCAACCACAGACATATCAAAATCCAGTAATCCACCTAAAAGATCCGCTCGGGTGTCCAGCATGATGAACTGGCTACTCCGAGGCCAAATAACATCACCAAAGGTCCCTCGATTACGATAATCATCTTCTACACCAAGAATAAAAGAAACAGCCCTTTTACTAACCGCATAAACAAATTGTGTTTCATTAGGAGCAGTGATCGCTCCATCTTCACCCATGACGTCAGACACAAACAACTCTAGATCGTTTTCACATAATCCAACATTTCCTATGTAACTTCCAATCATATCAACTTGATCTTGCCCAATACCAAGTGTAGAGAATCCATCTATTAATCCTTGTGACATAGGAGATATCTGTAGAAAGAGGTCAACATCTCCTTTAGCATACTCAGAGCAAAGAGGACCCTCTTTATGGTAGACGAAATGATTGTGAAGTGTCTTTATTAATGCAGCCTTTGCGGCCCAGTAGATTGAATCTTCTTGCAAATTACCCTCTTCATTGAATATATTGCTGTTGTCAAATGCCTCAACAACTGTCTTATCCTGATATGACGTTAATGCAGCTACTACTGCTCCTCCCATTATTGCACCTCTTGGTAGTGAAGAGTTGGGTGAATTATAGAACGAGTAATTGGCACCTGCGCTGAGATTATAACCCATGAATGCTTCCAAAATGATCTCAAAGTGTAACATTGTAGGAGGTACCATTTGCCTTCCAGCAAAAACCTTCATGTCTTCATCGTCGTCGTCTTCATCATCATCATCATCATCATCATCATCATCATCATCATCACTACTACTACTGCTACCACCATAACCATACTCATCTTCATCATTGTAATCATTATAGCGTGGTCTCTTCTTCCTCCTCCTCTTATCCTTAACAATGATAGGAGTTAGTCCACTAAAATCTTCATTCTCCTTCTTTATCTTTTCCATAAACGAAAGCTGCGGGTGAGCCTTTAGTGAATACTTATACTCATCATGCCCTTTAGGAGTAGCATCACCTTTCAATCCACTATCATCACTGCCACTACCATTTATTGCTGGGTATATATCAATTAGATAATTCGAATTTAATGTCTTCGAGTACGATTCACGGTTAATCTTTGCAAGACGTACAGAAGTCTCTGTCCTAAGAGCCCAGCAAAGTAGATCTCGTGTGCTGAGCTTTGGGAGATAATGAAAGAATGTATCCTGTGTACATTCAGCCCGAGGAATTCGTAGAGACCCATCACTTTTGATATCATTATCATCATCCTCGTTAATCATCTTGGTACTCTATATTTGAACAGCTGTCAATTGAGCATAATAAATTAATATATACGATCGATAACACTAAATGGATGTAAAATGAACTGAACTGAACTCACCTCAATCCTCAATCACCTCATGCAAAAAGCACCTTCATAGCGTGTCCCAAATTATTTTAATAGATGAAGATAAATTCGACATATTGCAATAAGCGGCGCAACAAAGGTAATACGAGCATTGAGCATCACTGCCTGCTCATCGAGCTTTATGTCGTATCACTGGACCTTCACAAATTGAAATTGAGAGAAAAATCACAAGGCAAATGAAAATGAGAATTGATGTATAAGATATACGACATCTTGAATGCTTGCACCTCTAAGTAACGCTCAGTTATATGTATGTTACAACTACAACTGGTCACCTCTATCATAGATGTGCTTGTTCATGATTGTCATTATAACTGATCATCTTGTCTTGCTTTTTATCTCCATATTCTCTTTTTCAAGTAACTTCAATCTATCAGCGACTTCAGCATGTTTCTCCTTCCAATTTTTTATTTCTTCTATCATTATACGTTCATCATTTTGATAACTTATCAGTTTGTTCTTGACTTCTGCTGCCGCTTCACTATTATTATCAACCTCATTCTCCTTGTCCGAAGAGAAGAAAAGTAATGGAAACATACCAATAACGCAGCCAACAGTTAGACCTATTGCGCATCCCATCTGACCACTCAATCTAACACTTCGTAAGTTCCGTTGTTCATAACTCAACTGTGGCATGGGAGGTAACTTAACTCTTCCCTTTGTTATACTTTCAATCTTCTTACTCCAACTTAACAAAGCATCCTCAATCACTGTTCCGAATGCAACACCACAGACATCACTAATGATATTGCCAATTGCAGCGGCACACATTGTAGATATTCCAAGTGTTAATCCCAAGTATATATCAATTGTTTCACCAGCCAAGATGAGGATTGCATTATCCATGATACCAAATCCTACAAATGGTATTGCCTGATGCATAGCTACAATCTTTAGTTGTTCATTTGTAGGTTCGGGAACATTCTTATTATTACTTGCTCCTCCATTACTCCTCATATTATGGGCATGACTCTGTGATGATTGTTTATTATTATTACTACTTATTGCATCCTTTAGTTTGTTGAGTTGCTTCTTTTGTGGGTGTTCGGTTGGCCATAATATTTTGGTCTTCTTGGAGTTGCATCTGATTATTGTGTTTGCATTATTAATGTGTTGGGATCTTGATATTGTCAGTAAACGCGATGATAGAACTACTGATGGTCTTCGTAATGCAATCATGTCACAAAGATATCTAAAGATATCTGATTGGGGTATCCTTATACCAACGCCCCTCTCTATTGCAATCAATTACTCTTTGCACACAAGCACAATGTTCTTCTTCACAATAAATAACAATGGTTACGAGTGTTCTTTCAATATGGACTTATCATCGTCAGATATTGAGCCAAATGATGAGCCCTCAAAGATACCCTCGAGTTGTCATTTTTTTTCTAAACGATATATACTGAACTCTTCTACATCACTCTACTCATACCTCTAGTGGAACGCCTGATATGAGCATTAGTGACGACAATCCACTCAGAGTGATATGATGGGGGGCATTAATCGCATTGTTGCAGCATTACAATGCCAACGACGACTTCCGTTGGCTGCAATACGCTTACATGATAATGTTTGCAACACGGCATCACTATCGACAAGATACTTTTCATCATCGATCGCAATCAACCCATCATTGCAATACAATATTAGAATGCCTGCTTCCTCGAAATCTATACGTTGCTTGTCATCTAGCACTACTAATTCATCTCCAAGTGATGCTGGAATGGCAGCATATGAAATACGACGAGCAATAGAAACAAACAAATCAAATCAATATAAAATATCAATGGCAACCCATTTATCACATGCAGGCCTGTCTCGTTCTAATAACAATAACAGCAGTAACATTAAAAGTTTCAACTCACCTCTATCTCCGTCAATAGATTTGGCTACAACATATGAAAGACCACCTAGTGGACACTACGGGGAAGATGGAATGATATACTCTCGTTCGTGCAACCCTACAAGAAAGTTATTAGAAGATACGATCGGTCAATTAGAAATGACATCTTCTTCTACTAAAGATCAGCAGCTAGTAGCATCAACATTTGCATTCTCTTCAGGAATGGCAGCGGTATCATCATTGTTATTGGCTTGCAAATCACAAGTAAAGTTACTTATGCCTATTGATGTGTATCATGGGCTGTCTACTCAATTAAAGTGTCTAAATGATCATGGAATCGTTCATAAGTCTGTGGATATGACAAATATTACAAAGATACGACAACAAATCAAAGAGTACATTGCATCTGGAGATGATGGTTGTATTGTAGTATGGTTAGAGACTCCTTCCAATCCACTGTGTCAAGTGACTGATATCAAAGAAGTATGTAACTTGGTTCATGAAATGGATAAAAGTCAACATGGAGAGGGAAGAATCATGACAGTAGTTGATTCAACTTGGGCACCTCCCTGCGTTACTCAACCTCTACATCTTGGAGCTGATGCTGTACTTCACTCTGGCACGAAGTATCTTGGAGGTCATTCAGATGTACTACTGGGAGTTGTATCATGTTCACCTCTAACAGAGAATGGAGAGTGGCTAGCAGAGAGAATAAAAGCAGTGCAGGTATCAATTGGAGCGGTGGCATCACCACTTGAATGCTGGTTGACGTTAAGAGGCTTGAGAACACTACATCTACGAGTTCAAAGACAATGTGATACAGCAATGCAACTGGCACAGTATTTGAATGGACACAAGAATGTAAAGAAATGTCATTATCCAGGCTTAAAATCGCATCCTCAACATGCGATTGCAAAACAGCAAATGTTGGGGAATAAGTTTGGCGGTATGTTGAGCTTTGAGGTCGAAAGTGAGAGCATGGCAATGGCGGTTGCAGGCGCTGTCAATGTTATACGAAGAGCGACCAGCTTAGGTGGTACCGAGACTCTTATCGAGCATAGGAAATCAATAGAGCCTGAGGGAAGTACGTGTCCAGCTGGATTATTGAGACTGAGTATTGGTTTAGAAGCTCCCGCAGATCTGCAACATGATTTAGAGATTGCATTGGAAGTAGCATCTAGTATATAAGATAAGGACGGCTGCGGTATTATACACACTACTATACTACTGTGCAAAATACCACTAAATTAAAAAGGATACCTAATATCTTTTGTAGTGCTGCTAATAAGTAAGTGCCAACTGTGTGAGTGAAGCGCAACCATTACATAACTAACTTAACGGACGAAGCATACACCTACTTGCAGCCGTTGGATATTTAAATGAGCTTGAAATGGCTTTTGTTACTGCTCATAATATATCCACCTCTCTCATATTTTTATACAAACCTCTCATCTCATCGATAACATGACAAAGATATTACTTGGTATCATCTGCACTACTGCAGCCATATTATCGGTAGCATCGTACATATTATGGGAAGTAGACATGAACAAAACAAATAATGTATCAATACACCGTTTGTTGCAATGCAATCAAAAGTGTCGACTAAAGAAGAAGTTAGCTAGACAAGAGAAGAAGAACAACCAGAATAATAATAGAACTCCCAAGCCAACACCTCGACCAACGAGGACTCCTCGGCCGACTCGAGCACCAAGAACACAAAGACCATCACGTATGCCCTCTAAAAGACCTACTCCAGTACCCACAACTAGACCGACTAGGAATAGAACTCCACGGCCAACACGAAATAGAACTATACCAAAAGTTGTACCAACAATCGGTGGACACGACAAGTGGATAATGAAAGAAGATCAGTTAAACCTTATATTTTTAGACAACTTATCAAAAGATAGCATGTGGAGAGATGCATTAAACTACTCTTTCAAGAATTGGAGTAATCCTCATCTATTACCAAGCGCAATTATAATGAGTTTGTATCCAATGAGTACTAATCTTGATCAAGATTGCCCACCATTACCTGATAAGATTGTAGTTTGTGATGATGATTATGGATCAACAAAATGGAAAGGAGTTAACTTGATGTATCTTAATGAAGATACTAGGATAGTGGCATCATTAGTGAAATTCAATAACTTTTATGGTCATGATATGGATGCTGAAGAGAAGTTATATACATGTTGTCATGAGCTAGGACACGGAATAGGGCTGCGTCACTGGGATGAAGACTTTGCTAATCAAGACATGTATAATTGTATGGATTACACAAATAATCATGCAAATAATATGTTTCCAGATCAAAGCAACTTTCAAGCATTGCGGAACATGTATAAGGGTGTAAGTAGACGTAATCTGAAAGCAGTTGGTACCACCATGGATAAAGAGAAGGAGAGATTACTACAAAGAGACCTTGATAAGTATCTTTCACAATCAATTGATTTAAATACTATCGATTTGGAAGTCTGGAAAGTGATAGAAACGTCCGATCATGATGAAGTTTACCAAAGAAGACTCGACAATGGATATTCAATACGTGCAAGTTTCTTACTTGCATGAAGTATATATCGGAGAATAGAACTGTTTTGATAACACACAGCTGAGTACAGCTATGTTATGTGTGTCCACTAGGTTCGCACATTATACGACGAGACTTTAGAATTACAAAGACCACGCAGCTTCAAGCAGCTATTATGTGTCGATTTAGATTAGAATAGTAGAGATCGCACAGCTTTGAACAGCTATTGTGTGTTGATAATGCTACTTATAAGTATAAATGATCATTATCATCCTCAAGTGAGATCCTCACACTGGTATTCCGCCACCTAAATCTTTACAGACTAGCCTTTCCAAGAACATTCGTCTTGCTACATCTGTCAATATCTCATCCAATGCCAAATCTTCACTCATCTTCTTATACTGCTCTTCGTCTAAATACTCGCTTGGTACCCATGATGCCTTCTTAATCGATGCAGATCCAAGTGTGTTCTTTTGTTGTCCATCATCTCGTTTTGCTTGTGTTATATGTGGTCTCACTCTTGTTGTCAAAGCAGTTAGGTCATCGAATCCGAGAACACTGCGCACTTGATGTCCCCCATATGCCAGCCACTCCATGTTCAAGACGATATGAAACTTAGACAATGTATCAATAGCTATTCTCATAAACTTTCGCCTTTCATCAGACGAATACTTCCCTCTAAAAGACAGGTCCACAAAGGTTTTTGTATAAACATTGTACAAGTCCATTCTTTTTGCCCACCATTTGTGCACGTCTTTCTCATGGCAGCCTCTGTCTTCAATACATTCAAATCTAAATTGACTAAGCGCTCTGTCTAGAGGCTTTCGAAAGGACGTTGCAAATACTGCCGGTAGGTCAAAGTGTCTGCTTATGTCAAAGTTCTCCCATTCGTTACCAGCAATTCGAAATCCAGAGCTCTTCATTCTACTAATGATTTCTTTGTTGGACCAAGAATGTACTTTGATTGACGAGAAGATGAGTTACTATAGAAACACTAGTATCCATATCAAAGGTACAACAAATACAAAACTTACAATATCCAGCATTCTTATTTCCACTCCATCCCATGTCTGGCATACAATAATAGCGAGGCTGAGCTTTCTTGGGGAGATTATTCTCAGCGAGACTACAGAAGTTAGTTCCGCCAGCTTTCCTTAGGTGTTGAAAGAACAAGAAGGTACCCGGCTTTTCATCTCGAAAGTCTTGAGCCTTTGATTCTATTCTCATATCAGGCAATGTTATCCTATCTTCATCGTTTGCTGGACATGGAAATATTTGCTGTATCTCTTCAATTGTTAGTACTCTTTCTAATTTTGTCTCTTGCTCAAGAAGTTGTGTATCAAATGCCCTTTCGAAATAGTATGTAATGTACATATGTTAGTTATTTCAATAAGCATTCGTTCATACAAACAAAAGAAATGAAACTTTACCTTACACCAAATGGATCCGATTCAAGACTTTTCAATGTTTCATCTGGTGAAAGCGCTGCCAAATCTTGTGCCAGACTGATAAAGTGAGATAGACCTCCTTCCTTATTGTTATTTGGTATCGCATCACTGTCACCACCGCGTAGACACCTAGCTTTTGTATATTCTGCAATTCCAATACTCGTGGTAATGATTGAGGTGAAATACCAGCACCATTATCCTCTCCAACATTTGATGATATCAATTGATATGCCCAAATAATAATTGCAACAAATAATACTAATCCGATTAATGCCACTGTTTCAAGAAGCTGACTACCATTGAATGCCTTACTAAGTGCTGGTCGAGAAGAGTTTGGATGTTTAATGCGACGCTTATTAGCTCGTCTCTGTCTAGGTGGCATATTAATGTCCTATTGTTATTGAGTTATTGATTTAACAGTTAATTGTGCACCGTTGTCTTATAATGTCAATGATAGTTCAGTAATGGTCTTTATTAGATGATAATTGTTTACTGTTATGGAGTGGTGCACCGTCTTATGTCTTCAAATAATTTAATTTAATGAAGATTTTGATGGATAGTTCAACAGCACGGCCTTACAATGGATTATCCTCTTATCTTCAAGCCATTCACCAATCCATATACAATAGACAAGGCACAGACCTACTGTCAACTACAATATCCGCGCGAGATCTCGTGGCCCGTGGCTAGCTAGTGCCCAAAGATGGGGGTCTGAGTTCTGAGACTGTCGTTGTATACAAGCTTGCTGTGCCCTTTGATAGCAGATAGCATAGAGGTCTTCAGCTCATCTCATCGAGTTTATTTTACCATGTTACATGGTTACTTAGCATACTCAAACAGCTCACAGGGGTTAGTGCGAGTGTTATTATATCTTAGTACTATTAGAGATTCCCATATACAACTTTTCTCATGGCTTTACACTTGGACTTAATTGGAACTCATACTTACACATATTTTCTTAATTCTGTACATTCCTCAAACTCTTTTTCTCATCCTTTGTATCCAAAATCCAGCTCATCTGAATCAATACATCGGTAGCGCTACTACCATCAGTTACCTTTGACCCGTGATCAATCACAGCGGGGTGCGTTAGAAGCTTATCAACAAGACCTGGAATGGTATCAGCTAAACGCTTAGCCATATACCACACAAGATGGGGTTTCATTTCCTTGCCAAGTGCTTTGAGATAAGCAATTGCAAAGTGAAGACAGTTATTGTTTGCAAGGTCGTACCCTGATGACTCGGAAGCATAAGCTTCTGAGGTCTTGTGGAACGCTTGAATGAATTGACGGGCATTTCCAGTTGATACAGGAGTTGCTTCCTTTAAAATCTTGGAAATGAGATCTCGATTCTTCACCTTGAGTGCCTCGGCCTTCATAATCTTATTTCCTCCTCCATTGATATTGAAATCATTATCAGTATGATCGGCGAGACCGCAGCTTTCTCCTGGAATCGTGCCTTCAGTCGCCCCGAATAACTCACGAGGAAACGATTCCTTGAGATGACGAGTAGTAGGGGAAGACTCTCCTCCTTCAGAATGTAAAGTATGTGACGTTGAGTACACATCACATGTCAAATCCGAACTATCAGCACAGACGACTTTAACTCGAAGAGTAATAGACTGATCAGGCACTAAGTTGGCATATGTAACACTGATGTCAGTAAATATTGCACCAGTGCCATTGACAGGGGTCGTGGTTAGTGAGTTCGTGTCAATTGTAATGCTATGTTCTGCACCATCACTGTCAGTCCAAGTTGTACGAACAGGGGCATTACTTGTAGTTGCTTGATCATGGGCTTCCCACACTAACGCTTGAAGAACAGTACCTTCTAAAACACTATATCCACCGGACTCTTCAAGCCTTCGTTGTGTATCTTCCCCACCAGGAGTCAAGGGTACATTAAATCCACCACCACCTTGAGCAATAGTAGAAAGTTTTTCACCAGTCTTCGAGGATGTTAGAGTACCATTATTAGTAGAGACATCTTTGGCCAACGTTGCAGTGGCAAAGCTAAGACCAAAGATTGACACCATTAAGATAACAACTGTAACAATAGCACCAATCAACATTTTGCGCATCATATTATTCTGTGTCTCCTTAAACACTAAGTCTTCCACGATAGCGCCTGTGATGATATTCAATTGTTGGTTAGAATGTATCATTAACAACTGAGGATATAATTGCAAATGGCAACACGTATCGAGGAGTCTTCCACTTACCAAGCTCTCCAATACTGATATGACCATCGTTATTTTTATCAAACGATGCTAATCGAGCACCCAAATAACTTGCTTGTCTAACATTTGATTTCCTTAGAGCTCCGGTTAGTTCTTTCATATTGTATAGTTGGTTGGATGTCAATAGAGTTGCAAATAAATACGATTAGAAGAACAAGATTTGTGTAAAATGTGCATCTACATAACCGTGTCACAAGATACTCTCACCTGTAACATTAATGCCCTGGTCCTGATCTATCGGCAACTCCTCCTCATCCGCTGTCTTCCTTTGGCGGATCTCACTCATGGTAATAGAGTTATCGTATTGTTCTGCTATGGTTCTGCTATTGTTCTGCTCTGTTCTGCTACTGTTTTTTACTAATCATATTCGCCTCGAGTTCATTTTTGTTCTAATCTTTGGATGAGACAGATAGAATGAGGCAAGATGATGATGATGCAACAGATTTTGTTGTAACGATTGCCTTGTATGTACAATAATCAACTGTGTTTGCAAAAGATATAACATCTTATAACATATTTCTACCCTCTACCGATGACAATGAAGTTCGCCCTGCCACTACTAGTCGTTGCTGCAACTCAGCTCATAGGCTGCTCTGATGGCGCTGCACAAGCACTGTGTAAGACAAACGTAACTGTTACAAATTACAATGCAATAACTCCAGATACAATTACCAACTATAATTGGGCATTTGCTTCATGCACTTTAAAACATTATCGTTCATCCTGTCTAAATAACGAGTTTCATCAGAGGGTATCAGAAGATGATTTTGTGTCGCAATCATTCTTAGGAAATCCAGTATATACTACTGATGACTTGAGATTAGATAATGGGCAGCCTCCCGCTCATTGTGTGGACCCCATTAACCTTGTTGGGTTATGGCCATATGACGAACCGACAAAAGTTATTATTGAGCTGGTGGAATCTTCCACGGTTAATCCAGATGGCGAGCTCCTTAGCTTTCAACGCCCCCAGTGGGTTGGATGCTGTGAAAGGACATCATCTAATTTGCAGGGTGAAACCGTGACACGTTGCTCTCCAGATTTCTGTGGTCAAGATCGGATCCGTCATAATCGTCTATTGAAGCAGATTGAAGAGTTTGGTATCACAAAATTCAATGATGAAGCTCTTCAAGACTTTGATGATAAATGTGGAGATTATGAGGTAAGTTGTTGCTGTTCTTGTATTCGAAATCCATTTCATTAATCATACCTATGCTGTAATACCTCACAACTTATTGCTTTCGTTATTAGTATGAGCTGAAGATGCACGTTGACGAGCACTTATACTTGGTAAGTACTGATTAATTTGCAACTTTAATGCATCTTTAAACACGAGGACACATGATGTGCTCATATCTTACAATATACTCTGCTAATATTCAACGTCTTTCACTCTTTGTTTAATATACCCACAGATTCTGGATCCTTCAAAGGAGGCGCTTGCTAATGGCTGCGAGACTATCTTACTTCACGCAACTGATACAAACTTTGAACTTTAACTACTACTGTCTGAGGTCTTGTAATAATATATAATTGTAACAGATAAGACCATTTAATTTTGTAAGCTAACCACTTAATCATCTAATTTTATCATTAAATAATCGTTCACGAACTCGGGTGACAGCCTTTTGAACATCACTAATAGTAACAAACTTGGCAGTATCGAGAAGAATGTACAACTCCTCCACATTGCCAAATGCTCTGCCGTATACCCATCCTTGATTCAGAAAGGTACACAATTCAATTGATGACTTTGTTGTGGAATCAATGAAATGGTTAGAGTATTCAGATGTACATCCTTCTCCTTCTGATGCATCTATTCTTTGTTTACCAATCGTATTGAACATATCATCAAATGCAATCAATACCTCCAATGGTAGATATGCAGCAAGTTTATGCCGACAATCTAACATGTTTGAATAGTGGGAAGGTATACATGACTTTTCTTCTTCACTTGAATTCTTCGGCTTGGAACCAAACCATCCACCACCATTTTGTTTGGAACCATTGGTAGATACATCAGTCTTTGGTGCAGGACGTTTGAATTCATTTGAAGATAAATCATGTTGACTAAGAAGCACAAAGTTGTTTTCGTCTCGGTCAATGTATATGATATCCATACCAGGCTCGCCAGCAAAGATCGATTCGCTATTTATTTCTTTTACAGGGGCCATATCGGCAGCCATTGACCCCCCTTCTTTGCTAACAAAGGTACTGCAAAACTCTGACAGTTCATCATTTATCATGATTAGCATACCTTTGAAAGCTTGTGTCGAACTGCTAACGGTTTTTACTTTTCTTCCCTTTGGTCTAAGTTCTTCAGCCATTGTTACTAAAGTACTGTGTTCTCCTCCTCCTGGTATACTTGGCATCTCAAAGTATAGTATGAAGCAAAGTTCTTCACTTTCATACATTGCAGCATATAGTTCGGTTTCGTCATCATCAATTCCTAGTGTCGAAGGTAAATGTATACGTTGCATCCACACATGCTTCTTCAAACTTCGTATAAATAGGGAATTTTCCGAGGAGGGAGACGGATGTGCCAAGTAACCAGTACTGACATTATCATCTTTATCATTTCCAGCACTTTCGCTTACATCTTCACTTTTTGATATTGCAAGGCCTGACATCCACTTACTTAAGGGCGGTGGTGTGCTGGTATTATGAGAGTTCTTCTGTTGAATAGATTCATCATCTGTGCTATTATCCTTCTCATCTTGATTCTTTGGAGTTTGACGAAAGTACTCGAGAATCGTATATGAAAGTTCTGGTGGAAATACTGTCTGCACATACATCTTGTGTGTATGTTTGACTTCAGATAAGGCCAGTCTATTCTGATAGAACAAACTCATCCCATACAATCGGTAGTCATGCTTTTTTCCCATTAAGTTTGGTACTTCTTCATTGATTAATGATTTCATCTTCTCTGATGCGGCGAGAATTACAAATCCATTTGGTGCCGTTGGTGTATGTTGACCTCGTACTGATAGCGATGTAGTATTGTTCCCATCACTGGAACTAATTGGGTAGGGTATGGATTCCACTAAACATCGTCCAACTCCTCCTTGGATAGTTTCACAAACCTTTTGCATTCGAAAGAGTCTATCATCCATAAAGTCAACTAGATCCTTTCTAAGGGCAGTAATGGGAAGCAACTGCAATAGGTTTTCAATACGACGTTCACAATCATGCTGACCAAAATCATTCGCTATATCATTGAACAAATCTTGTGCCGATCCAGCTGAGGCCCATCGTTTCTTACTAAAACTTTCTCTCATATCAGTATTATTATTCTCGCTACTACCACATTCATGTAACAGTTTTCGATGCTCACGACGTAAATCGAATAATTCCTTCATACCACCATAACGATAATCTCCTGAATAGTCATCTTCGACCATCATCATCTTTCGTATTGAAGCAGCAGCACCGCCATCGTCGGTAATACCACTATTAAAACTGCTACTAATGTTATTTCTCTCATCACTTTTGTAACTACTATCAAGAGAAAAACTACCACTAAGCTTCTTATATCTTTTCTTTTGTTTACGACGAGAGGAAGTACTGCTTCCATTGGAACCTCGTTTTGAAAAGGATGTTCTTCCAGTATCACCATTTATCGTTTCTTCTTCAGGGTTTGGACTCGGTACACCAAGCTCCCAATTAGAGTCATTCTTCCTCTTGAGTTTATCATTAGAATCTTTACGAGCCATGTTACTACTACCACTTCGACTTTGTTCATCGTCCTCTATAACTTCTAATACCCAATCTTTAGAACTTTCAGCTTGTCTAGTTCGTAATAATCTGCGATGTATACCCCCTCCGAATAATAATGAGAAGGAGGCATGCATATGTCGTATTGCTTGTGTAATTGCATTTGAATCTGCACCGAATCCATTATGTTGCTGTTGTTTCTTTGAATTATCAGCACGAACAATTTGTGCTACCGCAACTACATCACCATTTAATTCAAGCGGTATGAATACCAATGTTGAATCATTAAGATGGACTACATCCGTTTCGGAGATATTATTATCAACATCCTGCTCGACTGTTGTTGGCTCATTTATATCATTCTCCATCTCATGCTGTATTGCCTGTGGTAAAGATCGTAATGCACGACAAACACCTGCAAATCTAACAGCTTCTTCGGTAGCATAATCAGTTGGTTTCTTTTCTATGTCACTGCTTAAATCACTAACCCGTCTAGTATTACCTTGAACTTTTATATCAGTCTCCGGAGTTTTTTCTTTATCACGTCTTGTACCATCTTTTGTAAAGTGTAACGAGTGATCATAGTAATATAATATAAATTCACCATGTTCTTCTAATGATGCATTTTCACTTAATTGTGGATTACGACGTTGCTTTATTACATGTTGCTGTGTCTTTGTTTTGAGGGGCATTAATCCGTCATGGAAAATTATTAATCTTTGTATTAGCACCTTGGAGGTATTATCTCCGTCAACAACACCTCCACCGCTGCCAATACCATTGACATGCTTATTAACATCATCCTTCCGCTTACGAAACATATTAAAGAGCTGCTACTGCTATCCAAACTCATTGAAGTAGGGCTACTTGCTCTCCGTGCCCCGCCCTACCATTTGTCCCAAGACCACCATTATCTGAAGGGCTTGGTACTTTACTATATGTGTGGTACCTTATGAACTGCTATACTATAATGAATAGTATATGAAGCAATCTACATCAACAACACTGTTCTACTTGTACCAAAGCCTATATTAATCGATTTGCAACGAGATTGACTCTTTATGTCTTGCAAAACGATTAACCTCTCTGATCATTGATCCTCAAGCAAAGGCCAGCTAAACTCTATTGCAAATTGTATTGGTACTGCCTGGACTCTTGCGCTTTTTACTTATAAGTATTAGATTGTAGGTATACTGGACTATAATTAAATATCATGAGACAATTCATATCTTTTGTCATTGCAATAGTGTTGCTCATAAACCAAAACAACTTTTGTTTTGGATTTCAATTTGGTACCAGTAGGAGAAGTAGTAGTATTAAATCATTAAGAGATAATCTATATAATCATGAACAACAATCATATACCAATAAAATAAGATACATGGCAGAATCATCTGAAGGCGGTGATAGTAATAAGAATGTCAAGGTATCAAAACGACAGCGATTCAAAGATATAGTTAAGCGAATGCCCTTCATAAGACGTCGTGAGGAATACAAACAGCAAATTATACAAGATGATTTACCAAAAGAAGAAGTTAGTACAGTATCCTCATCAGAATTAGCACAGATGTTACGTGAGTCTGCTGATATTGTCGAAAAGAAGGAGGATAATTCAGTATTATCTCAAACTATAAAAGCGTTGACATCATATGTTGGTGAATACACAGATGATGAGGATAGCGTTGCAAATGAAAGTACAATCTCAGATGAAATATTACTATCAAACAATGAAACATCGTTAGAGGATACTGATGATACAAACTCTTCTTCAGATGATGGCACATCTAGCTCACGTTCGAGCAAAGCAGCTGACAATGTCAATCTCTCTGGTACATGGCGACCAATTGTAACACCAGAGTTTAAAGAAGAATATGACGAGTATTTGAAGAACTGTAGCCAGTCATACATGTTTAGAAAGATAGCTGTGAATGGTATTAGTCTACAGAAAGAGATCTTCAGACAGCTAAATGATGGTATTGACCTAGAAATCAGTGAGTTGTTTTGTGTTATATTCTTGTGTATCTAATTTCATCACTGATATTTGCTAATATGATATGTTTAATTTACAAGTTGCCACAAATCCGGCTGGAAATTGGAATCGTACACTGGTAGCTTCAGATTCAGCCAATCCACTAAACACGACAATCATTGATCCCGATGGTGATACAGTTCAAGTAGAGGCCTGGTGGGAAGATGACGGTACCAAACACAAATCATTACTGCAAGGAAAGCCCAGAGTTGAGGGTGGTGTATTCGAGACCGTCCGCTACTTAGAAAGCGAAGATATAATGGTATGTGAATCTAGCTTCCTGCCTCCGGCATCATCTAAGAAGTTTAAATATGGCAGCGTGATTTGGAAATTTGATAGGTGGAACAACTAATTAGGGAGAAAAACTTTAGATACTGAACCTATAGTGTCTTCGCTTTGCAGTAATATCTTAGAGTTTGAATATTCTACTGTTGACCATGTAAGGAGAATTAAATGTTGTCATTTCACCAGCATTCTTGCCAGGCACGGGAAATACCCTACAGCTTAGTGGCTTATTCCAGCGACACGCCAGAGCTGCAACATCCAAGAGTAGAGAGCTGAGGTTGTCTTCAGAAACATTTCCGGGTATCGGAACTGTATCGATGCCGACACCACATACCGAGCTTATACAAAGAAGTTGTTGAATCGTCAGTCCATCTGTATTGGCCAGTTCAGCCAAGCGTTGATCCTCCAATACGGGCAACATTAGTCCACTGTAGCCTGTCGTCTTAATGTCCTTAATTGATTGCAGTGAAGTTGTTATTGCAGCCGCTGCAGACAGCGTTCCCGTACCTCCAAAATCTTCTCTCACTTGTTCAAGACTTTCAATCGCCTCAGCTACTGATCCACCCTCATCAAGAGATGGATTGAAACTTGTATCAATACCAAGGTATTCGATAGATGTATTCTCTTTTTCAAACTTCGTACAGACATCTTGAATCGACAGTAGTTCTTCCCTCATTCTAGTATCAAACACGTGCTTAATGTTTCCAATGTTCTTTGCTTCTTTCAATAAATCACAAGCAAAACCTCCGTTTTCTAATCCGATTGCAAAACTAAACGAGTGGTTGTCGTCAGATGTAGCCCTTGCACCGGGAAAGAATGGGACACACTCAATGCATGATGCAGCGCAGAATCTAAAATTACCAAGACCTCCTTTTACATGACTATTATCAGCTGATGTCTCGTCATCTCCTAAGGTTGAGATTTTCTTCATACATTGTGCAGCTGCATGAGATGCATCTATATCTCCAGCGTTGATCTTGGCAGAACAACTAAACTTTCCAGAAGAAGCAACGATTATTGGACATATTTTTATTGTATCATTTGGATCTGTCGATGGTCCAACTGAACAGAATTGTATATTCTTAGCTTCCAACATACTATCAAATTGTTTTAATCTCTCTTGTACATCATCTACTTTTAACTTCTTTTGAGTTGGTGGCGATGTATCATTTTTACTACTATCATTATCATCAACCAGTTGTTGTGTTGTTAACCATTCACCAAAGGGATTTGTTGCAATTCGAACAGTCTGTACCTCATATCCAATGTTGGATAAACTACTTTCCAAGTTTCGTAGTATATCACTGCATTTATTAATCTTTGCTGCGAGACTAGTATAAACATCATTTGCATCTTGCTTTTGAAAGTCTTTAGGTTTCAATGTGACAAAGCATGTTATAGTTCGTATACGAAATGATCTTTTAACTGTAGACATATCGATTGTACTTTCAGCTGTAGTGGCAGTAGTGGAATGTCTTATATGTTTTGTGTGTGGTTGAGATGAATGATTGAATCCACTAACGCCGTCGCCTACCAAGAGAAGAACAAATAAAATAACCAAATAAAGCGTATGAGATAACAAAACAAGAGCTGTTGATTTATAAGTTGCTTGACAAACAATGCAGTGGTGTTGTGGATAAGGGGAGGGTTCTTAGCTTACGCCTCAAGGTATCCTCAGAGGATACCATGCTCAAATCCTCACCTCTCATAAATTTTGTCATTGTTTTGGGGTGCACCTTCATATCCATACCTAGCTCTCTCCAATCAATAAAGCATTGCAGTTCCAAACCACAAGGGTATATACTATTTCAATAATAACCTTGTGAGGGTGTAGCAAATTCGATAGTATTATTGCAATAGACCGTCATACATCAACACTTCAACTTTTTAATTTCAGGTGACACATAATTATATATTTCGTGTGAGGTGAGTTGTTATATGTTTGATCTCTTGCAGTACGTGAACACTCGTATATCATACTATATATCATATTATTATTGATGTATGATACTACCATCATATAATTATATCAATCACTGTACACCGTATCCCACTCACATACAATTTCAATCTAACTCAAAATTCATATCACATGCACCATCTTCTAAAGGTTCACCTAAATAACACAACATGTCTTTGAAAATAGATACATCCACAAAGTTGGATGAACAAATAGCTCCAAAGGACTTCTTTGAACGATTATGTTTAGTAAAAACATCGGATACAAAGGTAGAGGATACTGTAGCAGTTACATCCGGCAATGAAGTAGCCGCCTACCAATTATGGCCAGCATTAAAATACAATTCCTATAATGAATTACAAGATCAACTCAAGGATAAGATATTACGGGGGAAGATTGCAGTAGAATATAGCAAATTATGCCGCGCTTCAAAGGTAAACAAGGATGAATACGGTATTGCCTACCTCCTCGGACGGGATAAATCTCAATCAGCATTAGTTTTTGTACCCAAAAATAGTGAGGGTGTTGTTGTTGAAGATGACATATCGGTATTTGATTTCTGCGACCATGTCGATGAGATTGAAAGAGCCGTAGATGGAGAGGGATATTGTGGATCGGCACAATTTCAGGCTGCATTTATTCTTGCAAATAATCGGATGGAACAAAATTTGACTATGCTTGATGAGAAGGGATTGTCACCTTCCCCAAAAAGAGGGGTCAATGTGAAGAAGGAACGTACACCCAAGGAGGCAAATATTTATACTGCTAGTTCAGCACGGAAGACAACAATTCTTGAGCTAAATTATTCACAAGAGAGTTCGGAAAAGGGGGATAGTAAAAAGCAATCAGTTGCTGCCCCAACTCCTGCAAGGAAGTCGTCGTTCCGCAGATCTGAAACGAAAAGAGATGGAAGTGTAGAAGCCGAGACAACAGCTCCAATCAAGACTGTGGAGTTCTCCGATAAGGAGGCAAGTGGATCAGTCAGCTCCCCTGAAACACATCCATCTGAAAAACCACCTTCATATGCTGATGACGATCAATCTGAGATACAATCCGAGTCATTTTCTCCCAACAGCAGTCGGGGTATGCCTAATAATATTCGAAAGAGCACACGTAGCTCTCCTCCACCTCACCATAGTTCTCCCGTTGTAAACAAGATAATGTCATGGGCAGAAATGTACAATCAAATGATAGCAGATGGTTGGTTTCACATTAGTGGAAGTGGATTAGTAGAATGGTATTATGTCCATCCTAGATTCAAGGGGATGTTAAAGACACAAATCCTAAAACAAGGAAAAGAAGGTGAAGATTATTTCTCTGAAGAGAGTTTAAAGTCATACGCACGAAGTCATCTTGGTTGGAAGACTGATAGTGTTGATGTTCGTAAGTCCAATTCACCTCAAGATGCTGAAATGGCTGATAGGATTAAGAAGCGTAAGCGAGGGGCTACAAAGCAGCAACCAGAAATGAAGCCTGTTGTAAAGGCAAAGAGAGTGGTAAAAGTTGCAGGCAGAGCTAAGGTGCTGAAAAAGAAGGTGGCACCAAAACGAGAACCTGCTTCTAACAGCCCAACCAGAAGTGAAACATCGGAAGGATCGGAGATGAGTCGTTTCAGTCAAGATCCAACTGCCGCGTCGCCAACTATTAGTGAAGCGGAGGCAGATATTGGTATTGTCAAGTCTGCCAAGAAGAAAAAGAAGACGACTAAGTTTGAATCTCAAGATAGTTCCAACACATCGAGTCCTTCAAATTCTATCCGCTCACTGCGCTCTCGGAGCAGCACTAGCAGGTCTTCTGCTTCTGAGACTTCGTCCAATCAATCTTCACTCGATGTCGCATATCAAGTCATGGCAAGTAGCGATGCTTGGAAAGTCCTTATGAAACAGTTCGGCTTCTCTTTTTTTGGTGGCAAGTACTGTTTCCCTGGCAAGGAGAATCGACCTCGCAAAGACTCTTCTGCAGTTCCGGGTGTGAACTACTTCAGCACAATTGAAGATCTTCGGAAACATTTGTGTGCCTACGGACTTCCCGAGGTGACTGGGCGTTTGGAAGAGGATGAAATGAAGGCTCTTGGTCTTTGGGTACGGTTTGCAAATGTGGTTGGATTAGGTGATGCACCAAAGATTGACCCAAAAGATGTGGAAGATGTTAATGGGAGAGAAGCCTGGAGTATGTTATCGAAGCTTGGATTGAAGTATGGTGGCGGTGTGTACTCGGTTCCTAACTCTGATCCATCGATGGTGCCTTTTAGATTCGAACGTCAACAAGATTACATTGTCCATCTTGCTAGATTTGGTATTCCTCGTATTGATGGAATTCGGCAAAATGAGGTATTGAGTAGGGATGATAGGTTGAGACTTGACCTCTATATTGCAAGCACCGAAGTTGATAGTTTGTGAGTATATGCCTACTGCTTTATCGAGTACAATTCGTTTCTTGATTTCTCACAGTTTGTTCCTCTTTGCCCCATTACAGCAAGCGCATCGATCCCAACAGCGAATTGGTCAACAAAATCACACCTCGTCGGTCAAGAAGTGGACGCGGTAGAGGCAACGAGTCCGAATTATTAGTGAAAACTGAAGTTGAAGAGAAATCAGATCCTAATCCTTTTGCTCAGTCGAAGCAACAAACGGACAAGAACAGACGTTTCAAGATGGAGTTCAATGTAGAAACTCAGCGTACACTACCCAGCCAGCTCATCAGTTCCGAGGAGGCATTGAAAATACTCACCAACAACTACAATATTGACAATAATAACTCTTTTGCGAGGTATTATTGTCTTCCTGGTGTTGAATCGACGGATGATGGAGATTCCAGGTTAGGCTGCGACTACTTTGAGACTCTTCAAGATTTGAGGGCAAGTTTATGTGCCTATGGATTGCCTCCGGTCGCTAGTGGGTCGAAACTGAGTAACGATAGTGAGAGGAAGTTGGAGGCTTGGCTTCGCTGTGCCAACATCGGGTCTCTTTGTTTTAGTAGTGAGAAGTCGAGTCTTGTCCCCATTGAACGAACAGCAGCTCCTAATGTCCCAGAGTTTGAAAAGGTACTTTTCAAGGAGGCAAAGAAGGTTCTTAAGGCATTTGGATACACCGTCAGTGCCAACTCTCACACATTCCTTTTGCCTGGAACTACGATGCACAACTCGAAGCTTGGTCATGATCGATTTGATCAAGTCATTGATCTGATCAATCATATTGCACGGTTTGGTTTAGATACTTCCCACAAATCAATTGATTGCCAGATTTCTGATGAGGAGAAGACGAAGTTTGAGGTTTTCTGTGCAAGTGTTGCTACATTTGATGTGCGGTAAGTTGTTCCTGTGCTTAAATCCGTAATGTTTTATCATTAGCTTCTAGACTTTCCTCATATCAATATATTCGTGTCCTCTCTTTAGCAACCGCGTTGAAAGCGTTTCTCCCTTAAAGAGGAAAGCTTTGACTACAACTGAACAGATGAGCGTTGAAACTGCCCAAGCCATGGCGACTATCTCTGATACTACAGCAGCAAAAGCGGAAGCTGCTACTCCAAGTAACCATGCGGCTGCAGTTGTTGAAGAAGGCGACCAGGAAACACCTCCTCAACCATCACCTCAAAAGAAGGCTGAGCCAAATACTATCACCAAGTTCTTTAGTAATAGTGTTAAGAAAGTCGGCGGTGTTGTGGCTGATGTATTTGGATTCTCCCCAGATCGCTGCTCTTCGAACAAACCACCTTCTACCAACGAAAACAATGCAAACGAGTTTGCTGCTGCATCCAGTACAAATTCGTCGCAAAAGTCACTGCCAAAAGAAGCCATCACTACTGAAGACGTCCCTGATAAGAAAGACAAAGAATTCACCACACCAAAAAGTAAAGTCGATGTGGGTCAAGGAATCAGCTCAACTGTCGAGCACTTTCCTCAAGCGGAGAGTCCAACCATGCCTTGGAAGAATCTTTGGAGTCAAATGAGAGCTGCTGGCTGGGTGTATTGTGCAGGTGACCTAGTTGCGTGGTATTGGGTTCACCCTAGTGCAGCCAAGATGAGGAAGAGAGATATGATTCGTGACTGTAAAGACGGTGTTCACTACTTTTCATCCCAGAAGGCCATTCAACAATATGCAGTTGCACACCTTGGATGGAAGGGAGAAGACGGTAACATTGAGTTTTCTCCTACACTATCAGAAAGTGATGGAAGAACTAAGAAGAGGAGCCGAACTAACGCTGCGCTCACATCTGATGATACAACAGCATCTCCATCAAAGAAATCCCGTCGTTCCAGTGTAGTCACAACTCTCAACAATAATGAAACAGCTCCAACGAAGAAGCGTTCGTCGCCAAGGAATAAAGGAAGCGACGATGATGTAGCCAAAGCATCACAGAGTAAGAGTAGTGACAGCAGTGCGAACTCCCAGTCAAGTAGTGATAAGACATACATTGCACCACCAGACAAGCAATCAAACGTGAAGGATAAGCTGGAATGTTGCCAAATGGTTCTTCATCCCTGCTTTAAGAAGAATCAACTATCTAAGTCGAATTCGATGTCTGTCGTATCATCTATGGAAGATGATATTAAAGACTTCATGACCAAGTCAATTGAGACGGGTAGAACAGAAGATGGAATGACGTTACCAAGCCCAGGCTTTATGTATATCTGCGGCGGCCCAGGTACTGGCAAGGTAAGCTATTCTTTGTCTTCTTTCTTCTCATCTATGGTATAGTGCTCACAATACTCTCCTTATTACTCCATCCATAACAACAGACTACCGCTGTGACTTCATGTGCCGATGACATGAAGAAATGGGCAAAGCGTAATGGTTATGATAAGCCCAAGTTTTGTTTTATCAATATGGCATCGAGCCAAACATTAGCCTCAAACTGTAAGGATGGCATTATGAGGACAATGTTGAAGAAGATTGCAACGTCGATAGAAGTCGATAAGCAAGCCAAGCTTTCTGTGTTTGAGAAGAAGTTCAAGAAGCAGGTGTTGGTCTTGATTCTTGATGAGGTCGATATGCTGTTCAAAGAGCATGGAGGAATTGGCGAGACTTGGTTCAGAACTCTAGTTGAATGGGCAGAGGATAAAGAGTTGAAGTTTAGCATGATTGGAATATCCAACTGTGTCAATGATGGCAATGCCGTCCGTGTTCGTGAGATTGGCCATGTAAGTTCTTTGTTGCTTGCTATTCATTGTCTCTTAGGTTTGCAAAGATCTCATTCTCACTCCTATGTATCTCTTCATACAGTCTCCCCGTGAGTTGGTATTTGCTGCATATAAGGAAGCAGATATCCTAGCTATACTTGAACAGCGCCTTGGTAAAAACATTGTTGATCACAAGGCACTTCAGCTGATCTCTAGGAGGGTTGCTGCTTCAAGTGGAGATGCCCGTAGAGCTCTTGAGATCACCTCAAACGCTGTTGGCAAGTGTGCTGATCTCTTGAGTCGAGATAAGCTTGATATGATTGTAGATCGTGATGACGAGTGCATGCCACTTGTGAAACTTCCTCACATGATGCGTGCAATTCGTGAAGCAATGCCTATGAGACATACAGATGTTATTGCCGGGCTTCCTCAAGCGGCCAAGGTTATCTTATGCATTGCCGTATCCTTGAGTCAGGTGTGGGGTCCTACAGCTGAGATTTCAGTATCTACATTGAAGAGATATTGTGTAGAGGCAACTCATCATGCCATTATGGATGAATTGGGAATTGGGCATGTCTTTAATCTAGTAGGAATGTTAATGGACTCGGGATTATTGGTTGCTGGTAATAGAGGCCAATTTGATCCACATGATGTGAACTCGAAGCTTATGATTGGAGTTCAATTGGACGATGTGGAAATCGCATTGGAACAGAGTTTATTGGGGGAAGGTGGATTCTACAAGAGTCTTGTAGACTATGTCAAGAGGGAGTGTATCCAAGCAGAGTAATTTTGCCTGGGGGTTGTAAGTGTGTTGCAGTTGCAATTGATTAGAGGTCTATTTAGCTGCTATAGTTTTAATTGTCGTTAGTAATCAGGTGTTAAAGAGTACATACATCTAATACAAATATGGCAGTAGATGTAAGATGAAGTTGTCCTTCTCTACGACCATATCCTATTGTATTAGGCAAATTGTTCCCTCTATTAGTGATGACCCGTGACTCGAACGAGTAAAAATTATGGGGAGGAGCATAAATTTTATGTGATCTCTTGAGAGCAAACCAACATATCTTTAACTTCCCATCCATATAACAGCAGAAAAGTATTCAACAGAAAAGTAGGGTACAATAAACAATAGTATCCAATAATATACAATGATAACCACTGATGAAAGTATGAACGACGCCAATCGTAAAAGGGTAAGAACCGTAGATGGTAAAGATTCAACTGATACTACAATGGAAAACAATACAAGTGATACTACTGAATTGCAGCCATTCACATCATTACCCTTTTATGGCGAACATAAGAAAGCCGTATCTTCATTATCATTTGCACCAACAACTAATCTTTCACATGGGACATATAATAATAATTCAGGAAATAATGTATTATGTGCCTCTGCTTCAGCTGATGGATATGGCAAGATATGGAACATAACAAATCAGTTAAATGAAGTTAATAATAATAATAACACTTCAAGTGAAGATCCACCAAATAAAAAGAATAAGTACAATCTTCCCCAAGTTAATAATGTGAATAGTACAGCCATGACAACCAAGTTAGAACCAACACATAATCTATGTGGTCATTCACGTGGTATTAATGATATTACGTGGAGTACAAATTCACAATATATTGCCACGGCAAGTGATGATAAAACATTAAGATTGTGGAATGTGGAGACGGGTGAAGCATATGTTGAATTTAAGGGACATACTAATTTTGTATTCTCTTGTAGGTTTAATCCACAGAGTAATTTACTTGTGTCGGGGGTGAGTATTAATTGTGGGTGTTCGTGTTATGTATATTCATCAATTGATATCTAACTTACATTATTTCATCATATTTACCATCTTTATTCAAAGTCATTTGATGAAACAGTAAAGTTATGGGATGTCAGGTGCGGTGAATGTGTAGCGACCTTGCCTGCACACTCAAATCCTGTTACTGGTGTTGATTTCAATAGAGATGGCACAATGATTGTAAGGTGAGTATGATTTGATGCTTGTTTATTCTTTATATGCCTGCTGTAATATATTATCTTATATGTGATATTTTCCTATCAACAGCGGATCATATGATGGATTAGTTCGAATTTGGGACACGTCTACCGGAGAATGTCTCAAGACTGTCTATGCTGAAGGTAATCCACCAGTAGGGGGTGTTCGGTTTAGTCCGAATGGAAGATTCGTCTTAAGTTCGACATTAGATAGTAAAATGAGATTATATGATGTATCGGGAGGGCATGAGAGAGGTACATTTGGTAATGAAAGACTGCATAACAATCCTCAACCTCGTGGAGGTAAATGTTCAAAGACTTATGCTGGACATGTAAATACCAAGTTTTGTGCCTTTGCCGCCTTTCTATCATCCAATCCTAGACGTCAATGTGTTGTTAGTGGTTCCGAGGATGGGAAAGTATATATGTATGATTTACAAAGTCGATTGATAACACAGACTCTAGAAGGTCATAATGATGCTGTTTTAGCGGTTGATGCTCATGATTCCCTTGAATTAATTGGAAGTGGAGGAATGTCTAATGATAAATTTATACGGTTCTGGGCACCGTCAAGGGAATATTAGCTTGAGATGAGTATGAAAGTAGTTTATGGTTAAGGCTAGGATTAGATTTGGATCAAGTCAAATAGTATCGCCAATACCCAAACAATCCAACCTAATACTTATTAGAATTAGAATGTACCATCAGAGTAGTTGTCGTCCTCATCAGAACTATATGAATCAACATCAGCGTCACCAAAGAAGTCACTATTCTCTTCAACACTAGCACAAGATGATGCAAATGATCTGTTACGGTTTGGGGTTAGACTCTGTGATCTTTCACTTTTATCAATACCTTCAGTATCGAAATCATCACGAAGACTAATAGAAAGATGAGTCATATTTAGAAATGAGTCCGTGACTGTTGCTGGGGCAACATCGTCATAGGAAGTAGATCTGCTTGAGCAATCTCGTACAAACTCGTCATCAAGAGTATTGTTGATAGAATCATACGAGTTTCGATTGCGTCTGATACCAAGAGGCACATAACTATTATCTTCTGCGGAAGATGGATTGTCGGCAGACTCAAGGGACCGCCGTTGCTGACCTTCCTTCTTATCCAATTCTTCCAACATCTTGAGAGCATCTGCGTGCTCCCTTCTCAAGCTGTGAATGTCCATAAAGTATTCTTTCTTGGGGGAGGTTGTAATACTTTTTTTTGGTGCAGCAATCACTTGTTGGCTTTTCTTTGGGTGTGTTTCCTTCTTGCTCGAAGAGTTGTCGGAATTCTCCTTGTCTTCTGCTACACGTCTTTGACTTGGAACGTATAACTTTTGAGAGTTGCTTGGTTTACTACTCTTGATTGGGTTACGAGACACTATTGCAAGTTGTTTAGTGAGCTGCTTTGTTGGCTGCTGTTTGTTGGGTTTCTTACCAATATTAGAGACTTTGTCTTTCAACAATGGTAACTTGGCAGATTCTGCATTTTTGCTATCTTGTTTCTTCTTCTTTGGAGCATATCTACGGTGGTTCAAAGGAAAGCTAACTGGCTTATTTGTACTTTGCTTTTGAGATGACGGCTCTACCAATGCCTTGGGTTTGATCTGCGTCTTTTGTTTGGAAACATTGTTAACTTTGCCACTGTTCTCTGTTGTAACCTTGAGCTTTAGTCCAGATTTGGAAACGGCGTCGGATTTGCTGACAGATACGTCAACTTGAATACCATTACCAATCGGTTTCTTCTTTGATTCCTTTCTTTGCCTCAATTGTTCCTTTCTCCTCTTCTCAATCTGAGCTTTCTGCCACCCGGAGTGGCTCGTCTTCGATGAAAGGCTACTCTTAATTGTCTTCAAACGTGATAATCGACGTGATTCGTTCGAGTCGATATACTTTGCCATGCCTAGCCCCCCTACCTTTTCAGCTGCCTTCTTCTTGACAAATTTATCCATACTGCTTTTGTTGATCAACTCGGAGTGTCGACGAATCAGTCTCTTACTTGTCTATATCGACTTGGCTTTGTGTCCCCTACGGCTGCAGTTATTCATCGGTTAGTTACGTTCGTTAAAATGAAAATGAAGTGAAATGAAAAATGACACAATACATACCATACTCAATACTTTCACTTTGATCTACACTCTTTGCACAAAACTCACAGATGCTGAGGCGGTCAAATCACGTTAACTACATAATATATAGCCACTTCTACACAACTCAATAATATATTTACGGCAAACATACAACAAGGTAAACACATTTAATACCCAGTCGTAGTTTATCCACGGCCAAGATGACGGAGAACTCGTCAATTCAGAAGTACGAAGAGAATGAGGAGCTCGTAACGATTGAGAATCGGTTACTAGAAGAATATCTACTGCAAAAGAACATCGAGCTAACGTCAGACTATTCAATCGAACCTAAACAAGACGAAGACTCGGTTCCCATTGATACCAAACTACAAATTATCGTAGAGAGTCTATCCGAGCTAAACACAACACTTGAAACAAGGACTGAAGCAACGAATAAACTTGAATCGCATCTCAAAGTAATGCTGCATGAAGTGAATGAAAGGATTATAGACATTCAGAGGGATGCACATAACTTTCAAAAGAAGGTTGTCGAGGGAGGCATGTGTACAATCAATCCCAACCGATACAAGGCAGAGAAGTACATCCGATATTGTCAGGCTAGGCTACTGGCCCAAGAGGCAACTTTAGATCGATTACGACTAAAGAACACAACACTTTTTCAAAAGAAGCACAAGCTTGAATCTAACAGAGTCGAGTCGAATGACTCCTCCTTCCAGTTTATAGACTACCAACAGATGCAAATTAAACTGAAACAAAGCATGAAGGTACTTGAGTCTAAAGCGGCCAAGCTTTCTCTCGAAAAGATTTCATATGAGAAGGCAAAGCAGAGAATTGACATGCTTCAATCTCAGTTGCATGATATCAAATCAAAGGTTGAAAAGAATAAGCTAGCAATCGTCATGAGGGAAGCATACATTGAAAGGCTTGACGAACGAGTGTATGCCAAAGAGGATGAGGTTGACGGACTCAAGAATGTCTTGAACAATAAGAAGTCTCCCGATCAAATCTTGGAAGATGAAGTAATCGCGCCTGATATTAATGAGTACATTATGCAAAAGAAGGAAATCTATGAACTCCGTGAATCAATCAAGACAATGGAACGTAAAGTTGAGATAGATTGCCACCCTTCAAAAGAAGCAAACTGATAAACAACGTGTTGTTCCCTCAAGGCAATCCCCCGAATGCCGCCAGCCTGCCCTTACTCGTTGGAGACCCGGCATGCTGTGAGATACTACTTACAACAAAGACTCTTCATATTATCTATATAAGTGGAAAACTAACTTTACCTATTGATACAATCTCTCCTGATATTTGCTTTTAACATGGTCTTTATTCAGACCATCTGCTCTTTTCCATTAATAATAATAATAATACAACGTTTATATCAATACGGTGGAAGGGTATGTCATCATAAAGTCTATTGACAAACCCCTTACTTCAATATCGAATACAAACTAGCCCATCTAGCACATAGTGCTTCCTAATTCCCCCAAATTTGTGAGGCGGGGCGGAACTTCCTCCCCCCTCTAAAATCATTCGACTATTCCTTAGCAATCACATCACAAACAATCCCTCGTTCATTTAATTGATCTTCATAACACTCTGCAACCTCCTGATTATACTCTCCAACCTTGGCAATACCATTCGAATGTGCCTGTTGCATAGTATAATACGCACGACTTTCACATAATCCGGTAACCTGTACTAAACAAACAGCAACATACTCTCGTGTATTTATATTATCATTATATATCCGGAGTAACCAATTACCATTTGGATCCATTTCTTTATCTGTATTGTGTCTTCTATTGGATGATTGTTCCTTTGTTGGTAATATTTCTGTATTTGGTTTGTCAATTACAATTGAAGAAGAATCTAAGGAGGTGGTGGTGGTCATGGATAGTGGTGTTGGTGAAAGTGGACGTGATGATGAAATACCAAATGAGGCTGGGTTGGTTATTGATGGAGGTGTGAAGGCAGATGCTGCTCCCACGATTATAGCAACACTGAGTGCTTTGAGTGATGAAGCTTGAACCATTATTATATGTGTATTTGGTTGACGTTAAGATATTAAGGTGGTGTGAATCTTGTGAGTGGTTTTATATCGCGTCGAGACTTGAGCACGGCAACGAGTTGGAGGATTTATATTGAAATAGAGAGGTTGACAACAGTGTCAAGTTGCTTGTTGTGTCAATAAGGTATGGTGGCCTCTTCTAGTAGGCAATTGTAATAGCAGGCTTCAGTATAATTTTGTTAGTAAATTTATGCATTCCTCGAAGTGACATTTAGTTCAACCTGTTTTTGCGCGTGCGTATGTGAAGGTATCCTAATCGTAGAATAATTACTGGTTAGAACCACGGACAGACTGGTACAACGTCTGATCAACTTTCTCCATCAGTTGTCGTATCGCCATGTCATTGAAGTTGATGTCCGAATGGGGTAAAAAGATACCCTCATTGGTATGTATGTAGGTATGTAAGGCGGAGAGAAGCAAGGTGCTTGAGAGGAGGCTTTAGATGGCCATCTAGATGTATATGTCTTCCTAACATATACAGTCCCTCATATATGTGAAGAGTTATAAAACTATCAATAAGCAAAAGTGTACTTGTCATTAAACCAAATTATACTAACTCTAATCACTCATCATTGTATTTTTATTTAGCAATCTCAAGCGTACCATTCAAGATTGATGACCATATACCTGAGCCTCCCTCCACTTCCTCCTCATCAGAATCATTGTCTAGATGCCCCCAGTAACTCGGATTGTCATCTTTCTCAACAATTGGTCGTCTTCCTTCTTCTCTTGCTCGCTGGATTTGCAATAGTGATCCTGATATTTCACTTCGGACTCCTTCACGAGCTCCTTGAATAAGACATGTATGAAACGCAGATAGTAAAGAAGAGGATGTAACAGATGTATGTTCCCACTGAGATAAGACTTGAAGTGTACATGTAGGTGGTGCATTCTCGGAGATAGTGGTAATGCATGCATCAATGTTGACGTCTTGTAGATTGTTATGATGCTTATCATGACACTTAGTAACGAGTCTTGAGACTTCTTTAGTAATGCTGAAATCACAATCGTATGTCTCCATACAGTGATGTGATATTACACTGTAGAATGAAACGACTTGAGCCAAGAGAACTGTATTCACTTCACCTTCATTGCCCTCAATTGCCTTGTTTGATATAAGACTGAGATGCTGAATAATATCGGCCAAGACTTGTTTGTCTCTTCGATATCTCTGACTTGAAATGACTTCGTTTGCTACAAACATGATAGTGAAACGTTGTGTATGAGTGATAAATGTGATTTAGAACACGAATACAAACAGACGAACAGATGACTCACCTATGCTCAAAGTCAAGCTAAACTCTGATATCTTTACACTGCAATCCATGAGGAAAGGCAAGTCTCTGTGATACATACGACTACTTTGGTAATCTTGTGACGCAATGTTGAAGAAGCTCTGGCGGCGTGTCTCTTCAATATCAGATTCGGCCTCATTAAGAGAGCAGAGTAACGAGCAGTATTCCTATGGCACAAACAAACTTACAGGTTAGTGTCGAATAGTGCAAGTCAAAGAATAGACTAGATATACCACACTTACCCTGACTATATCACCATCTTGTTTTGCAGAGTCATTTCCGTCTTCATAGTGAAGTAGAGAGGATAGATATTTCATATAGATGTCATCAGAAGCATCTGAATCGGATGCTTCTTGTATGTACCATGGTTGTAAATCAGGATAAGCTGATACCAACAATGAAGTGTAATCAAAATCGCTGGTTTCTTGGTTTGTAGTTTTTGGTAAAAGTTCGAGCAGTGCAGACAACATGTTCTATAGGTAAAGTAAGTGATATGAGTACTCAAAGTTGTCGAAAGTATACATAAAACACAGATATAACTGACTTACCGGCTCATAAAAGAGAAGAACTTTCGCCTTCTTGAGTGATTTCACCGCTTCTTTATGTCTAGAATCATACTTGGCTACATTCACAAGTTTGTCAACGAGTGTCTTTGAATGCAATTTACCAGCAAGTTCAAGGCATTTGTAAATGTCTAAATAAGAGCCATACTTGTCAATAAAAGTTGCTGCTTCCTTCTCTACTTCTGGTGAAAGTCTCAATTGTGTCGTGGGATCTTGTTCCTTGTCTGATGATGATGTCTTGGTACAAGAGAATTTGTGCATGAAGTAAAATGTAACTAACCGACAACTATTATCATGAGGAAAGAGAAAGTGTTAGAGAATAAGAAGCTAGCATGTACGGTTAAACTTCATACTCACGTTTCTCGGCGTGTTTCATGATCCAGTTCTAAATCTTCAATCAGTTCTCTAAGATTGCGTTTCTCGGCCTTTTCAATCGATCGGGTATTGGTCGTGGTGCCACTCATTAGTGATAGAGACTCGTTATCACTCATCCTACTTTCTGCCATGGAGTCACTCTCCAATGTTGAGGAATTGGATGGCCACAAGGCACGTCTTTGTTTTAATGGAAGAGGACGAAACGACTTTAGCCAAACACATAATGCTTGATTAAGGAGGAAATCAGTTGCCTTTGTAACATCTTCATTCCTCTCATGGTTACTCTTTGAAAATGAAACAACTTTCTGTCCTCCACTCGAAATATGTGACGTTGATGATCCATCATTCATAAAGATTTGATCTGGCAGTCCACTCTCCAACAATTCTACTAGATCAAATAACATCGATGTCATTTCACCGTGAGGTAATGCCAGTGACTGTTTCTTCTTTCCCAAGATCTTTGTCACATCGCCTCCAAATAAAAAGGTATCAAAGCTTGGCATTGATGGTTGTTGATTCGTCACACTCTTGTCAGTATTTGAACCATTACTATTACTCCGATGGAACTCTATATTCTCCTTTTCGGTCTCATCGGCTGATGATTCCAAGCGTTTCAGTACATTCATCTTCCATGATTCATTATTGGCAGCCAACTCTATTAGTAACTTATGATCACATTCCTCAATACCACTCTCCATCGAACGGAAAGTTGTACTACTACCATCCAAGTTGGGATTGTCTGTTGACGACACTGACGGTGTCTCATCCTCCTCGGCAATAACACTATCTGCTCCACGATGCCATCGTCGACGACTAGACCCGGTACGAACTGAGGAAGTACCACAGACACGAGATGCAACCTCCATTGGGTCTTCATCTTCGAACGTGTCAATACCATTATCCTCTCTTTCCACAACTGATACGAGTGATGTTGCAAGTTCCATTGTCTCAGCACCTCGTTCGAGTTGTCGTTTCCGAGCATCAATTGGATTCTCTGTCGGCATGTCCTTGACTGGTGGTGGTGACGGTGGTCGTAAAAGTATTGAAGCATTGCTATTTAATGAGAAGAACTCACTTGTATTGCGATGACGTGTCCACTGACAATCAAGTTGTATCTCGTGTGCAACTTGTGCTTGTAATGAAAGAGGTTGTGATTGTAACTGCTGTTTTCTCAAGCTCTTCTGTTTCTGTATCGGTGTTTTGATATCAATCGGTACCTTTGTAGCCACAACCACATCAGATTCCTCCTTCTTCTCATCCTTCTCATCCTCATCTTGATGTTCAGTATGATGTTCTAAATTACCAAACAATGGCATACCACTATGTTGATCAACGGCCATAAAAGATGCAATACCAAACAAATCAGCGGCTGGGTCAATAGTCATACTACTTTGATTCTTCTCATACTTTTTACGATGTGCAATCTCTTCCAATTTGCGTTTCTCTTTTGCATCTTGTTCATCTAATAATGATTCACCCTTCCCTAAAACAAATCGCAATCGTACCTCTCGTGTATATTCTTTGGTAGTTCCGTTGACAATTGGTTGACTTAATGGTTTTAATACTGATATTATACTATCCATTGATACTGGGTTGTTAATTGATCCATTGATTAATGACTTTCCATTAACTCCGATTATTATGTCACCTATTGATAGTAGTCCACAGAGTTGTGCTGGACTTGCTCTACCGTCACTTAGCGGAGTTATATTTTGTATGATAACTTTACCCTGAAGTATTGTAAGCTTAAGCCCCAAGGATGTATCACCTACTATTTCTTCCTTGGGCATATCTATTGCCATTGCATGATTATTATCATTTGTGATTGTGTTTGATTGTTGTTGTTGGGGACTTGGATTATAAATCTGCTGCTGCTGCTGCTGCTGCTGCTGTGTCAAGGTCAATTGAGATGCAACTGTAGTAGATGATATTGTAGAATCATCTTCATAGTAGCCGCTACTACTGCCGTTACTCTTGTTGCGATGATAAGATGGTGTCGGAGAATGCTGCTGCTGTGTTGGGAATAGTTTCCTCCGTGGTGGAGAGTTATGAGGCGGAGGTAACCGTTGTCTTGAAATACTACTTTCTCTATTTCTTTTTGTACTAGCATCAGTAGCAGTATTAGTACTTAAACCATTTGCATCAAGATCACTCTTCTTAATAACAGCCCTTCTTCGTAATATAACCTCAATCTGATCCAATGGTAAATTATCTCGTTTACCTATTCTATATGGTTTAACTTTTGAATAATAGTTTGTATCTACATACTTTAATTGTGGTAGATAGGTTTGTATTATTGGATCAGTGTTCGTTGTTTGTTGTAGTATGGAATGTATTGGATCATCTGTAGATGATTTTGTGTTGTTTATTGAGTGCATATGATGTGCATTAGTTTGTGCAACATTTGATTCCTCCTTTTGGTCATTGCCACCTTTTCTCTTGCCTCTCTTCTTCTTTATCCTGCTCTTCTTCGTATGTTTCACGGAAGTAGTACCATCCAATAATCTATTAGGTGGTACATCACTCTTTACTACATAATTTTCAGATAGAGATGATACAGGTCTATAGTGTGAGAATGCAGTGGATGCATCTTCTTCTATGATTGCAGTGTTTGTATGCCTTCTTCTTCTGTTGTATTGACTTGTCATACTACCATGTTTGTGTGTTTGGTTTGATGATTGTATATTATCAGATGACTGTTGATCGTTTACTGCTGATTGACTTTGCAATAATTTCTCATTAGCTGGTAGTTTTGATATCGTCTCATCAGTATTGTCAATACTACTATCAATATCTTTACTAGCTGAATCAATAGCAGTATTCATACTATTACCCACAGTTTCTCTAGATGACTGAGGTGATATGGTGGTTTGCTCACCCATTAATTGAGAGGTGTCACCAAGAGAAGGCAATGTTGTTGTAGCGACTGACATTTTACGTTTTTACTGCAATATATTATCAACACTTATTAAAATATATATTACCATCATATGCCAACCAATTATTGATATCTCTTGCACGTATACCACACCCCCAATGATATCACATGTATCAAACAACACTCTTTCAATTTCTATTAACTTGCAGGGCATTATGTCCAGTCAAAATGCCCCTGGTCATAGGTTTAGTTGGCTTCAAATAAATTAGCAACAGTGCACCACTACTATCAGGATTATCATCTAGCAATAGTGTATAAATTATCCCCTCTCCTTGCATATATTTGTTTGTAAATCTGCTGACTAGTAGTGTCGGGCGTATAGTAGATATCAATAGAGTATATATACCTCAAAATCAACTTTCACACCGACAAATAAAATATTGCAATAACAGTCTTGAACCACTCTACAGTCCATATTATCTAACAATAGTACATCCTACCTCAAGATGAACCCTAATCAATCAATAATGAGTTCATCACCATCTCCTGCAAAGTCATATTCATCTTCTTCACATGATACAACTACAACAAACAATACTTTGGTTGATACTACACATCAACCAATGAGGAATTACGATGGTACTTTAATGAGAGATGCTACAACTAAAGTTGTATACAAGTCACAATTTTTAAGTACACATCCGTTAAAATCAGATTGTAAAGAACGAGTTGGTTATGCTGGACGTAAATTTACATATGTTTCTGGTGATGGTGTTATTAGGTAAGTTTTTCTATGTTGTTTGTGGTAGATTTTGGGTGTGTGTGCATATGATCATGTATCATGGCGTTTGTTAATGGTGCATGCAAACTCTCTAATTTATGTATCTAAATCTTATACTCTTATGACATGATCGTAATGTCGTTTGTTAATGGTGCATGTACACTCTATATATAATAGAACCATGAATGCAATATTCGGACACGGTGGATGGTCAAGTCAAATTACAATGGAACGAAATGTAATGAATGAAAAGGATGACCGCGGTCGTTGGAATGTCGGGTACCTTTCAACAGTAAAGGTAACTCTATTAAATGGTGTTTCACATGAAGACTGTGGAAGTGGAGAGGGTATTGACAACAACAAAGTAAAGGCACATGAGAAGGCTATGAAATCGGCTGTTACAGATGCCATGAAACGTGCAGCGAGACACTTTGGTGAACGGTTAGGTAAGATCATCTTAGTTGATCTGGTTTGTATATTTGGTTTCTAAACTCTAATAACACTGACACTTGTTCGATCTTTGTCTATAGGAAACGCATTATATGTCAAAGGAGCTGGCTTTCGAACAGCACCAAGAACAAACAAAGAGGCTTTAGATCAGCTGGAAAGGAACGATGCACTAAATCTATTTGGAGATCAGTGTCTTCTTCGATCTAAAGTTGAATCTCCTGATAAGAAGTTGGACTTAAGCAAAACAGTAACAAGTTCAACGAATACATCTGCCACAAATGTCAATAATGCTGGGCATTATAATCAAGGTGCAAAAGTAGTAAACACATACACTCGTACATCTCCCAATAAGAGCATGAATATTGGTCAACAACAGGCTGTAGTAATGCCGTCACCAATCGCCTCGACGGCTATCCATCGTAGCTCAATGGCGGCATCTCAACAGGTCAATATTGTTAGCAATGGAACAAGAGGTGGCAACACTTCAAATGTTTACAACAGTGGCAATTTTATGCAGCAGGCATTGATGAATGCAGGGCCTCAGCCTCCAAACTTGATGGTTGCACCTCCTCCTAGACCAATATACAATCCTACTGGTGGTAGTGGCAATGCTCAATATGGAGGAGCCAATATCAATCATAATGCAAAGAGAGGCTTGGATGGAATTGGCAACCAGCACAATATGACAATGGGCAGTACCAATGTAAGCAACAATACTGGTGACAATAGAAAGCGTCAAAAAGTAAATCCTTACGGAAACAACAACAGCAACAACGGTAGGGCATCATTATAGTCGTGAACCCGGGTGTTGCTTCTCGTTATCAGGTACCTCATGGGGTATATTTTCCTGAGAGAGAGAATAGAAAGGCTTGAGCATAGCTAATACATAATAAGAAGATGATAGACTTGACAACACTATTAAACTTTAGCAAGTATCGACAGTCTCAGTCATAGTTGTTCTAACCACTTTTTCTTGATTTTGTTCTTCTTTTACGCTTCTCTCCACCAGCAGCGATGATGAGGAAGCATAAACCTAATACTATTACCAAGACTGCAAGTTTCACTTGGACTGGTAAATGCTCTATTCCGTGCTTATTGAGCTTTGTTGAGGCGAATGAGGAGAATCTTCCTTTGGGTATACTACCAACTCCTGATGACTTTCCACGACGCAATGGTGGTGGAAAGACATGCGACACGCCGTCTTTGTCCATTTGTTGTGCGGCTCGAGCTGCACTTGACATTACTTCCCGATGTTCATTTCCAACACCAACAGAATTCTCTTCTGCCTCCATTGCTGCTGCCAAGGCCTGATGATGTTCATGTATGGAACCTCCTGCCAGTTCGTTGGCCTCTTTTCTGTGTGCATTATGAGCAGCTTCCTCTTCTGCTTGACGTGCTTGAACATCGGCTGAGTCTTCTTTCTCTTCAACAATTTGTCGAGAAACTAAGCCAGCTCCTACTCCATCCACACGAGGATCATACCAAACACTCGATTTTTCATAAGGTACGTCCAAGGGATTCTCGTCGGCGTCAAACTTTGGTATGTAGTTGACACCCTTTGGATTCTCCGTAAAGGGGACGAATTGTAAATTACCACACCGATTCTTTCCATCAATTGTTGGCTTTTTGTGTCTCAAGTCAATACCACTAAATTGTATTAACTGATCTAAAGACCTTCTATCACCAAGACCAAACTTACTCCGCTTTAGTTTCAATGCCTTATCCTCATTTGTTTCTCCTCCGGGTATATCTAATACTGTGTTCAATCGATAATGTGCATTCTGTAAGTCCTTTTGATCGAACTTGCCGTGACCCCAGCCCACTGTGTTAGAAGAGACAAGATAGGTAGGTGAGATGTGCATATCATATGTGCGTGTATTATATTCCAGAATAAGAAACAATAATAAACTTACTAGTCTTTGGATTGTGCTGTGAACCTGGATAATCATGTAATACATATACTCTGTGTGGAGTGTAGATATCATACCCATATGTCCAAAATCTTGCAGCTCGATTGAACTCTTCTCCATCAAAGATTCCAGGTGTGTGGGGATCGACTGGTACTTTCAACTCTGCATGGCATTTACTAAAACTCAAACCTGCTCCCCATACAGCATTTGTTAGTTTCGGCTTGGGTAAATTACGAGCGCATTTCGTAGCATGTGTTCTCACTTGTGATGTGAAGATTACCATACAGAGATGTGGTACCTCGTGTACTCCGTTTAGATTTTCACCCAATTGATCAATGTTGGCAACGTAGGTCGATAGCACTGCATACTCATTCGCAGCCAGATCCCACATCTCAACCATCTTATCATCCCTAAGAGATAGGGGATGAGTATATAACGCAGTATATCTCATTTGTACTAACAAATAGCATTATCAACTTACCAATGTGGCTCAAAGTCCATATGCGAGTCAGTACTCATACAAAAGTCTTGTGGACTAATTTCCTTCTTTTCATATGCTTCTCGTATATCTTGACCTATCAATCCTCGGGCATAAGTTGGACCAGCTGCTTCTTTTGCATTAATATGATGTATGAATACTTGATCTTTATGTGGACAAGCATCACCCGCAGGACCACCCTTTGATGTATCACCGCCGCCAGTTTCCTTTCTTAAATCTGCCATCATTTCACAGTACTTGTCTAGACATGGATCATCTTCCTCGGGTATGTTTTGTTGCAATACTCTAACACGAATATCAAAAGGACGTTTTGCCTTTGTAAATAACTTTAATAAAGTACGAGGACATAGTGGATCTCGATAGGAGGGCATGTTTATATGAAGTAATCTACCATCCCAACCAGTTAATCCTGATCCCATTGCATCGGGAGTTCTCAGTTGGTATGGACATTGTTTATCAGCTGGATTTGTTGAGCCTCCTGTACATTCGAATTCTGGTATATAATCAACATTACCACTACCCTCGGTATATCCAGCTTTTTTAAGGTTGACAGGATTTCCAAGAAAGATTTGACCTATTGGTGCATCCTTATTTCCTTCATTTCCCATGATGGTATATCGATCTCTTTACTGTAATGCTGTTGTGAATATGGTATGAGTACAGTTGTCAGTAGTGAGTACTTTCATATAAATCGTACTGTTTTGCAAGTGAGTAAACAATGTCAGCAAATCTTTAACACCAGGAGAGCTTTACAAAAGAGAACAACTACCCTGTCAACAACAGCACAACAGACAACAAGGCAATAAACATTTCAGGATACCAAAAGATACCGACATCGATGTTCATTAATTAATGAGGATCAGTAAATTATGTACAATCTTAATCTTAAGCTAGATTATGAGGCACTATAATGGATAGCCTCTTCCGAGTATCATGAGTCAACTCATCCCAATCACATTTATATATGAGAAAACCATTCACCGTACTGGCAAAGCATAACCCGGCCGTCATTCCTAACCAAAGTCCCTCGACACCCCAGCCAAATCTAAAGCCAAACAGTATTCCTAAAGGGATTCCGACAACGTAATAGGATATGAAGTTGAGCTTTGCCGCCAGGGCTTGTTTTCCAATGCCCTTGAAGATTCCCTGTTGGACAGCATTGATCGCATCTGGTAGTTGATACAAACCCACAACTAGAAACAAAGACTCGGCTTTCTTGACTAAATCCTCATCAGTGGTGAAGAGATATGGTAATCTATGACGATAGAAGATCAAGAAAGAGGTAGTCAATGCTGCCAAGAAAAGACCTAGGAATAGTGTCAGCCAGCAAGCAACCTTTGCACGATGAGTGTCTCCGGCACCGAGGGCGTTGCCGATCCTAATGTTGCCAGCGATTGATGCCCCAAGGAAGAACATGAACAAAAATGTGCTAATTTGGAATACGATTGCATTGGAACCTATGGCAATAATCGCCTGGTCGCCAGGAAAGATACCACACAGTAGTGCAATAACTTCAAACGCACACCTGTTAAAAGAAGAGGCAAAAGGATTAGATATCTGATACTAACATGCTGTACTGCATATCACATTTTCTTACCATTCAAACATCACTTGTAACATTCCGGGGACACCCAGGGATAAGAACTTCTTCATCTGCTTGATCGTTATTGCTTCTTTTACTAAAAAGCCTAACCATACTTCTATCAGGAATTCTCTATCTGTAATCAACATTCCAATGAATAGTATAGGGAACAAGACCGCAGCTCCCAATGAACGGGCAACTGCCGCGCCAAGCCACCAATTACATACATTAACAAGATAATACCCGACAGCATAGTTGACAATTACGCTCACGATGGCAGCAACTACCATGGGTGTAGTATCATTTCGTGCTTGAGACAATTTCCTCAGCAACTCATATGAATATAAACAAGGCAATCCCGGTAGCATATAGAGTGTGAACTCTCCAGCATAGTAAGCCACTTCTTTGGGTTGTTGGAATAATATAAGCAAACTTGTAGTATTCAACAAGACTGATCCAGTGATCATAAATACCAATGTCATTATTGCAATACCGGTCAGTAAATACCTTCCCATCTTGGAGTTTTCATTTGCTCCGTGAGCAGATGCACACAGTGTATCCAGTGCAGTTAATAACCCAAGGCCAGTAGACAATCCCACAATATTATAAAGCATAACACCTAAAGCAGCCGCATCTAAATATAGTTTGCTATTGTCACTATCCATTCGACCAACTAGAAAGATTGTTATCAAACTAGGAATAATTTCCAGTATATATGTTGCAATAACAGGAATTGATAATGAGACCATGGCAGCTAATTCATCTTTTAATATCTTTCCCTCTTCGATTATCTTTTCACTAATCGAACGTGTGGGTTGGTCTTCTTGTGCATTATCACTGTCAATACTGCCGTATTTATTAGAACCAATCAAACGCAAAGATTCCGATGCAGCATGTATACGTTCAGAATGTCGACGACGTAGAGAATCTTCAATACCGATAGAAGAACATTGACGTATCATATTATTATTGTTGTACCTATTGAGATATTATATAAAATAGATTGGCCTGGTTTGCTTCTGATGATAGATACCGTGTGTGATCACCACAGAACAATATCAAGTACTAAGAGCTGGGGTATTGTATTCTTTCAATACCAATCTACACTTCTACTAATCCTCCACCTACACCACACAAGATTATTAAGAGACACATGCAAGCTAGAGATAACAACCAATTACTGCCAATTATCAAATTATCAACAACAGTTTTCATCCAATTGAAAACACCTATTTAGTCTTCAGATTCTTTGACCACCACCAATTGAAAGCATGTAAATCTGATCTTCGTAACACCACTATCTTGCCATATTGACATCGCTAGAACCTACAATAAGGTATGGCAAACCAATCGATGTACAATTATCTTCTTAGTTATATAAAGAGGATCTTCTATCGGTGTCTTTTTTATACTCTCATAAAAGGTGAGAGCAATATGTATGGCGGCTTCACTACCAACATCTAACACCAGTAGTGCTGCAGGTTTACGCGTATATATTCTATGAAGAGTTGTTTGTTGCTGTAGATTGAGTAGTGAAAGAAGTGAGATCGACCGGTGGATGCAAAACCTATCTTGTAGTCTAATTTTAATACCACCACAATCATAATACATTGTATCGATTGTATCGAGATTAGATGACCTCCTCCTCACAACAGATGTGGTGGACAAATCTCACAGAGGAATGCCCCATTACTCTAGAGCCATTATCAACATTAAAATACCCACCGTATGCATTAGTTGATACGATAGATGGTAAGAGACACGAAACATACTTTGATGGGTTAGCTCTTGCAACCTATATCATATCACAAGGGAACTTTACGAATCCATTAACGCGAGTACCTCTGACTTATGATGATTGTGTGTGCTTGGACTACCATCTCAATGAGCATATATTCCAGAGAGGAAATAGTCAAGCTCAACAACAACACCTAGAATCATTAGGATTACGGGGAGATAAGTTGTCAGTAAAAGAAAACTTCCTCCTCCGAGAAAGCATTAAAGTTAAAACTAGTACTAATGAAACAACTGAAAGTCAACTACAAAGGGCAGAAGCGCTTAGAAATGAAGCTGGTGTGGCATTGCGTGGGTTGTTTGTATTTGGCCATAGAAATCAGAATGTGGAAAGTATAAATGGTGATGCAGTATTACCACAAACTGCACAGTCAAATGTAGCACTGCCTGGAGGATTCAATCTTAATCAAAATCCCAATAACAACTCAGATGATCTGGGGATGAGCTCAAGTAACTATCAAACAGAAGGACTACGTATTATAGATGATGATGAGGCTGCAGTGGAAGAAGCCGATATAAGTAATTGGATGGAAGTACAACAAGCCTTCCCATACCTTAATATCAATGCCAAGGAGTTTGTTCCACAGCAACCTCTTCCTCCAACTAATAACTCTGATGTTGATAATGGAGAAGATGTAGAGGATGTTAGTGGTCTATTACAAACAGCTCATCATGTTGCTAATCTAAGTAAACAAAAAGAGGAAGAAAGGGCAAAGAGACTTGAAAGAGCGCAACAGCAATACTTTTTGGAAGCATTACAGCGGAAACGTATTCGTATTGAAGCACGCAGGAAAGCAAAAGAAGATGCACTGATGCAAATGCAGGATGAGAAGAAAGCTGAGGATACATTAATATCAGCTCGAGCAGAAATAGATGAATGGAGAACACAACAATGGGCAAAATGGGATCGTATTGCTTCTATAAAGAGCTCGAAAGCAAAGAAGGATATAGATATACTAGATTCCAAGTTGCCATCGGAGGCAGGTATCAATGAGAATGATAAAGTTGACAACACCAGGACTGCAACACAAAATACACCATTGACTTCTGGAGAGAAGGAGGCAAAAGTAGCTGCAAAGAAGAAGCTCAAACGACAAAAGGCCAAAGAGCGAGCTAAAGAGAAGAAGAGACTCGAACGGATTGAAGCAGAGAAGAAGGAGAGAGAATTAGAACTTGAAAAGAAGAAGGAGGAGAGTAAAAAGCGTTGTGGTGCATGTGGAGGAGGGATCTTGGGGTCAGGATTTGAAAAGGTAAGCATTGTGCATATGATGTGTTTTCAAATCTCTTTCTTTGGTCAGTAGTTCAATCTCATATCTCATTAAATGCTCCTTCATTGATATCGTATCTGCTAGTTTGGAGTGAATTTCTGTAGTACCAAGTGCGCTAGAAGCGGACCTTCTTCTTCCTAAGATCAAGACATGAAACGCGATTCTACTTGGACTCGATCATTACTTTATATATACATACAACAATCAATACCAATGTACTGTTTTATTCTCGTCCTCCAAATTACAAAATTGGTCTATACTGTACATTAAAACACATGCAATGCACTAAGCTGCCTTTGAAGCAAACGTCCGTTTAACAGACACCGCCATCTTCGGTGAACTACAATGCATCATACCACTTTCGGCTAGGAGATTCTCGTATGTGATACTAACAGCTCTATCAAACCCAACATCATACCATAATCCACTATGAATATCAAGAGATAAGAACCTTCCTTTGGGGTTGGCACTAATTACTGCATTCACAATTGAGGTCGAAATGTTTCTCCGACTTTCTTCAGAAAATGACTTTGCAAATTGTTCTTTATGAAGATCAATCCATACTTGATAGCGTTGGTTGCCTACTAAGGCAGAAGTAGTTTTTCCTTTACCACTGGAAGATGCGCGTTTCACAGTTTATGAAGATGAAAGAGAGATGATTTGCAACATATGTTAGTACATATGATATGCAAGGGCAATCAATAAAGGCAAACCGAGTTCAAACAAAGTGACTAGATCACTGAGACGCCATACTGAACACACATATGCACATGATAAAACAATACTAACGCGGACTTTCCAGACAACATCATTATAAGTTACAGTGATTGGATTTGGAGAGGCCTATAGTAGTAAGGAGAGATGTTGTAAGAAGTTGAATGATGCGTATACAAAAACACACATACATATAGATATGGACACTTTTTACTTACTGCCAGTATTATACCATCAGAAACACGGGGCGCTACTGAAGTTGCCGGATATTGTTGTAGTGGTTGATGATGCGCTGCTAAAGAAGAAGATGTAGGCATTGATGGTGGTGGTGGTGTTGTCTTTGTATAGCTAGCAATATGCGAGTGAAAGATATGGCTAGTCATCCGCCATGATTGTTCAGTAGTAGTTTGGCCAGAACTTTGAGATTGTTGATACTCTTCCGTTGTTCTTCTTCGGGCAATCATTTGTTGTGCTGCTTTTGCAGTAGCAATTGAGGAGTGCTTCCTCTTACTTGATTCAAAGTTCTGTCGAACTGTCGCTGCTTGGGATGCAATTTGCTTCATTATATCAGCACGTGATGATGCCACCTCATTGGTATTAGTTGTAGTGGCGTCGTTGTCCATGATGATAATTATATTGTTTGTGCTCTATCATCGTATGACATCAAATAAATATGATCATATCATAGAATTAAACCTCACATCATATTATCATGCACCCATTTGAATCATGAGTACATAGAACTGCTTAGAGGTATGCAGGCACATAGACTGCCTCTGCAGGCATAGTAATCGTATATTGTTCACTGTATTTATATTTGATGGGAGATTTAGAGTAGTAGGCCGATTGAGTGAGTGGTAAGGCTCTTTTCCTTGTAGGAATGCGATCACGTTGAATTTCCCCTTTGAGCCATCATGCCTGTCCAATTTTTAGCAACACTTCATGCAATATTAGGACTCTACTCAGTATTGGCTTGATTGAATGTGGGCGACGGGCGAATTAGGCTTCTTGATGCTCGGGCCTCTTATGCAAGTATTCAGTATTGGATGGCAAGATATACAATACCATCTTTGTTGTGTCAATATCACATAATATAAGTTAGAAGTTAAACACAAGTTGTCAACAAAATATAACCTTTTCCCATCGTCGATATCATATCATATCAATATCCAACGACGATCAATCTTCAATACAATATTAACAGGAAGGACATCATAATATCTTGCCATCGTCATCTATCATAAACTTGCAATACTAATAGAAAAGACCTACTGCAATTGCATACATATTATAATATACGACGATGAATCTACATTTACCATTTAATACCCACCGCAGTAATCTCAATAAATATCTATTCAACGAGGATTGGAAGTCAGCTATTACAGAAATAGAACGTCATCCTAATGATGCTAAAGTATGGTCTTCACAAGCTGGTTTCTTCGATGGTGATCATGATTCACATGTTCTACCAATACATGTAGCCTGTTCATTGCATGCTCCATTGGAGGTTATAAAAGCTATAGTTGAGGCATACCCTGATGCATTAAGTGCTAAAGAGACAAGCTTCAAAAGATTGCCTCTCCATGTCTCTTGTCAAATGTCAGAGAAAACAGATGTAATTGAATATCTGGCACAACAATATGTCGGAGCAACAATCGAACCTGATGTATTAGGAAGGCTTCCTATCCACTATTGTTGTAGTAACGGAGCGCCACTCGATGTGGTAAAGACATTACTCAAGGCGAACTCGGCATCTACACTCTATGCAGACTACAATGGTTGGCTTCCACTCCATGTTGCGGTTCACTTTGGAGCTAGTACAGAGGTAGTAGAACAACTAATACAAGCGTGTCCATCGTCAGTTGATCATAGAACAAAGAAGGGTTCAAACGCTTTGAAGTTGGCTAAGAAGGTATCAACTAAAAACAAAGAGGAGGTGATTGCCTTGTTGGAAGGTCGCCCAACAGTGGTGAAGAGTACAACTGTGTCTAGACAAGATTCGATATTGAGAGCTCTTGTTTCTATGGCTGCATAGATTGATATGGTTGTGTTAGGTAAATATGTAGACTAGTAATATAATACATTGTAATATATAGTAAAATTGACAAGTACGGCTACTAGGCAAGAGTATATATAATTTGATCCTATTTGTTATTCTTCTTCCCCATAATCATTGAGTGCAAACATTTTACAACGACAGCTCCAACATATTATCCCCTAATTAATGTCAAGATATATCAGATTTTCCCTTAGTCAAAGTCACTATCAGAGCCATCGTCATCAAATTCGGCCTCTGACTCGCTCTCAGAGTCATCAACGGAGTACACAACACGGTTCTTAGCAGCAGCACGGCCACTCCTAGCCCGAGCGGGGACAGGAGCAGACATCTCTACCTCAGAGTCACTATCACTTCCCATGAAGCTATCACTATCATCATCAGATGAATCATACTTCTTTGCCTTTTTCACTGGTGCTTTCTTCTTTGCCGGAGCCTTCTTGACAGGTGCTGTCTTCTTGGGAGCAGCGGCCTTCTTGGGAGCAGCAGCTTTCTTTGGTGCAGGCTTGGCTACTTCCTTATCCTCGTTGATGGAGAGTTTCTCAAGGACACTCATGGTATCATCAACAGATGTAGAAGAAGAGGTAGCGGTGGCGGCGACGGCAGGAGGAGCTTTCGCGGCGGCCTTTACGACAGGCTTCTTTACAACAGGCTTCTTCTTCACGACAGTCTTTTTGGGAGCAGGCTTCGATACAACAAAGTCATCGTCGTCAGATTCATCTGAATCTTCGAGTTCAGAGTCCCATTCGTCCTTCTTTTTCTTCTTACTCTTGAGAGCCTTCTTCTTGGCAGCAGTGGCTTTCTTGGCATTACGAGCAGTGTTCTTCTTCTGAGCTTGAACCTCCCTCTTCAATTCAGCAGCATTATCAACATCGCGTTCATCTAAAGCCTCGTCAATCGCATCCAAATCCGACAACCAAATGGCTTGGGGTGTTGTAGCCTCAAGCTTCTCGACTTCGTCTGCCTTGTCAGATTTCTGACACCGTAACTCCTCAGCACGCTCAAATGTAAGACTCCAAATCTATGATGTGACGATTTGAATAGATGGTTTTTGTGAGATATATTAGTACACATACTATTATTGAATTAAACAAGCATATACGACATACCTTCATTCCAAGCAAGTACTCATATCCCTTGGATAGCTCGGCATCAGATGCGTTTTCTTCGACGGTCTCATCTTCGTCGTCGCCATCCTCGGATTCCTTCTTACCATCCTTGGGGAACAAATCATATCCACGCTCATTCAAGTCATGAAGTAACTCCTTGCGCTTCCTGTTGCTAACGACAAGTTCTCCCTTGCAAACTTCCTCGACAAAACGGGCCTTGTTCTCTAAGATTGTAAGCTCCTTACTCATCTTCTCGAGAAGCATGGCCTTACGCTTGACATAAAACTCAAGACGATGGTGGAAGAACATACCAAGGATATCAAGTGACGTCTTGTACTTGTGAATCTTACCCTGATCGTCAAACAATGTCATATTGTTAGTGGAGATAGAGGATTGTAACTTGAACTTGCCATGAAGACCACCCTTGAACTTCTCAAATCCATCAATCTTATCCTTCGTTGAAACGACAGTGAAGGAGACGGTGGTATCAGTGTGATTTTCCTTAAAATCAGAAATTTCACTAGGAGACTTCTCGGTTCCAGTCATCATACCCTCAAGAAATGCCTTGTAATCTTGAGTCCATTTACCAATTGGTAGCTCAGTAATGAGCAAAGTGGTATCGTTAGTACGTTCAATTTTACCCTTGACAATGTAACTTCCCTGTCTCTTGCCTGTTTCGGCAGTCAACTCGCCCGTGTATCCAGCAAAGTGAGGATGCATGAACTCAGGCTCTTCACCGTTGATCATCTTACGAAGGTTGGCAATGATCTCACGAGGGTCATGATTCTGAACTGTGGTGGAATAACCCGTTCCGATACCGTCAGATCCATTCACAAGGACCATGGGAATGACAGGCATGTAGTACTCGGGCTCAATAGACAAACCATCATCATTTAGGTAGTTCAACAATGAATCATCATCGGGATGGAAGATGGCACGAGCAATCTTTTCTAGCCTGGTGAAGATATAGCGAGCAGAAGCACAATCTTTACCACCCATACGACGAGTACCAAACTGACCAGCAGGATAGAGAAGGTTGATGTTGTTCGAACCAACGTATGATTGTGCCATACCAACGATGGTACCATTCAACGACATATCACCATGATGGTAGGCAGAGTGCTCCCCAATGTAACCCGCAAGCTGAGCAACTTTAATCTCACTCTTAAGCTAAAGGTAAGTAGAGAGAGGAAGAGATGGCAATGTAGTGTTAGCTTGTGATACCAAAAACATAACAGCAGTATTACAATGATCTGTCGACAAGATAAACGTACCTTCTTCTTGAAGCATGCATACATCACCTTACGTTGGGATGGCTTGAATCCATCAAGTAAATGAGGGATAGAACGGGCATTATCGTACTGAGAGAAGAGAATGAGTTCTCGGTTAATGAAGTCTGAGTAATTAATACCATTCTTCTGGGCTTCACTGTAGTTGAGGAAGGTGTCCTTTTCAACCGTGTTGAGCCATTTCTTCCTATCCTCAACCCTACTCTTGGAGAATGCCATCTCAATAAGGCCAGCTCCAGTGTTGATGGCGTCATCATCGGCCATTTCCATAACATCTTCGTCGTCATCACGGCTGACAGTATCAGTACCCAATTCATTAAAGTGAATCTCGTGAATATCAAGATTGGAGAAGTACTCCTTAGCTTCACTACTAGTCGAGGTTCCCAAACCCTTGTAGTACTTGATATGCCATCCTTTGGCATCATTACCAGTTGACTCTTTGAATTCTTCATACTCGGGAAGGGTGAAGAAAGTTTCCGATTTCTTCCCCTTGGTACACTTGACAATGGGTGTGATGAATTGCTGCAAGAAGCCAGGAACATCAAGTAAAGACGGCCAAAAGTGGTGAATGAAGTTAATCACCAATCCTTTAATATGACTACCATCGTGATCCTGATCAGCCATAATCATCAAATGACCATATCGAAGTGTCTTGATATTCTCTTGAGTGTATGTGACATTGAACTTGAGACCCATAATCTCAACCAAGTTCATAATCTCTTCATTCTAATAGAGAGAAGAAGGGTTGACGTGAGTGAACACTACTATGTGAAGAATATACAAGATAATCAATTGACAAAGCTATAAATGTCTCTCTTCTTACCTTCATAATCTGTGCATGAGTGGCATCACGAACATTCAATAGCTTACCCTTAAGAGGGAAGACACCGTAATAATCACGGCCAACGACGGAAAGTCCAGACACGGCTAAACTTTTGGCGGAATCTCCCTCGGTAATGATAAGTGTGCAATCCTTTGACTTGGCAGAACCGGCATTATTGGCATCATCAAGTTTAGTTATACCAGTCAACTTGGTCTTCTTGGTACCACCCTTACGCTTGAGGGCCTGATTCTGCTTGAACTTGGCATAAGACATGATAGAATCCACGACGCCACTCTTCTCAACTGACTTCATAAACTTGTCAGTCAACTTGACGGAATTAAAGGTTGATGGACGGATAGTTAAATTCTCCTTCGTTTGACTATCAAAGGTTGGGTTTTCAACAAGACAATTCACAAAGATGGCAAGATGATTCTTAATCTGATTTGGCTTGATTTCGGCACCACCCTTATTTTTCTTCTTGACTATGGCTTGGAGTTTCTTGGCAACTTGATCGGCAATGTAGTTAACATGTCCACCACCCTTGGTAGTAGCAATGGCATTAACAAATGAAATTTGCTGGAAGCTACCATCAGAAACGCCAACGCCAACCTCCCATCGATCATTTACCTTCTCAAACGCAGCGGGTGGTGTGATACCATCAAATAATGCTAGGTAACTCTTGAAATCCTTCACGGGTAACTTCTTCCCATTCAAGTGTACGCTAAGCTTCTTCCCTTCCTTATTTGCCATACTCCCGGCAATATCATACGCACGCTTAGACAACAAGCCAATAGTATCAACATCCAATGTTGACATACCAAATCGTTCCAAATCAGGCTTGAATGTAATCTTGGTATAATCACCCTTTTTAATTTCAGATTTGGTAGCCTTCTTGACAGTAGGTTCCTCCTTAACATGCATATTATTACGAAATACCTGTGTAAACTTCTTTTCATTCTCCGAATCCAAACACTCAACAATAAACTCGGTACTAAAGATATTGGCTAGCTTGGCACCATATCCATTACGTCCACCGGTAGTCTTCTTCTCGTCATCATCAAAGTTCGATCCAGTCAACAAATGTCCAAAGATTAATGTGGGGACATAACAATTATGTTCCTTATGCATAACGACTGGGATACCTTTACCATTATTCAATACCGAGATGGTATTGCTTTCGGCATCAATACTAACTTCCATACGGTCCATGTTAAGATCACGTTGTTTGTTATCTGCGGCGTTCACGACGATTTCATCAAAGATTTTGTAAAGTCCTGGGGTGAAGGTAACATCCTTCTGATGAATACGATTAGTGGTAGCATTTAGTACAAACATTGGTTGAGTAACGGCCTGTGTTGAACCAATGTAGGTATCAGGACGGAGGAGGATATGTTCAAGCTGTGTTTTCTTCTGATAGGTTTGTTCGACAGTCTTTTTACTACCACCCTTGGCCTTGGTAGTAGTGGCTGCTGCCTTCTTCTTGGCTGGTGCTGCGGTAGCCTTCTTGCCACCTTTGCTGGTAGTGGTCTTTTGTGGGTTAAAGTTCTCCATTTCAAACGATGAATCGGCAGAAGCCATACTAGCATCCATTGAGAAATCGAGGTCAGAGCAAGCCATGGTTATTATTTTTGTAGATTAAATTACAATACTAATAATACCGGCGCTATAAACAAATTATCGTACTGTGATATTTTATTGATGCTAGTGTTCTTTACCAAGAGCACTTCGATGATTTGTGAGAGGCGAGTTTGTTTGATGATTGATTTGTTGGCGAGCCGAGATTTTTTTACCAACGACCACCAGTCGATTGCGGTATCCTGAGTGATTGTCCCCCGTGAGGTCCGAGATAGTCAATTGTCTACATAGAGGACCTAGGTACTTCTCATAATCCTACTTTGTTTAACATACTTATTCGATTTATTAGTTATCATCTCGTAACCAATCACTTCTAAGACACTCTAAACCTGTAGCTCTATCGTCGGGATCAAAATCAAGACATGGAGTTATAAAATCTGCAACATCCTCGGCATCCTCGGTTGCAAAGTGATACTTTTCCTGCAATACTTCTTCCACTGGCCAGAATTTAAGTTGTTTAATGTTCTTCAAGTTGCCCTTTTTATCAAAGAAGTTCTTTGAGTACTTTCCAGACAATGCTAGTTTCTTAGGCACTTTACCCAATAACTCCTGAAACATGGCCAAATGGTCTTCATCTCGATCATAATCCTCTCCAGCACGTGGGTCGAATAACAAATCTCCAGTTAATAGTTCAAATGTTATACAACCCAGTGACCACATATCCGCAGATGCATCATACTTGCTCCCGATTAATACTTCTGGTGCACGGTATTGTCTCGTTTGGATGTCTTCACTGAAATGTCTATGTGTCCAACAGGCATTACCTAAATCTACAATTACAGCACGAGATTTCATCAAAACTTCCATATCTTTCAAGTCGGGTTGATATGATGCTTTGGCAATCGCCGCTTTCGTTGCTGCTAATGATGCAGGCTTGGTAACATTCTTATTCTGTGCGTCAGATGGCGGTTTCTTCCCCCCTTCTCCTTGTGTTTGTTGTTGAGATGTAGATAATACCTGTGACTCCTTGGCATCGGCCTTTAGATCAAGACCTAAGAATGATTTCACACGCTCAAAGATTGGCCGACGAGCATTCCACCAACTTTGGACCATTTCGTTACTTGCGCTAGTGAGGTCAAAGTCACTCACTGAACCCTCAGGTGCCTTGGCATTGAAGTTCTTCACTAGCCGTAAATCATAACCAAATATACTAGATGCTAATGGAGCAGTGGTTTCACCTGGTGCAGTGCCCAATTTAGCCCCATTCTCCTTCAGCCGCAGTGCCAAGGGATGACGACAAATAGCCTGTGTTTGAGGACCAAATAATATTGAATCCATTGGTGGAGAACCTTCTTCTCTTCTATACGTGAAGAACATAACTCCCGGTAGGCGTGACTCTAAAAAGCCCAACACAACCATTGTTGATAGGACAGAAAATCGGACAGTAAATACTGAATAGGGGAGGGCCTTAGCTGCACCTCCGAGTGATCCCAATGCCTTTGCCCGGGTGCCTCCAGCTGCTACTGACTCGTTCGCACCAACATTTGAGTCCATCAAGCGTGAAATGTTCGTCCAGGAATTCATTACTCCGTCGCTTATATCCTGACGACCTTTTTGGGATATGCTGAACATTGCTTTGACTGCCTTTTCATTTGCCCCTGATGTGCTAGGCTTTTGTGTTGACAACATGCAACTCCATTCCTTTGTGGCACTGCCATCATCTTTCTCTGCCCAGTTAATTCCATCCAATGCCTTGGATACTTGTTCTGCTAGTTCATTCTCGTTGCCATATACACGCATTAAAAACGTAACCTCGGCCACACCATCGACACGATGTTGCCGTCTCATCAACGAACCACACGCACCCAAATGTGCCTCAACTTCTGCTCGTCCTGCGGCAGTAAGTACCACGGTATCATTCATTATACCTGCAATCTGCTCATCAGTAGCGTTAGCGGGGGCAAAGTTCCGTGATACGAATTTATTATCATCCGCCTTTGATTGGACCTTATTCGATGACCCATTCTGATCAAGTTTAGTACCATCGGCTGATTTCTTGAATAGATCTCCCATTTCCATATCTGACAAGGTTGATTGGGCGTCTAAATCATCCTCATCGTCATCATCCTCGTCATCTGCAAGAACTTCATCGAGGCTAGATGCATTTGCCTGTTTTCTCCGTTCCCTTTGTCGTTTCTTCTTCAAGCGATTCTTCAGTCTCTTACGCTCATCAGATGATATCTTGGTATTCTTAAGTGCTGCCTCCAACTCTTCAATTGACATTCCCTCCTGTAATTGCCCACCGGTGGCTGCGGCATCATTTTCAATAGCATGCTCATCTCCATCATCCAACTCCTCAAACATTGAGGGAGGACAAATCTGATCGGGAAATTGCAATAGAATATTCTCAGGTTTCAAATCCGTATGAATAATTTGACACCGTCGATGTAAAAAGTCTAATCCCTTGCATACACCCTTGATCATCCGTTTCACGGCGGGTATTGGGATGCCACGATAGTTAAATGCCTTAATCACACTTAACAGGTTACACCCCAACATACCAAATACCATGGACATATGCCTACCATGTGGACCATTGTGGAAGAATGAATCATGGAGCGTCGCGACATGTCGAGAATGATCAACATTATCAATAGCACGTATACCATTCGAATCTCGACTCATGGGACCCTGTGAGATTAATGTACCCTCACATTTTTTACGTTCCTGTGCAATACAATCGAGTAATTCTACCTCGTCCATTGCTGCCTCGGTGTAGTGTTCGGCAGATTTTTGCACCTTAAGGGCGAAAAAGTATGGTTGGTTCGAACTGCCAAGTGGGGATTTAGTTGCTGTGGTAACGAGTTTGCGATCTTTTACCATCCAAACAGTAGAAAAGTGACCCCATCCTAATTTCTTAATGACGACATATCTGTGTTTAAATAATGTAGTGGTATGTAGGTTTGGGTTAGAAACATGATTGTTAGGGATTTGCAACAAGAGGTGTAATTATCTCTACACAACAAATAACAACTCACCTTTGATTGTAAACTTCACCAACCTTCACGGGATGGTATCCACCCGGCTTATATCCATCTTCCCCCTCATCTTCATCATCGGTATAATCCTCTGCCGAATCACTGCCATGTCCACTTGTACTTGGTTTCTTCGCGAGTCCACCACCACCATCGCCTTTACCTTTCTTACCCTTCTTCCCAGTGGCACCACCACTACTTGAGGTTATATCCTCACTTTCACTCTCAGTAGTTCCTACACTATTATCATCATCATCATAGGCATCTCCCATACTACTAGACGATGACGATGATGCCGAAGTGTCCCGTCCATCATCTGTCCGTGCCACTGATAATGAATGAGAATGACTAGATGCACCACGTGACGATCGACGGCTTAATCTTGATGAGGTATGTGATATTCTTGAATTAGTACTTGCACCACTATCAGATCCATACCCCGACGATCCACCTCCGCCACCTCGTCCACTACCACCCCTACCTCCAATACTAAATTTCTTTTTACCCTTCTTCTTCCATCCTGATTTCCAACTAGACTTTTTATTATTCGAATTAATAGAATTGGAAACATTATTATTATTAGCAGTATCAATATCACTTTCATCCGGTGGTAACATGTTATCATCATCATCCTCAAAAACACCCCCATCTGAATCATCATTATCAAAATCTAATATATTATTAGAATTACTACCCGGTGTACCTGCAATATTATTATTAGTATTACCCCTAGAATTATTAGATTTTGATAAAAAATTATCCAACTTTAATCCATCCATTTGATTAATTAGTGATGCACTGTTATTTTTATCAGCTTTCATACTATCTGACCTGCCTCTACTTAAATTTTTATTAGTATTATTGTTTGTTGTTGAGGAGGCAGCAACTACTTCATCTAATTGATCAAATTGGTTAGCGTAGGATGATTCGTCTCCACCAGCTTGACTATTATTACCCTTATTAATCTGTATAGATTGTTTTTGTTTAGTTGTTGGGGATAGAGCACCCTTTTTCATACCAAATACCATCGTTATTTGCTGTCTTTATAATAATATAATCTTTTTATATACAATTAGGGAAAGGCTTTCTGTGGCTTGTGAGATTTGGTGGTATACTTCCTCTTATGTATAAAATCACCAAATACACGACAAGCAAAATCTCTATATATTTAAACTAATCCTTGGTATACCAAGAATATTATATTGTATATTCCGATTATATGGTGTGATAAAGATTC
>Ga0214477_100032_pt1 | contig 81415 bp, 54 predicted proteins | sample M1_20Mar14CPVII9_FD_165058 | JGI IMG/M metagenome (GOLD analysis project Ga0214477, IMG submission 165058) | Marine eukaryotic communities from Monterey Bay, California, United States - M1_20Mar14CPVII9sort6BwellC16 | ecosystem: Environmental > Aquatic > Marine > Unclassified | place: USA...
AATGTATCTTTTCACTAATAGATGCATGATTGTAGAACTCCTCCCTGGGGCATCGTTCATATCCCGCTCCTCCTGGTTTATATAGCATCTTTGCGATTCTTCTTCTTGCTCTTGCAATTAGCACACTGAGACGTATGATGCCAAAGCATATCTGCTTATGGATGATGAAGGGTCTTATACGGTAATATCGTATGTATTGTTGTATTCCCACACGGTACAGACTAGACAGCGATTCATTTGCAAGACGTGACCCCCATCTTATGTGCTCCAGTGTGGATATCGTCCTAATCGTCGTCGGCGGAGGTATGTCTTCACTGCCGCCGCATCCACTCTATTATATATTAATACTATCTCTCCATTATTATTATGACGAGTCATATGTCTGTGGCTTGGTTGTTGTGCTAACCAATTGCAGAAGTGAGAGTATATCTTCGATGACTTGCATTTGCAATCGTTGCAGCTCGATGATCGTTGTGATTGTTGTTGTTGTGTATATCCATCGTGTCTATTGTAGATGATTAATCAGTTTTGCCACGTTAGTATACAGCGGTGATAATGTTCGTGATGTAATATGATAGTAGAGAGAGTGAAGTTGATGTTGAACGATGGATTTCTTCGTCTATCAACTTGTGATGTGTATTACTAGCTCAATTGGATATATCATATGCTGAAACTTTCAACTATTGTAGAATGATTTATCGTTAGAACGATGAACTATCCACATATACTAATACTTTAATGCTCTAGCCCCTAGAGAGTAGAAGAAGCGGCCATCATGGTTGCTTTGCAATTTTTCAAAATGATACCTCCCCTGTATTGACTTGAGGGGCAAATTTTCTAAGCAACTACCATAAATATCTACATAGGAATCAGTATAGTAGGGATTGGATGAATATCATACCAAGAAGGTATGATTTTGAATCAATCTTTTTCAGGATTGGCAGATATCCTACTTCTAACGGGGAGCCCGTTCATATTTTATACGAGAAGCCGTTCATTTAAAGTTGATAACGGGGCTCCCCGATGAGTAATCCTAACTCGGATCAGCCGAAATCATACCAAAAAAGGTATGATCACGTACAAATTAACCACGGGGAGGTATGATTTCAAAAATGGGCTACAGAGACACTTCTATTGGCCTACTACACTGTCCTCTCTTAGCATATACTTAACATGTTTGGATCATCTAAATCATCGTCATCCTCACTTTGTATGCGAAAGAGAGTAAACAATAATTTCAATGCCGAAGATGATTTGTTGCTGCAAAAAGATAACATCATGAATGATGGTAGTAAATCATCAACACATCACATTGAAAATATACTTGATGAATATAGAAATGCCTGTGAGATATATGGATGCCAGTAAGTATTGTGATCTGTTTTTGTATATCTGGATTAGTATATTAATGAAAATTCATCTATATCTTTCTGTTGCAATTCTATACGATATACAACCACAAACATATATCATCTACATCATCAACATAGTCAAAGGATAAATGCAGGAATACTAACAACATTTCGGTTCCAATTACCATCATTACGTGTTTCCGGTTCCTTCTTCGATTCTGATATGTTGGCATTAGTTGAGGTATTATTGAAACATATCAATGGTGACTTATCATATATTAAGAGACTTGATTTCAGCTTGGCCTCGAAAGAGGGACTTCAGTTGGGTAAGAAGGGGGTACGATCACATGGTGCTTTTGCTTTGAGTAAGGTATTACAAATATCTAAACATGTAGAAGAGGTATTCTTGCCAGGTAATAAGATTGGAAGTTACGGAGGTGCTGCAATCTTCTCGGCAGTATCCACAAACCCTACACTTCGTACGTTATTGATGAGAGGGTGTAGAATTGGGGAGAGAGGAGCGTTTGCATTTGTATCACATGTATTGGAAGCACCACCTATAGAAATTGCAGATGGGATTAGTGAAGAAGAAGAAAGTAGTAACAATAGTAGAAGTAGGCCATGCAATTGCTGTGGTTTGAGAGAAATAGATCTTAGTGCCAACCGCATCGGCTTTTATGGTGTGTTTTCAATTGAGAAGGCACTAAAACGAAGAATGGAATTAGACAAAAATGAACCAATAGAAATAGATTTAGAGGCCAATATGGTATTCCAAGAGGTGATGAACACGGTAACTCATGGGCTTGGTATTGCACTTGCTTTAATTGGAACAGTACTCCTGTCTGAAAGAGTGCGGGGAAAGTCTGCAGTTCATGTATTTAGCTGTGCATTGTTCTCAATTTCACTTGTAGTACTCTACCTGAGTTCAACGCTGTTTCACTCCTTCTTTGCATTGCAGCGGACACGATACATCTTCCAAGTCTTGTAAGTCTATTTGATAGTTGTGACATATTGATATTTGTATGTCTTACTAATATCATCCACCCCTTTCTTTTCATGCAAACAGTGACATGTGTGCAATATACATCCTCATTGCGGGGTCATACACACCATTCCTAATGATAATACAACCAGTACACTGGTTGAAATTACTGACATTTATTTGGGTATGCAGTTTAGCTGGCATTTTAGTGGAAGCGATCTTACCCCTGTGGAAACACAAACCCAAATTCTCGTTGACAATGTACCTTGGTAAGTTTGTGTACATTTTGTGTCCTTGTTTGTTTCCTACACTAGCGTCTCACATTTGTCATATACAGGAATGGGTTGGACTTGTTTGATTTGTTTAGAAGACTTGGCTAACGCTTTACCGACAAATGCAATCTGTTGTGTGGTGGCTGGTGGCGTGGCATATACCGGGGGCGTACCTTTCTTTGTAAGGAACAGTAACTTGGATCACTCTATATGGCATTGTTTTGTTCTAGCAGGATCTATCTTTCATTGGCTATGTGTGTATCTATATGTGGCGAATCTCTAATGAACAGAATGATAAAATAGTATAGTACATAACGCTACTTTATAAATCTAACTCTAGCATCTCCATCTTACCCTGCTTGCAAACTGTCCAAGCTCGCTTCAATTCTGGCATCACATCCCTAGTGGCTATTACATGAGAAGAATGATAATATGAAAGTTAGATGTGTATACAAAAGCACCACAATACACGTCAAGCATAGTAACAGAAAGGATCAGTCCATTTGTGAATCAGTTCTCCACATAAATGTTCAGAGAGCAATTGGACGTTGATTTGTGTATCATCACTTCCTTTCAAGACAAAACGAATAGCACAAAGAATACTCACGCGGCCAAGCCCCTCCTTTCATCACATCTAATATTTCATCTACTGCACGTGGGCAAACAGTTAAGTTCTCGCAACCAGCTGCAGTGATCCTGACGTCGTCTTCTAATCTGACGCCACCAAACCCACGAAACTCTTTTAGCCGGTCAGTATTGAAGTATATCTTTTGCTTGTCATCATCCAGGGCCTGGTCTAAAAGATAGTCGATAAAGTAACAACCTGGAAGATGCGCGTTATCAGAGTTTATGACGATGAAAGAGAGGAGATTATAACATATGTTAGTACATATGATATGCAAGGGCAATCAATAAAGGCAAACTAAGGTCAAATAAAGCAGTCAAGTCGCCAAGACTTTACACTGAACACATGAATTCATATCATAAAACAATACTAACGCGGACTTTCCAGGCTCTACCGTTAGAACCATGCCTTCTTCCATGACACGGGCGGTACGAAGGTTCTTCAGTCCAGGTCGTAGAGAACGTTCAGGTGTTCCGGCAGCATAGCCGCCCACATCATGCGTATCGATTCCAATCAAGTGCCCCATACCATGTGGCATAAATATAGATCCCAGGTCGGCATCTAACATCTCTTCTACCACAGCATCAGCATCTCCATCGCCCACAATTAGTATTCCACACTTGATCAACCCCTTTAAAATCATTCGTTCGGCCTCACGATGCATGTCTATCCATGATACACCAGGCTTTAACTTGCTGATAATACTAACTTGGGCTGACAGGACAGATTCATATATTGCTAGTTGATTGTCCGAAAATGTGCCACTAACAGGATAGGAACAAGTAATATCCGAAGCATAGCAGTGATATTCTGCTCCCATATCCAATAAGGCGACATCATTTTCCAGAAGGAGTCTTGAGTTGGGTCGACCCGCATGTCCATAATGAAGGACAGCCGCAGAGGGTCCACAGGCACAAATGCATGTATAACTCATATGACGACATCCTCCATGTGTATAAGTGTGATGTTGAAACAATGACTCTAGCTGGTACTCCATCATTCCGGGCTTGACTGCTCTCATGACTTCTACATGTGCCATTGATGATATCCAGTTGGTGTATCGAAGTAGATTGATCTCAGCTTCCGACTATTGGTTGATATAGATGTATATTGGTGAGAATGGATCGAGAGGATTGAAGTATTAAACAAACACACATACTCTTACCTTGGTGACTCTACATTCTGCTATACTTTTGAACAATGTATCTTCATCTCTAAAATCATTATGCTTTTCAATTCCTTTGAAGTATGCCGGAGAGGCAAAATTGCCGCTGGAAGATGCGAGTTATCGTGTTTATGAAGATGATGAAAAAGAGATCATATTAGCTTCTGTTAGTACATATGTTTTGCAAAGGTAATCAAACTTCAAATGAGGTAGTCAAATCACCGAGAAATCATATTGAACACACGAATTCATATGACAAAATACTACTAACACGAGACTTTCCTGTCAGTGTTCAATCCTTTCAATAGATACAAATTTGGAGAAGAAGATAGTTCTCCATTCTTCTTCTCTTCATCTTCCTCTGCCATACGTTTCATCTCTTTATCAATAAACTCTTCTAACTCACATACACCCATAACCCTTTCCAAACCTAAATCTTTCTTAACTTGTTTGAACTCTGGTGAGTTGCCACAAACTGCTGTTGTATAGCCACCCCAAGTCGGGACGAATAATGTTGCTTCCCCACTTGGTATTGATAAAACTCCATAACAATCTGAATACTGTGATGCGCCGAAAAGATAATGAAAGTATGATTCTTGTCTAAAAACAGGTTCATGATCGGTATCATATCGTGTAGTTTGCTTCCCACCCTCTAATAATATTAATCCTCTAATATTACTATCTTGTTCTAACATGCTTTGTACAACTCTAGCTCGGTTAATTTCATATAATGCCATTGGTACTTTAAATGTTTCTAACCCTTGGGAATAAATTGGGTCAGAACATGTTTGACAGAGTTGTTCGGCTACTGCTCGTTTATCTGGAAGATGCGCGTTATTATCACAGTTAATCAAGGCGAAAGAAAGGAGATATATAATATATGTTAGTTCATCAAGACTTCATATTGAACACAGAAATCATATGATAAATCAATACTAACGCGGTCTTTCCTGCTAGCGGAGGCATTTTCATCATATAACCCGCTGTGGTGCTTGATTTAGATGATGACATGATGGGCGATAATAATGTTGATGGCTGATGTTGGAAAGCTGTTATTGTTGTACAAAGGAGAAGAGTGATTGCAAATGGTAGATGGGGCATAAATTGCATGACCGTTATCTATTGTTCATTGCAATAGTGTCTATAGCAGCTGCAGGCTTCCTTTCATCTATCTGATACCTCAACTAACTATATCTTCTTTATTTCCCATTTAGTCATCGAAGACTCCCATATTATACCGTTCGATCGCCAAACAATAACAAATGCATAGGTCTACGAATAAACAAAAGACCCCCCCCCCCCCCATATGATGTGATGTACATGAGCAGGGGATAATGCCAATTTGTTACCAAACAATACAAAATCCCATCTGAATAATGTTAAGATGGCAAGCGAAACTATTTTGAACAACCCTGGTATACTTGAACATATTGTGGGTTTTCTAGGTAAGGCGGTTGGTTTTAATCATATCATTATGTTATGTTGCATTTACTACTAATTCAACAATTAATCATCACCAGATTGCAAATCAATGGTACATTTATCTTTGGCGTGTAAACAATTGTCATCGGATGTAAATACAATTGCAGATCGTATATTACTAAATTCAGAAAAATGGTCGAGTGTCAGAGGTATTACTGTGTTTGAAGAATTGAACAATCACCGGACAACATGTCGAATCGTTGCTAACACTGGTCGTTTATTATATAGATTTGTTCACAAGACACACGAGTTGTTTGTTAATGGAACTGTTGGATTAGCTAAGCTTGTTCATGATAAGAATGATTCATCTGTACGAGTTGTTAGTGGTGAAATCTTGGCTAGGATATTAACTATATGTGATCAAATTTTGATCAATTTGGATAATGGGCAAGATGATACTGGGTATGGGGAACTACTAACTCAAATAGAGGAAGCATATGAGTATGTCGAGGATGAGATGGCGGCCCTCAAACATGACACTGCTCTACTTGCTAGCTGTTTGGGCATACCAGAGAGGCATTTGGGTTTGAAAAAAAACAGACTGATGTTTGGGAAACTCGAAACTAGTTGTACAAAATAGCTGTATTGAGGGTAGGTATCTAATGCCGGTGTATCTACTTTAATTTATTCAACCCGCATCCGTTTTGCCGAGGTATCAGCATGTATCTTACCACCCACATTCTCACACAGAGTTGGTGCTCTTTGCAACAATTCATACATTAATGTCAGGCCATCATTATCACGTCCAACCCAGGACATAATGTTAGGAAGTTGTTCTGTCCTTTCCATATCATTAGTCATCTCCAATATCGTATCCATGAGCGTTTTATATCCCCTGTATTCCTTGTTCTCCTTAATATCATCTTGATTATAGTAATGACTCTGTAATATCTTCCTCCGAGCTACCGTAAACTTATCTGATTCTCGGTTCATTTTCAAGGCGGATGGTAGACCTTTGCCCATCAATGGACTACTCGCCATTGCCGATACTAACCTGTCTTCTTCTTGTGGGTAACAGATTGTCTCCAAAACATGATTAGAGTTGTAAGTTTCCATGATGCTTTGTTTGTTGTATACAATTCTCATTAGTGAATTCGTCCACGGATTCCAACCAACCCTCGGTGTGTTTAGTGACCTATTGCTTGGTAGCTTTAGACATAGTTTCTTCAGTGTTCTGTTAGGGTAACAAGCACTACCCAGCTCTCTAAAGGTAGTACTATCAAGTCTGTTTCCCCCAAGGTATAGATTCTCTAACGCACAAGTTGGGCTTCGAATGTAGATCGTTGCAATTGACCGCCAACCATCTCGGGTAACTTGGCCGAGACTTTCGAGGCGAAGTGTCGTTAATGTTGTATTGTTGGCCAATACATTCATGAGACTAGTCAAAACTTCACTATTGATACTCTCATTAAGACTGAGATCAAGTTCCATAAGTGAAGTGTTGGTACGTAGAGAGAGGATAAATGCGTCCCATACAATGTTTGGCAAGGAAAATCTATTACCAAAGCCAACCTTCAACTTCTTCAGTGTTGTATTGGTTTTTAAAACATTTGCAAATTCAGATATATGTGAAAGCCCCGTGGGTGTTGCATACGGTGCATGTACATCCAATTCTTCAATAGAAGAGTTTCGACATGTCCATGCAATTGCAATTGATTGATTTGTAAATACCAACCTGAGCTTCTTCAATGTTGTATTGTTCGTTAAACCATCTCTAACTGTAGACACGTTTAATTCACTTGTACTAAAGTCACCCCCTTCAATATGAAGTTCTTGTATTTGACATTTAGAACTTCTGAGTAACTGACCAAGTGCAATATACCCATCTCCACCAATTTCACAGTCTTTGAATTTCAAACAGTGTAGATTCGCCAAGGACGTGAGGCACATGGGTGAATAGAACATATTTGACGAGCCCTTTATATGATTTAATACCAAACGCTCAATTGATTCATTCAATCCAACATTATCAAAGAATTGACGATGTTTATTAATATCCTTCCAAGGGCTAGCGAACTGGGCATCAATTTTCAACTGTTTTAAATGTGTGTTCTTGCTAATCAATTTACCAATCTCATTCCAGTCCGTACTCGTGTCATCTAAACCATTCTCAATGAAAAACAGTGTTAATTCGGTGAGGGTAGAATCATTATTCTTAATCTGTTCTATCTGTTTATCTGATAATGAGGGTATAGGTTTCGTGCTAAATTACAATTTCAACCGCAAAAAGTGTGAGAAAAGATATGGAACATTATACTAACCATACATCAAATAACTTACTCAGCACTATAAGCATGACTTTCAGTTTCTCCTCCTCCATTACCAGCCACCGCCACCGCATTATTATTGTTCACAATATTAATATTTTGTATTACGCCCAGATCCGCCTCTTGAGGTACTGGAGAGTTATTGTTGTTTTGACGACTCATGATAACTATCTATCTATCTCTCGCATAACGTGTAGCCTGATAAATCTATAGTTCCGCTGTACTATATCGACCTATCTATGGATTTGCCCAATCAACAATGGCAATCAGCTACCTTGATACAATCCAACATTTCCGCTCCTCGATTTGCAACATGGATGAGAATTTTCTTACTTTTTCAGAAGTTTATTTTTAATTAGACTAATAAGTTTCACTAAACGAAGTCCTCCTCCTAATACCATATGTAGCGGCCTTTTGGATGGGCAGTATCTATCAAAGAACAAAGGGAGATATAGCATAAGATCGTCGTTATTATTGGAAAGCGCAATTAGCAATATCCAGTTCAGAGATATTGAATCGCACAATTCTATTGCAATATAAACATACAAATTTTGCTATCAGAGTTACCTCTAATCATAATTCATAATCGAATTGAGAGATATTAGAGCCGCTCAGTATATCAATCGAATCATGTCAAATATATCAGCAGCATCATCCCCAACAAAATCAGACAATCACGATGGTATAAACGTACTAATCGGTGACGATCCCAACGAGGATACCAACAACAATTCATCGTCTGACGAATATGAAACAGACAGTCAAGCGGAAGAGTTAGAAACAGATACAGACGATGATAGTGAAACAGAAGGTGAAGAAGAACAATGGTCATTACGAGTACGATTATTAAGTGCTGTGGATTTACCACCTAGCTTGTCTCCCACTGTTCCGCTTTGTGTAAGTTTAATGTTGTATATATGATGTGCGCTAAATTTTGTATATATATACTGGCCGTTTTGCACAAATGCATAATCTAACATTCCTACACCCTTGTTTAACGAATATTATACAATATATATTATACAGCCATGGTTTAAATTTGGTCTAGTCGAAGATATAAATACCGCCCTCGATGAAATTGATATTGAAAAACAACGTAAGAAACAATTAGAAGCATTAACAATACAACAAAATAATGATGAATTGTTAGATATTGAAAGGAAGAGTAGTCAAGATTCCGGTGCTAAAGAGATTGAAAAGAGAAAGAAGAGATTATTAAGACCTAAACGTGATGATGATGATGACGAGTCTGAAGAGAGTGATGGTGAAGGTAGTGCAATAGATGAGGATGCTAATCCACAAGAACAGCAGCAATCTAAAGTACGACCACAATCATCACCAACACCCTCCACTACCTCTCCTGACCTTCCAACACAATCACAAAATATGAATACAACATCCCGTCTATTACAATCCATCCCATCAAATAATATACGTACCTCTACCTCTAAAATAATGTCACGTAATATCAATGGCGGGGGAGGTAACGGTTCCGATTGGGATGAGGAATATAGATGGAATGAATTAGACAGTCCTATGGAAAGTTGTTTATTAATACGATTGAATACACGATTGGCACCTGATAATGGTGGTTTAACTGTAAATAGTAGAGATTTAGATAATAGAGGATTGGGTGGAGGGCCAAGCATGTCAGGTGAAGATACCAAGTCAGCAGAAGGAGAATATAATGATAATACTAATTTAGCAGAAACCGATGAGGAGGTAGGTGCATTATCATCCGGCATTCGAGGATTATGGCGTAAAGGACGACAACAGTTAGAGGAGGTTGCATCACAACGTCGTGCATCAATGGCAGCGCAAGCAGGGGTGAATGGACGAGAGGAACGAGCTGCCGCGGTGGCACAATTTATTATGAGAAAGGGTAGTGGTGAACAACAATCTACTGCTCAAGGAGGTACATCAGCTGCTACTGGTGGTGGAGAAGGAGGATTGAATCAACAAGATTTAGTAGAATATCAACAACGTTGGAACGAAGTGAAAGAACAAGGTTCTGAAGGGCAGTATGAATATAATGCACCTGTATCAACAACAACAGTTCAGTCACGCAATAGTGCTACGAATAATACGTCCGAGGGGTTATGTTTGGGCACGCTTACCATACCATTATCACGCTTACCATTAGAAGATGCATTTAAGGAAGATGGCAAGGCTGCCGTTATTGAAAAATGGTACCAATTGGATGATCCTAATAATCATAAACGAGATTCAATGTTAAGTGATGATGATAATGATGATACAATGGGAGGAGGAGGATTGGATGATGAGGAACCAACATTGTTACATGGTCCACGACGTTGTCCATCTGTACTGTTAGAGATTACATTTGCATCATCTGATTATTTAGATGAGAATGAAGATGATGTACATGCTGAGTTGGATGTTGATGTTAGTACATTGAATTTAGCATCACAACAGCAACAGCAGCAGCAGCAACAAGAATCTCCAGCCACACCAGTACCTCAACAACCAAAGCAAGATACAAAGTCCAAGAACAATAATGGACCACCCAAGAAGGAAGAGCCAGAATTAGAATCGGGCATAATAGACTTTATATGTATAGTTGGAGCACGTGATATTGGCAATCAACGCAACGATGATGGATCAAAAGGATGGGTCCAATCCACACCAGAATGTTGTGTCCTAGAACGTTATCCCCCCACGGACGAATTTCATATTAATAATGGTCGAATGACAGGATTAATACCACAAATTGAATGGTTCTGTTTCCCCGAGGGTTGTAAGTTATGGAGAGGTGGTGATGCACCAAACTATGCTGAGATGAAGGCGGGTGGTGTTAGTATGATGTCTCCATCGGCGGCAGCACAGGAAGCTAGTTCGATTGGTAGCCGTGGCGGTGTTATTAGTGGTGGTATGATCAGTACTGGCAATGGGAATGATTATACACCTACCAAATTGGATAAAGAATTGGGTACACTGTCATCCTTCTCGTGGTTTGTTTTATCGTCCAATTCTGATGAATATGGATCACGCTTGGTCAAGACTTATGGTACCATGGTAAGATTCTACGTCCCTGCTCCTGTTGGGATTGATCCAACGCAAGATGACTTTGCACAAACGTTGGGAGGAGCAGGTGCACCCTCAAGTAAAGCCAAGGGTAATGATGGCAAGAAGAAGAGGCTGTGGGTACCCATTGGTATATGCATAACCACCACATTACCCATTGTGGGCGTCGTCGAGGAGATATTACTAAGGACGTGCAAAGCCATGGCTTCGAAATTTTCAACGGACGATGAATCTGCCACCGAATTATTGACAAACACATCTTCTCAACAATCAGATTCGTTATCATCATCTGCAACATCCAAATTATACTCCATTCTACAAACTGATTTGTATCATTTGATTGTCAACTTTTCCAAACCAATGGAAGGCGTGGTACATTGTTCAATACCCTTCCTTGAAGGAGAGCGATTACACATAAACGCATCTCCACCTAATGGTTTACCGCCCTTGCCGCACGGAGGTGCAGTAGCCGCAACATGTCGACTGCTTGGTGCCGAGGGCTTGACCTTATTACTTGCCGCAGCGCTGACAGAATGTCGTATCTTAATACATTCTACCAATGTTGCTCAAGTTGCCATGGTTGCTGAAGTCATAACGGCTTTGATCTTTCCTTTTACTTGGCAATTACCCTACATTCCCGTGTTGGCGCAACAAATGTTGGAAATATTGGATGCTCCCTTGCCCTTCTTTGTTGGAGTGCCAACGGCTAGTTTAAAGAATGTCGAAAAGGGAACACTCTCAGAGATTGTTGTCGTGGACTTAGATGATGTGGCTAGTTTTACAGAGTATGATTCAAGACGAGGTCCTAGAAATAAGGTACCGCCCGCTCTCCCTGCATCAGTCTCAACAAGTATTTCCAAAGCTGTATATCATCTCTTGAAGGAAGAAGACGAGTTGGAAATAGAGACGGAAAAGCTCTTTTTGCCTGGTACTCGTAGATCACCACGTCTCGAGTCTGAAAGTTTACCAGAACGAATGTTTCGTATTCATGTTGCATTACAGATATGCAGCCTCATAAGAGGATACCAAGAATGTCTCTTCTTCGTATCGGCCTTGCAACCCGTATTCAACCGTGATAGATTTCTACGCCAAGCACCGGCCTTGTTTGAGGATAAACGTCCATCAGTACTCATTGATAGTAACATTTCAGACAGATCACAAAAGATCTTATCTCCAAGAGCAAAACGCTTCCTATCAGTCTTGGTCAATTCACAACACTTCCACCAACTGCTTGAAAGATTAAGTAGCGAAGAGACTGCATTCTTTCACGAGGTAATGGAGGCAATTGAAGGTGGTAATGATGATGATACAGACTCGGGCAAGAACAAATTCTCAGCTACCTTTGGATCAACCTCCTTTGAGGCAGCGAGTAATAACTTATTTGAATCACTTGAAAGAATTGAACAGAAGATACCCACATATGTCATTAATCGACCTGATAGAAAGCGTCGTTCACCAGGAGCACTATGGTCATTTGAGGATGACGATGAGGATGGGAACTTCAAAATCAAGCCATGCGAGTGGGACAGAACTGAACCATTCTGGCTTTTACCCGAGCCGAAGAAGGCTCCACCTGTTACTTTCACCAATAGTATTCTTCAACCAATAATGACCGACAAGACAAATGATCCTTCGTCATCATCAGGTGATGCTGGTGTACATGCCCTTTCATTAGAATATCTTGTAGAGTTGGAGAAGAATCCTTGGCGGTATGGGAATTTGCTGGAACTACCTATGACTGAGGGCGGTGAGGATGATGCACAGGAAGATGTCGTCTCAACGACAGTACAGCTACAGCCTCGAGTAAAGTTAAGAGAGGCGCTTAGTGAAGAACACTTCCGTGCCTGGAAGATTGCTAATGATCATAAGGAAGAAGATGATATGAATATCACAACTCCAATAGAAGAACAGACTGATAATGATGGGTTTGACCTGTCAAGTTTGTTGTTGAATGTGCCCGAGCTTCCTCTTGGGGGCAAATCTGAGACAACTCAACCTCGTGCTGATGCTAAAGATCGAGATAAAGTACGACAATGTCTTGAGCTTGCATTTGGATCAACAGGACAAGAGTCAATAAGCAGTGAATTGATAGTAGAGGCCGAGCTAGCTCTCCGCAATCCCTCTGCTCAAAGGTATCTCTTCTCCGTGTTAGTTTCTTCAGTTCAACGAAAGAAGAGGTCTCAAGAAGATTCTAAAACAAAAGAAGCAAAGTCAAGATCGACTACTCAGCAGACTGTGTCCAGGCTTGAGCCAGCTGCTTTTGAGTGCCTCGTCCGACTGTGCTATGCTGTATTAGAAGCATGTACAGAGGAGCAGAATTATGAATCGGCATACCGCCTGTTGACATTCACGGGAGGATTCTGCTGCTTCGCTAACTCACCCACGAGTACCCCGTCAGAGCAGAAAACTGTATACATGACTGAGAGAATAAGTATACATTCTATATTTGCTGATTTACGATTATGGGAGAGGGTATTACTTCTGCATCAACAAGATCAACAAAATAGTAAAGAGGAGGAAGAAGCCGCTAAAGAAGAAGAAGCAAACGACGAAGAGAATAAAGATGGCGAGGGATCAGAGGATGTCAACACCGATAACGAAGACACAACTGACAGTGATGCTTATGATGCCGTCGTTACCACATTGTATGAAATGGTAGGATACAATGTCCCTGCCGAAGAGGTTTCGAGGTTTGCCACAAGGATCAGTGATGAGAAGGGTTGGTTTGCAACAGAGAAGGGACAAGCCTTATTAGTTCTAGCTCGTAGACTAACAGCAAAACGTGATGATGGCGATACAGAGAAGGGCAGAGAAGCAGAATTCGCCTCAGCTCCAACCTCCTTTGTTAGGAAAGATTCTGTGCCCAGCAAAGACTATGGAGTAGGTGGAGTTATCGAAGCTGACACTACTCTTGAAGCTGAGGAGATCGCCTGGTCTCATCCTGCTACATGCCTTGTATCGTACGAAAGGCAAACAGCCAGGGCATATCTTAGTAACATGTTAGGAGGAGCAGCTACTGACACCATTGGAAGCTCGAGTTCACATGGAATGTACAAATCACCAGCCTCGTCGCCTAAGAGTAACCAGATTCTTGATGCAAATGATGGAGAATATGCAGGTCGTGTAGCGATTACTGCAATGGCTTCGTTTGGTAGCTCGGCTGTTGTTAGTGGTGGTATCGATGGAAGTATCTTTTTAGCTCACACAATCAATTTCGGTGGAGATAAGAGGCGGTCAGTCAATGGTATGCAACTCCAATGGGGAGCCAAGGGAGAGGTTGATCGAGACTCAGGTCCTGGTTCGGTAACTTGTGTCGCTGCTTCGAAGGGGTCAGGCTACCGGCTTGGAGGTCACGCTGCCGACAAGGTTAACAGTTCAAAGCCGACGAGTGATGGAAATAGTACTCCAGACGAGGAGGAGATCTTATCATCAATGGAAGGCTGTCATGTGATTGCGGGTGCCACTGGCGGAAGTTTGAGAGTTTGGTCATTAAAAGATGTCTACCAAGCTAGTGCTATGAATCGTAGAGAGAATGCGGCAAGTAATGCGTCATCGCCTACTCATCTCAATAGATCTCAGCATGGAGTATCGGGCGCAACAAGTGTTCGCGTGAGCTCAGATGACTTTGGCCTCAACGAAGCGATATCTGGGGTCTCGATTGGTGGGCATAGAGGAGGTGTGGCGTGTATAGATCTGCCTCCTCGTATGTACCGCCCTGACTCTTTAGTGTCAGGGGGCGAGGATGGTCTAATCAAGCTTTGGTCAATCAAGCCAAAAGCAAGTGATCAAGATGGAGGAGCCCAAGCAAATTCTATTCAATCTCGATTCTTCAACACCCGACAAATCACATCCATGACTACCGACTTTGATGCCACTGATGCTCAAGGCGTATTGACTGGTCATGAGGGTAAGATTTTATGTATCAAGACGGCATGGCACGGTGATAAGTTACTTTCTGGCGGCGCTGATAAGACAGTTCGACTCTGGGACTTGTCTGGTAGTAGTGGCAAACCATTGAGTACTCTTCGTGGACACTGGGGTTGGGTAACTGCCACACACTTTTGGGGTGCAAATACTATCGTATCTGCTTCGACTGACCGCTCCATTCATTTATGGGATACACGAGTTGGATCATCTCCACTCTTTGCTTTACGATACCACCTTTCTCCTGTATCGGATTTACTCCTTGGTAATCGATCAGAACCATTAATGGTTTCAGCGGGTGCAGATGGAAGTCTGGCGACATGGGACTTTAGAGTCCTCTCTGGAGCTAGAGTAGAATCAACCACGGATGAAAAGGATGAAAGTAATAAAGCTCAAGCATCAAGGACAATTCGTTCACCCATAGCAAGGATGAATCATGTTGGTCAATTTAACTCATCAAGAAATAACTGTGGATCTGTCAAGTTAGCAAGGGCTATTGGTCGAGATGACTTTTCCTTCTTCAGTGCTAGTGATGATGGGGTAGTAAATGAATGGGAGGCAGCATGTGGTGCCAAGATGAGTACCTTTGACTCTGAACATAGAGATGCAATATCCAGCTTTTCATCCTATTCATCCAGTGATTGTTTACAACAAAACACAAGCACCGGTGGAAGAGGATCCGCTGTTGGTGGAACAATGACATGTTCATGGGATGGTACTGTTCGCCTGAGGAGGTTATCTCGTAAATCTGTGGCATAGGCTAACTACTGTGTATAATATAAAGTATTGCTAGTTCTTTACTTAATTTAGTGTGCAAGATATACTTAACCCACGAATTATTCTAACAAAATAGACTCTTGATTCGGCTTTAATGTTGGAGCTACCGTTGGAGTTGATTGTGCAGGTGATGCGGAGGGTGGCGCCGATGCTTCGATCATACAAGCACAACAATGGTTCATAGGCGAGCCAATGGCATTACCATTAGTGTGATATACATCTTTACAATACCAAGGGTGTTTCTCATAATAATCGCATCCAGAGCCATGCCTATCCTTCCATTCAGGCGTACCACCTGTTTCTTCACCATTGCATGATGATACTGGATAAGGCGACGATGATGACGATGATGTAGGTTTTGTGGTTGACTGAATCGATGGTGGATTCTTCTGCCAATAATATGTCGGCCGTGGAGTTGGTGAAGCTGTTACCAAACAATAACAGCAGTGATCATTAGCTGGTCCCCTAGCACCAGAATAATCATCTGAATCTGTGCAGCGATCCGAATACTCACTAGACCTCTCATACCACTCACATGAATCACCTGCCGAATCTTTCCAATTAGGAGTGCCACCCGTACTCTTCCCATTACATGCTGATACTGGATATGGTGGAGGAGCTGATGGAGTTGGCCAATTATTGTCGTAATTACTATTGGTTTGTGTAACAGAAAAAACTATGATTGCAACGAAAATAACGACAGCTATTACCAAACACATTATGCAAGCAGTTTTTTTGTTTGCCGCTTCTTCTTGAGGTGATGGTTGTCGTTGTGGAAAGCCGGCATCATTAATGGTATTATTATTAGTAGTAGTTGCAGTAGTTGGTGATATAGCATATGCTGGTTGAGGAGGAGACGTAACTACCTCAGCCGAACTAGGTGGTAATATCTGTCTCTCCATATTTGTTCTATATACACTCAAGGGTGGTGTACCCTCATCAATTAACATACTAACTGTACTTGTCATATCTGTTGGTATGTAAAAATACTCGATTAATATTTCACGATATCCATTTGGTTGTGAATTGATTGTTGTAACCTTGACTGATAATGAACCATCATTTGGATTTGTTGTTCGTTCGATGTTACCAGTTCCATTGGATAGTGCTATTGTAACAAAGGATGGCACTCGTGCTGCTTCTACACTCGTCGTAGGAGTTGCAATGGAGGCGGTAGCAACTGGAATATTGGAAAGAGATGGTCTATCCGGCATTATCGATGCAGTGACAGGTTGCAGTAGAGGAGCACTAGGTGATGATGCATCATCATCAACTCCTCCAAAAGCAATCTCTGGATCATCAGGCACCACTGGAATTGTCATGTTATATTACAAAAAAGAACCCACAACGACGACTGCTCTCAGCACAACAGCACAACTATATGATATAACACAAAGAGTACAATGTTATCTCTTGTATGAGTCGAGGCGAGATTTCTTTATGTCTTAAGCGGTATCCTATCCACTCTCATAGTAACTAGTAACTCATAATCAGTAACACCCGGCAGACGGCGGTGATGATCTATTTGTTGTGGTAATACTCCTCCTAGTATTGGCAGTATATTTATCTTCTTCTATTCATTGCAGGGAAGAGATATAAAGGTATTCATATCTTGTGCATTTTCATTGCAAAGATCCAAGGATAGGGCGGGGGTTTACAGTATTAAACATGTCATCAATAGTTACCATTGATCTAACAAAACATCCCAACAATGTACCGCTCGGTATGCTATTGGCACCCGGAGCAGGCGGTACTACATCACAGTCTTCGGAATCGTTTGGCAACTATTTGATAAAAGAATTACGAGATGATAATACATCAAATAACTTGCCTACTTCATCAAATGTTACATTGGTTGCAGGATGGGAACATTCAAACAACAATAGTAGTACAGCAAAGCACTTAGGTCCAGTACAACGATCAGGTTTAGTACGATTAGGTGATAGATTAGTCAGGATTAACAATAAAGATATTTCCGATTGGACATTTCGAGAGGTTATGGATGCATTAAAAGAGTTGCGCGATGACAACTCTAGCTCTACTGCATCCACAGAAAGAAGAAGTAGAATAAGATTGAAATCACTCGGATTTGCACCGGCCAACACATCTGAGTGGTTAAAGGGTACAAATCATCATACTACTACATCTACTTCTGATACTAACTTCTTTGGACTTTTCAATTCGCAACATGGTAATGCAAACAACAATAATACTGAGAGTATATCATTGTCACATGTAGTACATTCGAAAAGAACATATAGTTTTGTATCATTCATTGGACGATGGAGGGTGGCGTATGAATCACCATCATCTATTCCAGTAGATGATAAAGGCCAGCAACAGAGAGTAGAATCAAACAACAATTCGAATACAGATCATTCACTTCCACCGAATAGACAACTATCCGAGAATTCAACAAGTGAATTAGAAAGACAGTTGTTTAAAGAGCCATCCATGATGGTGAATACTAGAGAGGATACGAGGCAATCTTCTTCCTCTCCTCCACTGTCTTTACTACAAAGAGAAGAAAGCAAAGTAGATGCAACAACCAATGAACAATCAGCAACAACAGCGGCAACAGCTGAAAGGAAACCATACATTGAATATGAAATACAATGTCATTTACTATTCCGTGATCCAAATTCCTTCTTTACAAATAGACACAATACTGGTCTTAATACTGGTCTCAACTCTCATAGCAATAAAGACGAACATCATTCCTGGAGTGTATGGAAACGATTCTCTGAACTACAAGCATTAGATGAAGAGTTACGATATGACTTTGGTTGGCAAATGGATGCTTTTGCTCACGACAATAAAGATGACAATAGAGTAAGAGAGATGGGCAGTATATTATTAAGTAGTGGTGAAAGAGAAGGTATAGTCTTTCCAAGTGCACATGGATTAGAAAGCTGGTGGTATAATGTGAGGAATGGTGGTGGAGTGGTTAATACATTGTTAGGTGAGAGTAGCGATATTGTATCTGATAGTACAGGCAGGGAGAAGAAGAGTCAGGTTGCAAACAGAGCTGATCGTCAACAACAAGAGAGTGGATGGGGTAGTAGTTTATATTCATACTTTCGAACGGCTTCAAACACCAGTAATGACAAGAGAAGAAATAGTACCGAAACAAACAATTCACATACAAGCAACAATAACTGCCCGATTCCCATACCATTCATTGAAAGACGACAAAAAGAATTAGCCTCCTATTGGTCGGACTTGATGAAGATTGAGGATATATTCGAGTTCAGTGATGTACACTCTCATAAGTTCGGTAAGACAATGGCTGCTTTCTTGGAGGTTGACAAGGTATTGATGGCGAGAAAAGATAGTATATCAGGGGCAGCATCTTTGAGTAGTAGCCCACTCCAACAACAACATCATCCATCTCGGTTCCCAGCAATACATGAGAACGAACCAGAGTTATATGGTACAAGCCTACGACCGTCGTTACTTGATCCCTCAGGAAGACTTAGTACCATGACACCGACCAGGGAAGTATCCGGACTAACAATGCATGACGATGATGTATCACTCTTGTCCGATGGTACCGGAGCCTTTGATAATCATCATCTTACAAGTCACAACAGTCCAATAAGGGGCAGACCGATGGTAGATGTGGTACCAAAACAATATATTAATGACAATGGCATATCTCCGTCAGAAACTCCAGAAAAGAAAGCATCATCTTCCAGATCAGTTGCATCAACATCTGTTGCTAGTAGTAGAAAGAATAGAATCAAGGCACCGAGAGCGAAACCGGCATTTCAAAGACAAAGACAACTGTTGCCGTGATGAAGGTAGGAGGCTTTGGTACGCTAAATCTTCCCTAGGAGAACTACTCTCGAAGCACACCCATTCAATCGCGGCGGCATCATAACTTACATCTTTATGTTACCACCAGACAATGACTTGTTCATCTGCAGGTTGATAATCATATACGTCATACGAGATAGACGGCAGCATAAATAGGCGTCTAGAGATAGATACAAAAGTCCTAAGCTAGTTAATTCAATTCAATTCAATTCAATTCAATCTCTACCTTGGATGGAGACTTGTGTGTGTGTGGGTCTTGCCTAAAATAGCTTCGTAACATGATAATATGTATTCACCATATTAGTATGTGCTACAAGTCGGGCAGTAATCATCTTTTTGTGCTGGTATCGGCAGAGGCGAGGTGGTATCTGATGTAAGGGAGAAGTATGGCCGAACTTAGCTCTAGTAGGTATGTATGATATGATCTATAGAAAGACGATTCTGACAAAAGATGATTCGGCAGATATGTCAGGTAGAAGAATTAATATGAGTTTGAGAAAAGTAAAGAGAAAGTTTAGTACTAAAGGTGTTTAGTAACTACTCTTAGTAACCACTCTCTCTCAACTTAAAGGAACTGTTCCTCGTTTGATGGTAACCTGAGCTCCGGTTCCACCCACTCCCTCTAAGGTAGACATCGCCCAGCAGTAATGGCCTACAAGTCCTCTCTCCATCACACCCAGGCTCTGCCCATCTTTGTAGACAGATAATGTACCCTCATCTAAATCCAGTAGCATTCCTAATTTGCATCCAATAATTGGAATAAAACTCCCCCTCCACGTTATATCTCTTGTACTATTATCAACATTACCTTTATGCCAATGACAAGAATAACAAGCACCATCACTTCCATAGTACATACACGAATAAATGCTGTTGTTTGTGTTATATATCAAGCTTTCCTTGCTTTGGAAATATTTTTGGTAATTAAAGAAGTCTCTTTGGATGGGGTTATTATCACTTGTTCTACTTCTCAATATTCCTGGTCTCATCACACCTGCCAGAAAGGCACGTTCCGATGAATCAAACAATACATAATGCCTGCCTGTCTTCATTACATTGTTGCTAAATGCAGTATTCCAACCGTTACCACTACTTCTTCTAATACATGATTTGTTACCTTCTACATATTCAAAGTTAGCATGAATCTGATCAAAGATAACACCAGATTGAAGATAATGATAACTTGCTAGCCAACATTCTCTGTTCATTTCGTTTTTACGTTGAGACCTAGTCTTTACAGTGTTTGTTGCCTCAATCTTTAGTCTTTCTTCCCCCGTTACTATTGCAATATCTTGTACTATTGTGCGAGCTGTCTCCTCAATTAATGATAAACTATTATTACTCTCCGCCGCCATATATCGTCTACATGTTAATGCCAAATTCAATAGATCAGTAGCAGGAAGGTATGATGCAATCTTGAATAAACTATCACTATTGAATAATACTAACTCAATACAAGAAGGTGATGATGATGCACCTTGTTTTGTTACTGATGCACCTAGTTCTTCAATTTTCTGCCTTTTGGCAACATTACAATCGCTAGATATCATATCCATTGCAATAAACACTTATAATAACAATGATATGCAATGAAACTGCTTCTATAACTTTGTATACGCCTAACTATTGTCAGTCTTTGTTAGTCACCTACTCTCACCCACTAATCTTAGCCATAAACGTTTGATCGCTAATCATTCCCGGCCTCATAATTTTACTGATAAGCAAGCGCGAGGTGATATCATAATGTTCATGTTATTTCAATACATAGTCGAAAATAGAAGAGCATAGGGCAAGTAGTATTATAAATCGTTCTTACGGTGGCAGTCTTTGTCTGCTTGTTTGCGTAAAGCTCAGTCACATTGCCAATAATAAAAACGCATGGTGCAAATTGCTGAACCAAAGATGCTGAACTGCTGAACATTACTAGCGAGGATTAAATATTGACGCCTGGATTGCTTGTGTGTGTAAGTAGATACAAATAAGGCACCGTTTGTTGATTGTGGAGACAATATACCGTTTTCAATATGAGGTAAGTTTTATTACCACAATTTATGACGTAAAACAATATAATACTTCTTGCTCTTCTCTTCATACCAACTCAATATTTTATCTTATTCTTTTTTCAGTACTACACCACCAACAGCAATATTGTCAGAGGGACAAATCTTACAACTTAGGAATAACAATGTTACAGATTTAGATATCAATTTAGTTGATAAGGGATTGAATGATACGAGTATTGATTGGGCGGAGCTCGGACAACTGATTAGTCCATCTACCACTTTGAAGACATTGACTATTAATGGGAATTTCGGGATTAATTGGAAGAGCAGAGAAAGATCTCGTCAGCTCTTCAAAAGCATTGCTCTTAGTACATCAATTGAGAATCTTGCTCTGCAGAATTTAGGGTCGGGCTCAGTTATACATTTACCCTTGTGTATAAAAAGCTTGGCCAATAATCTGCGCTCTCTTGAATTTTGGAATTGTTATAATATGGGAAAGAACGAGTATGATGCATTAGCCAAACTACTCAAAGATCCTGATTGTATTGTGGAGATTCTGGCATTGTCAGGGTGTGATTTCATGACACATTTCCGTGAGACGGTGAGGGACGCACTAGAGCTCAACACATCAGTAAAGAAATTACATATAGAAAGAGAATATCTTTCCCCAATTGCTTGGACTTGCCGATGTTCTGCTATCGAGGAATTAATACTTATCGATTTCAATATGAATAACAAAGAATTGACTGAAATTGGGTGTGCATTAAAAGATAATACAACATTAAAGGTCTTAGGGCTTTATTTTGGACAAGTCGTCAATACAGAGGGCTGGGCGGCATTTGCAGCATCCCTGTGTAACAATGCATTGGTAGAATTAGATCTCAGTGACAATACAAGTATCAATAATGAAGTTTTAACTGGTCTTATGAGTGAATTGGCTAGCAACACAACACTATCGACACTTCGCCTCGAAAATCTTGGCAATGTTACCCGCGAAGGCTGGCGGTCAATTACTACTTACATTCGGAGCCCTACGTGTGCATTAGAGAACCTTTATATAGGACAGAACATACTCGATGGAGGTACATTCAGAGATTATAGTTATGCATGCCAGAATAATAGGACATTGAAGAATCTCTGTTTGAAGTTGCCAACTACCGCTCAAGGTATTAACACTCCTCGAATAGGTTGGAATCCTTGGATGAATATGCTCACTCGAATCGTTTACAACAAGAGAAGCATCATTGAAACATACAACTCTAATCACGTTTTAGAGGCAATTTGCTATCCACACGAGGAAGAGAGATTTGCACGAGACATGTCAACGTGTCCGTTATTGGGGAAGAGTCTACCAACATATTTGCTAATGAATCGTAGTGAGCAAGATAAGTTTGCATTGGCACGGAAAAAAATTATGGAAGCTCATTACTTGAGTCAAGATGTGGTTACTGATAACAGGAGATACCGTGGATACAGGTCTTTAATGGAGACAATATTGGAGACGACTGACAACATGGAGAGAACTGAACAACTTCCCAACATTATGTCCTGGACTGGACGGGATAATGACGGGCTATCGCTCATGTATGAATTGATTCAGAGGATGCCATCATTATGTGAAAGTGTTGGTATGGTTATTGATACCTCGGCAAATCAGCAGCTTAGATCATCCAAGAGGAAGCGAAACGATTGATAGAGTGAGACAACTTTATGTGAAAATGTGTAGAGGAAAGCTATTGCTGAGTCGGATGGCAGGCGAAGAGGAGAGAATCTTCTGTCGTCAGATGAATCTGTGGTTATTTTGGAAATACTAACAGATAACTATAGAGAACAAGCCGGCGATTTATGTATTAGCTTACTCTACCCCATTGGCAAAGAAATTAGCTCCTCCTTTCATCATGCACGCTTGTATTGGTCCATCCTCGAGTAACTCTCCATCCAGTACATTGTAACTCACATTCGTCAGCGGTTCTAACTGGTAGGCTACACAATCAATACATTCCAGATCGTCACAATCAAAATGACCTCCCGAATCCAACTTGAGAAGAAGTTGTATTACTCTTAGCTTTGAGCATGATGCTCTGCAAATAAGTGAGCAGATCATTCATTAGTTTGATCTCAGTACACTATGATAAAAGAATAAGCAATATACACATACAAAAGACTCTCTTACCTAACAATCAGCACATGAAATAGTCCATCATTCATCTTAGCCACAGGACAAGTAAACATATTATGAGCAGCATGACTTGTATTACAAACCCAAAATACGAGGAAATCATCATCATCAAATGTCTTCCAACCTTCTGGTAATGGCTGCCCCAACTTGGGCATAACTATATCCTCATTCTTATTCTTTGGAGCATTCTCAGGAGGCAGATATGAAAACTTGGCACGATATTGTCTACGGAATAAGACACCTCGATATACTGCCCAAATATCGGAACGTAAATGTCCTACCCATCTTATACATTCTGATTCAAAGTCACAATCGGCAATTAATCCCCATGCAAATGATAAGAATGATGTGTAGGACTGCTTGATGATTGGTGCGCCACTATCTGATGGTGTACTATCCTTGGAAAGGACATTGTACTTGGCAACATCCAAAGTAAACGTTTCACCCTTACATATATGCATCATACTCTCGACATGATTATAATTCGCTTCATTACTCCAATGTAATATACTTTTAACTAATCCATTGAAGGTCCCGCATGCTAATATACCAAATTTCATTGTCGACATGATATGTTGCTCGTCAGATCGAGCATGTATACCTTGAAAGATTTCAAAGAGAATGCCGTCACCGCCCATTGCTATTATTGCATCGTAACTGGTAATATCGTCAAGTTCTGTATCTGTATTGATATTATCCAATGAAGTAGCACTGCCATTTACCACCTTCTCCTCTTCCTTTGTAGTATTACTCTTTTGATTCTTCCTCTCGGCCATGCGTTCATTGGCATGTCCTCCATGTCGTGTCACCAAGGCATCATGCTCTACACCTGCCTGTTCCAACATTGGTTTCACAATTGTATTATAGACATGTTTAGCACCAGTTTTAGATGATTCACCACCCCCACCACTGTATGGATTAAGTATAACTAAACATTTCAATGGTGTACTTCTTTGTGCATTATATAATTTGGATAAAGTTTGTATAGATTTGATTAGTTGTTGTGCATTACCAAAATCTTCACAGCATTTTGGATCTATTACATATTGTTTATGACAACATGATGATCGTATTCCTTTTTTAGACTTTGGATAAGTGTAGATGTTATATTGAGCAGAGGCATAACTTTTCATACCAAATAATGTATTGGGATTGTTCATGTTATATTCTAATGATAAGTTGGCACCTATAACATCAGATGGATGGAATGCATCTATTACAGTTCTTTCATTGTCTTTTAATGTTGCAATGTATGATTTATAGAATGGTTCATTCTCAATGTTGGTATTACAATCATCATAGATTGGTTGTTGTTCATAAACTTCATCTTCATTGCAAGTTACGAGTTCAATTGCTCCTGAAGACTGGTTGTAAAATAATCGACAGTATGAACCACTGCCGCCATCTTTTAGAATCTTTACCCGTATTTGAGATGCTGCCGCTATTGGCCAGCATGATGATATGCTGTCGTCTTTACTCATCTCTCTCTACGATAGATACAATGAGATGTGTGTGGTGTTTAAGTAGTGAGACCATTATGCGCTAGAGAGCCTAGGCATATACGTCCTTATTCTATTTATATCCACGCTATTATTAACACGTGACAAAAGAGTGCGTCTATCCAGAGGTAAGTCGTCAACCATATATGTTGCATTGTCCACATTCGAATTGGTTATACTTGGAATGGGATCCCCGATGGTGTTCATACCGTCTGCACCTTACCCCCGTCTAGAGACAAATATTCCACAAGTAAGCTAAAGCAAATGAGAGAGGCCCAAGATTTTACCCCTCATTTGCTCAGATATTACCACTCAACCTCATAATAAGAGCATATCAGCCTCCCTCGCCTCAATCAATTGCAATACACAACTACGGTGCGTTTATATAATATGTGTTATAGTGTGTGTATTAGATAATACTGCAATTGTGTGCATATGATATGCACAAAGATACTTTTTTACTCATACATCTTTATCATTTTTACTACGTTCATGTAGACACAATAATAAACCATTAAAATAATGTCAGCCGCCGCCGCACGACGTAAGAAGCAACTAGCAAAGCGTGGTGCCAACCCTAAAGCACCCAATAATGATCCAGTCGAATCACGATTATCCACACTCCTAGCCGATCCAACATTAACTGAAGAATCGGTAGCATACGAGGCATTACAACTAGCCCAATCAGCTGTCCGTCGGAATGTTAAAATTGGTAACTTTACCAAGGCAACGAATGTAGCGTATACAACCTCATATGACTTACTAACCAAGTCTGGTAGGGTTAGTGTTTCCTCACAACTATTAATGGTATTAGTACAAGTGTTAAGTGAGACACATACAGTCTGTACAGACGAATGGGTTACTAACTTTACTAAATTAGATGAAGCATACCGCTCAGCATTAGACGCCGATACAAACATGAATTCAAATGAACGTGGTAGACTTCAGAGATTACATTTACAATTCTTAAAGAAAGGATTAAAATGGAGTAATGATTTGGGTAATGTACGATATGGTAATAACGGGTTACATTTATTGTTAGGGAATCATTGTTGGGATATGAGTTGTGATGATAGTGTTGTTGGTACCGAAAAAGAACGATTGGATGCTGTTCCTAAAAAGGCACAATCAAGTACAACTGACGGTGATGAGGATGACGAAGAAGAGGAATATTTGGATATCGGATTACGTAATGAGGCTGTTAGTCATTATGCCTTGGCCGAGAAGGTGGATTTAATTTTAGAAAAGTTGAAATCATTACCGGAACCAACCAAGGAGGAACGTAAGATGGGTCATAGTTGTGCACCGGCACAACGTGATGCATTATTAACACGTGCAGTGTTGGTATTACTGGCTATTGAAAATTTACGGGATGCACGTACCCTGGCTGATACATACTTGAAGGAAGTAGAACACGCCGCTGGTCGGACTGATGCAGAATTAACAAAGAGTTATTTGGACAAGAAAGACGGTACAGCACCATCACATATTATATTCTGCTGTATGTTAATTCGTATCTGTGAGAAGGATACAAAGACGGCACCATTATTCAATTGGTTAGTTCGTAACTTTGGTGCCGAGTTGGCTACATTGCATGATCCGGAGGTTATCAAGACATACACTACCAAGATTGGAAGAGTATACTTTGATATTCAACCTCCACCCTCTATGATGAATATGATGGAGAATATGCTCAGTGGTATGGGCGGTTTGGGTGGTGGTGGAATGGGTGGAATGAACCCAGCCATGATGCAACAAATGATGGCAAGTATGCAAGGTGGAATGTGAGATGTGTGTGGTTGAATAGAGAGAGGGGTTTTGTTGTTAGATGAGGTTTTTGGTTAAGAAGATATTGTGACCGTATCATGTGCATATGAGTTTAAGTGAACTTGCATTTGCAATAGCGGTCATTTGGTGCTGGTAAATGTTTCAAATAGATTATGAATTAACGCTAGCTATCAAAAGTTTATCCGTGATATCAATGTTTGTTCATATAGCTCATTTTTCACGTTTACTTGTTGGATCAGTTTTCATGTTGAAAAGCTCTTAAGGGAGAGGGGCATACTAAATTATATGTGCGAAGAAACCACTGAGACTTCACAAAATGATGAGATCCAGCTGCCGCGGCGTTAGTTTGTGGTGACGTTGTGGTATTGCAAAGGTTATACAATACATGCCTTGTTATATCGTAGTCTACTATCTGGTAACCTTTAAAAACGAAGACAAGGCAGTGGATGATGCCGACGTCGAAGCAGCTTGCCCTGTCGCAAATGGCAATGGCGGTCTTTCCAAATCATCACGAGCATGGGATCTTGATGGTGATGGTGAATTGGGTAAGCCTTCTCTGTTGCCTTTTGTTGTTGATAGTATCAATGTATATCGTTTGGTGTTGGTATATCGTTGTTCGTATTGAGTGGTATCTTTTTTGTACATATGATATAATGATATGTCAATACACAATCTCTCATCTCCACCTTTCACTTCCTCGTCTGTGCTTGCTTTGAAGAATCTAGATAAAGGTAAAAAGGGTGAATTATCAAAAGATGAGATGTATCAGTTAATGAAAGAGAACTTGAAAACACAGCATTCTTTGTTTAAGATGAAGAAGATTGTGATGGCGTGAGTACTTTATATTTTCATTCACATATCCCAACCATTTTTTACCATGACAATTTGTCATGGTCAAGAATAAATTTTCAACCGTTAGCAACCTGACCATGACCGAAAGTCATGGTAAGATATTGTGACGTGGAATACTTTGCTCGCTCTGAGGGATACGGTATCCTATTGCAATTTTTGCAATTGCAACCCATCAACTTTGTCAACGCCGATCGACTATGATGCCGCTACTCGATAAGGGCGTCCATTGCACCATCGGATCGGCCGTCGAGAGTAGTATAGACGGAGTATCGGCGGCGCCGTCTACGATGGTTTTTCATGTTATTGCAATAGATTGAAAATTGGTATCTTCTGACCATGACAATTTGTCATGGTGAGACCAAAGCATGGTTACTACGTAGAAGCTAGCGTACCATGACAATTTGTCATGGTCAGAAAAATGGTTGGGATATGTTCATTATTGCAATAGCAACGGTATGATATTCATACATACTCATACACTTTCAATCAATAAATAATGATTAAATAGGCTTGTGGCAATAACTTGTGTTCTAGCCTTAACATGGGCACAAGTTTTGCAGCAGCAATCTTGAGTAAGGATGTCAAGTCTACTCAAGGCGCATTAGTTGATAAGGCTTCGGGGAAAACACTAAAGACTGACAGTTGGACTAATATAGTTACAGAAGACAAAGCTGCAACCGAGGAACGTCGTCGTCGTCACATGCAAGAGTGTCAAACAGAAACTGATGAGGGAGAAAGTGATGAACATCTAAGTTGTGTCTTTCATGATCATTTAATCTCAAAGGCTGATGGACTATCACTGCTTGCTGAATGTATGAGTGGCGGTGATGTTGATATCCATTTTAAACATGAAGAACATGAGATTGCACACCTTGAATCACACTGCATTTGTGGTGAGGGTCATGACGCTGTTTATGATTTAGATGAAAACAATGTCCCAATCTCTGCTACAATCACGGCCGGTGATCACACTTACATTGTCCTACCTGATACTGAGCAACCTGACATCTATTATGACGTTGTACTGGATACACCCATTCCTGGAAACTAGACATAAAAGAGGAATGGGTATGCATGTTGATAAGTAGAGCTTGTTAAATGCGGTTTTTAGTTTAGTAGAGAGGAATATGTGGGAGAAGTTGAGATTGTGACATGTTAGAATCAATACGTGAACTAGGTGCTGGTAAATGTGTTTCAAATAGATTATGAAGTAATACTAGCTATCTAAGTTTTATCTGTAAGTGTATACACGTGACACAGCCTACCACATCCACGGTACATTCGACCAATCTTTTTCGCCTTCAGGCAGGGGCTTGAGAGGCCATTCTTTTACTCCTATTCGAGTTGCCAACTCCAACCACAGCTTGGCCATAGAAGCAACTTTCTCCTCATTTGAAGATGCAAGATCATTTAGTTCTGTTCTATCCTCTTCCATATTATATAGTTCCCAGCCATGAACACGACCATCGTAGTTGGCATCATCTTCGTTGCATCGTTTATGGACAAGCTTCCATTTACCGTCTCGAACTGCCCGGTTACCTTGATGCTCCCAAAAGATGGGTTGGCTTCTTATCATATCATCCTTTCCTTGTAGAATAGAAAGAAAACTCTCACCCTCAATCTCATCTGTAGACAAACCAGCAAGATCACAACATGTAGCAACGATATCCATGAGTATCCACGGTGAATGACATATCCTACTATTGATCACCTTGCTTTTGATGTTACCAGCTGCTTCTGTTTTCGACACTGCTGCTGGCCAGTTTACCACAAACGGCGTTGCTATGCCTCCTTCATGCACGAAAGCTTTGAATAATCTAAAAGGAGCGTTAGATACATTAGCCCACGGTAGTCCATAGCTCATGAATGTATCTTCATCTCCCGGTTCTATATCTTGTGTATTACCAAGTTTTATTTGTTTCCCTTCTCGAGTAAGACCACCATAACACTCACTCCAGTGTCCCTCGTCACCATTCTCATTTAAATACTCCGCACATCCTCCATTGTCTGACAGAAAGAAGAAGACAGTATTTTCATATGTGTCTGTTCTTTTCAGTGTGTCAAGTATCCGACCAATACCTCTATCCATAATCTCAACCTGAGCAGCATAAGTAGCCATCCGAGAATCTTCCCATACTTTGTTTTCTACCTCTTCCCATGGAGGTGAGTGTTCATCTCTAGGCGAACATTTCCATGTTGACGGGATGATACCCTGTTCTATAAGCTTTGCATGTCGCTCCTGTCGTATCTTGTCCCAACCCTGCATATACTTTCCTCTATACTTATCTATAACATCTTTTGGTGCATGTAATGGCCAATGAGGAGCAGTATGCGAAACATACATAAAGAAAGGTTGCTGTTCATCTGTATTCTCCTTCTTGTTCTTCTTTGCCATCTCCTGAATCATCTGGCATGCTTCATCATTAATAGCATCTGTATAATAATATCCTTCTGGCATGGTATCTGTTATAACCTTATCATCTCGCACTAATGATGGTGGTTGATAATAACTTCCTCCGCCACCCAGTGTTCCATAGAATTGATCGAATCCGCGTTGTGTTGGTATTGGATGCGTTTCATCTCCCAATGTTGCTTGAATCCATTCATGAGTAGCATCGGGAGGATACTCTCCTCCAGCATGCCACTTTCCAACCATAAATGTTGCATATCCGTTCTTTGTTTTAGTACTATCGCCATTTATTGTATTAGTATGCTCTCTCTTTAACATTTCAGCAATAGTCGCAACATCTCGTCTCAGATAGCCTTGATACTCCTTGCCAACCTCTGCGTCGTAAACCATGTGTCCAATACCAGCCTGATGTGGATATTTACCAGTTAATAATGATGCTCGTGATGGACAACATCGTGCACAATTATACATTTGTGTAAATCTAATACCATCACCATTGTTTGCTAATGAATCAATGTTGGGTGTTGAAATTTCCGAACCAAAACAGGAAATGTCAGAGAATCCTAAATCATCTGCTAGGATTATTATAATGTTGGATCTGCTTCTTCCGCTCATATTATCTTTAGAAATATCATCAGATGATTTGTTTGATGGCATAGGTAGCTGCTTGCAAATTATCCTGTTATATCTTTTTAATGTTGAGAGGGTATCCTTATATTGTGTGATATCTACGCCATCTACTACAATAATATTCAGTGCATCTGTTAATGATATGTGTCTGAAGTAATCAACTGTGATAGTTCCATATCAAACGTCATATCTATGAAGCACGGTCGGCGAGAAGAGACCCCCCCTCGAGCTTACATGAGATATCGTTCGATCGCCAACTATATCTTTTTGTACCCGAATCGCCTAGAGCCATCACGTGAAGAGGACTATTAGTGATGTTTAGCATCTTTCTTCCAGTAGTTTAGTGCATTCAGTATGTCGGCAGCTACACTGTCATCTTCTTGCCGTTGTTGGTATAGGAGGAGTAGTGCTACTACTAGGAACGTAACACTTCTCCGCTCGAGATGTTTCTCTACAATATGTGATGATAGTATCTTGTTGAGGGAGGATGATAAAGAAACAGGTATCACAACCCTAATACTCAATAATCCAAAGAAATATAATGTCTTATCTTGGGATATGTTAGATAAGTTACAATATCATATTGATGATATAAAAGACAAAGATACCGTAAGTGTATGATATGCGGTGTACACATCTTCTCTTCCAACAATGTATAACATATGTTTTTTTCATAACAATAATAGTCAACTCGAGTAGTAGTTATAGAGTCAAGTTCAGAACATGCATTTAGTAGTGGCCATGATTTGAAAGAGATACGATCACACCAAACAATAGATGAAACTGTCGAGTTATTTGATAAATGCTCTAAGTTTATGATGTCAATCGAGAGATTGCCTATACCAGTAATTGCAAAAGTTGATGGAATTGCAACTGCGGCCGGATGTCAGTTAGTAGCATCATGTGATCTTGCCATTGCGAGCCGGAATGCAAAATTTGGTACATCAGGAATTAATGTTGGCTTGTTCTGCTCAACGCCTGCGGTTGCTTTATCACGGTGCGTCCAACGAAAACAGGCATTGCAGATGTTGCTTACAGGCGATCTTATCACCGCAGAGAAAGCTTTGTCGTTTGGACTAATTAATGAGGTAGTAGATGATCCGAGTCAACTTGATATTAAAACAACTGAGCTAGCTGAGAAAATAGCAAAACAATCTAGCTTTGGAATACAATTGGGCAAGCGGTTATTCTATGATCAATTGGAATGTGAAAACTTAGATGATGCATATGCACTTGGAGTGAAGTGTAGACGACCAATTTACAACATCCTGATGCCATACAAGGAATAGATGATTTTGTCAACAAAAAGAAGTAGTAGATTTACTAACCAAAAGTAAATTGGATATCGTTCATATCTGTTTTAGCATGTCACTTGATCACTACCTGTTGCTGCTTGATCTTCGAGACGATCGTGGCAATCTGCCCAATGTATTTCGAAATAGTCTACTACGGAGGGAGAGAGAGCGTAAGGCAATTCTTGACGAAGGAGATGACACGGGTGTTCTATCATCTGCCACTATCGTGGATGAAGCTATACTTCTTTGTGGGCTGCCTTGTGACATTGATACCCTCGGTGGAGAAGTTGCCTCCTGACTGTCAATTTCTGACAAAGCAAGAATGCTCGAGCCGTCACTATCAATTGCTTCTTCTTCGTCATCATCACTATCTTCTTCTTCAATACTACGGCATTCCTCAAACAATTCACCCAAATCGTTTCCATGATTGTAATTGTGTATGCCTGTAATATCTGTAGCTTCATCACCATGAGGGTCCACGGGAATGGGAGATTCTGAGTATAACTCCGAGAATAGATCATGATCCGAATCATGATTAGTTGTTGATCCAAATGGTGGATTATTGACAAAGGGGGGAGTGGCGTTGGTATTTGTAGTTGCGGCGACACCACCGCCGCCAGTAGATAATCCTCCAAGGCCAGCTAGTCCTTCTCCAGCTCCTGTGACAACAGCATGAATGTGTATATCAATTCCAGGCCCTACACCTCCGGTACGACCTCCACCCATGCGTATCACTCGCGTTCCATCATTACCGTTAGTAGCACCATTGGCATTATCAACAGCATCTGCTCCTATACCGCCCATACTTGAAAGATATGAAGCCAATAACGATGAACCTACTGGATCACCATTATCTCTGATACCCCGTCCTCTTTCACCAGGGACACTGCCACGTGTGGTATTCACCATTCCATTGATATAATCTGTCAAGTTTGGATCAATAATAGGCACTGTATTTTCCTCAATTACATGTCCGTTTTCTTCTAATACTTGTTCAGCCATTGCCACTGCTTGTTCTCCTTCTTGAACTACACGATCTATTGATGCCGATAGAGCACTGAATGCGGCAGAAGTTGAGTCGGGAAGAAGACTAGTAGCCATCATATCATCTACAGATGCAGGCATTGGAGCATTATCGGCATCCTCTTCATTATCACCAATACCAAAGTATAAGTGAGATGCTTGTGCAGTCAACATTTGAATATGATCTTCTACAGCATCTTCTTCTTGCACAGCCACCCCTGAGCTATTGATGGCCTCGTTAATTGTCGATGTAGCAGCTTCTGTCGCGGCATCCAAAGCGGCACTAGCTCTCACAATTGACGTTGCAGAGAGTGAATCAGCCAAGGCGGCAACATGAGGAGCAGCATCGGTGAGAGTACGTCCTAATCGATCGATGAGTGGTGCCAATTGACGTAATTGAGCTGCATCAAATTGATCTCGAGGGTCTTGCAGTAGTGTACTGGCAGAAGGAGTCTCTTCTCCATTATCATCTTCTTCTTCATCCCCAAGTAAGTTGGCAATGGCATCTCGATAACTCCTCTGTGATGTAGACGGTGGTACCCGCTGCCACTCTACAGTGTTGCGATTACTCAAGGTTTGCCATGGCAGATGTAATGCAGTTGATGATGGTGTAGTTTCACCCAAATCATTCCTACTACTACTTGAAGGTGCATTACTATTCATTAAGCCTTCACCAATCGACTGAGGCATCCTACTAGCAGCAACAGAAGTAGAAGAAGTGGCAGCATGATACAATTCATTCACACTACCCAATACACGTCCTAACTCTACTATCATACCACTACGTTCATCTACATCATCCTCTTCACTACGGATAATAGTTGATGGACTAGCATTAAATGTCGCCTGTGGTGTAGGAGAATGTAATACTCGTCTTGATGGATTAGATCCACTACCGGGTACATTATTATTCAAATTCCGTCCATTGGTTCCTTGTAGGTGTCGTGTTCGTGTACGGAATGGACGGATACGTTCCGAGTCACTTCGTATCCATTCATCCCATCTATGTGGCCATCCGTTGTAATGTACTAATAGTAATTGTATGTTGGTATTATCAGATCGAGGACGGTATCCCTCATCAATCAGGTGTGATATACTTGTAACTTCTGATTCATACTCGTCTTCTTCTTCTTCAGTATCGGGTATGGGCTCTAACAACAATCGTCGTCGTCCTTCTAAATCATTTGCACTAACTACTGCATCTGGTGTTCTCCTTCTCCTTCTAGTCCTTCTTTGTCTATTTCTACCAATAGTATTGTTATTAAATCTATACCCACTACTCAATATATCACATGGTAATACAATATCAACAATTGTAGCCTCTAACCATTGATTTACCGTATCTAATACATCTAACCATTGTCCTCGATACCATCGTCTGTATGAATCTAATGGTGCTCTAATACTACTCGACGGTCTAATAGCCGACGATGGTAATGATGAAGTTTGTTGTGATGGAGTTGGTATCAAACTGTCATCAATGACACTTACTTCCTGTTCTTGAATTTGTTGTTCCTGATTTTGATCATCATCAATCAATAAAGCATTACCCAACAAGGTATGCAATGTCAACAAACCCTGTCGAATAGGTTCAACACTACCCAAATTAGTTATTCTTATATCATCTTCTGTTAATCTTGCTAATGATTCTCTTCTTTCTCGTGCTGCACGCGCTGTGGCAACCCTTGCTGATGTAGCAGCTGATGTTGAATTACCATTGGTGTTTCGAGGAGTATTAGGATTTCTGTTATTACGCATGGTACGTCTTGCTGTATTACCTAATGGTGCTAATCTTGGAAAAGTTTCAGATTGGTTTGTTGCTGCTGTTTGTGTTGTTGGATTGGTGGATGCCAAGCCTGGTATACCAACAATCTGTCCGCCATTATTATTGGCACCTGGTCTCATTATACGAACATTACTTGCACCACTTCCACTTAAAGTTTCATTCTCTTCTTCTACATCTAACACACCCATTCGTACTGCTTGATTAATCACTGATCCTAACCCTGTTGTATTGCCATTTACACTGTTTGGCTGCTGCTGTTGATTTGTATTGGTATTCTCTGTAGTGCCGCCTCGTCCACTGTTAGCAGTTGCCCCATTGGAGTTTGATGTACTGTTATTATTATTGTTAGCACCAACACCTAACAAGGCAGCCAATAACGACATTCCAGCCTCACCTGTCAATGAAGTAGTATTTCCACCGTTTGTGGCGGCACCATTTTGTAAAGCAGTTATATTTGATAACATTGTTTCAACATCTGAATTACTATTTGAATTATTTGCAGTGTTATGATGTGTTGGTATGGTATTTAGCATGCTGTTTAAGCTAACTTCAGTACCAACCTCGGATGATGCATTGGTAGTATTTGCAGTAGAGTTGGGTGTATTGCGGATAGTAGGACGCGGTACCAAATGTATAGTCTGTTGATCACATAATCCATTTACATCTCGCACTCTTAGTGTATTATTAGTATTAATTTGTGATGTTGTTGTTGTATAGGTTGGAAATTGATCATTTAGTGCATCACCTAGATTTGCCTCTATATCATTCTGACTATCACTGTTTGTATCTTGTGCAACTTGAGTAGACCGAACAGCAGACCTGGCTGATGTACTATTATTCTTACTTTGACAATTAATAATCCTACCTCTATATATCAATCGTTGTTGATTAGCTTTTAATCCAGTAACTAACTCAATTTGTTTATGCAGTGTATATATTGGATCATCTGGATTTACCTTTATAATAAAATTAGAGGTGGATGTATCATTTGATGTTATTGGTGATTGGTTTGTAGTAGTGGTAGAGTTGGTAGAGTTGCCAGCCGTGCATGATTGAGTGTTTGATTGAGAGTTTGTAGAGTCTGCGGCGCCTTCTGACTTTGAACGATGGCGTAGATTATCATTGTTGTGAGTAGTATTACCTACTGTCTTTATTGCTATTGACCATGCCGTCATAGTATGTAGTAGTACGCCTTCTTTTGATCTCTTCTTCTTTACCAACTTCAGAAATATGAGTTATGAGACTATTAATTTCGTGACGGATCCGTGATTACAACGATTCGAGAGCCGCTACTAAAGCACTTCTACTGGCGTCAATAGAATCAAAAAGATAGTGTAGATAACGCGGAATTACTTATTATATCGTCTAGAAATATCATTAATTTTGTACGACATTGAAGGGTTATCATAATTTGACACTAAACAACACCGAGATATATCATTGCAACAACAACACGCACAAAAAAATGATTAATTTTATTACACTTCAATATTTGCTGTACTATCAGTATTAGTAACAGGCACAACCGGACTGAATTTCGTTTTGGATTGTTTTGAGAGGATTATAGAGTAGAGGTCCTGAGAGATTCTAAGTTATATTGTTTATTGGGGTTTATTTTAAAACCGGTTTTGTTTATGTTATAGAATCATGAAAGAAGGATCACAGAGATGACATATGTTGTTCACATACTAGGAGAGTGATGTTAATGCAATGTAGGGTACTTTACATATAGTATTCTTGGTATAGGCGGTGGTAGTTTTAGAGAGCGGTGGTGTATATCATACATGTCAAGGTGCACAACCAGAAAACGAGAAGCCCGATGCGAGGAGGTATTCAGTATACCCATTGGTTATTTAATATGTCATCCACATTAAGTATTGTTATGATGAGTTAATATCATTCGGAATGTGATGGTTATGATTGGTACCACTTGGGAGATGACGCGGTCTATTGTGCCGAAGTTATAACAGAAAGAGAACACTAACACCCAAGAATTTCTAAGAATGCAAGACTCGTACATTGCATGCTAATCGGAGAGGAGAGACAAGAAGCCTAATGAGAACTCATCGTGCTCATAAATATAACAAAGCGATTGAATACAAAAACAACACAATCAATTAAAACAGTCAATACAATAAAGCAAAAAGAAGTCAACCAACAAAACAATAGCAGATTCAACACAAATCACAAATCGTAACAACATAGACAGTCAATTAATATAAGGCAAGAAGAAGTCAACCAAAACAAAGCAGACATAATAAACAACACATCAAAATACAACAATAATATGTCGGCAACAACCACTGCAATAATATCCAAAGTCAATAAGCCTTCTGTCCAAACAACAAAGATAATACTAAATGGATTATCAAATGCCATTAAACTACATCATGCTGCAATACTTCAGGCAGCGTCTATAGCTCAAGATTCCTTTGCAAAGCAATCACAAGAAGATGCCGATCGAATCTTCACCGAGGTTGCTAAGGCGGCCAACAAATCACGAGTACCATTGGCTTCATTGGCATTTGATGAAACTAAAATGGGATGCTTCGAAGACAAAGTGCTCAAGAACGGTCTTGCTTGTGAGTTGATCAGTGATCGATACAAGGATAGTAAGACGTGTGGATTAGTCAGCAGTGATGATGTTCACGGCATACGAACCTATGCTAGTCCAGTCGGTCCTGTATGTGGCATTACACCTGTTACAAATCCAACTTCTACTGCAATATCAAAATGTCTCATGCTGGCCAAGACACGGAATACTGGCGTCTTTCTTCCTCATCCTCATTCTGCCAACTCAACTGCAGAGGCTGTCCGGATTTGTAGAGAAGCCGGTGAGAAAGTGGGTGCACCGAAGAATCGGGTACAATGCATCACAGACCATACGTTGGAGGATAGTAAGTTGATAATGCAGAGTGATGAGGTAAAGCTCATCTTGGCCACTGGGGGCCCTAGCATGGTGAAAGCAAGCTACTCTTGTGGCAAGCCGGCCATCGGTGTCGGAAGCGGAAATGCCCCAATCTTGGTAGATGAGACTGCCAATGTTGAAAATGCCTGCGGATCAATCATCTTGGGAAAGACATTTGATAATGGCATGATATGTGCTTCAGAACAGAGTGTAGTTGCTCTTGATGCTGTGTATGATGAGCTCAAGAGCCGTATGGTGAAACGAGGTGTCTATTTCTTGGAAGGAGAGGAGAGAAAGAAGCTTGCTACCTTCATTGAGGTGGACGGTCATATTAATCCTGCCATCGTTGGACAAACACCTCAAGAGATTGCTCATCGTGCAAACTTAAGTCCTATTCCGGAGAACACTGTTGTTCTTGCCACTGAAGAGACGGTTATTGGAAATGATAATCCCTTGTCAAAGGAAAAGTTGAGCCCAGTACTTGCCCTTTATCGGGCAAGCGACTTTGAAGATGGAGTGAAACTCTGCCGAAAGTTGGCACTAACGGGAGGTATAGGGCACACCGCTGGTCTCTATACATCAGACCTAAACACACAAGAGGCAAAGAGGAAAGAAGAGGCATTCCTCAAGGAGGTACCCGTCCATCGCATCTTAGTTAATGCACCGACATCCATTGCAGCAATTGGAGGAGCGATGAACTTTCACATCGATCCTTCCTTTACATTGGGTGTGGGCACTAATGCGGGCTCTTCAATCTCAAGCAATGTAGGCCCCAAACATTTGATCAACTTAACAACAGTTGCCGAACGGCAGAATCACATCGAGTGGCTGAAGATACCTCGAGAGCTGTACTTTAATAGAGGATGTCTGGAAGAAGTACTCCAAGGAAGCTCGTTGAATGGATTAAATCGAGCTCTCGTTGTGACGGATAAGGGCATAGTTAGAAGTGGTATATCAGAACGGGTACTAAAGTGCCTGAAGGATAGTGGAATGGAGGTAGAAGTATTCTCTGATGTCCATCCCGATCCAGACATGGAGTGCATCCGCAATGGTGTTGAGGTTTTCAAGTCCTTTCAGCCTGATGTTATGATTTGCCTAGGCGGTGGTAGTCCAATGGACGCTGGTAAGTTCATTCGAGCACAATATGAACATCCATCATTGACTTTAGAAGACGCTTCAACTCGATTCATTGAAATTCGAAAGAGGACGTGTCCATTCCCCAAAGCTGGGTCGAAGATTAAGTCTTTGATTGCAATTCCAACAACCTCAGGCACGGGTTCAGAAGTATCACCATTCACCGTCGTTACTGCAGATGATGGGCACAAGTATCCAATTGCAAGCTATCGACTAACCCCTGATATTGCCATTGTGGATAGTACCTTGTGTGATAGCTTACCAAAATCTTTGGTAGCATATCCAGGCCTTGATTCGATCACCCATGCGATTGAAAGCTTTGTATCGGTAGCCCAGAATGATTTCACCAAACCACAGTCACTAGAAGCTCTGCATCTACTCTTCAAGAACTTACCAGAGAGTTATATGACCGGATCACCAAGAGCAAGGGATGCATGTCATCGAGCTAGTACCCTCGCAGGTATATCATTCAGCAATAGTTTCCTGGGTATTTGTCACAGTCTTAGTCACCAAGTCGGAGCTCAGTTTCATGTTCCACACGGATTGGCTTGTGCTATCCTGCTTCCACATGTTATTGAGTATAATGCCTGTGAATCTCCAACAAAAATGGGTATATATCCCTCGTATCATTATCCACAAGCAGCAAGTCGGTATTCAGAGATTGCAAAGCATCTCGGAGCACCTACTCACGACGCTGACGGTCTAAACAAGAGGATTAAGGAGTTAATGGTTAAGCTTGAAACACCCATGTCCTTTCAAGAGGCTGGTGTCGATGAGGTGGAGTTTATAAATAAGTTGGACTTACTCTCCAAAGATGCTTTTGATGATCAGTGCACAGCAGCCAATCCACGGTTTCCTCTTGTTAGTGAGTTGAAGGACATTCTTCTAAAAGCTTACTACGGGGAAGAGGAAAGAAAAGGGTCAGCAACAAAAGAGGAATGAAATGTGTATAGGTAGAAGATTAAAAGTAGAATAGATTAGCATGTAACATTGGTAGAGTGTAAATGATCTAGATTAAAGCATAAAATCATTCTATTGCACTCTCCATTCAATTCCGGTAGTGTTCATTTGGGGCGAAGCATAGAGAGGAGGTTTTGAAGATTGAAGTAGATCCAATCCACTTCATCAGCTCAGACCTCGCAATCATCGGAGTCTTCGATCCTTCTAGCTGCACTTTTAGTATCATCACTCACTTCTCTGTTTCTTCGATGCTGGCACTTCCACGGCTGTTGACATGACGGCATGAGCCGCACGAGCCCTGGTACCAACATTCTCACATAGTGATGGCATCCTCTGTAACAACTCAAACATCAACGGCAACCCATCCTTGTCACGTAGAATCCAGGCCATAATATTGGGAAGTCGTTCAGTCCTCTCCATGTTATCAGTTGATTCTAAAATCGTCTCCATTAAAGACTTGTATCCACGGTATCTCCTGTTATCAGTAACCACCTCTTGATTCAAGTAATGAGCTTCCATAATTTTTTTTCGTGCCAATCCAAACTTATCTTGTTCACGACGATTCATTAGCAAGTAAGTGGGTAGATTCTTACCCATGAGTGGACATGTCATCATATCTCTTGCCAACCTGCTCTCGTCATGTGGATAACATATTGTTTCCAACATGTGATTTGAGTTGAAGGTCTCAATGATAGATCTCTTGTTATAAACGATCCTTGTCAATTGATTCATCCAAGGATTCCAACCAACTCGAGGAGTATTAATACCACGAGCAGTGGTTGGCAGCCGTAGACACAAGTTTCTCAAAGTCTTATTGCGCCAACAACTCGACCCTAGTTCTCTGAATGTACCTCCGTCAAGTACGTTCTGCCCCATGTAAAGACTTTCTAATTGACAGGTTGGACTCCTTAGATATAAGGTTGGAATTGACCTCCTGGAAGATGCGCATTATCGCAATTTATGATGACGAAAGAGAGGAGATTATAACATATATTAGTACATATGATATGTAAGGACAATCAATAAAGACAAACTAAGGTCAAATAAAAGAGCCAAGTCGTCGAGAATTTTATACAACAGACGAATTCATATCATAAAACAATACTAACGCGGACTTTCCAGCCATCACGAGTGACATGACGAAGGTTCTCCAAGCGTAGTGTCTTTAATGTAGAGTTGTTGGACAATACCGTGGCAAAATTTTGGATCGCTTGATTGTTGAAGTTGCTATTGTCACTCAGATCTAACTCGGTAAGTGTCGTGTTATTGCGTAGAGCCATATTGAATGACTCCCAACCAGTAGTGGTAATAGCCTCTCCAAACTTGAGCTTCAATGCCTTGAGAGTCGTATTGTTCTTTAACACCTCTCCGACCCTAATTAATTCTTTTTCGCATGATCGATCGGAATCAACAAGGGCCAATTCCTCGATAGCAGAGTTGCGGCATGCCCAAGCAACTTGAATTCCATTAGTACTATGGAATTGAATATGTAGTTTCTTTAATGTTGTATTGTTTTCCAAGCTATCCCTCAAGTTGTTCGAAGAGAAGTCACCAGTTACAATCTTCAACTCGTGTAACTTTGACTCTGGATTCTTGAGTAGCTTGCCTAATGCGGTATATCCCTCTCCGATGTGTGAAGAAACAAGCTCAAGTTTACGTAGATTGGAAAGATTATCCAATGAGGAGTTGGTGTGCATCGATGGGATCTTTACGTCTTCCAAAGTAAGGTGAGTGATTGATGTACTAGAGGTAACACCTTTCATGAACTTCTGTGACATTTCAATATCATCCCAAATCTCTTGCATCTTGGTACCATTAATTTCCAATTGATTTAAATGTGTATGATTACCAATATCAGTACCAAGTTGAGCCCAATCAGTAGATGAATTGTTCAGCCCATTCTCAACCATATCGATTGTCAAATTGACAAGAGTGGGATCATTATTCTTAATTTGTAGAATCGTATTCTCTGATAATACTGGCTCGGGTTCTGGCTCCTCTTCATCGCTGTCGCTGATGTGATATGTATTTAGAGATATAGAGAACACGAGATATGAGCATGGTGTCATCAACAAACAAAACAAAAGCAACAAACACAACGCCTACGAAACAACTCACCTATTGAATTCTGCTTCAGATGAAGAGACACTACTATCATCAGAGTCCTCAGCGAAAGGATCATGCTGATCGTGTTGATTTTGTGGAGGTAATGGAGAGTTCATATTTTGATTTTTTTTTAATGTGTGATGTGATGTGTTGTGTTCTACGCACACTTCGCCAACGACAATAGCAAATACAGTTATAGAAGAACAGATAATAATTAACTAGTATAGATCGTCTTATCGTGGATAGGATGAGAGGAGAGGTGGAGACCAGCGGCTCTGAAGATGTTTGGTGTGATCTAGATCTATTGATTTTTATGAGAGTGTTTTTTTTTTGCAAAAAGGCGGGCGTATTTGCGTATTTTATCTTATGAGTACGATTCACCACAACTTTTACTCGAGAGCACTATCTCTATCGTAGCAGTGATTATAAACCATGATTATACCCGTCAGATGCTTCACCTGCGGTAAGGTAATAGGGAATAAGTGGGAAACATATCTGCACTTGTTGCAGGCTGATTATTCAGAAGGGTGAGTAGTAGATACCACAAAAGATACAAAATTTTGACATCTGTGTTTTGATATTGATTGCAAAACTATTGTATACAACTACTGCTACGTTGCAATTTGCAATATTACATACGCCATATACTAACTAAATAACATCTTTTCTTCTATCGAATCTTCACAAATGATGAAAACGACGTGATATGTTGACACACCAATAACAACAACACAAAATACAAATTTATAACTAACAGCGATGCCCTTGATGAACTCGGTCTACGCAGATATTGCTGCAGAAGGATGATGTTAACACATGTAGATCTTATTGAAAAGTTATTAAATTATAATACTGAAAGTTCAGAGGGTAATATGATTGAGGGGAGCTAAGCTCTCTACTGATTGAGAATTAGGTAACAAAATGGAGGCTCAAAAATTGATCAATACATTGATAACAATCAAAGAGTGGGGATTAAATCCATTTAAATTGTGTTGGAAAAGTGTTATGGGGGATTATTCATAAGATAAATAAATCAACGAAGAGATATCGTATTATGTACATTATTATCATTGTTATGTACATTTATCTTCAAGTAAAAGATTCAGCTAGGGTAAAATATGTGACGGAAGAGACTACGGCAACTCCAAATGAGGCTATCAGCCAGTTTGGTATCTCTTCTGCTTCAAACCCTTCACTTTTTCTTCGTGATAGGGCTATCGCTATTGCTGGTGGTATTATGAAGGCGAGAGTGCCTTGAGCTACACCTCCAATCAAGTTTGCCACAACTCCAAAGCCTCCGATTTTGGTCAGACCATAGCAAGTTGCAACTGCTGCACTGGTTATTGCCGTTCTTGATAATGTCAAACTAATATCTCCTTCACCTTCTCCCTTTTGTTGTATATCCTCTCTAATTAGCGCATTCTCTAGTATCTGTCTTCCACTAGAAAAGACCACTGGAAATGTGAACAGAAGATCTATACAGAGCAATATCTTCAGTGCTGATAAATATGGGCCATTGTCAAGGTTCTGAAGTACCAAGTCTTCGGTTTGATCCCCGTAGAAGCCCAGGCACACTATAGCAAAGATTATATTGACCGTCCATATCGACCCTACCGCAAGTGACACTGCCCCATTGTACTCATTTTTTGCATCTTTCATACTATTTATGATTGGGAACGTCAAGAAGTTGACACAGAACAGATAGGCTATAGTGCCGAAGCTCCCACCAAATGCATCTGAGAAGGAATCTGGCCACATCTTCAATTGACTTTCCGTTGACAATGCTACTACTATGCCACCGCCTGGGTCGACTAGAACTCCGTATGCAAGCGTGACCAGTATTCCTCCTAAAACAGCACTAACACCGAGCGCAGATGTAAATTTGAATACCCCATAGTTTCTTATTAATGATAGTGGTAATACAGTTCCAGCTGTTATCAATTCCCAAGTGTTTTGATCTATCATTGGTGCAATCTGATGTATTATATTATTTGATTCAACGTCTGCCGATAACGATGCTAGTGTTTGCCCGACAAAGACTATGTATGTAGAGCATACACCCAAAGAAGCTGCTAATGTCAATGAAAAGACAACTTTTGCAGCATTCTCTCCCAAAGCCATATCGGCTAACTCAACATAACTTGTGGGTGGATTCCGTCTTTGTTCTCCATTATTTGATATACTTTCTACTACCAAAAACCGTGAGTTGTTTATTGACTGCATTGTAATAGCAGCTAAGTAGCCACAACTAATCATAGCAATTGTACCTCCCAGTACTCCCTCGTTTAAGAATACATGAGGTAAAGCAAAAGAACCTGCTCCGCATATGCATTTGCCTAAATTGGTTGCGGCAGAAAGCTTTGTTTGAGTTCCTTGCAAAGAAATATCTTTCGATCCTTGTAATGATATATCGTTACTCATTGCATTGGTAGATACATCAGTAGGTAATTCACATGCATCAACTACATTCTCACCAACAATACACGGTTCATCATTTATATCTATCACATTATCATTGATATTTACCACATCTAATATATCATTGGATTTGCCGAGGAGAGGAGATGTGGGTATGTTTATAATTTGTGTTTGAGGGTATCTTACATCAATTGATGGCGGAGTAAAACCTGATGCGATGACGATTGCTTGTAATAATATCAATATAGTCGCAGATACCCTGTTGTATTGCATCATAGCCGCCGCTCAGGTTAGGAGAGAAGAATGAGGAGTTGAGAGGTAGGAGAATAAAAAATAAAAAATGACGATTTAGAAGTTTTGGGTAACGTAGACGGTCTAGTATGATCGCTGCTGCAAATAACCACATATCATTGAGGGCAGCATAGGTTGACGATTGCAGTCATACTTAAACCGTTCTATTGATATGTATATCATTCTTTTATGTAAGTATGAACTCTTTCAATTGGTGGTGGATTTTGGGTATCTTTTTTTGAAGATTTTTTTATGACGGCGACCAGAGGATGTGTAGAGTTGATGATGTTATATCTCCTTCTATTGTCTTTTAAGGTTTAGTATTATCAGTAGCAACAGCGGTTGAAGTTAGTGAATGGCCTAGGAATTAGAGAATTAGTAATCATGGTCAGTAGCAGTGATAAGAAGATATCCTCTACTACTGCAACATTAATCATTTCCATCAGCAGTACAATCGCTCTATCTGCTGCTCTCTACTATACCAACAGAATACGAAGGTCAAGATGGTTGTCAGAGGAAGATGGTAATGAAACAACACACTCAGTTATAGATCATTTCAAGAATTTGGTACTTGACCCCGAAACAACAGTCGAGGAGGCAAATAAGAGAAGAACAACAAGTTATTATCTCAAGATGAGAGAATCACACAATAAGTCGTTAGTTCTAGGCGTATCATCTCATTCAAAGTTAGTCAAATTGCGTAAGCTTGAAATAGAACGGACATTAAAGTATTGGAAGAAAGGCAATCAAAGCCATCGTACTATACTTGTAATGTGCGATGAATCTACACGAAGTATACTGGCTAATGCCCGTCGTATGATATTGGAACCATTGCAACATGAAACGAATGAAGAGACAAAGGGATGTTATATAGCTCCTTTGAATATAATACCTGTGGAGGGTGAGTTGATGTGTTTATGATATGTTCTTACATTCGTGCATATCTTGTGCAAATGTAATGTATCTTTCTAACTTGCAAATTACTATTCTTCATATTAGATATGCATGTAACAATTGCTTTGCCCTGGTGGTGGCATACAATCCAAGATGGGAATGATCAACTGACAAAGTCAATGGCACAAAGATTCAAGCAAACTCTATTGCTCAAGTTTCACTATCCATTTCAGATTGAATTAGAGAGAATCATATTGCTTGGTGGAAAAGTACTTGTGGCATTGTGGAGATGCGTTGGAAATAGAACTACAGAAGATGGAAGAGTCATATACGATAGACATGGAGAGAATCTTGACCCAATGCATAGACTAAGAGAAGAGATTATACGATGTTTCACTACCGAAAGTCCCGATGAAAGGAGACAGCCACTTACATATCAACACAGAAAGATGAATAGTGGGGATAAGAATGCAACATTTGCATTAGTAGAATCTGTTCAGCATACCATTAAACAAAGAACACCTGGAATGGGAAGTGTGAATAGTGCTGATGGGTTTATTCATACTACATTATGTCGACTGCCCTTGGAATGTTTGTCGCCTCGTGATGTAGAATTGGATGCCGTCCATCGTCTTTGTCGAGAGGCCTCAGCAACTTTGAATGGACATCGAATGGTAGTAGAGAAGTATAGATTCCTCGAAACAATGGGTGAAGGAGGAGAAAGCAACCCCTGTTACAGACCAATCTATGACGAAATAATTCAAGCACCCCTAAAACACACAGTTGGTATTGACGGCAGTGTTGAGGAGAAGAGAATCCACTCTACCCCCCATCAAGTTGACGGGAATTTGACATACGGAAGGGCATCACTCGCCACAGATCGAAATTTCATCAGTGAGAGTACAGGCGACGATGATGAAGACATAGAGAATACTATGAAGAAAACGACTACTCTTTCAGATCTCTTCGAGCCTCCGACGGATATAGACAAGATTGAAAATATCAGTGAATGAGGTAGATAGAAGTATAGTGTATATAGTAGCATGTTGTAACCGTACTAAATTAGATTACTTCTTTAAATTGAGATTCTGTTGTTCAACGAAGTCAAATATCAAGTCAAGTAGTACATCATAAGCGCACACCACAAACGGTATAACAGCCAGCAATAGATGAAAGCATAGACTTGGTCCGATATGTATAGCATGTATCATCATCTGCTTGACCATTTGACTAATCTCAATCATTGTCGGGTTAACAATCAGTTGCAAAGCGATACCAGGTACGATGTAGCGTGTAAAGAACGGCTTGGGTATCAAGGTACCAGTGCTAGATGCCAATTCTCCAGTAAAGAAGGTGATGAAGACATCAAGGAAGAAGATTGCATTCACTACTGGTACCATGGCGGTAGCAAGAATGTGTGATGACGAAGATATCTTCAACACTTTTAATATGAAAGTATCAAGCTCCATCTTCTTGAGCTCTCCTCCTGATAGCATGGGAGCAAAGATGATCTGGGATATCTCCAGAGCCACACATGTGATTGTAACGTACTTCCAAGCAACTGCAAATGAAGTGTTCGGACTTAGGAGTAGACGCTTCTTCAACTTTCGTTCTGATTCCTTGTGTTTGGTAATATCTCTCCTTTCATCTCGAGATACTTGTCTCCTCATTTGACGTTCACTATCAAGCTTCTCCATCTGTTCTAGCTTGGACCTTGATAGTCGTTGTTCTTCTATCAGCTTCTCACGTATTCTTTCTCGGATTTGGTTAGCCATTTGATGCTTACCAGGTGTTCTTCTTGTGGTAGGTTTCATTAGCTCGTATCGACGCTTAGCCTTTAGCTCTCGTTTTTCACGAAAGCACTTTTGTATCTTTAGTACGGCTCGTTCCAACTTGGACTGCTTGGATAGAGCATCTAGCACGATATCCCATCGTTGTTGTGCAGCCTTGGATGTATTGTGTTGACGTCTCTTTTGTATCATGTCTAGTATATGCCCTCGAAACTTGTTGCATGTACCAATCAGTGGTGCCAAGAACTTACTCCAACGAATGATTGTAAATAACTTCTTCAATCTACCATGGATACCAAATGGACTGAGTAGGGCACGTTGTACTTCTTTCCTTACTCTACTCTTAATCTTTATTCTAATAAGTAACCTGATACTCTTGTACCATTTTGTTAGGAGAAGATCTAATATCGAATATCTCGGGTTGGATACTTTGAACATATAATGTGAGTCCATGACAGATTTCTCGATGAAGAAGCAAGCTTTCGACCCACAGTCATCCCTGAATATGGGTAGAATAGTAACCCAGCAGATTGCAATCAAGAGGAACATAAGTGCCGTTTGTATACTCCCATTCTTCTTCTCATTCTTTGATATACTTTGTTTAGTAATCATACCCGATGCCACCAACGCCCTAATCCAAAATGAAAGTACAAATCCAACATGTAATACCTCACTCCAATTAGATTCAGCATCAGTTATAGTAGTAGTAGTAATTGATGTAGAATTATGATAATGTTGACTCCATCCAGTCATATTTGATATAAATACAATTGGCGTGGATATTAAGTGATAATAATGCTGTACTTCATATACTGATAATAATAACAAGATAGCTTGTGAGATGTATTTGATTGCGGGGGGAAATTGTTGTTGTTGTGAAGTAGTGTTGATAATATTGTTTACTGACACCGATGGTGGTGTATCGTCTGCTATTATAGCCGAGCAGCTCGATGTAGCGTTATGTTCGTTACAATTTGTAGCAGTTGTTGTTGAAATTACTGATTGTTTTGCAACGGCATCTTGTTGGGATGCTTTATACTCCTCCTCATCCACTTTCAATACCTCGTTCTCTTTTGCAACGGCCAAGTTAATATCATTTGCTTTATCCAATACTTCATTCTTGGACTCGACACTGCTTATAGTTTGTGCCTGTGGTACCTCAGGTTGTTTATCTATTGATAACTTATTATGCAATTGACTGTTTTGCGGTATACTCCGGCCATCGTTTCTCTCATCAGCAAAAACTAAACCTTGTGCAAGTTTACTCTTCGGTCGATGAACTGCCGCTGATGAGAGCGGTATCCGACGAGACTGTTGTTTATACTGAATAGTAGATGTACTACCATTGCTGTTATCATATAATGCTGCCAACTTGGCAACATTTGTTTGACGTTTTATTGGGGATACATTATTGTTACTGTTGCATATCTTAAGCCTACTCGACTTTTTAGCAGTCTTCTTTACCGACGACCGTCGAGTAGGAGTTCGGTTTGGGCATGCATTCTCATCATATACATCCGCCATAGTAGCTCACTGTACCTATATCTAGCAGTGGTATACAAAATGCAACGATATGCTATTGCGAATTATTGTAATCTATCACCAACCGATCAAAACACAAATACACATCCAACTACTTTCTTTTTCTACACTATCCATCTGATATGTTATACATCCATTGCAATCAGTAATACATGCTCTTTATGAGCACCTAGCAATCACGGCTACATGATGTTGATGGCATGCATGTGGTGCGTGGTGTCGCTTGCCAGACGGAGATGCGGCAAAATCTAATACTTCAAAGTCTTAAATTCTTCTTTGGGATAAATTTGAGGGGTTAACACTAATTATAAGATACTTCTTTTGTTAGCAATTGTACTAAGTAAAGGGGTACAATATAAGGCTTTCTGGACTTGATATTTTATTGAGAAACATCAAACCCAGGGTAGGATACCTTAGTGCCGAGTTACGTTGTGTAACGAAAATAACATGTGAAAATTTACAACACATCGCTACTAAAAACCAATGCGTTGATCACGGCGGCCTTTATATTTATAACAACAAAGCGGTAATTAATAATAGTTTCGGTGGTATGATAGTTGGTTTATATTAATTTAGTAGAGATACGATATTAAAAAACTAATCTCAACTCGTGGACCAAAAAACACACGCACTAACACAACTCCTTACCTTATACTTATTATACCAATTAGTTTATTATACCCTAATAAAATACAATAAATAATGTCATCAACAACACAACAAAATGATACTAACTGTGTATCAATACGTTCACGAATACGTAAATCACAAAGAGTTATAGATCCACAATTTGATAATGTACAAGAAATATTAGTTAGTTTTGTTACCAACTCAACTTCCAATACCAATTCCAATAATAATAACAAAGGTACAGCAAAGGGAAAGGGAGGAGAGAAGGGAGGAGAGCCAGCAATATTATTAACACCAATACCAAAATTTACTCGATCAAGAAGTAGTAATGTATCAATAAAAACTACACGACAACGCTCCCTCAATAATCCAGCATTATTTAATAATTCAAGTATAGAAGTTAAAAGGAAACAATCGATTATATCAGATATAGGTTCTGATAATGGTGATGCAGATAATGGATTAAATAACAGTAATGTGGAGGATAGTTTAGAAAGTGAAGGTGAATTTATTGGTTTGGAAAAGTTAGAATTGGGTGTTGATGATAATAGTGATTTATTGAATAAAAGTCATCACTCACATTCTCATGCACAGCCGATGCAGTTGAATATTAGTAGATTAAAACCACCCCAATCAAATGAAAGGGGATTACTGCCACCAACAGGTAATAACAACTCACGATATTCATCACCATTAAATGTTATACGAACATCTTCCGGTGTTTCAATCAATGGCAATGGCGGTGAAGGGAGTGTAATTAGTGGAGGCACAAACTCAGACCACTTAAGCTCATCTGTACGAAGTAGAAGTTCACGTAGTAGATCACGAAGTAGAAGCAGGAGAAGACCAACAAGGATGAGAAGTTATGGTGCCTCTTCGGCATTTGCCAATGCCTCAAACAATAATAATGGTGGTATGAATGGTAGTGTAAATGGTGAGGAGTCTGATATTGGGGATTGCAGTGATGGCGAGAAACAAAGTGAGCCAATTACTATACCATTGAAGGATATACTAAGTGTTGATGAGGAGGTTCCATCTAGAAAAGGTGGTAGTAGTGCCAATGGCAGCGGTGGCGGAAGTGACTTTTATTCAAGTGCAGCAAGTGATGTGGGTATTGCCAAGGAATTAAAGCGTGGCGATTCGAGACTTTCAACTCCCAAGGCATCGAATAGCACACCGTCATTTAGTCAATTACGGAAAGATTGGGATAATCAGGGCAATTCAAGTACAACAACAAAGCAGACACAGAAGATACCACATCGTATATTTCTACATACATTATCACACGGATATGTTGAATTTAGTTTAGAGAATGAGAATTCACATGATATATTCATGGCATATTTGAAGGCTCATTTGAGTTCTGATCGTATTCCACAACGGGGTAATGGGTCGAATTCAGATTGTGGGTCTAATGCAGGAAGCAATAGTTCAGCAGGGGTGAAACATCGTACTGCAAGTGCCAGTGGTGGATTATTACGAACAATGGTCTTAACACCAACAAAGGAGGTGCCGAGTATTGAAAGTCGATCCACATCTATTGAAAGTAGTACTGCCAAATCACAAAAGAGTCAATTAAATTTGCCAGATAAAGATACATACGATGGTCAAGCTCCACCACCAAGTTCTCCAAAGCGACGTAATTCAAAACATAGACCAACATTAGTATCACGAGATTCATCAAGTGTATCAGTCTGTTCTAACAAGATTGATAAATTACATTCCAAAATTATTAATCAACGTATCAAGAATGAATCAACGACATTTTCACGTGTCAAAGAATCATTCGAAGGTTGGATGTCAAGTATTGTCGATTGTGCATGTTGTCAGGATACTACTGTCGCACCTGATCCTAGTACCGTGGGGGGTAATAGTATTCAGAGCAATAAGGGTATAATATTAGAGGGTACACCGGATTCATCTAGGATGAAGAATGGTAAACAACGTAGTCCAACGTCGGAACGATTGAGGAGTAAGGGTATTGGTGGGTTGAGTTTTGAGGTTGAATCATGTCCTCCTGGTAGTCCAAAGTTGAGCTTTGAACAGAGCATGGGATAATGAAGCTAGACTGTCTACACTGTCTCTTTTTTTACTAGGATGGGCTACAGGATAGAGGGGTACATTTATTTTTGTTAGAAGTAAGAGTGTATCCGTCTAAGCTAGGATTATTTTTGGATTAAACTTGTCCATAGCATCCTACATCTACTCGCTTCTCTTCCTTTTTGCTGGCACGAGAGCAGCCACACGCTCACATAGTGTTGGCGTACTCTGTATTAATTCAAACATTAATGTCAATCCATCATTATCCCGTCCAATCCAGGACATAATGTTAGGCAGTTGTTCTGTATTCTCCATATTATCTGTCATCTCCACGATCGTATCCACCACTGTCTTATACCCCCTATATTCCCTATTCTCCTTGATGGTATCTTGATTATAATAATGACTCTGTAGTATCTTCCTCCGTGCCAGTACAGACTTGTTTGGTTCATCTCGATTCATTTGTAAGGCAGAAGGAAGATCCTTCCCCATTAATGGACTGCTTGCCATGGCCGAGACAAATCTAGCTTCTTCATGTGGATAACAAATCGTTTCCAATACATGATTAGAGTTGTAAGTTTGCATGATACTTTCCTTGTTGTAGACAATTCTCATTAGTGAATTCGTCCACGGATTCCAGCCTACCCTCGGTGTGTTGAGAGATCTATTGCTTGGTAGCTTTAGGCATAGTTTCTTCAGTGTTCTGTTAGGGTAACAAGCACTACCTAGCTCTCTGAATGTACCACCGTCAAGTGTGTTGCCTCCAAGGTATAGATTCTCTAATGCACAAGTTGGGCTCCGTATGTATATCGTTGCAATTGACCGCCAACCATCTCGGGTAATATCACGAGGCGCGAGATGTTCAAGACGAAGTGTCTTTAATGTCGAGTTACCTGCCAATACAGTCATGAGAGTGGTCATACTTTCATCATTAAGGTTGGTGACGCTAAGATCTAATTCTGTAAGTGAGGTGTTGGCACGTAAAGAATTAGAAACTGCCTCCCATCCTGATGTTGCAATTTCATCGTTCCACGTTACTCCTGTTGTAGGAGGTCCAAGTTTTAATGTCTTCAGTGTTTTATTATCCTTTAAAACACTCCCCAATTCAATCAATTTTGTACCATTCAACCGTGCAACCAAAAGAGTCAACTCCTCAATAGAAGAGTTACGGCATGTCCATGATGATGTGTGATCTGCAATATAGTGTACCAACTTGAGCTTCTTCAATGTTGTGTTGGTTGTCAAGGCTTCCCCAACAGTAGTATCTTTACGTATGTCACCTTGAAAGTCACCGCCTTCAATAACAAGCTCTTCCAGCTTAGATTCCGGCTTACGTAACAATATACCCAATGAAAGATATCCGCTTCCAATAAATGAATTTCTAACTTGAGAGTTAATAGATTTGTAAAATTCTGAAGACAGTAGGGTGAAATCATCTCTGTTCCTATCTCATGAAGAATCAAGTGCTCAATTGATTCATTTAAAGCAATATTATCAAAGAACTTTTGCGACGTTTTAACATCCTCCCAATCTTCTTCATTAACTGATGCATCAACATCTAAATGTTGCAAGCGTTTGTTGGAACCAATATAACTTCCAAGTTCAGCCCAATTGGTGCTACTTTTTGATAGACCATCTTCAATATACTCCAAAGATAGATACGGATCAATATTAGCACTATTGTTCTTAATCTGTAGTATCACATCTTCTGACAATATTGATTCGTCTTCAACCTCCTCTATATCTGCATGACTACGTATATAGAAAGAAAAGACATTAGTACAATGAGAGATATAAACATAAGTGCACAAACACAGTGTATGAAATGTTTTATACTTATTGCAAAAACCGACTTACCCCCATTCACCATCTTCTTCACTGTCGTCTTCGAGATCAACGGCACTGTTTTCAGAGTCTACTTCAATATCGTTATTGTTTCCATCAGCATTATTTTGTTGCTCAGGAACTGGAGAGTTGTTATTATTCTCACGATTCATATTGATCTAGATACAAAATATAAAGGATTAACAATCGCCAACAGCTGTTGTACACTTCAATTGTTTACTATTACAATAAATCCAGTACTGCACCTACCAGAGATATTATCTAATGCTTCTAAACTTAGATTTTGAGTTTTTGATGATGCAAGAAAATTTTTTCTTTTAGAAGCTTCTTAAAAAGAGATAATAAGTATAAGTTTCACTATGTATGGTCTCTTCTACTTTGTGGCACACACGCACACTTAATAAAGAGGGGATGGAGCCGAGCTTATAACCTGGAGCAGAGTAGTGGTAAAAAGTTATTGAAAAGCGCAACCGTCTTGACAGATGAATATCCAGTTTAGAGATACTGAATCGCACAATTTTACTGCTGTAGACCTCACGATCCAATAAGAGTCCGGTTGGCAAGGATAGATACCTTGTAGTGGTTGTGGCAAACTATCGGCTCTAGGAGACAGCAGCGAGGGCTGAATACTCGATATAGAGGAAGAGGGATATTTAGACAGTTGACTCCTATGCAGTGATACCCAAAACAATTCGTTGCAAACGCCAACACAACAACAACATCAGATCAACTTACATCAACAAGTATGTCATCATCATCAAAAGTACGAACAATGGCAAGTCTATTATACGAATATACAATTCCAGGACTACGTCGAGTAATGAACCTAGGAGATTCTGGTTTGCTCAAATCTTCTGAGATACAACGTAGACGTATGAAAGGCATCATACCCAAACGTAATCCAAGTTTAAACAATGTCTTCAAACTCATGGAAACGGCATACAACTCATCAGAATTCTATGACTATTTACAATATTGCAATGATAATCCTGATCAAAAGGCTATAAATATTGATAATCAACCATCCATTACAGAAATACTCAAAAGAAATAATAATGAAATGCCATCACAAAACATACAATTTATGGAATTATGTAGTGATATACGAATTTCCTATCAACTATTTGATTTTCTACATAATGGTAAATCAGCTGTACTAATGGGTAACTCACGTAGACGCTTTGTATCATACATATGGATATATTCTACTGATACAGAACGTAAGCATTGTTTATTAAATACTGATAAGAAGGATACACTATTGAATAGATCAGTCAAAGAGGCATATGGACAAGATTATAAAGGAATAATCATTCCTAAACGATTGAAACATATTAATTGGTTATGTGATGAGGCAATAAAGACTGATAGGTATATAAAGTCTGATAGAATAAAGAAAAAAACGTCTCAAGATCTAAAGATGAGCTTTACATTGCAATATGATGATGCGTGGTATCTGAAGAAGCTATATAAACTAGATAAGTAAAAAGTAGATAGACTTTGAACATATAAGAACCTAATAGTTATCTATCATTACATACCTAATCTCCTCATATCGACTTTCTGAGGTATCTTAAACCTTTCACACATCATCTACTGCCGATGACTCGATACATATAATAATAAGAAGAATGAGTATATGTTTACAGATGTCGTCTACCCTTACTTCCCTTTCCACCCTTTGATTTCTTTGCACTCTTTGTCGAACAACCACTCTTCTTATTGCTCTTACCTCCCGATTTGCCAGATAGTTGACGCTGTTGTTGTTGACGTAAGCGTCTACTATTTGATTTACCCGATTTACCACCACTTGTATTGGTCGAGTTGGACCTGTCACTCTTTCCCGAGGAACAATCGACATCCTTAATATTGCCATGCATCATCTTTGATCCTTTTGATGTCGGATTAGATCTAGTAACAGTAGTATAAGGAGCGTATCCTTCAGAATCTTCCACCCAAGGAGCAGCCATTGATGCGGTGCTAACCTTGGTTGTATCGTTAGACTTTGAAGATGACATGTACCCCGCACCTACAGATACTAAAATGATTGCAGCCAATGCAACTAAGCCAAACATGAGTGTCTTCTTGTTGATACTATTTACTCTAGTCAATGGTCTAGCGGCGGCGGAGACCGGCTCGTCGTCTTGTTCATCACTGGTGGGTATATCAGATCGACTACGTTTCATTGCATAGTCCGTCTCGATGGGTGAGGGATGTGTATCGGCCTCGACGATTGTACCAACATGGCTCGACGATGATGATTGCAAATCATTATTATTATCGACTTCGTCGTTGACAAATTCTACTTCAATATTATTTGGATCCATTGTTGTTGATGATGTTTATTAGATATATTCGTATTGCAATGGACTGTTGTTGTTAATATATCTCAGTAGTACTACTGCTTACTCAATAATAGACAGCGGGAGATTGATATGAGCATTCAAATAAAATGCATGCCAATCTATCTGTCAAAAAGACTAACCATCTTACCAAATGTCTTAGATACCGGCTTTTTTTCTTAGTGATATCTTGTGTATAACTTTTATTGGCAGCTGATTCCGACGGGTTTGTTATTACGAGTAACGTCTTACAATTTAGGCGACAACTTTAAACAAGTTTGACCATCTATTGCAACCTCAAGTTGTCTCATTGCAAAGTAATTAGCCCCATTACTTGGGTATTAATATCAATAGGAAGAACATATAAATATCTGGCAAAGAATAATACTCATAATAGAAGGATGACTATCGTTATAACAACAGCAGGAGACGATCAATTCGTCGCCGAGCATACGACAGATGCCGATAAACAACAACAGAATAACAATTGCTTTGGTGATATGTTCGAATGTGAAGAGTGGTCACCCGATTGGAATCTATGCGGTACAACAACAGGCAACGATGGATGTTGGGAAGCATTCCCCAATGATGTATTTTGCAACAACAAGGAAGCAGTAGCAGCATCATCGGATATAGCCGATGTCGATGCAGAGGTTGCAAAGAAACTCAAGGAATATGAACAGAAAACAACAATAGCTGATGATAACACGGCCAATGTTGGGAAAGATAATACTACTCCACCTACGGATGTTGTTTGGCTAAACGACAACATGGCCGCCGCTCGTAAGGAAGATTCTTCTCCCCCAATAGTTAGTGGCATGGATCAATTACAACAATCTGAACAAACAAAGAAGAGCCCTGGTGCTGGTGATGATGCAACAGTTATAACCACAGCTGAAACTGTAGCAACACACCTCACCGCCGCTAAAAAGTATGCCTACAAGGGTGCATGCGGTGCCTACAAAGAGGGTAACGACTGTCTAACATCATTAAGTCAAACATTAAATCAATCGACATGTCATCAATCATTGATTACTTCAACTATGGGATGTTGCAATATGTTGGATAATATGTGTACTAATATGTCACAAATTAAGGATAATATGTGTAATGATATGTCGAGGATTAATGAGACGGTTACTTGTGAGATATTTCCTTGTGGGGATGAGTCAGAGGAACAATGTAATTCACCGTGTGGTAATAAGGTTGATACCTCGACGACAACTAAGGATGTAGCAGCAACAGTTGAGGAGCCAACCGAGGATGTGCCAGTTGAGCAAACAGAGGAGAATGTAGCAGGAGAGACCTTTTAGGTTCGAGGTATTGTGTAAAGAGTATATTTATATGTATGTTAGGTATCTGCCTTAAAGGTACAAAGTAATAATAGTCAAATGTTGTTGTTTCTACGATTAATAACAATTTTACATTTAACATTAACCCTCTAGAGTAAGACCCATTGCATTATTATCAGTAGCGGGGACTGCCAATATAGCACTTTGCATGGGGACACTACAAATTGGACACTGGGGTGGACCACCCGATAAACTAGGTTTTAAACACCGTCCATGGAACATGTGACCGCATGGACGTAGCTGAGTATCCACAAGATTACGTGAACACAATGCACACTTGGTTGATGATGGAACCTCCACAGACGTGTTGATAGTAGCCTGCTGCTGTGCTGCCGCTTGAGGAGATCTATTGGGTGCAAATGACGAGTTGTTCGATGAGAAGAAGTCACCCATTGGTTGACCTTGATTATGCTGACGGATATATTCTTGGGATAGTGTCCTTTGCATTTTATTCGGCAAGTCTAGATCGGTAAGTTTTTCACAACTTCGACGTACGGCAATTAATCCCCGTGCGGCGAGGGCATCATCGTAGGCACGCTTTAAATTCTCACTATTTTCTCCTTCCCCACCCTCACCGGCAATGTCTACGCCATTCTCGGGAAGAGGAGCCGGGGTGGGTACTGCTGGATTAGGAGGCTGAGGAGGAGCGGCCGCGGGTGGCTTGGTATCTGGCGTGGTGCCGTCATCCCCATCAAGTGATAGGCCAATGGCATTATCATCTTCTTCACGTTCTCTCTTGACACCCCGTTGACCACCGCTGCCGCCACCACCAACATTACCGCTGCTACTCCCCAGTCCACTCTTGTCATCAAAGAAGACTTCCAAGAAGGCAAAGGAGTCACCACGTCCCTAAGAGATGCGGGGTGTCGAAAAGGAAGGATATCATATGTCAGAACACATCCCAAAACACACAACACCAAACACAATACAAAACACGCAGAACGTACCATATTCTCAATACTCTTAACGTGTGCCAAATTCCCCATTTTATTTAAATTCCCCTGAGAACTTAAATCGGCAGCACTCAAATTGGTAATACTCTTCACACCCTTTAATCCCAAATTATTCCCAGCAGTACTACTACCCATATTGTTTAAACTCGAGACAGATGAAAAGTGTGGCCATGATGATAATGATGGTACTGTACTTGATTGTGTGTTGGTGTTGTTTCCGAATGTTACCTTTTGTTGTTGTGGTGATCCTGATGAGGAGTTGTTATTATTGTATGTTGAACGTAAATTACCCGTCGTCGAAGAAGCGGCAGCAGCTGACGATAATAAACTACCCGCAGCATTCGTTGCTGGATTATTCATCATTTCTTTATTAATCTCTCGTGCCATACTTGCACTACTAATACCATTCGTCATACCTACACTTCCACTTCCACTGCCAGTGGTATTACCAACAGCAGCAGCCTGTATCATCCCCCCCTTCTGTCCAGAAGCTTGTTTCACTAAATCTTGATCTCTAGCGAATAATTCCATTAATACCGCGTGAGAATCAGTTTTAAACATCCGTCCGAAGGAACTGATACTTGATAATCCATTTGGGTTTAATGGTGCTAATGATCCTATTGAATTACAATTTGGAAATTGTTCCGGTTGTTGTTGGGAAGTGGTGGTATCTTGTTGATATTGTTGAGAGTCATATCCATAACCCCCGTTATCAGCATATTGAGGCTGCTGTTGTCCATATTCATACTCATCACTACCTTGCGTGACGGTAGTAGCCTGTTGATAATTATTATACATTTCCTGCTGTGGTGGTTGTGGAGGAGGAGCACTACTACTAACAACCTGCTCTTGATTAGTAAGACCACCACCACCCTGCTGTGACGATAATCCACCACCACCACCAGCAGTAGCAGCTAACTTACCAGCCTCCAATTGTTTCTTCAACATTGGTTTCCATATCCTCCTCCTGGCATTAGTAAACCAATTTTTTAATTGTTTTTTGTCTATGCCTGTCTTTTGCATTAATATTATTTGATCTTGTGGTGTGGGGTAGGGATGTGTGAAATGTTCAGGTGAGAGTAGCCATGCTTTGAGTGTTGCTACTGCTCCGGTGGGGAGTTCACGACGTGATTTACCCTTTGGTTTTTTAGGTTCATCGTCTGATGAATACATCTTTTGTTGTTTGTCGGTTGATGTTAGTTGGTGTTTATTGATGGGTGTTATTGTGCGATTAGAATGATGATGTGTTGATGGATGACGATTATTGAAAATTTTGTTGCTGCTAACTGCTTATGATGGTTTAAATCAAACAACAAAACAGGAGCTTAATATGTATTCTCGAGGAGAGACTTAGTAGTAATGACCCAAGCAATTAATTTATGCACAACTTGGGTTGGTATTTTGAAAATTCAGTTAAAACGGTGTGGATGTAGGTCGAATTTGATGACGAAATAAAACACGGAGACGGTTATTCAATTAACCAGAATAGATAGTGATAAAGAGAGTAAGTGGTAAGGTTTAATTATCTAAGAGTCTGTTGATGTTAACCACTCCTTGCTATGCATATAATTTTCATTTGCCAAAAAATAAATGGATGACACCATATAAGACCAAGATCAACAAGGATACTGATGAATGATGAACACTCAGCCATATGAGCTACTTATCTCTTTTTGCTTGAAGGAAGATCATCACTCTCATTGCATCACTAACTATATAAGCTACATACGTCGACAATGCTACATAATATACATTAGAATAATATAATCATGAGCAAAGCTACTAAAATGTGTCAAAGCATGGTGGCTCGCTATTCCTACCGTGCATTGCAATGCTAGCGTCACAACTTATTATATGCTCATGGCATGTGGGAGGACAACATATCATGCGGACAGTACAATACTTAACCAACTGCATATGTATTAGTCCGAGAACTAATATCATGCGTTGCATTGTTATCTGTCGGTATTATTAAGGAAGGATAATATCATCCTTTCCCAACACTATTTCGGAGGTCTGATACTACTGCTAAAGATAAAGATTCGAGTAATAGGCAATTATCTACTTCATCACCTGATAGTAGTGATAATCAAACGTCACCATTCAAACTTATACAACCAGCACCTTCTTCTCCGTCGTCAGTCATAGCAATGAATGATATCTATCAAGGCAACACTATCTAAAAGTTATGAACCTACCATTCATAATACTACTCATGATCGTCGTACTGCACGACTTCGGTAGAAGTAGAAGAATGAGTAGAAGACTCAGTAGAACATTCCGTCGACTACACATTCCTTCTCCATTGACATTATTGTGATATACCATCCTCTACGAACAAGACGAACAATTGAAAACATCAATTCAGAAGTGATCCAAATTATTTTTGCCGCATTTGGCTGGAATGCTAATCTTACCTGCATGCTACATCAAGGGACTCCCTGCTTCGCCATACTACTTGCCTTGGGTATCGAAAAGAGAAGTAAGATACATCCTTATAGACAATTGGGAAGCTTACTCTTGTCTGTTTGTGGGATTGTTGTTGTACTATTGGTAGATTACTTGAATAGTGGCACTGGATCTGATAGTTTTGCTTCACATGTACAGTTTAATTTAAGAAGTGGGTTGGGAAAAGAGCGGAATGGTTCGTGTCTGTCTAGGTATGTACTTGTTTACTTCAATCAAACGGATAGATAAGGATTCGATGACACGTTCCTCAAGGCATTCAAGCAATCCTCAGCCACTCGAACATAAGCATGATAAGCTTACCGCTGCATTGTTGTCATCTGCCAAGTTTATATGTATAAACGGTGATGTAATTGAGGATGTTGATCTAGCAAGTATCAGCAATAGCAATAACAGTCTGAGAAATAGGAAAACAGTAGAAGTTTAATCTCAAACTAGTAACTCTCATCTTATTACATCTACTTCATCTATCGTTGCTGGAGATTGGCTGACTACTTCTGGTCAACTTGGTATATTTCTGACAAGATATCAATAAACTAAGTTTAATCTCAAATTGTTACTCTCATCTTATTACATCTACTCCTGTTTGTCAACTACACTTTCACACTTCTCTAATCAAATTCAATCACATAAATCACTCGCCATCTAGAGACACTACTTCACTTGTTGCCTGTGCCCTTACACACGTTAGATGTGTTCACTCTTCAAATTTAAAAGAACAAGACACCTGCCATGGCAACAACCAACACAACACCAAACCATGCAGCTTGAGACGAGCCGGCATTGATATTGTATGATGAAACGATACTGGCTGTAACAGGCTCACTGTCAGGTTCGGGCGCAACGACCTCAGAGATGCTGTCTTCTTCAGAGAGATCAGAGTCGCCAAGTAGCTCGATCATCTCAGCAATAACTTCATTAGATTTTGCCATCTCCTCTCCCATTGCCTTGTTGAGCTCTTCGAGTTCAATGGCATTTGCATGAATCTTTTCTGACTTGGTTTTGAGACTTTTGGCCTTCTGCGTATCGTAATAATAGGATGAGGATGGGTATGGTTAGACTTTGTGACAATGCACATACGAAGAGCAAGCTACATAACACTTACTGCTGACTTAACACTCTTGGCCTTGTTGCTCTTTGTTTTGAAAACCTTATCATCATCATCATCATCGGCCGGTTCTGGCTCAGCTCCCTTGGGTGCTTTGGGTGGACGCTCTGGGGAAGCTTCCTTCTCTGCCTTGGCGTCTACTGTCTGCTCTCCCTTGACAGATTTCCCAGAGGCCTTGGAGCCACCATGCTTGGCTGATTTCGCTTTACTGCTCTTTGTTTTGAACACTTTTGAGGTTTTCGAGTCGGGCACTGTAATTGTTGAGAGTCAAAGAGAAGGGAAGATGAAGATAGTAGTTAGTAAGTGGTGATACATTAGTAATGTAAACAACAAGCAATCTCTATTCCGTACAATCATCTAGTGGATGGGTACAAGTACAGTATGGAGGACGCAGGATACCAAGTTGATATTGGACAACTACCTCGGGAGAGGGGGGGGGAATATAACTTACTGCTCATTTTAGCACTACCAACCTTCTCTGCCTTGGCGTCTACTGTCTTCTCTCCTTTTCCACTCTTCGCTGAACTATCGGCCTTGGATGATTTTGCTAATGTATCTAAATAGACAAAGATAATAAGAAAAGTAGATGTTAGTGAACTTCAAGCACATGTATCCTCACAACCAACAACAACACAACACACATAGATATATTTACCTTGAGAAGCCTTATCTGACTTGGCGGCGGCTTTTTCACTGGCAGCCTTTTCAGCCTTTTCTCCCTTGGCAGGGGAGGCTGCCTTTTCACTAGCGGTCTTCTCAGCGCCCTTTGCGGAAGCTTCCTCACCGGCTTTGGCATCGGCGGCGCCCTTGGGACCGGCCGCCTTGGCTTCGCCCTTGGCACTGGATTCCTTACCAGCCTTGGCATCAGCGACAGCCTTTTCTGCCTTAACACTCTTGACACTCTTGGCCTTACTACTCTTAGTAGAGTGTGGCATAGACATTTTCTCCCCCTTCGCTTTACTGGAGTGCTTCTCTGCCTTGGCGTCGGCTCTGTCGATGATGATAGGGGATTGAAAAAGAGAAGAACATTGCAATGATGTATGATTAGAATATCGTTCATCGTCGATGGACACATGATATATATGCAAACTCTACTACTACTCTATCCAAACCAACAAACACTCACACTTTTTCCGCTTTGGCGCTAGCAGTCGATTTCTCTGCCTTCGTACTAGAAGGCATACTCATCTTTTCAGCCTTGCTCGAGGATTCAGCCTTCTCAGCCGCAGAAATGAGAGTGTCGCTGCCCTTGGGACCGGCCATCTTGCCCTCACCTTTTGCGGAAGCTTCCTTGGAAGATTTCCCAGACCCTTTTTGTGCCTTACTTGAAGCTTTCTGTTATAGATAGAGGTATATAGAGAAAGTGTTAGTGGTTAGGTCATCATAAGCTACATTAAAAGATCAAGATACAATAGAACTTACAGAGCTTTTCGAGCCGAAATGGGGCACTGTATTGAAATGAGAGTGAGGCAGTGAAGAAGTGGTTAGCTAGTGAAACATGAATAGCAGCATGTATAGAGTAGATTTCTATAAGTACTTACTGCTACCGACCTTCTCTGCCTTTGCGTCTACTGTAGATTCCTTACCAGCTTTGGAATCGGCTCTGTGGATGATGAGAATCAAAACGATATGATGATAAGGCAATGGTGACACATGATATGCACACTGAATCAAATTACTAAGTATTAAACTCACACTTTTACCGCTTTAGAGCTACCGCTACCGACCTTCTCTGCCTTTGCGTCTACTGTAGATTCCTTACCAGCTTTGGAATCGGCTCTGTGGATGATGAGAAACAAAACGATATGATGATTAGGCGATGGGACACATGATATGCACACTGAATCAAATTACTAAGTATTAAACTCACCCGCTCTTGGCAGAAGAGGGAACAGTCTTTGAATACTGGTTAGGAATAGAGGACACAATATGATGTGAGTTATAGACAAATGATTGTACAGAATATAATACATACTCACTTTGCTCGACTTTGAGAACATGTCACTGTGTCCAGCAACAATACCAGCTGCCTCCTCAATAGCAGACTCGGTTACGTTAGGTGCCAACTCGAGGAAAGGATCATACGTCTCTATGGCTTCCATAGACATTGAAGTTGTGGATAGATAACGGAAAACATCTTCTTCTTGCTCAATTGACTCCTGATTACTCAATCGTTGGATGGTACGCCGTTGAGTCTGATAACCATTGATGAATGGAAGAGATGATATAACGACGGTGGTTGCTAATGCAGTAACTTTCATTGTAGTTGATATACTTGTTGGATGTGTAGTGTGTAGAGCGATGATAATATAGATGATGATTAATGATGATGTTATATGCTGTTGTTGCAATTGTTGTTTTATGCCATACAAAACAAGCTCGATTATGATACATTTGAAGCATTGACATCATTGACAATAGTGCAAGTAGGAAACATCAATAGCATACTGGCGACTGTGAGTATAGACAACATCTTCCTTTTCATCTACATTCATCGCTCAAAGCATGACATCTAGAAGGGGATACAGTATCTCCTGCATCGGAATACGTAGGAGAACACTTCAACGCATTCTTCATATGAAACTGCATAGAGAAATGTTACTTACTCACATCTTTGGAGGAAAGTAATAACATCAGCTCTTTGTTGGAAAGTAATCGCTCAAAGCACTCGATTATATATTTGTAAGCAGTTTTCGATTGCTCAGAAGGTTTCTTGGTATCCTATCTCCCTAGAAGTTTGTTCAAATCACTATGGAAAAGAAACTACCTTGATTGTCTTGATACTAAGTAATGCATAGTTACCCGTAGTGCTGGCCCAACAAGTGAATTGATAATACTAACCCAATACAATGTCTTCAATCTAATATTTCGTATGGTACCTGAACTAACTACTTCTTTATATCATATCCTCTCTATTTTTGTCTGTTCTCCTAGTCTAAGTCTACCTAGTCCACAACTTCCTCCTTTCATCTATATAAGAGAAGAGTATTTGTGTTGTGGCGGTCTTGCCTGCGTGAAACTACCTCGCGATACCAATCTCATTCCCCAAGAAGAGTCTACGTTTTGCCTACTACTAGACAAACACATCTTTGGGACATTCCTCTTGTTCTCTTCTTGTGGAAAGTTTCGTTTTAATGCTCGTTGGACAAGGCTTGTCGGTGTGGTAAGTGTCGTTGATGGAGTAGTTAAAGACATATTATCAACATCAGTGTCCTCTTCTACAAATGTAGGAGAAGAATCGTCATCAGCGACCAGTGGTGGTTTACCCTCACGTTGTTTCATGTATAGGTTCTGTCTTCCGACATTAGATCCACCACCAATCACACGAAAGACATCTCCACTCGGTCCTTGTACGACACTGTCATACAAATCAGTTAGCAGTTTATCCAACTTGGCAGGAGAAAGTTTCACCCTCAACTTGGGCGAAGAGAGAAGCTCGTCTAGATCAACATCTAATCTCTTATCCAATTCAGCAGTTAATCGTTGCTGTAAAGGCTTTGGTAGGACTTTAGAATTGGATATCTCGTGAGATAGTCTCGATCTGAAGTACCTATACCTTCCTCGAGTCCTCCTAAATGTTCGTGTTAGTTTTCTTCTTTGGTCTTCATTTGCAGTCAAAGGAGGAAGATCAATCTGTAACAAAGATGGAATTGACTGAGTGGTCAGAAAGACAATCTACAAGCAAAGGCAAGAGTACTGTATTCCCAAAATCATATAGAAGAAACTTACATCAATCCCCGCCTCTGTCGACGATAATGCCTCCGCCGTAGCCTCCGCTTCTGCTGCCGATATACTTCCTGCGGCCGCAAATCGTTCAGTTGCCGCCTCCCAGCTCAATGCATATGAATACTCTTCCGTCAACGGCTCTGGTGAATGTGTCAGGGCATAATATAAATTACCAACAAACTCCTCCTTGTTTGTATACGGTAGACAATTTGGGAATTGGGCAAAGAAATCATTACTGGGGTGGGATGGCAACACGACGAACTTTCCCATTGCCAATGCCTCCGCTACCGTGGTACAAAGTACTTCCGATGTTGATGGGTTGATGAAAACCTTGTGTGTTGAACCTAACTCGGCGTGATCGATTGGGCCATGATATGTCATATCCAATCCCATTGTAGTAGCCTTCTCGGATGCCTCATCTTTGTTCGGTCCGCCTCCATACATGTCTACCTTGACTTTTAATCCGGCACTATCTTCGGCATACTTTATCAAGTCCATTAAACTTTCCAATCCTTTCGACCATAACATTTTACCAATGAAGTAAACTGTTGGTGTGGCATTTGAACTGAATATAGGATCGCTGTCAATACTTGGTGATGCCAACTTGGTCCGTAACTCTTCACCAATATCTAGAAATGATCTCCTTACTCCGTGTACATTCTCAATCAACTCCTTCTCGGGTGCGAAAGCTTGCAATGTACCACTCAACTTGATAATACGATGACAGTGTACTCGACACATCCAGGAACTTAGCAGCCGCATCCCTGGTGCACGGATAAATGCCGCGGGCTGTTCAGTGGCATAAACAAAGTAATTGGTATGCACAATGCCCACGACATGTTTATACTTGGATATCCAATTCTCACCGGGTGCGCGATACCAATTCAAATGTTCTGGTTCTTCCAATACGACTATATCACATTCTTCTTGTGGTATAAGAGCAGTGATGTCACCCATACTGTATAAGGAATTTTCCAACACCTCTTGCCATGCAGTATACCATTTGATATTCAATTCTTTGGATGCTTTAGGCATGTTAGCTGTATCCTTTAACCATGTCCGGATGTATTCTTCTTGATCGGCAGGTGATGTAAAGCGGTCCTTCCGTCCATATACACGTTCTTGATCATCTTCGCGTTCTACCCATGGTAACATCAACGTAACTGAGCCACCTTCTTCTTTCCGTCCTGAAGAGAGATATGCTGCACGAAGTAAGGGGTTGACGGCCGTGCCTGTCATCCAAGGCAAGGCACCTGTGGTTACTATCCATATATTCTTGGATTTGTCGGCTATATCTGTATGCGGTACTATAGCATCAGTAGATGTTACCGGACGAGGTTTGGGTATCGATGGTAAGTTGGGATCTAAATTTGTCAGGGTGATGGGTGGAGAAATTGTATTTGATTTGGGATATAATGTTGCAGTTGGCTGCGATGACGATTGCAATTGTTGTTGATTGCTGCTGCTAGCACTGCCATCTGTACCAATTTGTATCGTCTCTTCTTCACCAACCGCCTCTAACCTTTCTTTGACTTTCATTGCAGCACGTTGTGCCAAACTCTCTAAATCAAGCTTTGGTGTAGTCTGTGATGTTGTTGTTGCTGTTAAGCTTTGCAACCTATCCGAAGAAACAGTATAAGTACTCATATCATACCGACTTCGTTCCTTTGGTTGCAACAACGCTCTAAACCACGATGGACGACTCTCAGCTTGATCAAATTCTATGTCTAACTTTTCTATATACATTGATACATCATCCTTCCATTCCTGTAGCTGCTTCTCCCATGTCTTGAACCCATCAAACCGTAGTGGAGCAGGTATTCTTTTGGCTTTTGATAATAATATTTTCTTCTTGTAGGTTGTCTCGTCATCGTCGTCGACGTCGGCACTATTATCAACAAGTATAGCTTGTTTAAACTCGGTATCAACCAATTCAGAACTACTATCATCTATAATATTAACCCGACGACTGCCACTATCACTAAATAGCTTCCACCTGTCAAGCATTAATCTCTTGTATTCCTCATCTTCCTCACCAAACACTACCGGATTAGATGCTTTAATTTCTTTAAATGTTTGTTTCCAATACTTACGAATCTTTAATTGGTTCTCTTTTATATCATGTTCCATCTTTAATTGATTCTCTTTAATATCATTTTCAAGTTTTTCAGTCTGTATCTTGAAGTCATGTTCAATCTTTTTAGTTTGGGCAGTTTGTTTCTTAATTACCGAGGCTGTGTAGGGTGATATTATTGATGAATCTTTATTGTTATCGTTTCTATTTGTATCTTTTGGTAAGGCATGTATTGATAGGAGTTGCAGTACGAATGTAAGAAAGAGGAGGAACAAAGACACACGATGTGTCAATTTTTTTGCAATTGTTATGCATCTTCTTCTTCTCATTTTTCTGTGTACTGTAGATTTCGTCGCGGCGCCGCCGATGCTAATCCTATCACACCTTATAATACTGTTAAAGAGCATATTAATAGGCTGTATTTATCCTTTTAATCGCCCTTACCTTACCAACAACCAACCATTTGAGTGATAGTTCCTGTAATGAAACTTATTAAGAAAGAGTTTACTTAGAATAGAAACTTCAACTACTTGCACTACTATAGTATGATTACGCTCACCATTTGCTCGATAAATAGTAGTCAGCCGATATATCAGGTGAGATATTTATTTTATAAGCATATTATTTTCGGGGGTTGCGGCGGTAGGGCTTTAACAGTTGAGCTCTAAAGAGAAGACACAAGATGTGCACCTTTGCAAATGATTTCAATCAGCTGCAAATTTACTAACCTTGCTATCTATGGGAAAGGATGTGTATGTGATCTAAACTCCAACCCTATATTCAAATACCTTTCTATGCATAATAGGGTATTATACAACAAAGTCACCCGGCTCCTGTGAATAGATATCAAACAACAAAAGAAAAATTGGTGTGAACCTAACATACCAATACTTTCAATATCCTAACTAGCATAAGGTCACTGGGTGGCATAAAAGTTTGAATATATACAATACATCATTCGCCAAATAAAAGAATTGCATAAGACACACTACAATAAATAAATACTCTCACAGCTCACATATTATTACCAAATAAGCTCTACAATCATGTCAGGAACAGCTCGTCTTTCATTACAATATGATCTCAATAATGTTAGCAGTGGTCCATCAAAAGGGGATCAACTTGAGGAAGAGATCCGCGCACTTCTTCCGGTTTTCTGTAAATCAGTTTTCTATAATATTGTTTGGCCAACAGAACTACTAACTTTGGCTATTTGGTTTAGGTTTCAACGTTCATACAAAATTATATTCATAACAGTACTGGGTTTACTTTTCTGTTTTGTCGCGAGTATTATATAATGTGGGGGATGGCTTCCAATGCTATAAAAGTTGAACATAAGTTGGCTGCTGATTTCGTGGTTCATTTATCGTTTTACTTTGTGGTTTCATTAGTTACCATCGCATGTTTGAGTAAAGGAAACTTTACAAACCTCAACATGCTAGGAACTATTAGTATTGGCAGTATTTTCATTACGCTCGTTTTGTTCTTGCATTATACCGACATGAAGTGTATTCGTGTGCATGAGGCATTGGGTACAAGTAGTATATCGGAAGATGTGGTGGATGGCTTGAAATGTGCATACCCAAAAGGTGTGAATACTGATAGAATTCAGTTTCTACTTCATGATACATTGAAACAAGAGCCGTGGACATATCCAAGAATCTCCTTTGAAAAGCACTTCCTACGAACATCAAGACAAGAATGTAAACCGCAAGGAGATTTCGCATTGATATGTTTCCTTATGTTGATATTCCCTAAGGCGCTAGACAGCGCAGACGAAGAGGGGAACTTGCCGTTTCAACTTGCATGTCAATACTCTCCGGTGAGGGTAGTTTCGCTCATGGTTCAATTAGACATAGATCGGTTCAACATTCGTGATGCAAGAGGTAATAATTTGATGCATTATGCGTGTCAGGGGGAAAATTACAAAGTTATTGATTATCTTATGGCAAGTTACTTAGTCACCAAGAGGAATAACGACGGTGATCTTCCGGTGTATGTACTAAGCAGTTGTACCTGCAAGGTCAATGATGATCCACAACATTTAGAAACAAATTGGAAATTACTTCTAGCCAATCCAGAAGATATGAAGGAAAAGTTGCCTTCTACTTTGGTTGAGCAAGCCGTGGATTCAGAAGATGAAGCTGTTCCATCAACGCCTTCGATCAAACAACAAAAGCATCTCGGCTTACTCGTATACATCATAGTGGTAGTAGTAAATATGATGGCGGCCGTCTATATTGGCACACTTCGATCAATTAGTGCTGTGAGTCAGCAGAAGTATCATTTGGAAGTGAAAAGATTGGTTGACGAGTTGGTTGAACGTCAGAATGAAATGAATCTGTTACTATCTCGAATGGATGCTCTGAAGTATACACAAGATATGCCAGACAGTAGGGACGACCGGTAAAGGACTGTCATCCAAAACGGGTGCACTGTCATTAGACTTCTTGGGGAGTGAGAAACGATATAATAGACTCTTCTTGGGGGGGGTTAAATTGGTACCTCAAGGTAGTTTCACTCAAGTAAGACAACCACAATACATGTTATTCTCCTATCATCCGACAAGAACAAGATATTATAGACAATTCATCATTAGCAGACAAAAATAGAGAAAGGTTACAATATAAAGAAGAGTTAGTTCAGGTACAAAGTTTGAGTTGGACCTTCCAAAGAACTATGAGTCTACTCCAAGAAACTCTGAATATATAACTGATACGTCCACCCACCTGCATATCACTGCATCGTCGGTAGCAGTAACTTCGGAAGGGATACCAGTACATATGAAAAAGAGCTACTACCGATTGGTTAGCGATATTTTCCAATTAAACAAACTTCTAGGGAGGTATCCTTTCTTCCCAATCGAAACAGCAACAACAATCCAATGATGTGAGTAAGAAATGAGCGATCCCTGCTAGCTATTATCTTTGAGCGATGAATGTAGATGAAAAAGAAGATGTTGTCTATACTCACAGTCGCCAGTATGCTATTGATGTTTCCTACTTGCATCATATGTCAATCATGTCAATGCTTCAAATGTATCATAATCGAGCTTGTTTTGTATGGCATAAAACAACAATTGCAACAGAAGCATATCACTGTCAATCATCATAGTACCTCTAAACAGCACATCAACATCATTCAACACCCCTCCTCCGAATAAATACATATATTTCCATTGTTACATAAACCTCATCGATTAATATATATCATGAAGACATCATTAGTTTCAACTGCCGTCCTTGCCATTTCTTCCCTAACAAGTGCAGCAGCCCTAGACAAACCTCATCGTATGAGATCAAATCAGTCTAATTACCAACGGCAACAACAGAATCAACTCCAAGATACAAGCTACAATGAAGAAAAGAATGATGCCTATATTGGTTTATTGGCTCAAGAGGAAGAAGATGGAGATATCAAACGCCGTATGCAAGTAGACAGCAGTATGTCAATGTCAGGCACATGTTCCTTCTGTTCAGGCGGCTTAGATGATCCAGACATTGTACTGCCAACTGATGATGGTGTCACCTGTGCCACGGCTAGTGCTTTTGCTGGATCGTTACTGTCAAGTGATCCAAATTGTTCAACTGTCCAACTAGCCGAGTCCATCTGTTGTCCTCCATCCCCCACTACCGAGGCCCCTCCTCCCGAGACAACTGAGGCTCCTCCGGACACACCAGCTCCTCCCACTGATGGACAATGTTCGTGTTCACCTCTTGAGTATACCTTTATATTGAACTTGAGTCAAGACTGTGATGTTGATGATCTTGAAGGTGCAGATGGTATTGGATTGACATTCTGTTTCTTGGGTAGTGCCGACCGCCGTCGTCTTGGTAGTGGTAGCCGTACACTTAAGACTGGCATTGAAGTTCAACAGACTATTGAGTTCGTGGACGAGGATATGTCAAATGAATTGACACCAGAAATGCTTGTCCCCCTAGCCGAGACGATTGAGATCCTATCAATCCAATTCCTAGAATTCGATACTTCCGGAGAGTTAATTGTTATCAATCAAGATGATTCCTTGTCGGATGTTACATTGGCAGATGGTAGTGAGGTGACATTTGAGAGTATATCAAATAATTTAGATTCCAATACACCCATTGGGGATCAATTGGATTTCTTACCGGGTGGTGTACAAGTTACATTACGTGGCCGTGTGACTGATGATGTTACAGGTGATAGTCGTATTGTTAGTAATCGAATTACATGGAGTTATACCAATGCTTGTGATGTGCAGCCATTGGAAGGTGGTGAGAGTATTGGATGGATTTCCGCTGTGAGTATCATTATGCTGACTTGATATACGACTTGACCTGCTTCCTTCTGACATATACACTTCTTCTACTCTACCATCATATAGAGCGATCTTATACCAGCATCACTCGACTTTTGTCCGGCGGTTCTTCCTCCCGAGACTACCGAGGCACCTCCTCCCGAGACGACGGAAGCTCCTCCCCAGACCACAGAGGCTCCTCCAGTCACAACAGAGGCTCCTCCCATGACAACCGAGGCACCTCCTCAGACTACGGAAGCTCCTCCAGACACGACGGAAGCTCCTCCAGCCACAACCGAGGCTCCTCCAGTCACAACGGAGGCTCCTCTAACCAGCAAATCGTCCAAGTCAAGCATAGACTCTGCTAAGAGTAGTAAGGCCAAGAGTGGCAAAAGTGTTAAGGCAGAAAAGGCTGTCGCTGATGCCAAGGCTGGTAAGGAATCCAGTGCCAAGGGTGAAGCCAAGACGGCCCTTGGGACCGCCGATGCCAAGGCTGGGAAGGAAGCTTCCGCAAAGGGTGCTGAAAAGGCCGCCAGTGAAAAGTCCGCCGCCAAGTCAGATAAGGCTTCTCAAGGTAAATATATCTATGTGTGTTGTGTTGTTGTTGGTTGTGAGGATACATGTGTTTGAAGTTCACTAACATCTACTTTTTCTTTGATCAATCTTTGTCTACCAGATACCCCACTAGCAACATCATCCAAGGCCGATGGTTCAGCGAAGAGTGGAAAAGGAGAAAAGACAGTAGACGCTGTCCATAGCTCTAAAGTTTACAAAACACCCTCAGCTGACGATGCTGTCGCCAAATCTGCTAGTACCAAGGCAGAGAAATCAACTGCTACTGCCAAGGCTACAAAGTTGTTCAAGGCCGATTCAGCAAAGAGCGGAAAGGGTGAGAAGACAGTAGATGCCAAGGCAGAGAAGGTTGGCAGTAAGTATCAATATAGTTTGTATCCTGCTCATCTCAGTACTTATTTTGACTTCCTATATGTTGTGATTCATGTGTCACCACTTACTAATCACCACCACCTACACCTCCTCTTCATTTAACTCTCAACAATCACAGTGCCAGACTCGAAAACCTCAAAAGTGTTCAAAACAAAGAGCAGTAAAGCGAAATCAGCCAAGCATGGTGGCTCCAAGGCCTCTGGGAAATCTGTCAAGGGAGAGCTTCCACCTAAAGCACCCAAGGGAAGTCCTTATGTGAAAGAACCTAAAGCACCCAAGAGTGATTCTCCTCCTAAAGCACAGAAGGCCAAAAGTCTCAAAACCAAGTCACAAAAGATTCATGCAAATGCACTTGAACTCGAGGAGCTCAACAAGGCAATGGGAGAGGAGATGGCAAAATCTAATGAAGTTATTGCTGAGATGATCGAATTATTGTCTGAAGAAGACGGCATCTCTGAGGTTGTCGCGCCCGAACCTGACAGTGAGCCTGTTACAGCTAGTATCGTTTCATCATACAATACCAGTGCCGGCTCGTCTCAAGCTGCATGGTCTGGTGGTGTTGTATTGGTTGCTGCTTTGACAGGTGTCTTAGTCTTGTTCTTTTAAATTGAAGAGTGAGCATATCTAACGTGTGTGATGGCACAGGCAACAAGTGAAGTGTTGTCTCTAGATGGAGTGTGGTTTATGTGATTGAATTTGATTAGAGAGAAGTATGAAAGTAAGTGCGCTAATTGTACAAGTCAGCGCCGATAGGAGTAGATGTAATATAAGATGAGAGTTACTAGTTTGAGTTTAAACTTCAGGACTGCTCTTCTATTCCTCAAATTACTATCGTTATACACTGGGTGGTGCTTCGCTACTCGTAAAGCCATGCCATGCTCAGTTTCTCTTTGTTCATTCAAGTCGTTTTATGTATTGAAAATCAGTAATCCGACCTTTCCTCGTGACACAATGTGCATTCGTCGCATTGTGCTAATCAATTTGCCAAGGCCAGGAAGAAGATACATATGTTTAGAGTTTCAGTAAAGAAGTGAAAGAGGTGTAACACATCATATGCACTAGCACAGGTCTGATTCCAAAGCCGGAGCAAATAGACAATGTATGACAAACAATATACATACTTCTACTCACCTTGGTTGCTGGCCCACATCGGTAATCTGCGGTTGTATGGTAACACCATCTTCCCTCATCACAGTCTTTACACACATCCTCACAACAACCATCACAGTTTTTCACAGGTGCACACTCGAAGCACTTTTGTTTCTTGCATTTACCACAGTAACCCATTCGAATGCATTCACCACAGTATTCTTTTTCACAATTTTCACAGCTTGACAACAACTGCTCTGATACATTTGAACTCCAACTATACGTTCCTTCAAATTCCTTTTCACAGTCGTAGCAGTAATTCTTCATACACATGTTACAGCAATAACTTTGAATCCCGAAATCCTTACTGTCATGATCATTCGCCACCATAGCCAATCGCTCTGTTGAAGTCAACTCAGCATTACATTTCGAACACTCTGACCCACGACTTACTAATAGTTGATTGTATCGTCCTAGAAACTGGGTTAGCTCTACTGTTTTAGCGTCGCGCCACTTTTTAGGTAACATAATGAATTTCAAGGCAATACTTTCGATAACGGTTGAACCACTCAATGGCTCTAATCCACGCCCTGTAATTTTGATACAACCAGTCAACTGTAATGATTTGAGGTTATTGATTGCATCAATAGCTACCAAAACAGAATATAAATCATCATCGGTCAAATTCGTAGAGTACGGCAACACCTTGTACCCTTCAAGATCCCCAACATCTAATTTGGTCCACGGTTCCGACTGCAATGATGATAGGATAGTGGATGATAAGTGTCCAGCAGTAACATGAAACTTATTATCGGTCGATGTTGATGGGGTAGTAACTCCAGCTGCAAACAAAACACTCGATTCTTTGGATAGATACGATGTCACATGGGTTAATACGCTATCAGGCATGTCACCAAGGTGAAGAATCTCCTCCATATCTGTCCGCTGTCGCTTATTACTATTTTCGGTATTACAAGGTATGCAGTATGTATTTTAAAAGTGAAAAATGATCGTTAGCGCATTGCAATAGAACTCAATCAAAGATGATACGCTGTAGGCACCGCCTATGGGTATTCGTATATAGCAGGTAGAAGTCTAAATTGACTAAAAATAATGACAAAAATATGTATATGTCCATAATAGTGTCCGGCTCTTGACATATACCAAAGACTAGCAGCCACACAACTCGAAGCGACTATCTAATGCTCCTTATAAGCTTGTGTACCACATAGAGAGACAATGAATTACCAAGTAATAGTATGGTACCTTAGTATTTGGAGTTTGGTCAAGTGCTTTTCTCAAGAAAGAATGAAACTTCTACCAAAACTTAAACTTTGCCTGAAACTTCTGAGCTCAAATGCATGCTCTCTACATAGCTCTACTCTACATGCATAGAGCTCTCTCAAATAGCCAATAGCAGTCAGCGATATATCGATCAGGTGAGATGTTTATTTCATAATCATATTATTTTTGGGGGTGCGACGGTAGGGCTTCTATACAGTTGAGATCTAAGGGAAGACACAAGATGTGCCGATTTGTTTTCGATTATAAGATCTAATCATTGGTATATTAATAAAAGGAAATCATATAACAACAACACCCGGCTCCTGTGAATAGGTGTCAAACAACAAAAGAAAGACTGGTATGAACGTGTTATAGTGGTCTTATAGTTTAGTTTTGATATCCCATTCGATTTTACCCTATTGTTTTTAGGTGCACCTTCCATTAATTAACTATTATTTTACTTTACAGGTACCAATATACCAATACATACCTAACAATATGAGCACAAATACAGTGCACGTTGGTACTGCACCGAGAGATTTTGAGGATTGGTCGTCAACGAAAGTTTACTTTCATGGATTTGCTGATCTATCAACAACAAGCGGTGAATTTGTAGAATCACCCAAATTTTCATGCTTTGGTCATCAGTGGGTATTGAAACTTTATCCTGGCGGCAAGGAGAGTTCGGCTGAAGGGTATGTTGGTATAAGTCTTGGTAATAGATCAAAGAAAAGCATCAAAATCCAATATTGTTATTGTGTTAGAGATTCAAATTGCAAAGAAGTGGTGTACATGAAGATGTGTAAGGAGTTTACAAAAGTTGGTGCTCCCCGGTATAGTTCCTGGGCCAAAAAGAACTTTGCCAGTCGATCAACACTTATGGATGCATTAGTAGACGGGTCATTGGTTATTGAGGTTCGGATGAAGACTACTACTGCCAAAGCCATTACTCAGTTCATACCAAAACATCCAATGAAGAAAATTATGTCTGAATTGTATAATGATAAGGAATCTGCGGATGTAGTATTTGAGGTCAAAGAACGTAAACGTAGGCGAGGTATGCCCCACCCCTCTACCGTTGACTTTTATGCACACAGACTTATCCTAAAAAAGAGTGCTCCAACACTATATGAAATGTGTGGAGAATCAGATGGAGAGGGGATTACTAAAGTATCAATTACAGACGTATTCCCCGAATTTTTTGAAAATATATTACTCTACATATACGGATTCCAAAATAAATATCTGGAAGATGGATCTTCAAGGTATGCAAAGTACTTCATTGATAAATGTGATAAATACGGAGTGGTAAGTCTCAAATTAGAGGCCGAGCTGTGTTACGTCAACTCAACTGAAATTACAATGGAGAATATGATGGAAATCCTGCTCTATGCTGACTCAAAGAATCTAGCTCTACTAAAGGAGGCAGTGATGGACTTCATTGTTACAAACAAGAAAAGAATCTTGGGTAAAGTGTCTTTTAATGGTGTTCCAGGGTCGACCGTGTCTGATATTTTAGCAGCTGTGGCTAGAAGAGAACCGGATGATGATGACGACAGTAGTGATGAAGATGAAGAAAGTAGCAAATACAATACAATGAGAGTTGGGACTCTGAGACAGATGCTTGATGAGAAGGGATTGGATGTCGACGGGTCAAGGGAGACTCTCATTGCAACCTTGAAAGAGGCAGAGAAGAAGAAAGATTATGTTATGTGGGCAGGGTCAAAAATTCCGATTGATTCCGATTCAGATGATGATGTTTCATGGGGTTAGATCCGGTTTGTCTGCTTTACCCTGGCAATGAAGCAAGCTATCCCTAAGCAGAAATATTAGTACAGTTAAGCTTTAGCCGTAAGTATCTAGAGTGATTATGCCTAGTCCATGTCAAAGATGGGTTGTTCAGCCTGCTGCTCCTTCTGCTGTTGTACAAACACACCCTCCTCAACAATTGTTTCACAATTACCACCCATTCCATCACTGCTATTGCCTGTACTGTTACCACTATCGGTACTGTTGCCACCGACACTACTGCAGGATGCTGATCTTGGTCGATTTGGACTACTCAACTGCTGCTGCTGCTGTTGCTCGTTATTATACTGATTATGATTGGCATATGGCAATGGCGACTCGGCAGTAAAGTATGTAGTAGTAACACCAGGAGCAAACTTGACACGTGTTTTACGCTCGTCAAAACTTTCAGCACGTGGCCGACGTCGATTGTTATTGATAGAATTGCCAGTGGGTATAACTAACTGTTCTGACGACTCATCAGGTGAGATTGATGCCATTACTTCATCCTCCAGTCTACTAACACTAGTAGTATGAGTACCATTGATTCCTTGCTTCAGTATTGAAAATGGTGATGCTGTTGTTGATACACTACTATCATAACTTTTACCCAATTGCAATGAGGAAGATCTCATATATGATGTGTTGACTGATGGTACATTTGGACTGAGTACGGCTGCCACCTTTGCTAATGCCGTGAGCTTTGATGACATAGGTTCAGCAGCTTGTACTACTTCCGAAGGATGCTGTGGTAACGTAGAACAACTTTTAATAGGTGTTTGTTGTGTTGCCAATCTAGGTGGTGGGGGTGGCATTAATGTCATTGACGATTGTCGATTATGTTGAGCCGCCTGTTGTTCTTCTCCGCCTCCATTACTATTGACAACTAATTTACACTGTACATCCTCACCACCCTCCCGTTCCAACATACTCTTGGCATACCGTGCCATTAAACTACAAACTAAACATGAATGATTCTCATTTATATCCCTAAGTGATTTACACTTTGTATAATGTCCTAATAACTTTTTAGTTTCATTACATCCCTTAATTAAACAGTTTGTTGTATGACATGAATGTACATGGACTAGTAATGTCTTAGTTTCGGAACATCCACGATGATGACAATTTGATATTTGACAATTTTGGGAATGTAATATTAGCCATAGTGATGAGGCTGCCTTTTTAGCTTTGGAGACTAATTCATTGACGTTTGATGATGCTGCTGGTGATGTTGATACTACCTGACGATGCTGCTGTGGCTGTGGTTGTTGGGATGATGGGGGTTTAGTTTGGATTGGTATTGCTTGAGATGTTTTGTGTTGTGCATCATTATCCTTCTCATCATTATTGCCGTCTTCCTCGTCGTCATCGAGTTGCATAGCTGACGACGAGTTATTCCGTGACCCAGGCGATGCCTCAGACCCACAGGATGAGAAACTACTACTACGAACTATACCGTGTGTTGCTGCTGTAGCCATTGTTGTTGTCGAGCTTGACATTATCATTTATATGAGAGTATGATGTTATGGTGTATGTGAAATAAAACTCAGATCGATCTTCGACTCAATCCTAAATGTTTTTTTTTTTTGCAATGGAACACAAGATGTGAACCTTATTTGAAAGCTCTACTTTGAGGCAAGTTTTATGATATATGATTGGCTTTGAATCTATTGGCTAAGCAGTATATCTGACGAGGAATTGGTTGGCTAGGAGGCGGCTATTAGTTTTAGGTCAACAACTTGAAGTGCTATTTGCCTACCTCATCAATTGGAAAGATAAAAAATTTGGTTGGCTGTAAATTGTCGACACGAGCAGTACATAATAAGCTTATGTGATATCTATAGCTCATGCACGGTCTAGGAGAGAGATTGGAAATAAGGGCAACTAAGTAGAAGTGCAAAGAGGTGAGGCAGGATGAACAATGATATGGCATTGCAAATAAAAGAGCAGCATAAACTTATTCTTGACATATAATAAAGCATGCATGTGCAGTTTAATGATAAGGGAGGATCCTTTTGTCTAGTGTTGATTACCGCCTCAGCCTCTTAAAGGTCTAGGTAGGTATCCTTTGCCTCTCTTCCACCATACTCACATCAATGTTTCTTGTATACTATTATCAAATGACCCCCGAAGCCAATGTTTTGCTTGTCTTTGATGTAAATTTCAACCTTCTGACTGTGAGAAAGTTGAGCCTTTTCATTTTCCAAGGTACTAATTCCTTGTAAGAGCGTTGAAGCCCTACAGGTTCTCAACCGCTAAAAAAATCATCTGAGAAACATCCACTCTTACTCACTTAAATGCATGCCTCACTGGCTGTATGCAACATCATACTAGGTATGCAAATGAACCTCATAATTTGGATTACACCACACCAAGCAGCATATCGAACATCACCTTGTCCACCATCGTCTCACCAGCCTACCTTGGATTATACCATACAACCATGAAAGTTACATCACTCATCCTCATTGCAATTTCGACAGTTAATGTCAGTGTCAATGCCGGTACAAATAAAACATTATCACCAACAGAATTCATTGGTCGACCAACAATGATGCCTACCGAGGAAGACACGCCTAGGCCTACAGACTCAATCTCTCTCATCCCAGTTACCAGGAGACCTACAAGGAGGCCTACACGGAGGCCCACACTGAAGCCGATTCCATTCACCAAGTCTAGTAAAGCAAAATCTAGCAAATCAACTTCCTGCACTTCATCGAAATCTAGTAAGAGTTCGTCAAGCCGAAGTGGCCGTAGTAGTTCGTCTAGTAGTAGATCCAGTCGGTGTAGCAAATCATCCAAGTCCAGTTCGGGTAGCCGAAGTGGTCGTCGTATTGAGCCACCAGCTGATGATGCCAGTATCCACCGCAGTCCTGATCGTGATATCCATGAATATGATTCTGAAGACGGCTTAATTTAAATTGATTGATATGACGAGTGTCTTTTGTTGTGGGGAAGAATTGTTGTTGTCGAGAGTTGTTCTTGAGCAATGTATGTTAATTGAAGAAGTAAGATACTAACATAGAAGTTGTTGTTGTACCCTGATTCTAATCAGATTCGTCTTTGTTCATTATTATTAGCAATGTATAACAGTACCACTTAACCCTAACAAGTCCAATTGACATTTAGCTCTTGTTAATTTACTTTGCATCTTCTTTTCATGCCACTCTTTACGCTTCTCATCATTATTAAAATCTTGTATACCCCATGACGTGCCCGGTATGGAAACTAACTTTGCCTGTGCATTACATGGTTGTAATATACGTTGGAGTGTTGCAATTGCTACTACTTCTTCTACACCTGCTGATGATATCCCTTCTTCTTGTTCGGGATGTAATCCTTCGGAGACCAAGAGGAATCCAGTCAATGCTAGCTTTGGTAAATTCCATAACGCACATGTATTCCATGGAGTTGTCCTACCAGTCAGTTCTACTTCAATCTCTCCTTCATTATTGATTGGTTGTTCATATTCATGTCCAGATAATACAGTACCAACAACTAATGTTCGTTCTATATCCATTTTACTAATCATTACATTCATTACTTCTTGTGTCAATTGTACTTCTGCTGATGCAAATAGTAAGTATTGACATTTGTGATTTGCACACCAGCTTACTATTGCATTCAATGCAGGAACGAACTTCCCCCAGGGTGTAACGGGTAGTACATGTATCTTTGTTGTTGTATGAGCTGATGATGATGTGCACGTCTCTGATGAGTTGTCATTATCGGCATTGCCAGTGTTATCATTTAATGATTGACAAATCTTGGATACTTCTGCTAGCAAATCATATCCTTCCAACTTTTCTTCACTATCAACGGCGACAACTGCATGTGTAGCACCGATAGTAGAAGCAACTTGAGCAAATGATGATAATGTTTTGTGTAGTTGTGATGTTGGCGGAGGTTGCGATGATTGACCAAGATGCAGTCGAGTTGCAATGGCTAAAGAGCTAGAACTAGAACTGGCGGCGGTGATAGATGACATGATAGATGACATGAAGATTATGTAGATGGCAACAACTGGCATAGAAACCTGATTTATTGATTGACAATGATGATAAGTATAGGTAGGTACGCCATTGCCTCTCGCCTGCATTTTTTAAGGATACCTCGATGCGTCATTTTTTTATAGCCCATCACTGTTATTGTTATCGATTGCTCGTAGTGTATGATATTGCGGCGTATGTCATTCGACTGAAGACGAATCTGATTAGAATCAGGGTACAACAACAACTTCTATGTTAGTATCTTACTTCTTCAATTAACATACATT
>Ga0214477_100033_pt1 | contig 81387 bp, 59 predicted proteins | sample M1_20Mar14CPVII9_FD_165058 | JGI IMG/M metagenome (GOLD analysis project Ga0214477, IMG submission 165058) | Marine eukaryotic communities from Monterey Bay, California, United States - M1_20Mar14CPVII9sort6BwellC16 | ecosystem: Environmental > Aquatic > Marine > Unclassified | place: USA...
ATCAAGGGTAATGTAGACGAATTCTATATTTGGCTTGTCAAATATGAAAATATAGAATCCATGATGGCCTTGAAGGAAGCCGTAAGTGACGATGACTATTTGAATGATACGATGAGGATAGGGGATAAAAGTTATGGGGTGAAAGGATTCAAGCTCAAGGCATTTCGATGTGCCATATTAGAACATGAGGATACACTGCCTGCTCAACAAGAAAGTAAGGAAGAAACGACAAATGTTACAATGAACCCTCCTGAAGAGCTAGTATGTCCCATTAGTCTTAATCTCATGACAAATGATCCAGTTGTAGCGGCAGATGGTATTACATACGAACGAGCATCTATCGAAGATTGGTTTACAAAGAGCAAGGCAAAGATTCGCGAGGCTCAAGGGAGAATGAAACAGAACCCTCACTCGGAGGCTGATCAGCGAGTTGTCGATAATGGCGTCTGTTCACCTGTTCATGGCACCAAAGTAGAGAATCTAGTACTTGTGCCTAACATTAGCTTGAGGAACATGGCACGAGCATACAAAGAAGAAAAGAAGAAGGAGGAAGTACAATAAGACCAGAAGTTAGTAGGAAGCAGTGAAATGAGGGGAGAGTAGTAGAAGAAAGACTTCGAGAAATATATCTTATAGATGTTTTCATATAATTCAATCAGTTCATAAGCAAGTAAACAAAGAGAGTACAAGAGTACAATACACAATCATACTATCTTCTTCTACTAGAGTTTGATAAACAGTGCTGTTTATGTTAGACTTGTCCACATTTACATAGCCAAATCATGAGTCTCTATGTTTATGTTAGTTCCATGTGCCGACTTCCGTAAGGGTCTCTATAGTCAGGTGTTGTCATATCTGGAACAAAGCAGAAGATCAAGTGGTCAGGGAAGAATAGACAATATGAGGAAATAAGGTCAAAACAAGTAAACTTACAATGACCCCCAGATGGTCGAGCACCTCCCATGAGGTACTTGAATGGTATGAGCATGATCTTAATGATACAACCAACAACGGTGATGACAAGCCGACACAAGCTTTATTATTGGGGACAGGAGATATGCATACAAGATTAGAGTAAGGAAAGAGTAACGAACAAGACACAGAACAAACTCACCTAGCACAAATCCCATCAGGATTCTCCGACATTTGATATGCCGTAAATATCATCAATATAATAGCCGCCACCATTAACCCTCCACCAACCTTCTTCACCTCATCCTCAGCTCGGTATATATCTTCTGCAAATGGCTTTTCATCCCAAGATGATGTGGCACCTGTTACTGGGAACTTGGCGTCATCATCATTTTCTTCCTTTACATCATCGTCGTCATCTTTCACCGGTATAGCCTCTCCATTATCAAATGCCTCCTTTTCTTGATTAGCCAATGGATCAAGTGTATCATCATTATCTACATATTCAAATGTAGGTTTTAGCGTTGGTGGGTTTGTTTTCCAGGATTCAGTTGGGGATGATGTGGTTGGAGAGGAAGTTGTCGCGACGGCTGGGCGAGGGACGGGAGTTGCGGATGAGCCTTCGTCGTCTATTGTTGAGTCGGCAGGTTCAGTAGAGGCATCGTCATTGTCCCCTTCTGGTGTGTCGACTATATCATCATCTGGAACAACTTGTGTTCCATTTGTGGCCTCAGAAGTGGCAAACGTGGTATCCTCCTCATAATCTATCGTCTCATCCGGTGAACGTTCTTCGTCATCATCCATCTTGAGATGTTCACTTTCTGTTTCCTTCACATTTAGATCACCCTCATTTTCAAGTAATGGATTCGTTTCACCTTCTTCTTGTGACTGGGTAGCACCTAATACAGTCTCCTCAGTTACTGTTTCGTTAATACTAGTACCAAGCGTCATTTCCATTTCCGTGTTAGGTGGGTTTAATGTAGTCCAATCCATTGTCAACGTATCAAGGTCAAGATCCGACGGTAACGAAGCATTAACTGCTGTAACGTTATTCATTTCTTTTTCCAGCTCTACTTGGGCTACGATGTGGATGAAGAGGAGGTAATAAAATAAGTGGGTATAAAAGATTGACAAGTACTCAAAAATCAGACTATAGACTTACCCTCTTCCTTTATCTCCTCCAAATCTGTGAGGTATTCTTCCTTATCAACCGCCTCGGCTTCGTCATCGTCATCAAAGCTCTCAATTGCTGTAGGTATCGACAGGATGGGTTAGAAACAAAAACGGATTGCGTGATTAGTAGGGAAATGAACACATGATATGCACAAATACCAAACCCCACTACACAACATAACGAACCTTCAATCTCCTCCTCAATTTCATTAATCTCCTCAGCCAATATATTATCATTACCCTCCTCTTCAATTTCTTGTATCTCTTCTTCCAATGGTACTAAACTCTCAGCCACTGTCATATCATTATTAAAATCATCATCATCAAAAGCGATACCATCACCAAATTCTTGTGCAATTGCCTCATCTACTAATTCTTCTAAATCTTCCAATTCTACACATTGTTTTATTGTATAAGGGTAATATTGGAGGTGTTAGAATCGATATTTCAATAGAATACATACAAGATATGAACACCACAAAACTAAAAAGCACATGCAACTTATGTACATACCTTCAATCTCTTCATCAATTTGTTCAATCTCATCAAATATCTCTTCACTTTCCTTATCAATCTCTGTATCAAACTCGGATTGATCTTCTTCTTCCTCAACACTAACTGATGATTCAGTACTATTTTCCTCTTGAGGAACAACATTATTTTCAGTAGATTCGATGGAGCCCGCAATTTCATCCTCGGGTAGATCTCCCGTATCAAGGGTAGTCTTTTCTAGTTCAGTGGCAGTATTAATTGGTTCTTCTTCTGATAATGCCTCATCTTTTGCCAACTCCTCAGTAGTAGCTGCTTCTACAGTTGTCTCTTTTTCATCATTAATATCAAATCTATCCTCATCATCCTCTGTCTCTTCTTCTTCTACAGATTGTGATGACAACTCTTCATCAAGTACAGTTTCATTATCACCATCCTCATCTAAAGCAGCAATTGCCACCTCATCCAAAGTTTCAGTTGATACAGCACCTTTAGCCAAGGTTGATAATTCAGCCTCCTCTTCAAGTACCTCATCATCTTCTGTACCTCCTACCACTGGCGATTCTTCAGCGGTATCAATATCTTCAACCACACCAACAACATCGTCATCCTCGCTTTCCCATTCATCCAATAATCGTTGTTTGGTAATTGATAATAGACCACGTAGCTGTACATTATGTCCAATAGATTTCGATGAACCACGTAGCCGTACATTATGTCCATTGTTAGATACCCCGTCAGTAGATATAACGGAATTATCTCCTTGATTGTAGAATACACCCAATACAACTGCTACTAAAAATATACCACCTATTAATAAACTATTCCTCCGTCTATTATACAGAGTAGTATTAGTACAATGAGTATGGTTACTCATTGTATTGTTGTTGTTGGTCGTAGCAAAGTGTGGGATTGTGGTTGTTGGTGTATCTTTTTTGGTATCAATTGTCAAACTGTCTTTTATTTTGACCATGATATATGATACCTCTTCTGTTTATAGAGGGATGTAAGGATGATATCAGATTGCAATTCAATTGGATAGAAGGTGTAGATATTTGCAATAGGGGGGCGGATTACAAGCGCCCGGCAGCCAAAATCAAAAGTGCCCTTTAACTCATCTGCCAAATACAAATTGAAAGTCAAAATAGCACAGCGGCAGTCATTATTACTTAGGCCATTGCTATCTCGTATTGTATTCTTCTTCCTTTATTGCTTACGGTTGTGGTGGTGATAATCATGAGCTTCAACTCGAGGGGTAGTCGTCGACGGTATCATAAAAAGTTTTACCGACAAATGATGACTTTTATATTGGTGCACCTTCTTCTTTCAACTATTATTGAGGCTACAAATACACAAAGTAATAATGAACAAAGAGCACAACAATATATGCAAACATACTTTAATAACATACACAATTTACAATTACAATATGGAACGGATATAATAAAAGTACAAGATGTTACTGAACAATATCCAATACTGAGTACATCGTATGCTAATGCTAATGATGTAAATATGGTTGATTGTCCATTTGATTATATACCTATAGAAAGACGAGATTCACAACAACAACAACAACAACAACAACCAAAGAATAGTAGAATGCCATGCTACACACCAATAATAACAATATACGATGAAATATCAAACATACCACCATCATCATCCTTCAATACCGAAGAAGAATTAAGTGGACATACAATACAATCGGAATCAATACCAGAAGTATTATTACTAAGTGGATTAGATTATACTATTGATTCAATGGATATATTGGCATCGAGTGGTATATATAGTACTGTGGGGTTGCTGTTGGATTGTGCTGTTTGTGAAAGTCTAAGGTAAGCAGCAGTATGAGTATGAGTACTAGTAGTTCAACTTGTGTTCAAACTTCGAATTGCTAACCAACTCCTTATGCTCTTATAGTCCATGGATTGTCAATGATGGTACAGCAGTAACAACGAATGATGTTGATCATGATGGTATCACTGGCAACACAAACAAAGAAAAGATTACAAAGTTCTTTGTTGGTGGAGAGCGTAGGCTTGATGATAATCAACAGCAACCTCAACAGCAACAACAACAACAACAACAGTCACCGCAACAGCAAATAGAGAATACAAACAGGGCAATAGAATGTAGACAACGATTAGCAAATCAGGGTATAACAAACGAAAAACGAAAGTGGTTAGCAAGATTAGCAACAACTCGAAAGATTGTGGCTATACCGATTGTAGATGTTGCTGGATTCTATCAACGATTGGTTATTGAATTAGATAAGGAGAATGACTATGATGAGAATAGACACCTCAATGATAACAACGAAAAGAAGAATCAAAAGAAGAATCAACAGAAGAATCAAGAGAAGAATAGCCAACTGTCATCGAGTAGTGGAGCAGAATGTGACTTTCCACTTCCATTACACTACGCTGACAATTCTCCACAAATGAAAGTCTTGACAAGTTATCCAGCTCAAATTATGAATGAAGTAATGAGATCTAACTCATTTACATTGGGTATATCATTTCATGGTACACAGAACAATATTGATATAAGTCCACTAATCGAAGTACCTAGCTGGACTTCTCCTGATATTGAACAAACAATTGATGAACAGGCAATGGTTGACATATCATATGCACTCTCTCAATTTGCTGGATTAAATAAGAATTTACCATACGAAGTTAGAACAAGTCATACACCACTGGGCGATGAAGGATGTAGTGGGGTTATTTTTGAACACTTTGCCTTTTCTCAAGGTAGTAATAGAGGCACTCCTGGAGAATCAATATGGATGACAGAACGTGCGTGTGACAACCACAGAGGCGGCAACAATACCGAACGTGCATATCCATCTGAACAAACTCAAGTGTATGACAGTTCATCATTGCGTGCCTTTATAGCACGAGTAGTATCGCCTCCACCAAATGACTTCATAATTGAAGATCTTCCAGGCTTCTATAATCCATCATCAGAGTATAGCTATTGGAACGGATATGAATATACAGTGCATAGTGACAATGATATACCACCTCCCCAAGTCGTCAACAGTGTTAGAATGGCACTATTGGCAACTGAATTAGTAGAACCATATACTATCATAAGATCGATAGGTGGAGTCGAATTGAAAGATGATGATATAATACCACTCAACCCTCGACCACCGGGTCAATGTCATAAAACGCGATCTATGATTATACCAGAATCATCTTCATTGCAAAACACTACAGTAACATGGACAGTTGGAGGCTCGTTATCAGTCACAGAGACCGCCATCATGTTCGGGATGTGGAATGTATTAGATAAGAAGATATTTGATTGTGTTACACAGCCAACAAAACAAGAACTAGATGCATTCTTTACAATACTGAGAGATTTCGAAGTGATGGAAGGCGAAGATGCTGAAACTATGAATGAAGAGGCAAGTTTCACTCCGGTTCAGAGTGGTGATACCCGATGGGCACGTCATGATCATTCCAAGACAGATTCAGATGAGTTATTCGACATACCTCACGAGACTACCTTTACAGTAACATTAGACTTGAGTCATTACAAGGTTGGTGACATTATTGACATTTATAGTTTAGCACGAACAGACCAAGGTTGGTCAGACGAGAGTGATAATGAGAATGGATCGACGTTTACATCTCAATCGAACCTTGTCAATGCCCGTACTGAATCAGGACGATTAGATTGGTTTAGTGTACCAGTTTCTATAGAAATTGGCCCTCGACCAGGTTTCTTTGAGAGTAATGATCCAATAGAAACATCAATACGGATATCTGATCAGGATTATGAGGCAATAGTGGAATCTGATTTAAATGTTATTGCATACTCCTTGGTAATGGCACTGATAGTAGTGGTTATAACTGTAGTCTGCGTATTTTTTAGAGAAGAAAGAGATGGTACTGACGTATGCTCTGTTTGGAGTGCCCGGCGTCAAATCAACAAACAGAGGATAAAGATGGATGATTTCTTTGCAAATGAAAGTCTGGAACTAACATCGATGACAACTTTAAACTAATATAACAGTCGATCTATATTATACTTCAATAATTGATCTAAGTAAGTTAGTACTTATGATAATGTATAAGGCGAGGAAGAAGCTGATGGTTGAAGACTAGACAATTCCAAGTCATAAGCAGAGCTTCATTCAAACTTTCCTCTTCTTCTTACTATTCTCTTGTTCTGACTGCTTCCTATCTCCCAATTCAATCAGTTTAAGACGGTTAATCACCTCGATATTCTGAGCAGTAAGACGAGTTGTTTGAGATGAGTATTCAGCCTCCAGAGCGGCCACCTTGCGTTCATGCTCAGTCCTCAGGGAAGCAGCAAGGGCCGTATTCTTTGCCAATATACTATTCAGCATGGTCATTCTATCAATATAAGATAGCAAGTCAGGTGCCGTTGGAATAAGAGCACTATACAGCTCTTTTTGGCCATGTCTAGACCAAATCAATGCAAGAATCTTCGGCAAAAGAACAGGCTCGATATTAGCAAAGATATTACTGTCTGAGTATTCAATGCCCTCCAATTCACAAATAATCTTTCTTATTTGACTGTTTAGTTGATACTTGATAACCTTTTGTCTTCCGACTGCATGATACAACCATGCCCTTCCTATCATATTAACTTCACATGCTTTATTAATCCATGGTTGTATCTCATCGCTTAAATTTTCATAAGATTCAGTGAACGTACATTCCGTTAATGTATGATTAGAATGGTATGTACTCTCAATTGATGAAACATTGATTAACAGTTTTAAGAACGCAACACGCCCTTTCTCAGTGATGCCGTTATTAGATGATAAATAAAGTTTTTCCAATGTGTTATTGTTTTTGAGTGATGCAGCGATGATCTCTGCTTCTTCATCACCCATGCCCGTATCAATTATAAACAGATTCTTCAATGTAGAGCCGCCTTTTTGTAGCATATTAGATAATGTGACGCATCCCTCTCGGCCAATATTATTTCGATTCAAATTAAGCTGCCGGAGATTTGTGAGTGCATAAGTATCCAATACTGATATGTCTGTTATCCTACAGCCGCAGAAGCTCAATAATAATTCTCTCGTATTATTATGCAATGCTCGTACCACTAACTCAAAGGACTCTGTGTTTATACTGGTGTTCCAATCCATCATTATTGTCGTGAGTTGTGGACTGTTCTCTAAGAATGGAATCACGCTACGAATTCCTTCTACACCAAATGTATTGGAGTCCAAATCTAATGTCTCAATAGAGCTGCTATTAACTAATTGCCCGAATAATGATGCCATCTTTTCATTGTTTAGGATGCAATTTCGTAAATTCAGCCGTAATAAGTGAGTGTTACTTGCAATATATCGACCAAGCAACCTCCATCCTAGGTTAGTGAAGTTCTCTGCGTCAGATGTAAACTCATACTCATACTCATATTCATCACCATCAAACTCATCGTCGTCATCAACGGCTGTAAAACGAAACTCATTAATAGAATCGACATTATTTTTGATCAAACGAACATAGGTTTTACAATCTTGAGAAATGAGCTCATTAAATCGAAAAGCCTGTTGATATTGTTGTTCATCCATATTATATTATCTTTATCTTGATGGAAATGACCGCTACACCTCTAGCAGATATCCACTAATACTAATCTGCTATATTGATATCTTATTGATTGAATATAAGCCGATGCAACTCAGACCATATAAATTGCAATATTCAAATACCAACTATCAATAGATACCCCTCACAAAAGATACGTATAATATATTGGCCACCACAGGCTAATTTATTTCACAGTGTCCAACACTATTGAAACCTCAAATAGAGTATACCGACATATACTCTATCATCCGTGCATATACATCGATAGTCGATATCACCACCTCTAGAGGTATCACCGTACCACACTCACACCTCAATGAGGTTACCGTACTGATATGTACCGATACGGCAACATAAAGTACAAAGTACGAGTTTATGAGAGTGGGAGCAATAAATGGTACGATTTGCAATATGTGTGTGCAAGGAGAGAGTTTGATGGATAGTAGCCCTAGTAGCAAGTGGATTAGCGGCGGCAGGAGTATAGAAATATTAGTGGAATTGTTGAGGTATATCGCATAATCTAGACAAAGGTATATAAGTTTATATCATATACAACGACAATCAACAACAACAATGTCTGATGCAATCAACAACAAAATCCCAACAATAACATTATCCAATGGTGTACAGATGCCACAACTAGCATTGGGCACTGCGCCTCTCTCATCTGCAAAAGGAGAAACATCTACAAACCTCAACTTTACTGGTTTCTTCCCCGAACAAGTACCCCACTCCGTAAACTCTGGTCTATCATCTGGTATACGACATATCGATACAGCATTAATTTACAGATCACATACAAAAGTTGCACATGTCTTAAATACATGGTTTATGGAAAACAAACTTAATAGAGAAGATGTATTTATTACATCCAAGATATATCATCCACCATCTATTGGATTTGGTATGAATTGTAATACTATTGATATTGACAATTTAAGTATTGAGGAGGTAGAGAGGAAGGTACATGACCAGTTTGAGACTTCATTGAATGAATTGGGTGTAGGATATGTAGATTTGATGTTATTACATTGGCCAAGTGCTGGAGGTGGTGCTGGTAATCAAAGTAGCAAAGAAGAAGGAGAGCAGATGGTTAAGATCAATCCACTCAATAGAGCTAAACGATTAGCAGCATGGAAGGTTCTCGAACACTATTACTCATTGGGATGGGCACGTGCAATAGGAGTATCAAACTTCCACGAAGTACATTTAAAAGATTTATTATATGACGGTGCAAGTATTAAACCACATGTTAATCAAATGGAAACAAGTGTATACATTCAACACACAAAGACAATACAATATTGCAAAGATAATGGTATACAAATCATGGCATTCAGTCCATTCGGACGAGGTGTAATGAAGATTGAAGACGATGAGATAATCAAGTCGGTTGCCGCCAAGTATAATAATGTATCACCTGGTCAGGTTGCATTGGCATATCTTATAAATCTTGGCTATGCAGTTTCATTTTATAGCTCTTCAGAGGAACGAATGAAGGGTAATATAGAGGCATGTTCTTTGAAATTGGATAGTGATGATATGGCCAATCTGTCTAGTCTTCAAAGATCAGCTTCATGGGGTCTTCCGTCGCCTTATACATTATCATAAGTATTTACTTAGACCTCAAATTGACAAAGTATATAGATCTATCTATATAATACGATCAAAACTGAAAGGTAGGTAAGCTAACAGGAGGTGTGCAAGGACTCCTACAGTTAATATATATCGGCTCTAGACATTAAGATTCATACTTGTTTAACGTCGTCGCCTTCTCCGCACGTCGCCCGCTCCAGCGAGTATTGCACTCCATCCACCTGCAGTAATATCCACACTAGGCACCCAATCTTGTTTCCCCTTTTCCTTTCTTTTTGTTCCTTCGTAATGGATATTGTAACCAGCATTACCATTCTTTTCTTTGCGGCCGAGTATAGTGGCCTTCCAGTGTTCATTTGTTTTATCACACCAAACAAGGACACGCTCACCAACAGTAAAAATTTCAGTAAAAAGAGACTGATCACTCCGGCCTCTCGTCCTTACAGCGTTAGCCTTTGCAATTCTCTCATCCTTCTTCCGACAAGCTATTGGTCGATACATTCCATTTTTAGGTAGATAAGCAGCCTTCGTCACAGACGCCAACTCTCTACTGGCCTCCTCCTCTGTCGAAACTTTCCTCTTCTTCTTACTATTCCCCTCCTCTTCTTCATCCAAGTCGGAATCGATATTGACAACCTCCCTCCTTTTCTCTACGGCCTTTAATGATTCTTCTGCCTTCTTTACCTCATTCTGTGATGATAAAAGTTCCAACTGAGCAGTATTGACACCATTTGTTGCAACCTCCATCGCCTTTGCAATTTGTTTCTTTGTTTCCTTGGCAGAAACAAAGTTTTTAGATGCCGACTCTACCCTTGCTTTGGCCGAGGCAAGTCGTTCCTTTGCAAGTTGAATCTCACGTCCCCCTTCCGATGATGACATTGTACTTCCTGCTTTCTACCGTGTATACTAACTTACGATCTGTAGGATACCCTCAAATGATGTATGATATAATATGCCGCCTCTGCTGCTATCACCACTGCTATTACTTAATACTACTGTTGATTGAATGAGAATGGCAATAGTCGTCAACATCAAATAGGTATATATATTGTCAATCACCTGTCGGCCAAAGTAGCTGAAGAACCAAAAAGATATTTTGTCTCTCACTGAGCTCTCTCGTGTTGTGGAGCGGTCCCTAAAAAATTAGTCGATTCTGACCCTTTCGGCCATCGATCGGCTACAAGTAGCCAATATTGTCGAGCAGAATATTGGACAACACCTACATATCTGAACCAGAATTCCATGCTGAATCCAATAATAGTGGTCTCATTCCACCAAATTAAACACAGGACATATCTAAAAGGTAGGTAAGCTCACAGTAGATATCGGCTCTAGACATAAGATTCATACTAGTTTAACCTTAGGCAACTATCATCACAATCCAATTTCAACGTCTACACGCAGAGCTTTTTAGATTCATATTATCATCAGTAATATCAATGCTTGAGTGGCTGTTGTCAGCCTGTCTTGGTCGCTTTTTCTGTTGCTTAACTTGTGTGGTATCAGGCAAAGTTCCTACTATGACCGCCGTCGATCTACCTTTTTTGCCCCACATTTGGGTTATTGAGATAGCGCTCGACTTCAGACTTACTCCTGAACCTCTCCCCTTTTGGACTGACATAATATTGATCAGAATAGGAGCTCTTGTTATTTTTACGAGGAACCTTATATTTTGTCCACCCAGGTCCGAATTCGGGAGCAGGAGCATGGATCAAGGCCGAATTACTCAAGGCAATAATTTTGGATTTGGAAGAAGATCCAATAGAACCCTTTTTCCTCTTCTTATTATTACTATATCCCTCTTCCTCATCCGAGTCGGAATCGATATTGACAACCTCTCTTCTTTTCTCGGCGGCCTTTAATGATTCTTCTGCCTTCTTTACCTCATTTTGTGATGAAAGAAGTTCCAACTGAGCAGTGTTTACACCTCTAACTGCAGTATCCATTGTCTTTGCAGCTTGCTTCGTTACTTCTTTAGCTTTATCCAACTGTTTGGATGCACACTCTTCGTGTGCTTTAGCAATCTCCATTGTCTTTGCAACTTGCTTCTTTGTTTCCTTGGCTGCCACGAAGTTTTTGGATGCCGACTCTACTCTTGCTTTTGCAGAGGCTAGTCGTTCCTTTGCCAGTTGAATCTCACGCCCCCCTTCCGACGATGAAATAATACCTCCTTCTGTTTCTTCTTCCATTAGCTGTAGGGTTTCGGTTGGCATATTATTCCTTCCTATTGTGACACTTGATGGCAAAGATATGAAATTGTGATGGGTGATAGGAGTATGATAAATGATACCCTCTAAAGATATATAATGATAAACTACTGCGGAGCGCTACCGCTGCCACTTCTACTAATTCTACTGATGAATAATAAAGAGCCGGCGAAATCTATCATCACAACACAATCTCCTAATAATACAAGTTGTTGAAAGGATACCAAAGCCAAAAAGATACGATATTTTGTTTCTCCCCTCAAAAAAATGACATCATTATCTCTCGCTCCCTATCGCAATAGCTAACTCCTCTAGTATCGAACAGAACCATGCTACTGCTTGCTATATTATCGAATGTATCGGTTTCTTTGGCCTTGGTGGCTAATCGATCTCCTTTGTCGACGACAACGACGCGAATATCAGGTTTTTCACATAATGATGTGTCAAGATATTCCACTTTTCAATCACCAACATCATACTATCACCATAAGAAGCCGTCACCATTGCAATTATCATCAAATGCTGCTATCGGAAGACGATATACCGCTACTCCTCTATATGCTACTATAAAAATTGCTCCTGCTCCTCCCCCAAGTCCACCATCTTCAGCCGATAACAACAGTAAACAAAAGACAATACTAGCAACAACAATCTTAATATTACTCGATATACAATTCCGATCACTATTTACTAAATATTCAATACTATTCCCATCAAGTTTAGCAGGATGTGGATCATTATTCACATCAATGTTATTACTAAACACTATAAGCAATGAAAAGTTGGGAGAGGCTATGTATCAGATATTAAATCCAGGTGCTATATTGTTGGCAAAGTGGTTACCTGTCTTCTTTGTGCCGAGCTTGATTACCCTGCCATTGGCGGGTGGATTGGGTAATGCTATGGAGGTATTAAAAGTATTTAGTGTTATTATTGGTGGTTTCTTCTTTACCTTGTTTAGTACTGCTTGGAGTGTACTTGGGATTAGAAAGTTAATGAATGGAAGTAGTGATGCTTTAGAAGGGGAGAAAACAGAGGAAGAAGTTGAAGTATCAGCCACATCAGCTACCAACAGCACTCCACCACCCAAACCATTTAGCATGACACTATTCCGAACACTGAAGTCAATTGCATGGCTATCTGCTATATCAACTGTGGCATTAGTCAAGAAGTCACCAACATCCAAATGGCTCAACTTATGTCAATCATCCTTCCTACTGTCAACGACCTTGTCAACTTTTGTATTTGGTGCCAACCTACCTAAATCATTTACTAAAGTTATTCATCCATTGGTTACATGTACTGGATTGACTTGGGTTGCTTCTAAACTATTAGCACTTCTCACTGGATCAACATTCATTAGTATTCTACAATCATACAAGGCTGGCACGTTATCATTACTATCGGCCGGTGCCGGAGATGTCTTACTCTTCCTATTAGGACCAGCAGTAGTGGCCCTATCATGCCAAATGTATGGCCGTAAACAATTAATGCGTGAGAATATACCCGAAGTTGGTATATCGACATTGGTATCTTCATTGGGTGGACTGTATGGCACAGCCGCTGCTGTTCGAGTACTGGGTATTGCCAATCCTACCATTCGATTGAGTTTACTATCAAGGAATATAACAAGTCCATTGGCTATGGCCATAGCATCTATACTCGGTGCAGACGTTTCATTAGCAGTAACTATTGTAGTCTTAACTGGTTTATTCGGTGCCAACTTTGGTGCAAGTATCTTAGACGCGGCAGGTATTAAAGACGCCGTGGCACGAGGATTGGGTATCGGTGCGGCTGCACATGGATTGGGTACTGCAGCATTTGCTAATGAGAAGGATGCTTTCCCATTTGCTGCTATTGCCATGGCCTTGACGGCGAGTGCTTGTACGGTCTTGGTATCAGTGCCTGCGGTTAAGAAGAGTGTGTTAAAGTTGGCACTTGGTGTGTAAAGAGTAAAGCAAGAGCGTATCATGTGTTTCGATAAAATAGATGGTGTCAAAGATACATAATTTCGTATTAGAGTTACAAGATATTGGACGTTGAAGTTCATCTGAAATCTGAAGTAGCACTGAATTTTTCAGAGACACAACAAAAGTTGGTATCACATAAGGTATAGAAAGAAGATATTGAATGAAAAGATGGTCACAGCTTCCCTAGAGCTACGGGAAGAAGGGGTAAAAGAAGAGAGTACAATGGCGTCGGCGTCTGAGATTAAACTGGCAAAGGAACGGCTTGCTCTGGCAAAAGCACACGAAGAGTCTGCATCCAAACGGTTGTCTAAAGCCAAAGAAGGAATGAAGCAAGCTGCAAAGATGTTAGAGACTCTATCAGCAGATGTAGATGATGCTCAGGAACAGTTTGTATTGTCTCAGAGTGAGGTAGAAAGGACAACTGCATGTTTGAAGGCTGCAGAGGATACACGGGAGGTTATCAATATCGATTCCGACTCTGATGATGAAGATGGGAGCATTAAGAAAAAGATTAAGCTGGAGGTTAAAGAGGAAGATACTGATACTGATACCGAAGATAAAGTTGTCAAGAAAGAGGTAAAAGATGAAGATACTGACACTGGCGATGATGATAATAATAACAGTAGTAATGAAGATGAATCGGATAAGAAGCCAAAAGCTAAACGAAAGGCTAGGAAGAAGTTGAAGAAGGATAGTCGTGAATCATCTGGAGCTTCAGCTGGGGCAAAACGAGCCATCGACCCTCTCTTCTTGAAGCAGAGGGATCTCTTTCGAGCTCAAGCTGAGAAGAAACTAAAGGGAAATGAACGTTTTAATAAACATATCCGTGAGATTGCACATGGGTTCAAGGCACATGAGAGTAGTGGCAGTGGTAGGGCGAGGGGGCAACACGCAACCAAACGCATAGTCAACGAAATGATGGCACAAGATAGTGTGGATGATAGTTTAACGCGTGAAGTTTTAAGGCAAACTTTAAAGTTGCCAAGTAGAAGTAATTACGGGATGTGAGTCAACTGACTTATGAGCAGTATAAATGTAAAGACGAGTTTATTTGTCTATCCATTATAGTGTTAAGTCATCATACTACTTCAAGTAATGATTGAATTGACAGGTGACGTGGTATCAAAGGAAGAGAACATGTTTGTACTTCCATAGCTACTCATCAACTCTTCAGCCAAATGGGATGGTATTGATTCAATCAACCCACAGCAAGCCTGAGCTAGTTCGGCCATGAACCTTCCATCAAATCCAAGAACTGCCGCAAGGATAGGTTCATCTTCATCATCTAGTTCTTCTGCCTCATCTGCCCAGAGTAAAGTCCGTACTAGAGCCGCACATGCAAGTCGTTTAGAGGCTTGTCCGTTACTCAAATCAACCTTCTTCCGTAACCAATCCTCAAGCCACTTCGCTGAGCTGTCTAGCATTTTTGGATGAGTTAAACAGAACCAAGCTCGGAAACAGACACGTCCCACAAAGTTCGGTGTTATCTTTTGACTGTTAGACGATGAGGAGTCAAACTCTCCATACTTTTGTATATTGAGTACATGTTCTTCTAGAAGCCACAAGAGATGTTTATGACTGAGATCGAGTCTAAAGGTTGATGCCTCTTCCTTCTTTAGGGAAATACCAGCATAAAGTGGAGCTACAGCCTTCTTAAGATTGACCAAGGAGCTTGTAAACAGGGCCCTTTCAGCTTCGTCTACTGACATGTCCAAAGCTGAGACGAGCAAGTCGGCACATTCAATAACCATACCCTTCTTGCCTCCAACCAAGAAAGCAGCCGCTTGCAGATTATCTGACAGTGCACATTGGTACATTACTTTTGAAGCATCAAATACAAACTTGGGCTCGATACCTGTCTTTCGTCCTGCCAAGTCACAAACTGTATTGAGTAGAGTCTGAACTGGTATGTTGCATCCTTCTCTCCAAGAGTCACAATCCCTCCTTGCTAGAATGAGCAGTGATGCAATCAGAATGTCATAATCGAGGTCACAACTGTACTTCTTTGGAGCCAAGACATCTCGTATCCGAATCAAATCCTGTCGGTAGCAACTCAATTCTTCGTCACTTTTCATTAGCACCGAGTCTAGCCCCAAAAGGTCACATTCGGCATTACAAAACGATCCAGTGATAACTTCTTTCAACCATTCATTAGGTAGAAGAGTTCCACGACTGTAAGATGACTCGGCAAGAGATTCTATCTCTTCCTTGAGTTTATCCAGTACCCAGACTCTGACTTCTGGTTCTTGAATCATGACATGTTTGCCTCGTATCGATATTAGACAGAGGGCAAGACGTGCATCGTCATCAATTGAAAACCAATATGATGAACCCGTCTCTTCAACCATCATGTCTAAGAATAGTCTTGTTGCTTCCTCAGATGATTCTAGTATGATCTCAACAAGAGCCAAGAACAGACCCAGAGATGGTCGTGGAGAGGACGACAAACCTCTACTCTTTGGTGCTTGCCATCTCAACTCATTCGATACGGTATAGTTGAGCATGAGGATGGTAGATGGTAGACAGTTTCTAACCACTGCCATTCTCATTAGACATCGAACAGGCCAAAGCAAATCTTCACTTGGATCTTGAAGAGTTGATAACATGTCCATGATGTTAGTATCCTTCTTGTTTGGCTTGATGGCGGCAGGCTCTCTTGATGATATAGTAGACGTTGTGGCCCCAACAAGCATTAAACATGCCCGTGGAGCATTATAAAGTGTATTCTATTGAAAGTGAAGAATCAAAGATGTTAGGGATTTGACCAAGAATAGAAGAACCACTGCAGTCCTATCATATACACTTACTCGAGATAGGAAGCCGTCTAATGTCTTTGACATAGATACACCTCCTTTAATCATACACCCGACAGCCATATCAGCTAATGAAGTCAATGTTTCCCCGTGAGATGAATCAGCACTCAATGGTTTGATACCATCTAGCAATCCCTTATGATGAGTCAGCTCTTCGTCTGGTGTCTTTGGTACTATACCACACAACTCATAGACTGCCACGGCATCATCAAGTAAAGATAGAGCTACACTAGCTGCTGTATAATAGTCACGTCGTTGACATAACCAACTCAAGACTTGATTAAATGGTGTAGAGATTGGATTTGCAACGGTGTTGGTTCGTAGTGTAAGCGACTGACATTCCGCTCCTACTCGGATAGTAGCAACAATTACTGAAGTGGATGTACGAGAGGATATTGAGTGGCGATTCAACAACAAAACCACACGAATCTCTTTGGTCTTACCTTGCCCATGAACAATCCCTCGATTAGCTTTGGTATCATCGAGTTGAGTCCAGCTTGAGCACTGCCTAAGTAACCGCTTGGATTTCTCTTGATGCGACATGGCTAAGCTCTTTGTTCGATTACTTCTACTACCGCCGATGCCACTAGACTTTGGTGATTTGTGTTTAAGAGAAGATATACTATCAAGGGCATTGATGATAATCTCGTCAACCCCTCCTTCGATCATGGCAGCTACCTTGATTGATTCTTTTAATGTACTGGAGAGAGATCGTTTTGGCATAGTAAAGCCAGCAGACGGAAAGTCTTCTTCGACTTCATTTTGTTGCAGAAATGAAGGAAGTCTGAATGATGACTTTGTCGCTGTTGTATTGGGTTTGTCAGTAACTACTTTGGAGTGGCTACTCTCTGACACTTTTTCAGCATACTTGACATAACTCATCAGTGGAGTAACTACCGAGCTTAGACATTGCTTTTCGTTGACCAGTGATTCATTTTTGAAAGGTAGAACACAAGGACCTTGTGTGTCGTCTGTGGCACCATCCCAACATATAAAGTGCGACTTTTGACCTCCTAGGATACCTACTAAGGACCATCCTTGTCCACCTATACACCACACATCGCCACTTTTGGAGGCTAATGCATCTGACTGACCAACATTCAAGAGTGCCCTATGGCCAGGCCGAACAAGAGTGGGCAATGTTATCTGTTTCCTACCCACACTTTCAGCTTGAAATGGAAGTAGTGTATGATTCACCACAACTAATGTAGAACCAATTCGAAATGAAAGTATTATCCCAGGAGGTGATGACGGAATAGATGATACAGAAATAGCTCTTGTCTCTATACATTCCATTTGCTGAAGGTTGCCATTTGCGGTGAGTAGTTGTGAAAGGTGTAGTACACCCAAAGATTCATTTATAGATGGAAGAGCAATCGGTATACACTGAAATCGGCTTGGAGTTGATGACCTGGGCGATGATAGTAGACTTTCCCGACTACAATCTACTCTTATTGCAACGGCATATGGTCGACGTTGTTGTCGTCTGCCCTTGCCACACTCAGTCACTCTACCCTCTTCACCTAACAGCACGACAAAGTGCATTCCCATCCAATACACAGGTTGTAAACTCTCGGGTGCAAATGGTACATAAACTGTGCGTGATTCAGTATTGTATCGTAATGAAATGAAGGTTATATACCCTCCCAAGACGTGGCTTATATGACGACGATTGTTCTCATCCTTGCTCCTGTGGATTATACGTCGTAATCCCTTGCCACAAACGGCAAGGTAGCCATTATTTGTGTCAGATGTAACACATGTCTTCGTTATTACATTGCTCTGACGGATGGTTCGTAATGATAGCGTTGTTGGGTCTATGGAGGCATCAAATGTATTTAGACTTGACCAATCATTACTATTACCTCTGGATGAGATTTGTTCGCTGCTGTTCGGCTCGTCCTGTTGCTGTGATATAAAATTTTGCCATATTGACGGGTCGTCATTATCATGATTCATCCTCTCCTCTTCCTTCCTTGTTTCACTACTTGAAACAAGTTGAGAAAGTTGCATACTAGCACGAGGATGACTCAATGGCATGACACTATCATTAACCTTGGTAAATAAGTTTGATCCCATGAAAAGAGATGCAAAGCTATTCGATAAGTCTTCACTACCAGTGCTACTCGACTTTCTGGATGACTTGTCACTGCTTAGTAGAACTCGTAGTGCGTGAAAGAAGTGTACAGTGCCATTGGATGTTACTAAACACATGGATAGCGGCTGTGTCAATTTCTTCTTCTTCTTGATATGAAGAGGATAATGTCTAGGTGCCACATCTATCTTTCTTGTTTTCTTGGTACTCGTTGGGGTAGCCTTTTTGGATGATGTTAAAAGAGCATCACCGCTGCCGCCAAATAGAAAGTTTAATGACTTGTATACCTCCATAGCGTCAGCTACACGCTCTTCATTAGAAGAATCAGGCAAAGTATTGTTCTGAGAGTCGTTCTTCTGTTCAGCTTGATCTTCATTCGCACTACTCTCATCTGCCTCGTCACTTTCGTCATTATCAAATAACGGACCGCATATATTTCCTAACAGTGTATTCCCACTCTCTTGAGGTTGGCTCCTCACATCTTGTTCCTCCTCCTCTTCTTCTACTCTAGCTGACGCTAATGGTTCATCAATCTCATGAGACTTGCGATTCTTCCAAATATTTGTCCTTCCCAATGATACAAACGATGGACAATCATTCAACTTGTGCTTGTCATTATTGATATATGTTGGCCAATATAAGATGCGTCGGGTTAATATCCTTGTATGATTCGATGTACCTTCCTCTTCTTCATCATCATACTGCTTTGTGGTGTTGTTGGTAGTAGTGGATGTTGAATTGGTCGAGACATCGTCTGAGCTGACAGTCTTGGATTGCTCACCTTTTCCGGATGCAGGTGAAGATGCATGAGATGATGAATCGGATGATGAGAGTTTCAAATGTTCCTCTACTACCTTCTTTTTTCCTCCTTTATTCTTGGCAGTAGTAGACTTGGCACCCTCGGTTTCAGATGTGGAGAATGATGGAGGATTCGTCGTTGACAATAGCTCCATGACCACAACTTCTCCAGATCTTCCTCTTCCAACATCAGAAGAAGAACTGCCAGTGTAATAGATGGTTGTTGATAAAACAACATTATCATATCCATCCCAGTCACTTAATCTTAGATTCCCATGACGGTCATAATAGTATCTACCACCGCCAAGATCGTCTCTGATCTCAGTTTGCTTAGATGCAGTTGTTGAATTGAACAATCTTCGTTTACTGCTATCAGTACTACCGTCATCTTTCTCAGTGGCTTGCTGTTGCTGCTGACGAATCTCAGTAGCAGTCTCTCGTCCTCTCAATCTTCTTGTACCGTAATGCAATGCGTCCTCTTCACTAACACTAGTTAATGTCATATCCTCCCATAACAAACTTGACGCGGTTGATACCTGACAATCGTCATTATCATCCGGTGGTGAATCATACATATTTGATTGAGAAGAGTTGTCGGCAAAGTTTGGTAGAGGGTTGGGTGGTGGAGTTTTAACATTAAAGGTTGTAAATGTTTTCCCTGTTGGTGATAGTTGCGACTGTTGTTTTTGTTGTTGAGTTGTAGCATTGGAAGTAGTGGTTGGTGTTTTGACACGGGGTGGTTTACCACCCAATGATATAGTTGTAGAGTTTTTATTGTTGTTATTGGAAGGTGAGGTTATTGATTTGAACCAATTTGACATTGATGTTGATTTTGATGTCTTATCATTATCAACTGGTAGCGTTGTACCCGCTTCTGCTGCTCTACGATTAACTGAAGACTTTGTATTCTTATTCTTTGGTGTAACCTTTTCACTATTAGACAATGTATATCCACCTCTACTACTCTTCCCATCATTTATTGCAGATGACAAATTATTGTTCACATCATATGCACCATTTCGTTTCCTACGCCGACGTATCAATAACTTATCACGCTTACTCAATTCAACTATCACAGTTTGTGCCTCTTTTCTCGTTAATACAATGGATGAATTAGATATTGGTGTCCATGATTTATTAATCTCATCTACTTGCAATTCTTCATACAAGTCATCACAATTTTTGATATCGTTTGAGGAAGTAGTGTTGCAATCTAAAGAGATAGTAGCTATTACTTTGTTGAATTGTGGACGTTTCCAACGTACTTGCCATGGTACTGTTGGTGATACTTGTGTCGGCGGCGGCGCAGTAGAGTCCATTGTATGAGCCTCCTACTCCTCTTATTATAGTGTTTTAAAGAGTGCAAAATACCGTACTTTTATATGTTACGCTATCGTATCGGCCCACGCTATCGTATCGATACGGTTTTTATAATGCAAATTTCAAATTATCAAAACTGAGACTTTCGATTTGTATTGTTGTTAGCAGATTGGTACGGCAATTAAGAGTGTAGAGAGATAATAGCATTGCAAATTATTACATATTAAAAAGATGATGCAATCAACACACAGTAACACAAGTTCAAAACTAAACATGAATAATCCCGATGAGAAAATTACAGCAGATCTCTCAACATTATCAGATCAAATATCACTATGTCAATCAATGCTAGTTAATGTCGGACCATTATCCTCCATACAAGATAATGAGGCATTATTAACAGTTATAGGTTTCCTAGAGGCATGTGTACCTCGTATGGTCGAACTAATCGAAGCAGCGGCCAGTGGTGCTATTAAAGAAGAGACATTTGAAATGTGTTTAACTGTGAATGATAAGTTAACTAATATATTGGCTGATGTTGAGAAAGATCCGGAGGATAGACAACCGTTAACTGTGGCTGCTAGTGCGGGTGGCAACAGTGGGGATGGGGATATGGTTAGTGATAATAAGATTGATTCGGATATGAACAAACTAAGTATATCTTCAGAAGGAGCAGATAGTAATATTAAATTGGGTGGTAAGACGTCGGGTATGAATGAGGAAGATTTAAGGAAACCACCACCTGAAGAGATTGATCCATTTGCGGGTGGCCCCGACTTGTTACAACCAACTCAAACTGCTCCGTTAACTATGATGGGGGAATCTTCTACGACTGAATCGGCCATGGCTCCTTCTTCTTCAGATGGACAAGCAAAGACAGATGATAACGACGATGATGATTTTGATGCCTTCTTTAAGGATAGGACTACTGCTTCTTAGAGATGAATATGAATCGATATGAGAATTGGATAGTGTTTGAGGAACCAGTGGTTAGAGTTAGAGAATCTTATTTGTACTAATAGAGATCTAACTATCTTATGTATTTATTACCTAAACCCTTTCTACATCATACATATACCCACTGATGCAATACTGTCCTTCCAACATTAGAAGTTAAAACTTGATCTAACATTCTCTTTTCTACCACCAAATAGAGCTTTGACACTTCCTCTGAAAGATGATTTCTTCTCGCTCTCTATTTGACCAGGATTGTCCTCATTTGCAAGCTCTTGGCTAACTTCAAACTCTTCATCTCCTTCCTCTCTCTTTTGCTCCTCTTCGTTAGTGCTTTGCTTTTGATCTTCTTCTGCTGAATCTTCTACCATGACTTCTTCGTCTTCATTTTCTCCCTCCTCTTCATCGTCTGCTCTATCGAAACCATCATCGTCATCGTGAGGATACTGTGATTGCTCGTTTGGATTACGATAACTTGTTTGTACTCTAGTTGTTTGTATAGCTCCAACTGGCTTGCCAAACAGCTCTTCCTTAAGCATTGTGAACCATGCAACTATAAACATCTTCTCAGGATTCTTCTGGCGGTATTGTATGTACCGTGGCCTTACAAAGACGATCAAGTTTAATAACCCCTGACATGGCACAAAGAGTGCCGTAAGAAAAAGTAGCCACCAGGGAAAGATATTGGCACTGACAATGACAATCTGGAATACCGTAGGCCAGAACCAAGCAACTAGGAATGCACCGACATAATACACCGCTTGCCAAGCTATACGTTTGTGATATGCCAATCTCCTACTCTTCATCTTTGTAATAGAAGGTCGTCTGTTCGTGTATTTATCCATTGCACTCTCTTGCTGACGAACTGAATGATATACCCAATACATTAATACTGTAACCGTCACAATAACAGCCCACAGAGGAGCATAGTAGAATGCCCATTGGTATAAACTACCATTATCTCCTCGTTCACATGTTGTTACTTCGCCAGGCTCAAGTGTCCAACTTTCTTTACAACCCAGAGGAGCAGCAGAAATCCAACAATCCCATCCAACCTGATTGAATAAAGTTAGGCCCAAACTGGCAAACGCCGTACCTGCACCCCAAAGTATTGCATTTATATGAAACAATGGTTCGATCTTTTCTACTTCCTTATTCTTACGTCCTTTAACAATCACCATAACATAGTATACTGCCAAACTTGCATTATACATTACTGTTGACAAGCTAAATTGTGCAAAGAAGGCTTTGTTTATAAAGAATCTTGTTAGATAGTTCAAGCTTTGTACACATATCATATGCACATAATATTGCAATGCATTCAAACCACACACCTTGGGCTGAACATGTCTGTTGATTCCCTACAGCTCCATACACTCCCGGTGTTCCTTCAGGTATTGGCCAGGTAGTAAAGAACCATGCAGCTGATGCAGATATATCAGTAAATGCCATACCTAATACCAATCGATGGTAGGATGTCTTTGGTTTTTTATCGCGTCGAAATAGGATGAGGAATGCAATGAGTGATGAACCGATGAAGGATGCAAATGCTGTAAATTTGGGTGCTATTGCAACTGCCTTTTGTTGTGCTATTGATGATGACATTGTTTTTGCAGTATTGTATTGTATTGTATGTCGTATTATATATTGGTCTTTGTCGTAAGTATAATGTTTGTTTCCAAATCAACTCTTGATACTGTCCTTGGTGCTCTTCCAGTTCAGGTGCAGCCTATTTCGTATCGTCGTAGAAAGGTGAAGAAGGAGGCGTCGCTGAGGTGATTTGATGGTTCGCTCATTTTTGACTCATAACCAGTGCACATTATTACAGCAATTTGCATTACGATAGTGGGGAAGGAATAAAAAGTATCGCCAAGACACATCAAATCACCGCTTCCTATTCGGTACTACTATTGCCGAAGAACTTTGATATCATATGCATTGCAATAGGCACTCGAGAAGAGCAATAGGTGATTGCAAACATGTATAGTTTGTAAAGCGTTCGGTCAGGAGTTCATCGTCGCGTCCAGAGTAAAAGGATCGATCATAAAAAACATTATATCTATCGTATCCTCATCGTCGATCTCTCACAGAACATAAGCACGAATTCACTTGAAAGTCTATCAATATTGAGCCTACTCATATATTAGATATCATCAATTCAATATATAACGTCTGCAGTAGAACTCCTCTCCAATTAGATCATATACAATGGAACCTCATCAAAACTCTACCTCTTTGCAGAGCGATGCAAACAGTATGCATATCGATAATGATGATGACAGTTCACGATTACAGAATCTCCAGCATCATCAACAGCCATCATCATCTCCTATACCAAACCTACCACTCTTCTCGACAACCTTATCAGATCATACGATCACAAATAGTAGTACACTCTCATCGAAAAGTGGCAGCAGTATCAATCATACAACTTCAGAAGCATCAAGCAACACATCATGTCAAGCAAAACGAAACATCAACAATAGTATTCGTAGAAAGCAACAACTAGCACAAGATATGCACAATCGTGCCTTATCCAAGAAGGCATTGCAAGAAAACGATGCACTGGTGTACTTGGATGGGCCGCAGGTATATACTTGTGGTAATTGTCGGACTCATTTAAGTAGTCATGATGATATTATATCCAAGAGTTTTCATGGTAGACATGGTAAGTAGTGTCAGTGTGCTTCTTGTTTCTGTTCATAGTATATTCTACAGGGGATGTTATAGAGTATGCAGTATGCATGGTACTATGATGAGAGGGGGAGTTGAAAAGAACACTTCATAGTTTGTGAATATCATATGAGCAGTTATTTGCAAATGTTCTCTTTGTTTGTACGGATACTCTCTCACACCTTCCCTTACTTTCATTTACCTTACCATCAATACAACCTATTTAGGGAGAGCATACCTATTTGATCAATGTGTCAACATAACAAAAGGTCTACCCGAGGATAGAATGCTCATCACTGGACTACATTCTGTATCCGATATATTCTGTAAACGATGCAAGTTACTCGTTGGATGGACATATGATAAAGCATATGAGACCAGTCAAAAGTATAAAGAAGGAAAGTTTATTATTGAAAAGATCAATCTTCATTTAGAAGAGAGTGATTACTATACTGTAGATCGACCGGCGGGTGAACGAGGGGATCGATTTAGAGCTCGCAGTATGAGTTGGGGTAGTGAGCGTAGTTTGAGCGTGGGCTCGTATGGGGAGGCATCAACACCAACATCAATACTAATGGGTAGTTCTCCTAGTGGTAGTGTTGGATTATACTCTAGAGGGAGGAGTGGAAGCCACTCTTCACATCATCGTTCATTGTCACAGACTCCTCCCACCAGACGGAGTCCAGCCATGGCGATGATGTCCCCCAAGAGTCCAAGAAGTCCAAGCGATATCATTTATGAATATCGGCAAGGCGATGACTAAATGAAAGGAGGGTTTAGTATTCTGATTGTGGGTAGTTGGAAAGATTGAATATCGGTTAGGGTAAATGGTTGTACATAATGGACATAACTAGAACAATAAGTACAACAGACGGATACTAGATAATGTAGATACACTTCACATTAGGGGACATTACTTTATCATCTCTTCACAATAGCCTCAAACAAATTCTAGCTCAGAAATTTATTAATATAAACATACAATCATTACATACACATGCTCTTTGGGACATTTGCAACCTGTCTATTCTGCCGAATCCAACTTCCTACCGTTTCCTCTAAGACTTGATTGCCTCCTCCGTGAACAATCTTAACCAAAACTAGAAAAGGATAGTTGCTTCTCATAGCCATGTCAATCCAAACAGGCAATGCTTTATCCAGCTTGGCAAGTGCTTCTGTTTTAGTGAGACCGTGTAAATCAATAACAATGGCTTTGTTTGTAGCTGATGAACGGGAAGAGTTACGCTGGTTACTACGATTGGAAAGGGGCTTTGAGGTCTTGTATAAGTTTGATTCCTCGCCAACCTGAACGAATACATGAGATCTACCAGCCTTCCCTCCTTCCTCAGAAGTAGGTGGATTATCAATTGATTGAGGGATGGGTGGCACTGGCTTAGTACCTGCCTTCTTTGCCTTTGGCTTCATACACTCCAGATTCATAGCATTAAGCCGCTGTCGGACCAGACGGAAAGTAGATTCAGCCTCCTCAAACACCTTGGATAAAGCTTTTGAGTGTAGCTGCCTATATTTCTCTTCCTCACTCATCAATGAGTAACAGCTGTTTGATACAGACTTCTTTTTGTTGCCGTTCTTCTTCCTTCCCTTCTTCTTCTTTGTCTTGGATGACTTGGGCTTACTCTTGGGCTTGCTTGATACAACGACTTGATCCTTCACCAGTTCAGTTTCCGATTGGTGGGTATCTAGAACTGACACTCTGATGATAGAACAGTGTTCCAACCCGAGCTCTTCTAGTGTCTTCTTTCCCTCACTAATGAAGATATTCCGCCCATTTAAAGTGAGCCGCATTGACCTTAAAGGTACACTTCCGTCCTTTGAATATGCTCTACATAACCATTTGAAGATCATAGCATTGGCGACTGTGTACTTAACTGATGATTTGTCGGCGACAAGCTTATCCGACAATACGAAAAATATAGTTATCATCTTAACTAATTTTTCGTATTCTCCCCATCACCATACAAATCGAGGATATCATTGCTATTAATCATTTGATTGGTTACAATCGGCTTGGATTCTAGGAATTCAAGCACATCCTCGGCAATCTGAGTGTAGTCTTCCACGGTTTCTTCCTTGCACATAATGAGGATGGGGTACCAAGCAACAAACTCTTTATTATCATTCGTCTCTAAATATTTTGTCACAATTTTCTGAAAAGGCGAGTAGTCCTCAAGACATTGCAGCAAGAAGAAGGCATGCATGTTAATACGATCTGACATTTTCAATAGAGCATCATAAGAATCGGAGTCGGCGGTACGCTCGTTGCCAGTATTGGCTAGGCCAACTGCCATTTTAAGTAAGCCGCAGATGACATATAATGTGACAGGGTGCTTGTTGAATAAGATCCGATATTTCTCAATAGACGATTTCCAATAAATCAAAACACAAGCAAATCCTCCTTTCTTATGATCTACAAGTTCAGAGCATAGCACGCGGAGAAATACATCTAATTGAGGATTGTCCCAAGGGAGCTTCACATTATCTGCTAATTCATCAATAACATATACTAATTCGTTCAGTAGAATAGACGTATCTTTTGATGGCTCTTCTTGTGCGGCCCACTTTTTGTGATATAGGGATGAGGTTACCTCGTGAGATAAGATGGCAATGGCACGACGCGAATCCCTCTCTCCGTTTCGTTTCACCCCTCCGTTTCAACGCAAGTTCCTGTTTTAAGTTGATGTCATTCAAATTGGCAATCCTTGAACTTTGGACTCGAGTTTCCACCTTAATTTGAACAGCAGTAGGTGAGCCATTGTGCTTCTGTGTTGTAGAAAAGAAATGGGGGTAAGATGGTTGGAAAGAAGATACGAGTCGCAGCCAGAAAACGTGCCTCAAAACACCCCACCCACCTTTTTGATTGGGATATCAAATGCCACACTTGGTGCTACGGATAGGGGGAAAGTAGTAGACATGCTTGTTTGCGTGTAGTATTCTATATGAGACCGACATTTGGTTTCTCTTCTTCCTCTTCTTGAGGATTCTTGATTTTTGACTTGATTTAAAGTGAATAACCCTCGAAGATACATGTCCCGACATCATGGGATTCAGTCCACTGCCACTCCACTTAATCGCATCTATCCCTACCATGTCATGTGTAGTCCGTAACCTTGCCTCGCTCATACATACACGTCATGATAGAATTCCTCAGAGTCAAAAATACCAGTGCCGCCGCCCCCAAAATCCATACCACCAATCTACACCCACCACCCACATCTCACGTATACAACACCAAAAAGAATAACACTAAAACAATGAAACTTAATATCAATATCAAACCCAATTGACATTTATTCTTCGTCTTTAATAATTTGCCAAGTTTACCCATTACCACACCCAATTGTTCTTCCGCGTCTGACAAATCTTCTTCGAGATTTTGTAACATTCTATTTTGTGTATCTATTTCTTCATGTATTGTTTCAGCCTGTGTATTATTATTGTATTGGTATTGTTTTAAGTATGAGAGGGTGAGCATGAGGTATACGAAAGAAGGGAACGACGGCTGATAAGGAGACGGCGCCGCCGGAAAAAGTGCACATCATATGCACAAATATAGCACCCCCAATCAATCAGCAACACAACCAAAACTTACCATATAGCCAACTCTCGTAACAGCCATATCTAAATCAGTCAAAGTATCATCCTGCTGTTTCATCATTAATAACGTTTCCGCTCTTTCCGAACTACCCTCTTCTAAATCTTGTGCCTTGCTATATCCATTCCTACTACCAATGGGTGTTGCACGAGAAGAAGAGATGGATGTTGCTACATTATCACTACCTTTACCTTTACCACCACCACCCTTTCTCCGTTCCCTCAAAGCCAACTCATCATTCCTAATCTTCTCTTTCACACTATCACTATTCATATCTAACTTAATCTTAACTATAGTATCACTACTCTTATCAACAAACTCTTTGCGATCATTTAATTCCTTATCGGTAATATGAACAAATTTACTACGGTTATTGGTTACAACTTTAATGGTAGTAGTTAAATCATTAATTGTTGATTCACATTGTTTGATATATCTCTTTAGTTGTTTTTTATATTCTTTTATTTCAGGATTTATGGATGTATCAGTTGTTTGGACTAGTTGTAGGTAGGTTGATAATGTGTTTGAGGTTTGTGTTAGTTTTTGTTCGAGATCAGTACGGAATATGTAGAATGGATCATCCTCGGATATGTATGATTTTTTTAGTTGTGTGTTTGGTGTTTGTGCTCCGATATAGCTACCTCCAGTTTCACTTTGGTCTGTATAGTTATCGTTAGAATCTTGGTCATCTAACGATGTCGATGAAGTAAGCGGTACGCCCAAATCTGAATTATCAATATTTGACGATACAGTACGTTTCGAAACTCTACTAAATTTGGATGATACTGATGCACCTGATGAGATTAGTTTACTCTTTGCAGTTGTTGTGGTGGTAGTTATGTGTGAGGAGGAGGCGAGTGAAATTTCATCCATGCCGTTATCATTATCGTCGGTTGTTGATGCGATACTGTAATCTGTTTGTGGTGATAGGGGGTGGAAGAATTCTGTTGACATTGTGTATATTGTGGCGTATATTTGTGTGTGTGTTTATTACTAGAGGAGTCGTAGTTGCAAGTTGCTAACATCAAACAGTTGCAAAAATTAAAATGCTGAGGTAATGGGGCCGGGGCCCTGTTACGGGGTATCTTTTGTACCCGTGTATTGAATCTTTTGCAAAGTTGTGTGCGGCGTCTTCATATAACACAAAGATGATGTTTATTACTCTTAAGATGTTAATCTATTGGTTCTTTATAATATCCACAAACTTCGGTGGTTTGCTTAGAGGTGACATATCATGTTGCAAAGATGTGATGGCTTTCACACCTCCGATATCTTTTACTTCATCATTGATATCTTCTTTTGCAACTGATCATAGTAGACAACAAAGAGGAAGCTATGGTACTAATGATATCTTTAGTAGATCTTCACTGCAACAGCATGGTGGCATCAAGAAAAGTCATTTGTCAGCACATGTATCAGATTCACAACAAGATACCACATTATCAAATCATGTCAAAGTTGGTAGGAATACATATTATCGAACAGGAAGTAAAGACAATACTACTATCATGAACAACAATAACAAACAATCAGTACCTTCCAATACTAACGATGATCAAAGTAATAATAGTGATATAATAAGTCCAGATATAATACCATCGGCAGTATTTGATCGAGTAGTTAATGCTAGATATGCATGCACTCGTTTCCTTAGACATAAAGAGCCAGAGATCATGCCAACTGATGATAACAGCTCTACTACTACAACATTACAGCAACAACAACCAAAAGCATCAATATCAAACCCATCAATAATACAAAAGGCACAATCCTGTCTATCACTATCACACCGATCACCAACTGGTTTCAATGCACAACCATATCGTATAATATTAGTACAGACACAACAAATGAAAGAAAATGTATCACAATATTGTTTAGGTAGGAATGGTGATCGAGTTAGGGATTCAGATTGTACTGCTGTTTTCTTAGCTGATCGAGAGTGTGGTAGAGATGGTTATCGATTTGTTAAGTTTTTGATGAAGAATATGGATAATAATAAGGAATCATCAAGTGTTGATGTTGATAACAAGGAATCATCAAGTGACGAGACCAGCTCTGAGATATCTACCACATCAACATCTACTACAAAGACAACATCACGAACACGACGTACACTATCATCAAAAGCATTACTCAAATTACGATTACTAATACTACTATTCTCAAGTGGATATCCATTACCACAATTCCTATCTAAACCAATCTCATTCTGTATACGATTTGGTATATCCATACTCTCCTGCATTACACGAACATTACATTCACTCAAATTAAGATACAAATTATTTAATAAGATCTTACCCTTCAGAAATATACAACTATTACCAACCTTAAGTTCAGCAACCACATGGTCACAGAAGAATACAATGTTAGTAGCCATGACATATATGTTAGGTTGTACATCGAATGGGTTGGCAACTTGTCCAATGGAGGGGTATGATGCTAGTGGTATATGTAAAGTGTTGAAAATACCACGGGGTAGATTTACTATACCTATTATTGTTAGTACTGGTATGCCATATCATAGTAGGCAGAGTCGTAGTATAAGTGAAGAAGAGGAGGAAGAAGAGACGGATGATGTAGGTCTAAGTCATGGTAGTGAGGATATGTCACCTCGATATCCTTTGGAGGAGGTTGTGTTTGGTAATACATATGGTGTGCAACTCTAGAGTAACAGCATAAAAGTAAAGATACAAACCGTAATCTTACATTAAACCTTAGGATACTTCTGTCTCCTTACATACATCATCCGACTTCTTCAAACATCAGCTTTACTCTGCTCCTCCTCATTCATGCCTAACTCCTTAGCATACCCCGCCTTTCTCTTTCGCAGTTGACGTAAATCTTGTTCCATATCAGCAATAGCATCGACGTCCTCTTCATTCTTCAAATCCTTACGAAGTTCACTAATCTCACGCCTTGTCATACTCCACATCTCCATTAAGTGCTTCTCTTTTGTCTGCTTTTCAGCTTCCAATTCATATTTAGTCTTTTTTCTTGCTGGAATTGTAATACTGGTTTTACTACCACCACTCATTGTGCCTGTACCAACAGTCGCAGCATCGAATAACTTCATTCCAGTGGGTACATCCCCCAATTCTAATAGAATTGCATTCTCTTTTGGATGTTTAAATTTCATATGATTCTTTAATCCTCCGGTACCTTGTTTGACACTTATGTCTTTACCACATAAACTACATCGTGCTGTTGTCTTTTTATCGGGATGATATTCTGGATCATACTTCATGAAGTGAGTCCAGAACCTGTGATGAATAAGAAGATGATACAAAGATGTGAGCAGTTATAATACACAAGATGTGAGCATAAGTTATGATCGGTACCATAAACCGCGTATACTCAAACCGTAGACGATACATGCACATCTCAATACATACATGCACCATAATAACGATAACAAACTTACCGTGACTTGACATTGTCAGGCTTGATGAGATGCAACACTTCACCATCATTCCCTGTTGGTGGTTGTGGTGGTGGCAGTTCTGGTGGAGGTGGGGCTGGTGGAGAAGAAGATTCGGTAGCGGCAGCGGCGTCTGTCATATTAATATTATTGCGGTAGGCATGAAGGAGTCGATAATTATCTCTTATTCTTTGAATAAGCAATGAATATGTGATCTATGTGATGGATAAACACGTAACGGCAACACTAATTTTGTGATGAGGTAGTTGATTTCTGTCGAAATTTTGCGCACAAATCTCACGCACAAATTTCACACACACTCTCACACTCAACACTAACAACAATACAATAGCACGTGTTACGCCCCCCTTCTACCCCGCCGCCCCAATAATATATCCAAATGCCATCGACCGAAGAATTAGCGCCTTTACCACCGACCGAGTACGATGAAGGCCTGCAACCACAAGAAGAACAACCACCAGCCCTTCCTCAAGTTGATGCCGAAGGAAATTTACTTGCCACTGCCACCTCAACAACACCCAAGAAGAAACGCAATAAGAAGTTGTAAGTTTATATATTATTATTAATAAATGGTGCATGAGTTGTGTATGATGTGTAAATTAATTATGTGTGTATCTAATCTACTTTACCCCTCGTCATCAATACATACACAACAGACCATTAACACCCCATGAGGCAATCACATACTCCCACCGTGGCATCTACGTCGATATCGAATCCGGTGAACTCCGATGTTCCTGTAATCACAAACCCTGTGATAAATGGGATATGTACGGATACAATCGTCACTTTACATTCAAATGTCACAAGAAGTATGAAGAAGAACGATTAGACGAGCATGAACTGGCACGTCTTAAGGCAGCAAAAGAACAATACCTCCGTATCCATCCACAGATTGAGGAACCATCAATCCGTAAGAAGCGTAAACTAAAGGCTGGTGAGAAGATATTAGGTCCCGATGAATTACGGGTACAGGAACGTCATTGGATGGAAATGTGGAAGAAGGATTCCAAAAATGAATTAAAGCAATTACGTGAAGATTTGAAGAATGAGATGGATGATGATGTACGTGCTGAGATGATGGCTGATATTGAGGGGTTGAAGAAGAGGAAGGGTGATTGGGCTAAGTTGTTGGGTCTTACTGAGGCTTCGTCATCGGAGACTACTCAGACTGCCGTGTTGTAAGGGGTAAGAATGTTGAGTATTACTTAAATTTTGGGGAAATGGGGATTTGATTGTACTGTAGTTTAAACATGTCTTGTGTTCAAGTTATTAGGTTTGAAGTTGGTATAAAACCGTAGTGGACACTATATTGTGAGACGTTTTGAGATTAGGTTGTGGTTGCCGAGGGTAGATGGCACAGATTTAATCCATACTTACTTAGTTGAAGTTTAACCTTTACAAAGATACAAGCCACCTCCGTCTAATGATATACAAAAGTAAACCAAAGGGCATAAGGTTCGGTTATACATAATAGATAGGAAGGGAGTAATTCAATAAACATAGCATATAAGATGCTGCTTATAATGATGAATCCCCAGTGAGAAGTAACATAAAGTATTCTTACATTAGTAGTTAGTTGCTTTGGAATTCGCCGCATGTGTTTCTCATTGAAACTGCTGTTGCTGTTGAGCGAGCATCATTTGTTGCATTTGTTGTTGATAAAGTTGTTGTTGTAAAGCTGGGTCCATTGCTTGCATTTGGCTTTGTTGCTGTTGCATGAATTGAAGTTGCTGCTGTTGAAGTTGCTGTTGTTGGAAAAGTGCCTGTTCTTCCATCGATAGAGTCTGCCCTGTCGAACCAATGACTTGATTAGTATTACCACCAGCAGTTTGAGGAGGATTGACATTAGCACCACTACCTCTACTACGAACTAATGCCCGTCTAACAGGTTCTAATAATACCTTTAACAATGGTAATGCCACACTCCGGATAGCTCCCAAATTGGCTTCGGGTAGTGTAACAAACGTAACCACCAATGGTGCCATGTGTACATGTACCAATGTACAGTTATCATACGTTGCCGTAACAGTACGTATATGATCACCCATTCCCAATGGTGATAATAGTGGATGAGGCGGCTGTACATGTGGGGGTATACTATCCTCGCCATCATTATCTGATTTCTTCTCCTCTCCTTTCATTCCTTTATTAGCTTCCTTCTCGGCTGCAACAGCGGCGGCAGTACCAGCAGCACTGGCTGCCATAACATGTGGTGGCACTGCACTAACAATTGTTGCCCAGACAGTTTCAATACTACTTAATACTTCTTCACTCATACTACCTGAATGACTAAAATTGACATCATGTGGATTTTGAAGTTGTGTTGCCGTATGTGCTGAGCCTAGTGATCGTGATAATCCTACACCTTCATTGGTACCTACTAATAATGCTCTTATTGGTAATGGTTTTGTATTATCATTAGTTGTACTATTGTCAATGGGTAAAGAAGTAGCAGCTGATGATGATGTACCGCCATTAGTTTGTTGTTGAGATGGAATTGTTGTTGTTGGTAGATGTCCAGAAGCGGCGTTTAATCTATCGACGAGATAATCTAGGGCATTTAGAGTTTCAGATGGTAAAATTCCCCTGTTAGCAGATTGTTGTTGCTGATCTGTCATGATATATCGATAAGAAGTAAGTTTGAGATCCAACAAATTGAGATTGCAATAATTTTATGAGAGTTGAAGCGGTATCCTAGCCTATTATTAGTATGCAGCAGTAATTGAGATTGGTTGTTCCGAGCGTAAAGGTGGGTTGGGTGATTACTCGGGAGGCATGTAGACTCTCGCTTGGCTCAGTACCAGCATAGGTGGGACTGATTTGGAAACCCCCGAATGAGAATTCTCCTCCCCAAAGTTCTGAATCCCGAACTGTTCTGACTCAACTTTGAGTCTGAGAGGAGATGTTCTCGTGAGCTCATTTTCCAAAGAACAAGCAAAGTCAACAAGTAATTACAAGTAATCAACCAACCTCAATCGATATCCAATCAATTGGATAGAATTAAGTACTAATCTTTTGAACTAATCATTACTTTAGTCTAAACGTATCGCCTAATGACAGAACAAGGTGAACAACAACCCCAAATCAATCACCCTCTCCAAACGTTCCAAGACCAAATCGATCAAGCTAGGAACGATCATGAAAACCCTCAAGTTAACTCCTCATCATGGAAGGAGAAGTTCGATAGCTTTGATTTCGATTGGAGCTCGTTCATCGATCCTCTTTCCAAAACCATCACAAATGAAGGGGTTGAGAACGCTGACGTCATTGATTTCCTCTCTCACAACAAAGAGTTAGTCTTGCTTACGATTGCATCAGGACTACAAGGACAAGGCAACATAATCCACAACATCTTCCAACCAGCAGGAGAAGACTTCGTAGGAGGATTTCTCGGGATGGGTAGACAAGCCAATGCAATGAAACTCTTGGACCATCGCCTCTTCAAAGTCGACAGATCTTCGGATACAATCAAAGTCCATGCCTTGGGAGACGTATTATCAGCCCTCACGTCCTTCTCCCACTTGACATCATTGGACAACGTCGAGAAATCAGAGACCATCCCATTCACTAACAGCTTGATCATCCCCCCTAGTTGTGTTAAGATCATAAACGAGTTAGAAAAGCCAAATGATATCAAGGAGATAAGCAAAGCCATCACACAATTCATGCTCACCACTCACTCACAAAGGATGGAAGAGCTCGAAGCCGCACGTACCGAAGAGGATGATCAAATCCAACACGAATCCACAGGTATCATTAAACAATACCTAAACCTCTCCAATGTTCTATCCATTTGGGCAGAGCAAAACAACAAGAAGGAACAAGGATTCCAGTTATCTGAAAATGAAAAGTTGATTGAGACACAAATCAGAATGAACAGCACCCTTTCCTCTTCAACTCAAACACCTCCACCTCCACCACCGCCAGGAGGCCCAACTCCACCAGGAGATGGCGGCCTAAACTTCACTGGAGGCCCACCTCCAGGAGGCTCGTCGACAACACCCCCAGCAGGTGCACCCCCTCCTTTTGGCAATGATCCAGGCACCGTGGCCTCAGATCAATCGCAAGCAATCACCACAATGTTGATGAACTCAGCTCAATTGATGGCAAAGGTAGCGGAATCATTTGAAAGGAACAACCCAGAGGCAAATAAGAAATTATCAAGTCTTCTAGCAAATCAATTTAGAAATTTGGCTACACCAGACGGCTCCATTCAAGCCGATAGCTTGACAGAAGACGCAAAACTTCTTTTCAGGGCCCCCAAATCCGAAGGAGAACGCCTTTTAAACTCTTGGTTGAGGGAAGCAAAGGCCAAGGTAATCCCTTCCTCAACATTCGTGAATGCTGCTAGGACAGGAGATACGATCTCGTCTGGAAAGCCTGACAAGCTTTCCACATATTTCCTCTATCCTAAGACACAAAAAAGCCTGGTAGAACAACAAGCTCAATCCAAGAGAACACAAAAGTTAGAAATGGGGATTGACTTGAAGGACGACGAGGTCTCACAATTGTTGTCAGATGATCGCTTACCGGCTAGGAACATTAGTCAACTTACCGAGAAGATTAAAGGAATGGCAGCAATCCACTCCAAGTTGTTAGGCGAAGATTCAATCATTGCCATCACTCTCTATAATACAGCCGAATGGCTAGAAGAAAACGAGGACAAACTTTACAACAAACAAATCTTACAGGACAAAGACCTGACCTTACGATGCGAGTATTTCCTAGATACAGCCATCAACCAGATGCACGATGAAGCACTAGATGGAGTGCCTACGCTCGAGACCATCGACATACTCTCTACCATGAAAGCAATCCTTAAAGGAACCGCAACACCCATGGTCCCTTCTTTCATCACGGAAGAATTGGAAAAGAACAAGGGTGGTAAGAGAAAAGGTGGTGAAGGCAACGGCAACAACAACAACAACAATAGCAACAACAGATATGCTTCTAACAAGAAACAAATCGTGGAGAATCGACAACTTGATCCCTCCATCCAAACTACCAAGAAGGAGTTCGACTTGCTTTATCAGTTTCAAAAAGCGGACGTTAGTGACAACAAGCCTCCAATGTTCAACTCAAATTGCTCCGAGTGCCAAAAGTACCACTTCAAAGGCTTCTGCACTGATCCCTGCTTTCTTTCAGCATCTCATAACAAACTGTCTACGGCTAGAGCCAACAAATTAAGAGATTTTAAGAACAAAGCTCTCAAGTGGGGTAAGGACAATAGGATCAAGTCAAATTTCGATTAAGGGGAACGGCGAGCGCTGGGAGCGCCTTTCCCCTCACTGAAACAATTTCCATCCCACAACCTGGTAAACGTCATTTACCATTACACGGTGACTTAACCTATCGTCACCACCAACAACAACACTCAAAACGTCTTAAACCAAGCCCTAACCCAAGCAGAGTTTCGTTTCTAGCCCCTCGGATCACCTTAGGTAAGTTATCTGATATGTCTGTGACCAAGGAGGAAGCGGAGTTAGCCTATCACGACAACACAAACGAGTCAGCGACACAAGAGAACACATTGCCAACGCCTCAAGTCGATTCAAGACAATCACTTATCACCGGTGGTACCGCCATCCATTACTCCTCATCTGGCTCTTTACCGCCAGGGACAAGCCCTTACCAGCTTCGTCCGTCAGGATCAGCCCCTGCCAGCTTCGATCCTTCTCATGACACAAGTCATTCCTCATCTGGCTCCTCACCGCCAGGGACAAGCCCTTACCAGCTTCGTCCGTCAGGATCAGCCCCTGCCAGCTTCGATCCTTCTCATGACACAAGTCATTCCTCATCTGGCTCCTCACCGCCAGGGACAAGCCCTTGCCAGCTTCGTCCGTCTCATCCAGAACACCCAAATCGGATGTCTTCACCTAACAAGAGTCAACCTTTGAAGCCCTTCGCCAAAGGAGACAAAGAAGGCTTCGCCCGACTAGTATCGATCATCATCGACGCCGAAACACCAACTCCAACCAAGAGCGAGTTCGACTTCAACTTCACAGTCGAAGCAGCTCAACATAACTCGAGGATCCTTGAGAAGTACAACTTCGACCTCGAAACTGCAATCGAGGCCCAAGAGTCCACTGAATAGTCGATGGGCTCAGAACTTCGACCAGTTGACCAACTATCGGCGTTGTTTCATCATCACCCGAAAGTCGATCCGATCTCCGAAGCAGCAACAGTCGGAGTAGACTACCCTGTCGATGATCTGCCTGAGGAAACAAGGAAAGAGTTAGTAGCTAACAGACTCAAAAAGGGAAATCAAAAGTCAGCTCTCACCAAAGAAGCGATACCAATCGTCACCAACCTCTTGCAAGACGATGTGGAACATGGCTATTCAATCATCGTCACACCTGAATGCCTTGAGAAGCTCAAGGGATGCGAACTCTACTCCATGGGTCTTCAACACCAACTCACCGTGGATGAGAATGGAGACATAGCTCCTAAGAAACGACTCACACACAACTTGTCAGATGATAAGAAGAGTGGGAATTCAGTTAACCAAAGGACAAGGGAGGAAGACTTACCCGAGACAATGTACGGTTTCGCACTGTCGAGGTCCTTACACCTCATACACCACCTCAGGTACCACAACCCAAACGTCATCATCTACCTATCAAAGGTGGACATCAAATCGGCTTACCGCCGCATTAACACTAAGCCAAGAATATCCGTAAAGTGCTGTGCTCAATACTACACTCCAAGCTTTGATGAAGAAGGAAAACCAGCACTTAGAGAGGAAAATAGAGTTGGCACAATAACAACTCGCTTACCTTTTGGCTCTTCCACGGCTCCAGGAGCTTTCTCCAACATCTCAGAAGCCACCTTTGACTTGGCGACCGACCTAATCGATAACCCACATTGGAATCCCAATGTGACGAGACCCTATCTTCATCACTTGATCTCAGACCCCGAGCCACTAGAAGAGGACATACCGTTTGCTCCAGCTCTCAAGGCGGACGTTGTTTTCCCTGAGAGGAGGACGGGTGGTTGTGACGGTTACCTAGACGACGCACTCAGTATCACCCTAGGAAACGAAGAGAATGCAGATCAGATAGAACGAACAAAGTTTGCAAGTATCATGGCCCTTGACCTTACCTTCCGACCCAACAAAGGAGACAAGGAACCACTACCTCGCCCAGAAGTAGCTTCAGTGAAGAAACTCCTTGCTGAAGGAACCCTAAAAGAAGTGATAGTCTTCCTTGGATGGCTCATCAACACTCGCCTTTTCCAAATCAGCCTTCCAACAGACAAGGCAGCTGCTTGGATCAAATCAATCGTCGAGATCTTAAACAAGAAATCAGCCGGGTACAAGGAGCTCGCTACTTTGGTGGGACGTCTAAACCACGTCTGCTACATTATCCCTGCAGCTCGCCATTTCATTAATCGCATCAGACGAGCCCAAGATCACGCCGACAAATACTCATCTACAAAGTTGAACCAAGAAGTCAAGAAAGACCTCAAACTGTGGATCAGATTCATCACTTATGCAAGAGATGGCATTTCAATTAACAACGTCGTCTTCAGAACTCCTACAACAATTGTACTTACCGATGCGAGCGAAACAGGCATTGGTGGATTCTGCTCCACCTCAAACATCCTGTGGCGGTACATGCTCACAACCGAGGAACAGAAAGCCTTCTCCCTCAACACGAAGGAATACCTCGCAGCCATCCTAGGAGCACTAATCGCCCTCAAGAGCATCAGTTCGAGCTTCCCTTGCGTACTGAGCGTATCCGATAGCTCAAGTGTGGTCTCTTGGCTTTACAAGTCGAACCACGATCCCAACTCTTCCCCCTGTCATAATGAATTGGCAAGATGGCATGCTCAAAACTTGTTAGAGGCAGAGGCATGTGATTATTCACAACACATCAAAGGCCCAGAGAATGTCGTGGCAGACTCCCTCTCTCGCGATTTCCACCTATCCGACAACAAAATCTTATCACTCTTACAAACAACATGTTCACACCTCTTACCCTCAAATCCACAGATAATGACACTAGAACCCCAGTCAACACTTATCTCCAAAGTTGCTTCGATCGCGCAGCTGCAGCCCAAGCCAAGGGAATTGAATTGGCGACTCACACCAAGTACAATAGCAGCTGGCGTCACTGGATGGCATTCTGCAAACGAGGGGGGATTGCCAACCCCTATCTGGAGGACTTCTCCCCCATCAACAGAACACGTATCCTATCCGCCTTCATGGACGAAGTTCGGAACGGAGTCTTCTCTAGACTGTCTTCCGTTAAGGGAGACACCGCGAGACAGACCGCAGATCATGTGGCTGCGACCATCCTCTCAAGTGGTGGGAAAGACCCACGACTAGACTCTTCGGGCAGTACTCACAACATGCTGACCCGTCAAGTTCGAACCTATAAGAAGACTGACAAGCCTCCCAAACACCAAAAGGCACTACCACCTCAGGTATTCCGCGAGCTCAAACGTAGAGCAGTCGGCGACCGAGCCAAAGCAAGAGCCGATTTGGCAGAAGGAGCTCTTTTCTTCTGCATGAGATCTTGTGAGATGTCCAAAACTCCAAACGACGAACAGAGGACTCGTCCCATCCGAGCCTGCGACGTCTACTTTCGCAAGGAGGGATTAATCATCCCTCACAACAGTCCTCGTCTCGACGAGGCCACACACGTTACAATTGTCTTTGGCATCCAGAAATGCGATGAGATAGACGAACCTGTAACACAAGATAGAACATCAGATCCGGAACTCTGCCCAGTTAGGGCATGGATTAGAATCATTCGTCGACTCAGAAGTATACCAAAATACAACCCAAGTTGGCCCGTTTACACTTATCACAATGGCACTTCCATCTCCCACATCAAGAGTAGCGAGATTCGACTCGACATTCGCGTCGTAGTCGACATCATGGGCGAGACCATACTCGGCTTCACCAGCAAGGACGTCGGCACCCACTCGATCAGAGCAGGTGGTGCCATGATGCTGTACCTAGCCAAACAACCAATCCCAACCATCATGATGTTAGGTCGTTGGCACTCAAACGCCTTCCTAACCTACATTGAGAAACAAGTATTGCAATTCTCACAAGGAGTTAGTCAAACAATGCTAACATACAACACATTTTACAACATACCTGTTCGTCCGTGGACATCCACAGACCCAGATACACACTCTTTCTCGGCAAATCACTATCTGTCGCAATTGTTACACCAGACACTGTGAGTTTATGGCCCGTATGCCAAGCTCGAATGTACATATCCACACTGTAAAATAGCACAAGTACAAACACCTGGTGCACCTACCAATCTTTCCACAACTATTTGACTCATCTCATCACCCAATGGTACTGTTTATGGCCTGGATTGTGTGATGTGATTCGACTGATGGATATGGACATAGCAATCATGCCATGACTGTCCCCATCGGAAGAAACATACCTACCTTTCTTACCGCCTAGAGCAGGGGCATTATAACTGGTAAATTATCCCAGTTAAAGGCCACCTAGGAGTCACTACTAGTAACTAGTCCGTAGCACACATCTTTGTGCATATCCTGTGTATCATTTGCTGCTCAAACTAGAGCAGCCCGAAGGTTTCCCAACACCCAACGGAGCTCCACCTGGAAGCCCGGAATTTAGGCGTCGCTTGCGTCGTGGTTGTTCCGAGCGTAAAGGTGGGTTGGGTGATTACTCGGGAGGCATGTAGACTCTCGCTTGGCTCAGTACCAGCATAGGTGGGACTGATTTGGAAACCCCCGAATGAGAATTCTCCTCCCCAAAGTTCTGAATCCCGAACTGTTCTGACTCAACTTTGAGTCTGAGAGGAGATGTTCTCGTGAGCTCATTTTCCAAAGAACAAGCAAAGTCAACAAGTAATTACAAGTAATCAACCAACCTCAATCGATATCCAATCAATTGGATAGAATTAAGTACTAATCTTTTGAACAGCCCGAAGGTTTCCCAACACCCAACGGAGCTCCACCTGGAAGCCCGGAATTTAGGCGTCGCTTGCGTCGAGGTAGAGTGATTGTCATTGATTGCAATATCTCTCTGACATCAAGAGGGAGTAATAGTACTGTTGGATATAACGACATCATAATAAATCACAGCTATTTAATATTGATTACTTTATCTCTTTGATTAGCTTTTAAGTGGGTCCACTCAATCACTGCACTTTGCCAACATAATACATCAACATAACACATTCTTCAATCATTCCATGCCATCATCATCAATACAGAATAGTCATATCAATACAGCTATAACAATAGCTTTATTTATTGCACCCATCATTTACTTATCGAGACAACAGAAGCGAATAGCTAAAGATAGTCAAAGGTATAAAGCAGAACGAGAAGCAGAAGTAGCATTCCTATCAGCACAAAATAGTTCAGCTCATCCACTTCGTCCTCCACTACCTGATATATTACGAAGAGTATTATCAAGATGTAAATTTGCATACCTTAGTACAGTAGATGCTGCATGCAATAGTTCACATTTATCATTAATGAGATTTACATACGTTGCATCAGAAGAGGTAATAATAATGTCCACAAACAGAAAGACGAAGAAGTATGATATGTTAGAAAAGCAGAGTGGTGTGGCATTATTGATACATAATTTTCAAGAAGTATCTCCTCCGACATCACCAAAGTTGACTGGGGAATACTCTATTACATTGAATGGTTCTTGCTCAGTAGTAAAGGATGGTAAGTTTGTATATAGGGTATATGTGGAACTATACTTGTATACTAATCGGTTATATATATGCTCTGTACAATGCACTGCATATGATCACAATAGTTGTCTTGGCTGAGAAGTATAGAGATCTCCATCTCAAAAACAACCCAGAGTACCCTCAGTTCATTGTAGGTAAAGATATTGCAATGTTAAGGGTTGACGTGCTATCCGCAAGGATTTGCAATATAAATGATGAGGTGATCAAATGGAATGTCGGTTCTGAATCAAAGAAACTAACCTCTCAAGCGTCTCAGCAGTTTTAAGATTTGGCAACTAACACTGAAACCACGGATAGACTGAAACATGACACGGGATCGTAATGATGAAGTATATGAGAGACAGGTCAATGTTCTACTTTATTTCTTGTGAACATGATAATGTATATAATAACCGAGTTAACAAGAATGCCTGAAATATGTATATATTTTGCTTCCGCTTGCAATCTTCCCATAAGTTCCCATCGTTGGAAGAAGTTATATCATACCTGTACGATATGAATCGAGCAAGAGAAGCATTTCACGTGTAAGCATACCCGACATTAATTCTACTCTCATAAATTTTGCACTACAAAATCATTGCGTATCGCAGTCCGCAGAGTTGTTGTTGACTCTTTGCTTTGCTCTCGTACTATATCTTTACTAAACGCCGGATATCATATCTCCATTACCATCATGTCATCCGAAGGAAACGCGGTGGCAACACCAGCAGTCGATCTCGCTGCTCTTGCAACAACAATTACAACATTAGGTGAATCAATTAAACAATTAAAATCCTCATCTGAACCTGATAAGGATGCTATATCCTCGGCAGTGGCATCATTATTAGATGCTAAACGTACCTATGCAAAGAATAATGGTGGCGTGGGTGTTGATGGCAAACCGTGGGAGGAACCAATGACGAAAAGGTAAGGGTATATAAACTTTTAATATGTTATTTGATGTACTAAAACTAACACTATTCTCTTTACACTGCATATTATTATTAGCCAAAAGAAGAAGGCTGAAAAGGAGAAGAAGGCCAAGGAAGCTGCTGCAAAGGCTGCCGCCGGTGGAGGAGCTGCCGGTGGTCAGAATGAAGGTGAGATATGAAGTTGAATTATGAACATATGATATGTCTCTCATAATAATATATCTCACGTACATATCCATAACTCTTAGCCAATGCTGCTAAGAAGGCCGCCAAGAAGGCTGAGGCCAAGGCCAAGAAGATGGCAATGAAGGCTGCTGCTAGTGGTGGCGGTGCTCCAGCCAGTGGCGGTGGAGGTGGTGCTAAAGCTACAACCCAAGCAGCAGCACCTAAAAAGAAGATTATTCCAACTCGTCAACTAACTAAATCGAAACTTAAACCAAATCAACTATCCTTCAATCCAAACGTATCATTATCAAATCGTCCAGTAGTAGCATTAACTACAGCAATCTTAACAAACTCTATAGTTGATTATGAATTAGTTAGTGATCATATGAGGTCTGGTTGTGCATTGGGATTACCATCGGGTAATGGTGAGGTTAGTGGTGATTTAGCCATGGCACGGTTTATTGCTAAAACTAATACTGGTGGTATATCATTATTAGGTGGAGAGACTGATGAAGAAGTTGCAATTATGGATCAATGGGTTGATTACGCATCATCAATAAGTAAATTTGGATTAGCACGTAGAGCATTGGCAATTCAACGTACACTTGATCCTATTCTCATTGTTGGTACCTATGTTTTAGGACATTCATTAACATTGGCAGATATTGCATTATTTGCTTCATTGGGTTTCCCATCATCGGATGATGCCAAGGCTGAACTTACTAGTATTTTGCCGAGTGGTTGTCCTACATTACGTTGGATGGATATGTTATCATATCATCCTGCCGTTAAGGAGGCTACTCAATTGGCTATGGGTGTTGCCAAGAATGAAGAGGTTACACTTGAGAATGGTGCTACTATGGAACCATTGGTGTCGGGCATGGCTTATCTGGAGGGTGCTCTTCCCGGCTGTGTTACTACTCGATTCCCTCCCGAGCCCTCGGGTTATTTGCATGTTGGTCATGCCAAGGCGGTATTATTAAACAATTATTACGCTCGTCGATACAATGGACGGTTAATTGTTAGGTTTGATGACACCAACCCAAGTAAGGAGAAGGATGAGTATCAAACAAGTATCATTGAAGATTTGGGAAAGATTGGTGTCAAGCCTGATGTTGTCACCTTCACTTCCGACTACTTTGAAACAATCAAGCAGTATGCGCTGTGGATGATTGAGAATGGACTTGCCTTCATGGATGATACCCCTCAAGAACAAATGCAGAAGGAACGTATGGATCGTCAGAACTCCAAGCATCGTGATCAATCTCCTGCCGAGGCATTAGGGCACTTTAATTTAATGTGCTCCGGCAAGGAAGAAGGAAAGGCTTGGTGTCTCCGTGCCAAGATTGATATGAATTCAGATAATGGTACAATGAGAGATCCAGTGTTGTATCGTCAGAATACTACCCCTCATCACAGGAGTGGTACCAAGTACAAGGCATACCCTACATATGATTTGGCGTGTCCCATTGTTGATAGTATTGAGGGTGTGACTCATGCTCTTCGTACTACCGAGTATGACGACAGGTAAGTGAAGTTATCCTGAAGTCTACCTATGCCTGTATTATATACCCATCTCTCTAATTCTCGCTCTTTGTCTTTTCCTAACAGGAATGCCCAATTTATGTGGGTTCAAAAGGCATTAGGACTTCGTCGTGTCCGTATCCAAACCTTTGCTCGTATGAACTTTATGTACACTGTCATGAGTAAGCGTAAGTTGACATGGTTTGTTGATGAAGGCCGTGTCACGGGTTGGGATGACCCTCGCTTCCCCACTATTCGTGGTGTAAGCCGTCGTGGTATTGACGTTGATGCCTTGAAGCGATTCATGTGCTCTCAGGGTGCTAGTCGTCGTATCGTTAACATGGAATGGGGCAAGTTTTGGGCTGAGAATAAGAAGGAGATTGATAAGCGTGCCAAACGTTTCATGGCTATTGATAAGGCTGATCATGTGGCATTAACGGTTACCAACGCCAGTGATGAGGTCGACTATCTAAGTACTGACTACTTGCCCAAGGATCCTTCCTTTGGCAAACGATTGGTTCGTCTTAGCAAGACGGTATTGCTCGAGAAGGTAGATACCGAGGGCATGGAAGTGGGAGAGAACATTGTATTGACTCGTTGGGGTAAGTTGACATGACATTTAGCTTATTTGTTTGTGCTGCAACTCGTTCGATCTAACCAACTTGTCCCCTTCTATCTAATCTTCCAGGCATTGTTCAGCTTACCAAGGTTGAGGGAGGACTCGAAGGAGTCTTTGTTCCCGACGGAGATATCAAAGCTGCCAAGCGTAAGATCTCTTGGCTTGCTGACGTCCCCGAGAACATCCCTGTTATCCTCTCCGAGTTTGACAACCTCATCATTAAGGAGAAGCTTGAGGAGGATGATAAGTTTGAAGATTTCATCAATCCAGACACACAGGCCGAGACAGAAGTGATTGGAGATGCCGGTTTGAAAACTCTAAAGGAGAATGATATCATTCAGTTGGAGAGGAGGGGATTCTACAGGGTGGACAGGCCCTATGTGAATGAAAGTAAGCCATTAATGTTGTTCATGATTCCTGATGGAAAGAAGAAGGCAATGTCCGGCCTTGATGGTAAGCTTGCTCATCGTTAAGAGAGGTTACACTTAGTAGTTGGTAGAGGAAAAGATTGGATGTAGTAACAGATAATGTTTTTAAATAGCCACGGTCATTAATCTATTCTCTCTAAAATGATCCGAATGATAGGATCTTTCAATAAGGCAAGATAGATTCAGTGTGCAGTGCTTTCATCTGAATCTTCTCCTTCGTCTTCGTCAATGGGGTTGTCGATACAATCATAAATCTCTAATACCGTTTCCGAGGAAATACGACAATCACCAACTAGTTGGGGTCCATCAAGATACTTGTCTTCATTCCATACCAATAATTTGTCCATATGGCCCATTATATTCAATTGGCGACAAAGAATATATCGAATGTAATCGATAGTAGTATGGATCGTATTGATTGGTACCTTGATGATAGTTTCGTCAGGCTGGCCATAACGGAAATTCATTAGCTTGCAAGATACATCGAAGTTTCTCGATTTGTTTGTATTGAGGTACTTCTTCTTTGAGGCTTCGGTAATTGCATCAACAAGTGTGTATGTTACTGAAGTTCTTGGTAAATCGCCTGCCATTTCGGAAATGTCGGAAATATCAACTTGACGTCTTAGGTATCTGGAAAGTACAGCATCACAAGCACTCTTGATACCCTTGGTAATATTTTCTTCTTCCCATTCCATGGTCTCAATAATTGATAGTAGGCCATATGCCACCTCCCCCGCATAGTACCTGTCATCTGGAAAGTACAGCTCCCATGCCAGTGCAACAAAATAGTTCACATCAAGATTAGTTTGATGGTGCTTGAAATACTCAATGGCCAGCTTACATACGTGATACTTTTTGTCCTCAGGTAGATCCAACAAGTTTTTACTGACCCTAACCAAACTTATGATATGTAAGAACATAGCTGGAGTTAATGAGTAAAACAAACTTGATGCTACTCCAATGTGAAGTATGTTGGAAGCACAGGCTCTTGCTACTAATGAAAGCATCTTTCTTGACTCCTCATCTTCAGCTCCACCAAACTCATTTAGATACTCTTCCATATGATTAAAACGGCGCATCTGCATTTCCATAAACTTGTATAGGTCCTCTGTCAGTTTGGGAACAATGAAGTAATTAGCCAGGTATTGGAGGGCATGACGATTATTCCTGCTGATGAGGCAGGCACAATCTGATGGCTGTGCATACATGTAATCTAGAAATACGTCAAAGTATCCCATGGCATATTCTGATAGCTCTACCACACTTGTACTACTGGAGGATTCACGGAATTGTCCAGACTTGAGTAAAGCTTCAAAGTATCCGCTCTTCTTCGGTCCAACTGCCAATGCTAACTTGTGCACATGATATGTCTTTTTAGTTTTGGTTTGGTTTGAAACCGATACTTCGATTGTCCAGTCACTGAAGCTTTCATCACTGTCAAGTTTCCATGCTAGGAGTTCTTTACTCTCTGAACTTAGAGGTTTATTGTTTGACGAAAATATCGATAAAGGTATTTTGAATAAATTGAACGTCAACTTGTCATAGTCTTCATCTGAGTCATATTCAAACTCATCATCCGTTGATTCTTCATCCTCGGGATAGACCCACTCATCATCTTCTTCTTCATCATCTCCTCCTCCTCTGCTATCACTACCCGTGTTGTCCCCGTCTACACCAGCGTTGTCGGGACTGGTACTAGCCTCATTAGAACTACTTTCATCCTTCAATCCCTGTACAAGGCGGTCAATATATGACATGCCGCCGCTGGCATCTACTTGCTCTTCTTCATTAATATTATCATTCATCATCTTGTTCAGTACATCAACAGTTCATCTAATATAAGTAGGTTTGATTGTGTAACTCATAAGGGTTCATGTAAATCAATCATGGGTGGTCATGGATCCTAATTTTTGGTTTCTTAGTTTGATGATATATTTTCATGTGTATGAGTGGCCGAGCAATATCTTCTAGATGGACTTTCTTGGAACTGAGTGTACATCATGGCCTTATTTTCTCCTGTCGGCAACCTTCTCCTCCCATCAGAAACCTAAGATTAATTAACTTCCCATTCATTAAGCATTTAACTGGGTATCCTCTAGCCCAACAACATCTGATCTAACATCTCCACTTGCATAACTCCAGCTACCATCATCTGGGTTACGTAGAAATCTAGACCTTTCACTGATCACCGTCTCTTGACCAGCAACTGTATCATACTTATCTTCCTTTGCTCTCAATGTCACCTTGAACTCAACATACCCTTCATTTTCATTATCGTCGCTCATCTCTTCTTCCCCCGCTTGTAATTTTACAAACTCAAAACTATCAAACATACCTCCTTTATCTAAATCTTTAGCCCATGCAACCTTATCCTCACGATAGTCTCGACAATTTTCATGTGTAGTAGACATTACATATTTGATATTTCTATATGAAAAAGCTGTATATCGAGATCTTAGTACATCGGTCATCGTTAAACATATCTTTTCACCGCAATGCAATGGTCCACAACAGTCACCATATACTTTTCCAGATCCACATGCACATGGCTGTTCATCTATGTGATGGGTATCATATATTATGGTTGGAATTGAGTTGCAATTTCAAAAAGACACAAGATAAGAGCAAAAATAAATTCTCACCTGCATTCTCTGGTAGACGTGATTTGAATGTAGCAAGTACATCCTCTAACTTTGGTGGAGGAGCACCAAATCCTTTGGTAGTTTGAGCTGCTCGTTTTGGTTTCTTCTTATTCTTCTTTGCAAAGAGTGATGTTTGTGTATGTGATGATAATGTTTGATGTGTGTAGCTGATGGCCGATGGTTGATTGTTTGCAAATCTCGTGACAAATCCTACCACCATAGATGATAATAGACATATATATGCAACAAATACGAGTATAATCTTCTTCCCTTGCAACATGATGGCGGCGGCGATTAAGAGTAGGAGAGTAAGAGGAGCAGAGGGCTGTGGGACTCTCCCTATTTTAGCGATCAAACACCCAATTTGGTATTTTGGTATTTTATGCATCATATAGAGTTGTGTTGTCAATTGCAAGTAGTATATTGCAGTTTCAAGTGCTTATTATACCACGGTCATTAGTGCTAGTTTTCATCGAGCTCCGGTGTTTATATTATATTTAGTTTAGTAGATACCAAACAAGCAAAATTTGTCATTAACTTGTGTTATACATATTAACAAAGTTTGGGGGGTTTGGTACCGCACTAAGCTGATAATAAAGGACTAGAGTAACGTATTCAGTGCATATTATAGATAAATTATGTCTTCATTACAGAAACCTGCACATAAACGATCGAGATGTGAATCTAACGATACCAGTATCAGCGGTTCAGAAATGATTACAAAATCAAACACAGACACAAACATTAACCTTCTCTTGTTACCAGATGAAGCCTTAGACAACATAATATCGTACAGTATGCCACGTAAAGAATGTCAAGTATGGGAATGGATCGGTATGCTTAGTCAAACTTGCAAATCCTTTCGACGATTTGCTAAAACATATGCACCAACTCGGATAGTATTAAAAGACTTTGAAAGGTATTTCCCCATTAATATTAATGATATTGCTGAGAAGTGTGTGGGCACGCTAATTGATAGTGAGTTTTCCGATGTTCGGGTAGCATTTCTTCAATCTCTACATGACTTTAGTTGGAAACGTCAATATTTGAAGGAATTTCATGTTAATCATGAAGCTGTTCTTCGAAAACAAGAGATTGAGGAATCATCATATGAGCGGAGTGTAACGATATTAGAGTTTTACTTCAAAATCTGATCACTACACAAGCATCTTTTCCGAAGCTTGAATGGTTAGATATTGAATTACAATCTGATGACGTTTTTGGGTATGATTTGATCAATGCAGAGACACTTCGACTTATGCCAGATGCACTACCGGCTCTCCATAAGCTTTGTCTATGTAAATGCTTCAAAGAAGGAATTAGAGAAATTAGTCCCCTCCAGTTGAGGCAGTTCTGCGCTAATTTGCAGAAACCATTGACTTCTTTATCAATTTGTGGACCTTTATGGATGACTGATGCTCATATTGAGGCAATCATGCCTATTGTGGGTGAGAACTTAGTTCGTCTTGAGCTCGTGAGCTGTGTGGCTTATGATGAACATACTGATGTGGAAACAAAGCTTTCTTGCAACAGCCTCATTCCTATTGCTCAACATTGTAAACATCTGAAATCGTTCTCAATGGTCGGTTCAAACATTACGACTCGTGGTCTTCAGTTGGTACTTAGTGCTAATACGAGCATTACAACTCTAAATATATCAGATAATAGACGACTTGATACCAGGGCAGTAGATATTATATCCCGTTATTTACCACGGTTAGAAGTGCTACGAAATTACTGGCCTAATAGGGCAATATATTGGCTAAGTGATGATGGCTTGATTGCCCTTATAGATGCACAAGAGAAGGAATCTGGTGGTTCAGGTATCTTTCTAAAACAAATTGGATTGTATAATATAAACATTGGACATGAACTCACTATTAGAGGTATAAAGTATGCAGTTGAGAAGGGTGTAAAGGAAATTGAGATAGAAAAAGGGGGTCTTCACAGTTCCATTGTTGACTTGAGATCTGATGTACAGCTTTATCAGGCGCATTATATCCATTACATTGATGGTAGTCTTTATGAACGAGGACCAGTCACACATTATTAGGTAGACGACTGATAAGATTAGTTGATGAAATTACTTTACTCTTCACACTCTAGACCACCACAGATTAGAACGTATAACAGATAATTGACAAATAACTTAGACAACATCATTTCCTTCCTCTTCTTTCCTTGCTTTGTTTAAATGAGCGTCCATGGCCGCAGCGGTGGCAGATGCATACATATTACGAACACTCTTCTGCATTGCAGTTGGTAAAGCTGACTTCTGACTTTCCCAGATTTTGCCCAGTTCCATAATAGCCTCGGCTCTCTTCTTACGTGTTTCATCGGACGCAGTTTGATCTTTGGTTACCTTCATAACAACCTCCCGGATAGTGCCCGTGATATCAATAACAGTCATATTCCACATTACAGTAATCATGTGAGGCAGGGCATCCTCTTCGGATGTACCCTGTTGAGCAGTCTGCTGTGCAGTCATTGCTGTCTTGGCTGCATCCATTTTCATATCAGCCGCCTTTACCTTGGCACCCATCCCTTCACTCCATGACCCGATCACTTCCGTGGCAACTAACTTATACATCGTACCCACTGTATTTAAGATTTGTTCACCATATCGTACTTCTACTAGCTCTTTACCCTCTGCTGTCCATTTGGCCTTGGCACCTTCCTTATCCCCATCAACATAGGATTGGATTCTACTACGAAGTGACACCGCAAGGCGAATAACACGACGTCTTTCCAACTCCATTGTTTGTTGCCTAATAAACTCGGGTGGGTCTTCCGAACCTCCCATCATTGTCTGTGTAACCAATTGTAACCTACCAACAATATCATCGAATCGGTCGTTGCCGAATAAGAATGTAAAGATTAAACTGGGATCCAGTTGTTCCATTGCGGCCTCGGTCTTGTCCCCACTCAACCCATCCTTTCCATCACGATCATAAATCTTACGTAACTTTTCATCCCCTAACACCTGGTATGCCTCGCCGATCGCTTGGAGAATCAGAAGTTAATTCCACACAAATAAGCATTTCGAAGAAGAGAGGGAGATATGGGGGGTCAGTATTTGTTAGTGGAATTGCAAAACCATATCATGTGCACAAGTCAACTCAATCCACGGTCAAGTGATTATGTTGTTTATACATCCATCCATCATTGGTTTCACAACCAGAACACTGAATGCCCAAATCAAAGGGTGGTTTGTGACCATTGTGCACATATGTTCTGCTTACCTTGAAATTTAACCTTTGCCTCATCTGATTTGTTTCGATCTGGATGCCACTTACGAGCTGCTACATAGTAAGCCTTCTTAATCTTTGCCGGAGTCGCATCAGTTGCCACTCCTAATGTATCATAGTATTCAGTGTCATTAACTACTCGTCCACCTTCCCCAATAGCAGCTGGCTTTTCTTCCTCGTCTTTAGATTGTTTTAATATATCGTCATCATCCTTTGGTAGTTTTGAGATTTCCTCAGCTTCTTCGTCTAATTTATCAACTATTTTATTGTACATGGTTACAGGATTGAATATATTAGTTGCCAACACATAATAAAATATGTCACATGTAAAATCATGCATATACAACTTACCAATCCATTTGTTTTGAGTACGATCCCATCGTTTACCTTGTGCTTTGTTGACTGCATTATCAGCCGCAGACACTCCTAAACAACAGCATAAACTTAGACATGCCACGGGTATAAGTGCTAAACAACACTATAATATAGATACGCATAGAATATATTGCAAATAACGAGTAAGAATGTGAGATAAACACAAGATGTGCAATACTAATTAATATCGAGAGAAACATACCTATAAATATGATTTGTATATTAATAGTAGGATATAATGAATTGCAATGGTGAGAAGAGAGACACAAGATATGCACATTTTTTTTTCAATATATAGAGAAACTTACCAAACAGCCGCATAATTGCTCACATATAGTTGGAGGCCGTTGTTGTTGTCCTGGATTTAGTAGAGGATCTTCATTCTCGGGGGTGGATGACGCCATGATTTGCAATATATAGGAGAGGCCGATGGTTGATAATTTCAGTTGACTTTTTTACTCACAAAAGATGCGGTATCCTTGAGCTAAAGTTTTTACGGCTTTACGGCCTCTTCAATCTCTCCCACCAACACCTTGCGCGGCTGACGGATCCATTGCTTTAATGAGATACCATGAGTAATAGTAATAATAAACATGTAGATTATGGCGGTATATGTCATGTAGAGGAGGAATCTGGAGTTGATACACAAGAGGATACCCAACCTCGATCAACTAATATAAGCCATGGTTTTGATGAGGAGATGGGTGTACCCCTAACAATTAAATTAGATGGTAATATAGTTGATAAATCAAAAGCTTGGGACAGACCAAGTGCAGAAGAAGTAGTAAAGAAACGAGCGTCCCTAGATCTCAATGACGATTGTGGAAGAGAACATGGGATTAGTAGTCCTACATTGAATGGGGGGAGAGACAAAAGCAGGACAAGTAGTTGGGGGTCATACCAAATGAGAAGATCAGTAGCATCAATACGAAATGGTGATGATTTACATTCAATAGCTGAGTCTGTATTCAGTGATATCAGGAGTGAGGGTACAGAGACAAGATTGTCAATTTCCAAAGAAGCAGAAGAATATAGATCTTGTTCAGCATTTCAACGTGCATTCCCCGAACGATCATTTGCATTAATAGTCACGTTAGTATTTGAATTACCAACATTATTCTTAATCAGTGGTGGTAGCGACCGATTATGTAGTTTGATTGGAAGGAAGAAGTATACAACTTTAATATCTTTACTGCCATTGATTTCGGCAATAGCAGGGAATGTCGGGTTACAAGCGTCAACCTTGACCACACGTGCTATAAGTCATTCACAAGTCAGAATAGATAACTATATGACATGGTTGGGGAAAGAGATTATAGCAGCTTTATACCTTGGTGTTGCAATTGGGACTGTACTGGCTTCTATGAGCTTTTATATGACGCACTCCTTCCCCTTCGCCTTGTCAATCTTTGTTGCTCAGTTTATAGGCATAGTAACAGCAGGTGCAACGGGTACATTGGCACCATTACTATTTACATTTATATTCCAACGGGATAGTGGTAAGTCTTTATTATGTCTTATGCTGTCGATATCCTCCTGATCATTCTGATTTAATTTTGCTCATATCTTATGCACATAATTGCAATTCGAAGGCAAGTGGGGTGGTCCTTTGGAAACTGCAGTTCAGGATGTCGTGGGGAGTTTTGCAATGATAGTCGTGACATATAGAATCATGCTTTTGTTCGGTCCTTTCGAGCTGGAGCCCAGTGATATGTGCTAGCAGCTAACAGGAACTTCGTATGGGGAAACCAGCGGAGGGGTAGATAACCATAACCTTAAAGACAATATGCATACAGCTTCATACTTCACAATTGGTTTTACTTTTTATTCTCATTCATTCTTCAAACAGCACACAGATCAGATTATAGGTTTAGGTAGCATATAAGACGGGCTCTCACCAGTCAAACGCAGTCAACTTAGAACCCAAAATCACCATCATCAAAACCATAATCATCATCATCTCCACCATCCTCATCACTATCACTATCATCTCCATCAGCATCCGCCGCGGCAGCTTCCTCGTATTCATTCAATTGAACAAAATCAACCTTCCACCGCAGAATACCACCAATACCACCAAACCCCTTAACAAACTGTGTCCCCTCACCACTCCTATCAGTAACAAATTCCAAATTACATCCATAATTTTTGTAGTTATTAGCAATCCATTCAGTCATTGCCTCCTTTTCAATAACTTCTAATTCAACACCACTTTCTGGATCATGGAAGAAACTTTCATTCTTTTCCTGTTCGGGATTTAAGTAAACTACAAGTTCCTTAGACGTGGACGTATTACGTAGGACATAACGATTCATTTCAAGATTTTCCCAAATGATTAAATGTTCGATAGCACCCAAGTCTAATGCCGTTAATGTATCCTCAACCATGAAACAATACTTCCCGGTGTCTTGTGAGATTTCATCCATATACTTTTGTAATAATTTCTTCTCCTTCATTAACTTCACTTCACCCAATGTATCGGCCGAGTATTCAATTGCTTGATTAAATCCCTGTAATCCACCATACGAAACGTCTACCATTTTAATAACAATTTTGGATAAACGTAAATCAAAGAGGTCGGAACGCATCAACTCTGATTTAAAGTCGGCTGATCCTGCCAATATTAATCCTTGAATGTTTGGTTTCTGTCCGTCCGGTACGAAGAGCTGTGTTGCCATTTCAGCAACTTTACGTACATAATTATGTCGCTTCTCAAGACGTAACCGGGCGAAACGTAATGCAGATTGACCACCCCTACCATGCTTCTTTGGCAAATCCACCGAAAACTTATGTAACACCTCACGTGCACTACCCTGCACAGTCCCATACAAACTACCATTACCATCCATGACAATAAAACCAAAGGCTTCATCATCCATTAGTAGTTCATTTAAATCTTCTGTATGGAATTTGTTATCACATAAATATAACGATGTATTGATTGGTTTGAATGGTTCAAAGTCAATATTCACTTTCTTTTCTTTACCCTCGTCGGTGATTACTGTACCGCAATACATTACTAATCCATTCTTGGGACATTTGTTATATAATTTTAATCGTTGTTCGGTGGAGGTAATAGCACCCAAGACAGATAGACGATTAACACGTGATTTAATATTCGAGGCGGTGCCATATTCGTCACGTAACATTTTAGCAATTTGAGATATTTGCGTACCCGGTGGAATGATTAGTGATATCATGGACGTACCGTTACCTTTTGCTGCTTGTAGATTCTTAATTAGTTTCTTGACCTTGAAGATCTCGATTTGAGTCTCCTCTTGTTCTTCTTGGGATGGCATAGTTGTGTGGTATATTATGTTGTTTATACTTATGTACACAAGATGTGTTCAATTTTTTGCAATGATATTATTGATGGCCTATTTTTATAGCTCTGCGCTGGCTTCACTGCTATAAATTTTACAGGATGTAATAACTATACTATACTAACGATATAATACTACTTATTTGGGGTATGGTGCCGCTTCTTTTATAATAGAGCAATGACAACACGTATCGTACTTGAGAGCAAAATCGAGTGGAGGTGGGAAAAAGGTATCCTAAATCCTCTACTCTCATAGAAAATAATATCCCACCTCGGTATGTCGGTGCAATGAATATTAGAGCTTTTGACGGCAACATTCCCATCTAAAAGCGCCAATATATAGCCAGGGTCTATTGTATTGATTAGGATCTTATCTAGTAATAATAAGTTTTGATTGAAAATCCGCTATTTAGCCGACCACACGACACAAAACCAACACAAAAGTTTACTTTCTCAGTTAAATTAATCTCCATTTGTTAGCTCAAGACATATCATCACTCTCTCATCCGAGTGGTTTATGTCGGCTTGGACATTGATTATTGTATAAATAACCTTCGCGTCTTTTTGATACCGTCGCCATGATGATAATAAGAAACAAACCTATAATTTTGATACTCCTTGTTGCCGTCGGCAATTTTAAATGTTGCACAGCTGCAAGATGTAAAACGGCAAATGATATAAACCCACCTGCATGTAACGTTGAAGACTTAAAGGATGATGTATTGGTTGATATATGCAGGGATGTTCAGTATGATCTTATGCCTCGTAGTCTCCCTCCACGAAAGAAACTAGTTCAAGCTGCACATATGTGCCTTTTTGTTAAGGTTGAATTTAACAATTTAGATTATGATATTGATGCGAGAAAAAGAATTGGAGAACGAATCAATAATGCTCTGAAATTGGAAACTAGTGCACTTGGTGATCTTCTATATCTCGAGTATCTTGACTTGATGGAAACAAGTCCTTTGTTTGCCGATGGTAGCAGACAAAGTGGGATTGATTTCTTACTATCAAAGTATGGTATTTATGATATACAGGAAGCGTTAACTTTGAGAGAAATACTACTGAAGAAACTCAAAGAAGAGGGAATAAAGAATCGTCCAACATCTGAAGAGATTGCCAAGCTGCCCAAGTGGAAAGAAGATGCAAATAACTATGTTGGTATACTGGATGGACAGATGAAAGTATTCCGAATAAGTCCCGATCTTAGCTCCTCTCATTGGCAGGCAGTTGTATCTCGTTGGATCTTCCCAATACAAGCATGGTCCAGTCCAACATTTGTCACAAAAGAACAGGATAGTGTTGATGGGTGGAATATCCATCGCCTTATTAGAAGGTCAATCCAGTACGATCATCTCCTAACAGTTCAATGGGGTCTTCCTGGAGGAGGTGAGCAAACTCTACTAGCTGGACATAATAATGAAGATGACCCGCTTGTTACGGCTCGAGGTCTTATTAAGGATTATAATTTGGATCAGAGTAATCTGATGCAATTAGCTGACACTATACGAGAACTTCTTGTAGATGCCGGACATCCACCTATCCACTGGTGTGAAAGAGTAGAAGATCTTGATAATACATTGTGTAGATTTGAAGATTTAAAGGATAGCGTATTGGATGATCTTTGTCGTGGAGTTGGAATTGCTATTGATAGTAGGGCCTTTTCTCGAGTTAAAAACATTTGGATAGCGAAAATTTGTCTTCAAATTAAATATGCTAGAGATAGTGGCGACACGTATGAAGAGTTAATGGACGATTTGCAAAATACTATAAAAACCACTGATAAATCTGCACGGTGCCTTACGGCGGAGGATATCAATCATTCTTTATGTACATATTCACATGAAGATTTAAAGGATGATGTGTTGATTGATACGTGCAAGAGGATTGGATATAATCATAAACCTAACCCTACACGGGAACAATTAGTTCTGGTGGCTACAATTTGCCGTGTAGGTGAGAAACGTTTGGACAAGTATCCTGGAGCTATAACAAAGATGGCAATAATAGATTCTATTAATGAGTTTTTGGAGAGTCATGACCAACTTCAGCTTTTATATAAAAGCCACCTCGAAATGATGAAGGATACATCTTTTATCGGTATGTCTAGAAATGATAGGATTAATTACATATTGTCAAAACATGGTGTTGATGGGGAAGACCGATCTATGCGGACATTATTACGTGATAAACTCGAAGAGGAGGATTTGTATCTTACCCTCGGTATTGATACAAAGGTAAAGGAACAATGGATAGAACGTTACATACCAACACCCAAAGATATTGCAAAGCTTCCTGATTGGTATTCATATGAATCTGTTATCAAAGGCGAAGCAATTAAGATCAAGTTATTCCAAAAAGATGGAAAGGCTGTTACCTCTCAATGGTCAAAAGAAAGTCAAACTTGGTCCAACCCTAGACCAATTAGTGAATCAAATTATAGTAATAGGTTATTTGTAGACTTCTTGAAAAAGTCGATGCAATATGAACATGTCCTATTATTTCAAGGCACTTCCGATGGAGGGGAGTATGGAAGACTATTGGCTAAACAAACCTTGGTAATTGGATTCAATTATGGAGATTATCCACTCGGCACGGCTATAAGAGTACTTGATGAATATAAATTGCGTGATAGTGATGATCAAAATATAACGGGTCTTCATTTAATGACCATTACTGAATTTCTCCGAGACAATGTATCGAAGGCGCCGAAATTACCGAAACTGGTTACTTTTGTCTTGGTACTTCTTGGCAGCTTGGTAGTTGTATTGCTAGTCATGTACGGGTTTCCCTTGTTGCTGGTGCCAAAACGTAAGAAAAAGAAGAGAGCAATGAAACCAAATCCAAAGAAGATTTCTCAAGGACCTATAATGAAGAAGACGATATATGTCAAGTTATCTGCTACAATGAGGTTAAATGGAAATCAAGGGAGAAAGCTCGAGGGATTAATAAACAAGTCAGGCGTCGAGGATATCGAACTTGAAAGGAAGACAGATCAACCTACGGTTATGATCAAGATTGAGGCTTCTGACGGAGTGGTATATGTACCTGTGCATATAGAAGGGAGAGAAGAAGCTGTAGAGAAGGCAACTGTTTTGATTCAACAAGCAATCGGTAAAGAGAATGTAGATGAGGATATCAAGCTGCCACCCACTAGAACCCAACGAGTATCTACTACTACCGCACAGATACCCAAGGAAAGAAAGACAACATCTAGTCGACCATCGGCTTGTATAAGAAGTTGTCAAACTCTGAAGACGATTGTTACCAACTTATATCAAAATGCAAGAAGCACTATCAAAAGTTTGTCTTGGCCATCGGTTGCAGTGATCAGTATTACAGTTCTTTATGTAATATTGCTTTGTCTTACCTACTTGAATCTTGATTGCATGCTTTTGGGGCTTGACACGACACATCCATATTGCAGTTCAGATCGATACTGCACAATTGGTCTTAAAAGAAAAGATGTATTATGCAAGCCAGGCCAAATTTATAGGGCAGCCTTAGTTTCATTTGTATGGTTGTTGGTGAGCTTAGTTTGGTTTTCGGGTTTGTTGTTCTTATGGCCTATTGCACGTGGCATTAAACAGATGCAGTTATCAAAAGCAGAGATTGCTGTATTTGTTAGTCTATGTTGTGTAACCCTGTTTGTAATGGAAGACCCTTGCAAAGACAGAGATGGCAACTCATGTGAACAGTGGTTGGCCAGTCTAATGATTTTACTCTTTTTGGGTGTCATGGTGATACTATGGAAGCGACTATGGAAACGACTCCGCCCTATGCTCATGTTGGCATTCGATTTTACTTCGGGGATATTGAGGTTGCCTTTTGACTTGTACCAAACGAAGAAGATGAAGCAGACAATCTATGTCAAGTCTTCCCGATCAAAGAATCTCAACAGTAAGCAGGGGAGAAAGAAGAAGGATATTATCAACAAATCAGGTGTGGATGAAATACAGATTGATACATTAGTCGTTGGTGATAATTGCATGCCTATACACGTGACAGGAAGTAGGCAGAGTGTACGGGAAGCAATTGAATTGATTCAAGAAGCTGTTGGTACAGAGTATATTAGTACTACTAAGCCATCCAACACTACGTCAGATCATGAATCAGCGTCGTCTACAGTTAATGCTTCTGAAGCTCAACCAATTAAAGAGGAATCAACTACTCCAGATACTCCAGTTCAACGTGAGGCTGTCAATAAGGATGTAACCGCTATTGAAACACTACCCACCAAGGCAGTGCTGAAAGAAGAAGAAGTACCATCCGAGATTGGTATAGATTCATCTCAAGGAATGATCACCCGAGAAACAATCACCGAGGCGTCTATCTCAAGTCTCAACGACAGAAGTAATGCATCAAAGGCATATTCGAGTTTTACATTGAATGAGAATGATCCCTTGCTCATCTTCTTAAGGTCACAAGAGTCATGTATCAAGGGTAGTGTGGACGAATTCTATACTTGGCTTGTCAAGTCCGAGGACATTGACTCGATGTTGGCCTTGAAGGAGGCCGTGAATGAGGATGACTATTTGAATGATATGAAGGTTGGTGATGGAGGAGGGTCTGGAATTAAGGGTTTCAAGCGTAAGGCATTTCTTCGTGCTATATCGGAGTACTTTGACGACGAATCAGATGCCAAATCTACTGCCGAGGAACATCAAAGTTTACCTCAAGGTCAAAAGAAGAATCCATCCGAGACCTTGGATCCTCCCGAGGAGCTCGTATGTCCTATCAGTCTTAATCTCATGTCGAATGATCCGGTAGTGGCAGCGGACGGTATCACATATGAGCGATCATCAATTAAAGACTGGTTCGAAAAGAGCAAGGCAAAGATTAGTGAGGCCGAGAAGAATCTTAAACACAATCCTCAATCCGAGGCCGATCAGAGGGTTGTTAATAATGGCGTATGTTCACCAGTATATGGTAGTAAGATGGAGAGCCTATCATTGATGCCGAATACTATTGTTAGGAATATGGCACGTGCAAAAGAAAGGAACAAGAATAGTTAGGCTACACTGCAAGGCCATGAGAAGAGACCGACCGAGTTTGTTTAAGATACTTCGAAGAGGCTGATCCGGGGCATATATACTTCTTACTGAGGTTGTGTAGAAGTAGATATTACATATTTATAAATCAATATATTCATCTTCATATAATAGAGCAAAGACAACACTTGAGGAGGTAAATCAAGAGAAAAAATATCAGGGTATCCTTACCGGTATCCTTATCTTTATGTAGTATGTATGGATTATGAAGTCATGTTGTTTGAAGAGTTATGTCGTATCTTGTCGTATTTGAGAGTACGCTTTGGAGGCAATATCTCCCATCTAATAAGCGCCAATACAGCCAGATCTATGGCATCGATTGAGATCATATCTAAATGCATTAACACTTGAAGTATCCGCTAGCCGACTACACATCATTAACCAAATACAAATTTGAGTTTCAGTTGAGAGTTGCAATTGATCTACTCTCTAGTATACTTAAAGGTGTATACTACTTCCATCTGAGCTGTTTATATCGTCTTGGATTGTTAGTTATTTTATATACGCTTTACTCATACCGCCTCCGCCATGATAATAAGAAAACAGTACATCATTTTGGCACTTCTCGCCACATGCAATAATTTTATATGTTGCAAAGCTAATAATAAAAAGTCACACACACAATTAACGGGCGTACCACAATGTAAAACTGCAGAAGATATCAATCCACCATTCTGTAAACTCGAACAATTGGAGAGTAAAGTACTATTAGATTTGTGTAAGAGTGTAGGGTATAATCATCATATACATATACCGAATCCTACACGGGAGGAGATTGTTACAATTGCAAGTAAGTGTCAGATGATTAAAGAAGATATGGATAATGCATTGAGTTATATGAATATTGATGATAATGTGGTTAAAGAAGCTGCACGGAAAGGCATGATAAAAAGTGTCCAATCTGATCCGTCAAAAGTGTATGATGAATATCTTAAAGAAAAACTTCATCGTGACTATCTCGAAGAGATGAAGGATGAATCAATAAGTTACAACCTCAATGGCGTTAGGACGTTTGGTAACTACTTTCGAAGGAAATCCAGAACTGATCGGATAGCTCACATAATGACAAAGAATGGTATAGACGGTACCAAGAAAAGAGCCGCTGTGCATAAATTTTTATTGGAGAAACTTAAAGAAGATGACATATCTTCATCTAGCAGTACTGAAATATCTAAGGAAGAAAGTTCTAGATTAACACCCGAAGAAATTGCCGGGCTGCCTGAATGGAAAGACAATAAACTCCTTCCTGAAATGCGAAAGAAGCTTTCGATTAATGTATTCCAAGATGATGGGGAAGTAATCCCTGCAACATGGAATGATGAAAAGCAAAGGTGGGAACAATTTTCTGAATCAACATCAGACTTCAAGGATTTTGGTCTCGATGCTGATGATGCCGATGAATATATTAGAAAAGCTGTACGATATGAATATACCATAACAATTCGTCGGGAGAAAGAGCAGAATATACTAGTGGGATTTAACATTGAGGATGATCCAATTGTTGTGGCTCATGAGGTTGTTGATGAATACAAGTTGGATGAGAAATATTCCACCCGTATTGCAAATCAAATGCAAAAACGTATTCGGGTGAGTGGCATTCTTCCTGTTCTCATTTCAAGTGTAATTTCGGAAAGAGAAAGAAAAGCAGTACTGGATGTCCTTAAATTTGGAAACAATGACCAAATTCAGGCTGTTATTGATGCTGGACTAGTGACCAAAATGGATGAAATGCTGAGTAGTCCTGATGATATTATGAAGAGGGATGCATGTACTATGCTCTCAATCATTGGTAGGTTTGTGAAGTGTACTTTTTTCAGTTTTATATCACCACATACTCTTACCAGTATCATCATTAACATGAGTAGCGGCCGGTAACCACCAACAAATCAACAGCGTTCTTGAGCTACCTAAGAATGGGATAAAACGTGTGATTGACTTGGCACAGTCACCTACTGTAAGTTTGTGATGTGTTTATGTCAAATCATACAACAATTGTCTTCTAATTAGTGTGTCCTGGTATCTCATCATCATATAAATAGGAGTGGGAGGTGCGGGTGGAGGCTATTTGGATTGTTGTTCATATTGTTATCAGAGGCACAGATGACCAGCTCAAGTCTGTTGCCAAAGCTGGGGCATTGGATGTCTTCTGTGAGTTACTTCATACCCGTGATGACGCGGAGATGCTTATATTAGCTTTCATGGCAGTTGATAAAATTCTTGTGCTAGGAAAGCATGTCTTTGGACTACCTTTCATGGGTTGTTTCAAGGATAAATCAGGATGGTTGGCAAATGCTGAAAATCTTCAACATCACGAAAGTGATATGGTACGCAAGGCGGCGACCAAATTGATTAAGTTTCATGGAGGAACATTGGATGACGACATTGATAAATTGTGGAACGAGCTACTAAGGCGAAGTGGTAAGGAAGAATTTGCTCTGCCTGTAGCAGATGAGGAGAATCCCAAGGGAGATACTCGCGATGCTAATACTCTACAACGTTTTTCGACTAAGGGGTGGCTTGGGGTTGTAGCTGTGGTATATATTATTGGTGCGGCGATCATCTCAATGTTGAATACTGAAGGGAGAGATAACCATCGTCAATTCAAAAAGAAGACTGTCTATGTGAAGTCATCTGCCACAAAGAGGCTTAATCAGGGGAAGAGGCTTGATGGAATTGTGACTAGATCGGGAGTACAATATATTGATTTTGAAAGGAAGACAGGTCAACCTACAGCCATGTACAAGATCAAGGCTTCCGACGGAGGGGTATATGTACCTGTAAACATCAAAGGGAAAGAAGAAGCTATTGAGAAGGCAATTGCATCGATCAAATTTGCTGTTGGTACAGAGAATTTGGATGAGGAGATTGAGCTACCACCCACCAATATCCAACAAGCTTCAGCTACCGAGCAAGTATCAGATGCTCCCCGCCCGTCAGCGGCTTCTCTAAACATACCCAAGAAACGGAAGAAAAAGGAGTCTACAATTAGGTCATGGACTTATGCAAGCTGCCAATATCTAAAGGAGATTTCAATCGACACATGTAAAAGTTCAACGAGGCATATCAAAAATCTATTTGATATCAGCTCCGTACTATGTTTTATTGTCTACTGGAGTTTTGATCACTTTTTCGATCCATACGGGGAACAATCCGAGGAGCTACATATACTCCATTTTGTATTCTTGTGGCTCGTGGTGTTCGTTTCAGCTCAATTATTGTGGCATATGTATTATGGTATGTCTTTGGCCAAACTAAAACCAAAGTCGAAATACAATATCGTCAAGTTTTCATTTGGAGTTTGCATAATCTTGTTTGTATTATATGAGACTGATCTGTTATTGGTGACTGTCATGAATCTACTGCTGTGGAGAGGTATTACAAATGGTATTTGTTGGCTAGGTCTAGGAAAAGGAGACACGAACTCCAGAGCCAGATCAAAGAAACAGCAGGAGAGAAAGAAGAAGAAGAAGTCAAGTGAAGAGGATGCAAAAAGCCTATTAACAATGAAGGAAGTCGTAAAAACAGCGAAATCTCTCATTGTTATATTTGTGATTCTATGTTGTATTGAGCTACTAAAATGGAGAGACAGACATGAAAACTGTGAACCGTGGGCTAGCCAGGGATTGTGTGAGAAGAATTCAGAGTATCTAGAGTATATGATGAGTAATTGCCGAAGTTCTTGCGCCAAAGCTGGAATATTGAAATTCCATTGGACATACAATCTACGATTCCTACTCTTTTTGAGTATTGCGATTCTATTGCTGACTCGGGCTGTGGCCACTTCTGTGGCAGCATCTTTGGTAGGATGGAATAAAGCATGCCTCTTACATGAGGAGTTTGAGAAGTTGCTGATATTGCCATTTGACCTCTGTCAAGAAGCAGTACACTTGTTAGGAGCCAGGCCCACTGGAACCCAACAAGTATCCACTACTACCGCACCATCTAACCCAGCGATACCCAAGAAAAAGCTATCAAAAGTGGAGATAGTCATATTTGGAAGTCTATGCTTTGTTGTCATGTTTGGGATTACATTTGGCTTCAACGGTCACTCTGAGTTTGTGGCTATTATGTTCTTTTTGGGTGCAATACTTCTACTATTGTGGATTCCATTCATCTCCTACCAGACAATGATGGTGAACCAGACAATCTATATTAAATCTTCAAAATCTAAGGAACTCACCGGTCAACAGGCAAGGAAGATGAAGGAGATTCTAAACAAATCAAGTTTAGATAAATTACAAATCGAGCCGGTAGTCGCCGGTGATAGTCACAGAATAATGCACGTGACAGGAATTAGGCGAAATGTACGGGAAGCAATTGGGTTGATTCAAGAAGCTGTTGGCAAAGAGAATGTTAGTACAACTAAGCCATCTAATACCGTGTCGGTTCAAGAATCGGCGTCGTCTACAGTTAATGGCTCTGAACCTCAGCCAACTCAAAAGGAGTCAACTACTCCTGAGTCTCCAGTACGAATTGAGACAATGAACGATAATGGCAACGATCTGAATAAAGAAGCAACCGCCGCCATTGAATCACCTCTGGCCACGACAGTGCAGGAAGAAGAAGAAGAAGTACCATCTGAAATCGGCATAATCGATTCATCTCAAGGTATGACCACCCGTGACACAATCACTGAGGCTTCTATGTCAAGCCTCAACGACAGAAGTAATGCATCAAAGGCATATTCGAGTTTTACATTGGACGAGAATGATCCCTTGCTAATCTTCTTACGGTCGCAAGCGTCATGTATTAAAGGCAGTGTGGATGAATTCTATACTTGGCTCGTCAAATCTGAGGATATAGATTCAATGTTGGCATTGAAAGAGGCCGTGAATGAGGACGACTATCTTAATGATATGAAGGTTGGTGATGGAGGAGGTTCTGGAATTAAGGGATTCAAGCGTAAGGCATTCCTTCGTGCCGTTTCGGAATACTTAAATAACGAGTCAGATACCAAATCTACTGCCGAGGAACCTCAAAGTTTACCTCAATGTCAAAAGAAGAATCTATCTGATATCGAGGATCCTCCGGAGGAGCTAGTGTGTCCTATTAGTCTTAATCTCATGACAAATGACCCGGTTGTAGCCGCCGACGGTATCACATATGAGCGCGCATCTATTGAAGATTGGTTTAAGAAGAGCAAAGCAAAGATTAGTGGGGCCGAGAAGAATCTTAAACAGAATCCTCAATCCGAGGCCGATCAGAGGGTTGTCGACAACGGCATTTGTTCACCAGTATATGGTACAAAGATGGAGAGTCTAACATTGATGCCGAATACTATTCTTAGGAATATGGCACGTGCAAAAGAAAGGAATAAGAATAGTTAGGCTACACTGCAAGCCATGGGAAGAGGGAAGAGTTTAGTTCCAAGATACTTCTGGGAGGCTTGGGGATACCTGGCATATATACAACTTACTGAGGTTGTGTAGAAGTAGATATTACATATGTATAAATCGATATATTCATCTTAATTTCTTAGGTGTATGAAAGAGCTTCACAGTGTGAAAGTAAAAACAATTGTAGTGTTAGCTTGAGGTATCATTATCGTACTCAGCTCAAGGTATCCTACAAATATTCTACTCGAATTTCCTCTCCTCTGTACTATACTGACAAACATAAGCAATTAGGCAATTAGCCACATACAGGAGGCCTGTTATTTAGGCCGTCATCCTAGTACTAGTGATACTCAAGCGACCTCCTCACTTCTCTCTCAATAACTGACACACTAACTTGCTTCATTTTGTTAAGATACGTGTCCTTCACTCCAGCCAATCATTTTTTCTTCTTTGCAACTTTACAATGCTCTCCACATATCAACTATCATCTAATAAACATCATGGCAGCAGCGGCAAATAATAATCATTCACACCGTTCAGGTAAATTAAAACAAACAAATAAACGTAATAAACGTTCCAATGCAAGTAAACGTAGTATAACACGTAATTCTGGTGGTAAAGTTAATCAAGCATCACTTTCTCTTGGAGGAGGAGGAAAAGGCAGGGGAGCAAGGGGAAGTTTGAAAGGAGGGAAAGATCATACATCTAAAGCAAAAGCAAATCGACTAAACATAGCAAAACAACGTAGATCAATATCAAAAAAGAATATATGGTCAAATCGACGATTTGGTACATCCCATGCTGGCGGTGCTACAATATCTGCTGGATCAACTACTTCTCCCAAATTAGTAGGATTAGAGGCAACACTGTCAAGAGCAATTAGTAATGTACCACCACGTATAATTGGTATTATATCATTATCAGAGAATGAAGTACAATTGGAAAATTTGGTTAGATGTACGTTATTAAATGATGCTGATAAAGTATTAACAAGTAGCAACTCTCCTCTTTCCAGTAACTCTCTTTCCAACTCTACAACCTTGAACTCAGCAAGTATAACAGCAGCATACAACACCCACTCAAAGGGAGGACAGCCTCATCTAACAATATTAACAAATTCATCAAGCTTTACTAGTCAATATGATAGTTATGATGACGATGATAAAGCAATACAAAGTGCATTGGACCTATGTCGTATATGTGATTTGGTTATGTTTGTTATTGATGGTAGTTCGGTTGTTACTACCTCTTTACATGGTGGCGGCTCTACTATTGGCGGTTCTATAGTTGGTGGTGGCATGGTAGGACGCAGTGATATGCAAAGCATTGGCGGGGGAGGAGGAATGTCAGTGAAAACAAATAACACCACAGCCCACCTAGATCATATTATTAGTGATCGTGGTGATCGCATATTGGTTGCTATTCGGGGACAGGGATTACCTACCCCTGTCACTGTTATTGTACACAAGGAGGGCAATAGTGGTGGCAGTATAAGTGGTATTGAAGAGATGTTGGGAGGATTGCCCAAAGATATTGGCTCAGGGAATGAAGATATGCAAGATGATGATTCAGAAGACGATGAGGATGAAATGGAAGATTGTGCAACATCCTTACAAGGTGGAGGGCCAACATCAACCAGTATCGGTGGACGATCAATGAAATCAATCCGTCGTTCAACTATACGCAAGCGGTCTGAATTAAAACGCTATGTTAGTAGATTAGCCGCGACTGAATTTGGTGAGGGTATTTCCAAGATTGTTGAGCTTGGCATTCCCTCGTCGTCTGTTGGCTCAAGTAGTGGAGTTGGTGAGAAGATGGAAGAGGATAGTGCCATTGCAACAAGTACTGCTACTGCATTATCAAGTATGAAGAACAAGTCACAAACTTCAGTAGCGGCATTAGTACGAATGTTATGCACAATATCAGCATCAGGTCCTAATTGGGTAACAGATTCAATGCGTCCATTTTTAGTTACTGATGGTACCATTGACGATTCCTCTTCTACTTCCAACACAACTACCACATCAAAAGTTAATGTACCACCAGTGAAATATAACGAATCAACACAAGAATTAAGTCTAACTGGATATATACGTGGTAATACTGTATGGAATACTAATCAATTAGTACATGTCCCGCATTTGGGTACGTTTGCTTTGAAGGATGTTAAGTTGGCTGGTGTTAATGTTGGCAGTGGTGGAGATGGGAATGAGTTGCTACCTCCCATTGTGGCCGCTGGACGTAAAGTACGCAAGGTGAAGAGTGGTGGTGCTGATAAGGATATGAAGGATGTCACTGCAGCTGACGACAACAACAAGGAGGGAATGATACTAGCAAAACCAAACTTGGATGAACGTGAATCATTAGAAATGTTTGCAAGTCCAGATGCATTAGAAGGTGAACAGAACTTGATTGGTTTTGATGACATCGAAGAGGAAGGAGATGACTTTGATCTAAATGATGAGGGCGGAGAAGGAAAGAAGAAGTCTTCGTCAGTGCAATTCCAACCAGGTACGGCACGTCCAGCAGGATGGTCAGATTATCAATCGGCATGGTTGGATGCATTAGATCCCAATGAAGACGAAGATGCCGATGATCGTGGTGAATTGGCATTTGCATTAAACAAAAAGATAAACGATACTGATACCCTCATGGGCGGAGATGATGACGACGATGATGGTATAAACGCTGAAGAAAAACGCATCCTACTAGCCCAACGTAAGAAGGATGCCAAGTCAGACTTGCAATTCCCCGACGAGGTTGATTATGAAGAGGAAACATCCGCACGTGACCGGTATGCACGATACCGTGCATTGAAATCATTTCGTAAGAGTTATTGGGATCCAAAGGAGAATTTACCTGAAAGTTATGGTGCCGTGTATCACTTTAGTAGCTTTAAGAGTACACAACGTGATGTATTGGAAGATGTGAAGGAGGTAGAAGATATTGTGAAGAGGAGAGGATGGGGTGTTACTGTTGGTGGAAGTGGAGCTGGTGACGATGCAGCCATGATGGATGATGAAGAACGTGATTCTGATGATGAAGAAGAGGAAGATATGGCTCGTTCATGTGTCATACCCGGTGCATATGTTACCATTACACTTGAGAATGTACCACCCTCAGCCTATACCAATCTGTCTCCATCGACACTCCTTGTGGCAGTATCACTCTTACCCCACGAGAACAAGGTGTCAGTACTACACATGGGCTTAACACACTCATCCAAGTCGGAGCATGATACTGAAATCCCCATCAAGTCCAAGGATGTATTAACATTCCGATGTGGATGGCGTACATGGCAATCACGTCCAGTGTTTAGTCAACATAATTTAAATTCAGACAAGCATAAGTTCGAGCGGTACATGCCTGAGGGTGGGGGTGGTACATACTTTGCGGCTAGTGTCTTTGGACCTGTCACGTATGCACCCTGTCCTGTGTTGATGTTTCGTGAGGCCAACGAGGGTAGTAGAACAGGCGATATTGGCAGTGGTAGTATCAAGAAGCGTGAGTTTTTAGCTCACGGGTCAATGCTGGGTGCTGATGCTGATAGGATTGTATTGAAAAGGATTATATTGACGGGATATCCCACGAGAGTACATAAGCGTCATGCTACTGTGAAGTATATGTTTTACAATCCTGAGGATGTCAAGGTAAGAAGAAGACTTTATTCGGTTGTGTATTCGTGTAGTATTTCAACCTATTTCTAACCGAATCTCTTCTTCTCCTCTCTGTAGTGGTTCATGCCCGCAGGTATTACTACAAAGCATGGACTTCAGGGTAACATCATCCAAAGTGTGGGTGATCATGGTGTTATGAAGTGTCTCTTTAATGCACCCATTAAGCAACATGATACTGTTTGCTTGCCATTATACAAGCGTGTATTCCCCAAGTTTGCTCCAGTATCAGGAAAAGATGTAGAAGACGAAGAAGAAGGAGTTGGATCAATGTCAAAACACTTTCGTGTCTTATAAGGAGGTGCTATGATCTGAGACGACTTGTTGTTAGATAGATGTAGTGGTCACCAGAGTAAAATATTAGATGAAGATAAGCATCACAGATGATTATTGCTTATTATGTAATCTATACTTCCATACTACTATGAACCAGCTTCTTCCTTGAATGAACGAGCCATATTTCTTGTACCAGTATGCGGTACTAGTGCCAAATTATCCAACTTGTTGCCATAAACTGGCGAGCACACGCCATTTTCAACAATCCTCTGATCGGCCTCGGAGTGAGGGTTATGTTTAAGATTCTTCTCGGCTTCACTAATCTTAGCCTTACTCTTCTTAAACCAGTCTTCGATAGATGCACGTTCATATGTGATACCGTCGGCCGCAACAACTGGATCATTAGTCATGAGATGAAGACTAATTGGACATACTAGCTCCTCGGGAGGCTCCAAGGTATCGGGTATATTCTTCTCTTGACACTGCGGTAAACTTTGATGTTCCTCGGCAGTAGATTTGTCATCTGATTCGTCATTAAAGTATTCTGATATAGCACGAAGAAATGCCTTACGCTTGAAACCTTTCACTCCTGAACCTTCTCCATCGCCAACCTTCATATCATTGAGATAATCATCCTCATTCACGGCCTCCTTTAAGGCCATCATAGAGTCTATATCTTCAGATTTGACAAGCCAAGTATAGAATTCATCAACACTACCTTTGATACATGACGCTTGTGACCTCAAGAAGATGAGTAATGGATCATTCTCATTTAATGTAAAGTTGGAATAAGCCTTAGATGTATTACTTCTATCGTTGAGACTTGATATAGAAGCATCGGTTATAGTTTCACGGGTGATCATACCTTGACATGAATCAATACCGATTTCAGAAGGTACTTCTTCTTTCGGCACTGCATTGACAGGTGATGTTTCAACGACGGCTACTTCTTTAGTTAGATTGTTGACATTATTGTTGATTGTCTCGCATTGAACTGGGGTCTCTGGAGTATTTGACTCCTCTAGATTTTGTTGAGGTTTAGAGCCATTAGATATATCTTCTGATGCCGAGGTCTTCGATTCTATAGGCACATCCTCTTCTTGATTTGGTGGTCGGGACACAGTAGATGATGGCTTCTTAATACTAACATTCTCTGTGCCAACAGCTTCTTGAATCAACTCGATTGCTTCCCGTACACTCCGTCTACTTCCTGACATGTGTATAGGTATGTAATTATCACCGACGGCTGATGCAACGATGTGTATATCATCCACACCCGATTTGTTTACTATTCCCTTCCTTTTTTTACCTCTGAGATTCTTTGATTGAGAGGACTTAACATAGATAGTTTGCTTAATCTTCGTCACCTGATAGAGATCATATGGCATCCTCAATACCCTTGAAATGAAGTTTACTATCAATATGAGCTTGGGACAAACACCTCGGAATAGTAGTAAGATCATGACACTCAAAAAGAGTATGGACAGTAGCAGAGAACACACCACAAATATCAAATTACGCACGGGCAAAGTTTGAAGCGGGCGGCAAACGGTGCGGTATTGAATAGATCCTTCAATTGAATTCTTATCACACGAACCAACGTCAGCCCATACATCACACGTTTTATGTGGGTCCTTGCAAAGATATTCCCATGCCAACCAGGCCTTACAACTTAGAATTACAAATATAACTAGGACAGCTTTGGTTGTTCGTGCATCATAATTTGTTGAACTTTGACATGTAGAAGACTCCTTCTTCTTCTTTTCCTTCTTTGAGGGTATCTTTGGAGGAGCCGTTGACAACCCGGGAGGCTTCATTGCTTTCTTCCTTTTCTTATGTCGTGGCATACTTTTATTGCTTTGTAAGCGGGTATATAAGTGTATCAAGCCTGGTAGGGCAAATAATACCAAGATGAAAATGAACCAGGACCGATGTAATTCGTGCACTTCCTTTTGATCCATCCGCGTTGGGGGAGGAATCTTAGTTACTCTTTCTCGAACAAATTCAATAATGCCCAACAAATACCAATCTGCATCAGTCAAATCCAAATTATATTCATCAACGACACGCCGAGCTACAGCCAATGGATCATCCCCGTAATTAAATCCAACTGTCAAGTGTTGCTCACTTTCTCCTCTGCCCATTGTCATTGGAAAAGCATGCTCATATTGAATAGATGTTCTCATCCACTTGATAAAGTAACTATTCTCATAATTGGCTTCAACAATTTCTTCAGGTCGGGACCATCTTTTACTTTTGGCATTCCATTCAGATGTAACAGCCTTTCCATCCTTTTGGAATAACTTCATTCCCTCGCTTATGCCTGGAAGCTTATATGATTTCCACTCTGGTAACATTGCAATATCTTCAGGTGTTGGCCGATTACTTTCCTCCTCCGAGCTTAAACTTCCAATTGACAGCAAAGGCGGAGGATCTATTCCAAGCACGGTCAACCAGCCAACTAGTCTAGGGATGATTTTATCCCCAGATTCGTTTTTATAGTAGTCGATGTCATTATCCGTGCAAGGCTGCTCTATGTCAACCTCGGAAATAGACCCCACAACTTTTTTGTAGATCCCATTGTACATCTAAGCAACGTCAACTTCTTCCCAGCCCATTCAGGATCAGATTCGGTTGCAGGTATCTCTTTATGATACCACCGCTCTCCATTATCCTGTATACTCAAGTCATATCTCCCATTGACATGCTTGCTCCCAGCACCAGAAACGATGTATGATAATGGATGACTCTCCCTAATGTATTGTTCAATACCATCAGCAATACGATTTAAATATTTCCAGTCCAGCATATGCTCTTTGATAACGGCTTGTGCGGTATCAAGTGGATCGTCACCATTGTTATATCCAATTAATATCACACTCAGATTATTTTGAACTCTTAAAACATGATCGTAATGTATTGACTTTCTAACAAAATCATCGGCATCCATGGATTCAGTAAGCTGTAAAGGTTTATACCACGTTTTACTTGCGGCGTTCCATTTCGAAGCAACTACAATTCCGTCCTTTTGAAATGCTTTCATATGTCCTTCTTTTAATCCAGTAAGATTCCATCTTGAACTCCATTTGGGTAGCTTGGCAATCTCTTCTGGTGTTAACCCAAAGTTTGGCGTTTGTTCTTCTAAGTCATCATCGTCTTCCCCAAGTTTCTCCAATAGTAATTCTCTCATAAATACCCTTTCCTCGAAATCATTAATACCATGTTTGGACAATATGTAGCTTATCCTATCATGCGTGGATTTTCTAACAAATGATGAATCATCCTCCAGCATATTAAGATAGTCGACCAATGCCTCATCCATGTGTTTTATTACCAATGTTTGAGAAGGAAGATCCAAATCATCCCAGCCTAAGCATAATTCTGCAGCTATAAGTAAATGATCCCGAGTAGGATTGGGTTCATGATGATACCCAACTCTCTTGCATATATCGATTAATACATTATTCTTTAAATCCTTAAGTTCACAGGTAGGTGGGTTTATATCGTTTGCTGTTTTACATTGTGCTGCATTGCAACATATAAAATTGTTGCATATTGTAAGGAGTGCCAAAATGATATGATATTGTTTTCTTGATATTCTCATGGCGGCGGTATCAATCGGCGGCTTCAGTCACTACATAAGTCGTCTATTAATCAATCTGAATGTGAATGGACATACCATTGGCCTTGAGGTGGATAGATGGGAGTTATATATTGTAGATGATGAACCAACTACCAACCAAGTAAGCCGAAGGATACCACCCACCGTGTGTGGGTGGTATGATGCAGTAATTTAGGAAAACCAACGCTAAAAAACCGTGAGGGATGGAGTTGGCTAGGATACCGATGGTATCAACTCTCATAATTTTGCAAACTCATTATGTATAGTAATTGCAAAGAAGCGGCTCTTCCTATGCCTCTATCCTTCTATCATATCGTTAGGCTACAATAAAGTATACCTCTATTAATAAGTTATAGCTTTAAAGTCGGCGCCGCAGAGCTGTAAAAAATAGGACATCAATATCTCATTGCAAAAAATTGAACACATCTTGTGAACACATTATGTAATAACCTTACAAAAATGTGAGGATGAGTGGGGTTTACAATATAAAATGGTAGAAAGTATAAAACGATTAGGGTATTACAGTTTATAGATATGCTATAACGTGCAAATATTGGGTGGGTCATGTGACCCCGGTAGTAAATGTGTGTATGGTGGATTACATGGAACAATAATAATGATTACTATTTCTTACACATGGTAGTATTGATCGTACCTAAGTTAATATTTCTGCTATGTACACGGAGTATACTGTCTCGATGGAGTCATTATTACAATCATCTCATTTACCAAATGATCGTGTATATGTGGAGTATAGATGTTTGACTTATTTGCACAGACTTATTTGCATCAGATCATATTTACGATTATTGAATTGAGCGGAGTACAGGCTCATACGATTCATATTGTATATTTTTGAATTGGTAGTTGTGGTTATCTCATAATTCATCTGCATTGGATCAATCTAACGTCATCAACTCATCAATATGAATCTTTGTACAAACTCGTTGATGGATGTACAAGGATTATGGGCATGGGTATGTTTGTTGCCTTTTTACATGCTGACCACCCTTCTTTTGGTAGTTGGCAAGTCGGATACTATTGCTCTAGCTGAATATTGTGGATGCAAAACATGCAATGATGAAGTATGGAATTCATATGCCACAGATTCAGACGGTACGTATACTTGTGGAGGTCGTATCAACTGGCTTCAGTCAACCATGGGCTTTTTGGAAGTAGATGCCTGTACAAAGGTTAGTGATGAGTTCATTGATGGTCCTTGTGGTCCTGTTCCTTTGAAGTGTACATCACCTACTCCCACACCTCCTGAGACTACATACTGTGGTGTGGATTGTTGTACGGAAGATGTATGGAATACTTTAGCTACGGATAGTGATGGTACGTATACTTGTGGGGATCGTATCAAATGGCTGCAGTCAAATCGAGGTTATGAGGAGAGTGAAGCTTGTGCCAAGGTTTCATTGGAATTTCGTAAGTCGAAGAATGTTTAGTTGATATTATGATGATCATGTTCTTGCATTCCTCACACATAATGTGCTCATGCGTTCTCTAAATATACAACAGCTGATACATGTCTTTGTGATTCTACTTCATGCGGAGCTCCTCCTTCCCCAATCGAGCCTGAGACAACTACAAGCAGTACTATCACCACCACAAAGTGTAATGGCTGCTCTGTCCTGATGCCTGGTGCAACGAGAGCTTATCAAACTGTAATGTTTGTACAGGTACATTCTTCGGAAGTGACGGTTCAACTCCTTCGACACCGCCAACTCTTAGGCCTGCCACAACTTCTCCCAAGTTACCCACGACAGAACCAACCATTTCCACTGGCATGTGTGGCTGTTCATCATGTACTGGAAATATATTCAATTCTCTTGCTGATGGGCATACTTGTGGAGATCGGGTACAGTGGGTCATTGAGAACTATGGATACACGGAATCACAATCATGCAAGCTGGTTGCTGACGAATATCCTTCCATTTGTGGATCATGTCACTCTTATCATTGTGGATCATTCCCTCCAGCACCCACTCGCCCTCCAGCATCGTCTCCAATTCAAGTTGACTCAGTGAAAGTGATGAGTTATAATACTGAATACACTGGCTATTTTGATGGTCGGTTAGATAACTTTGCAAACCATATTAAAGATGTAAATGCAGATATAGTCGGTTTGCAAGAATGTCAAAATGCAAACAGCATTGCCGAAAAGTCTGGATACACCCTCCTTGCTACTTCCGCAAGTAGCAATGGAAACACAATCTTGTACAACTCAGCTCTTCTTCAAGAGGTTAGCAGTGGAATCTTCAACATTCCTCGAGATGTAAGTTCAGTATGTATATCTTTATCTTCTGATCACATTACTTGTGTCTAATCTACTCCGTGCCTTGTTTACTTCTAGGACTATAGCATACGTACCATATCCTGGGCAAAGTTTCGTTTCATCTCAAGTGGTAACGAGGTTTTGTTCTTCAATACACATCTTCCTCATCGACATAATCAAGCCTCGGATCCAAATACACACTCCATTATTGCAAAGATGCTACTTGATAAGAGGAATGAGCTTGGTTCAGGACCTACGCTAGTCACTGGAGACTGTAATCCATTCGCATCATCGGGTAGTAGTAATGGCTCATTCGAAGATAATCTTGCAGCAGGAGGGCTTGAATTGGTTCATATGGCTAATGGAAGTACTGGAGGATATGCAGGTCTTGATAAGATCTTTGCATCGGAATCAGATTGGACTTGGTCGAATGCTCAGGATGTTGGAACTGGTAGTAGTGATCATCCTGCAATAGTTGCTGATATGAACTTACTTATCAACTGAAAGCTTTTTCCCCATTTACATGTAAAGTCTCGCACTGCCCCTGGAGTTTAAACAAGTATTCATATGTAATTAGTAAACATGCATTGCCTTTAAGATGAATATTAACTTATATGTATGATATGATGTAATTTCTACTTCTGCTCCGCTCCATGATAGCCTTTACCTTGTCGTATACTCATATATCATAAGTACTAATTGTATCAACATTCCTACTCTTTGTATGTCCGGGCCACGTTCCTGACGACTGTGTTGGGTACCAATGCCATATTATCCATCTTTGTACCATATACCGGTGAACAGATACCCGTGTTGACAACTCTCTTATCAGCCTCTGAATGAGGATTGTGTTTGAGATTATCTTGAGCCTCAATAATCTTTGCCTTGCTCTTCTTAAACCAATCTTCGATAGATGCTCGTTCGTTGTGATACCGTCTGCTGCCACCACTGGATCTTTAGTCATGAGATTAAGACTAATTGGGCATACAAACTCTTCAGGAGGCGGAGCGCTGTCAAGTCTTTGTGTTGAAGCCTTGTTTTTACTCTCATCATCTTTTGACTTGGTATCTGACTCGTCATTAAAGTATTCTGATATGGCACGGAGGAATGCCTTACGCTTGAACCCCTTCACTCCTGAACCTCCTCCATCACCAACCTTCATATCATTTAGATAATCATCCTCATTCACAGCTTCTTTTAAGGCCAACATCGAGTCAATGTCCTCAGACTTGACAAGCCAAGTGTAGAATTCGTCCACGCTGCCCTTGATACATGACTCTTGTGATCGTAAGAAGATGAGCAGTGGGTCGTCCTCATTCAATGTAAAGTTGGAATATGCCTTTGACACATTACTTCTATCATTGAGACTTGACATAGAAGCATCGGTTATAGTTTCACGAGTCATTCCTTGACATGAATTGATACCGATCTCTGATGGTACTTCTTCTTCTTCTTCTTCTTCTTCTTCTTGCACTGCTGTATCAAGGTGTGATTCAACGGCGGTTGATTCTCTAGCCAGTTTGTTGCCACTAGCGATCTTTGTTTCACATTGTACTGGAGACTCTGTAGTTGACTTTTGATTCGGCTGAGGTTCAGAAGTATTAACTGTAGCAGACACTGATTCTTGAACCGACATGGTATTGGATGGCTTAGTAGTACTAACATTCTTTTTGCCAACAGTTTCTTGAATCATTTCAATTGCCTTACGAACAGACTGCCTACTTCCTGTCAAATGCACTGCTTCATGACTACTGTTAGTTGACTCGATCTGTATATCATCAACACCCGATTTGTTGATTATCTCCTTCTTCTTCTTCCCCTGCTTACCGCTGAGATTCTTTGATCGAGAAGTTTTAACATAGACTGTCTGGTGTATCTTCTTTGCCTGATAGATCTCAAATGGCATCCTCAATACCCCTGAAATAAGGCCGGGTATGGAGCAAGGTTTTCTTAGTGCACCCAAAATGTAGCCTAATACCAATATGAACATGGGGCGCAGTCGATTCCATTGTAGAATGATGAGGAGACTTAAGAAGAGTAGGATTATCAGGATGCCCATGTTCAGTTCACACATATAATCTTCTTTGCAAGGATCTCCATATCTAACAAACAAGATTGCACAGCTCAGACTTAAAAATGTGATGGTAGCAGGTGCATATGCTACACCTCGAAAAAGCAGTAGGATAGTGCAACTCAAAAAGAACATGGTTAGCAGCAGAATAATCGCCCAATAAATCAAATCAAGCACAGCCAAAGTTTGAAATGGTTGACAAACGTTGCGGTATTGAATAGATCTTTTGATGGAAGTCTTATCGCACGGACTGTTCCATAAATTACACGCTTTGTGTGGGTTTTGGCAAAGATGTACCCATCCATACCATATCCTATAACATAATATTCCGCATATAATCAGGACAGATATTACTGTTCGTGCGTCACATTTCGGCTTCTTCTTTATCAAGATGCTGATATATTTTATTGCTTTGTCAAATGTTTTGATAGTAATCGTTCTCAGATATTGCCAACTTGCACAAACCGATGACCAAATAGTAGAAGAAAGTGAACTAATAGTTGACTTTTTCTTGGGTATCTTTGGAGGAGCCGATGATGATACCTTGCTGGCACTTGTCATTCCTTTCTTGGGAGAGTTAGATGGTGCGGTAGTAGTAGATACTTGTTGGGTTCTAGTAGGCGGCAGCTTGATATCCTCATCTACATTCTCTTTACCGATTGCTTGTTGAATCAATACAAATGCCTTTTGCACAGCTTCCTCGCTCCCTTTTATATGCACAGGTACATATACCACTCCGTTGGAAGCCTCGATCTTGTTCATAACCGTAGGTTGATCTGTCTTCCTTTCAAGTTTGATATCCTCGACGCCTGACTTGCTTCTTAATCCCTCGATCTTTCTCCCTTGATTTCCATTTAACCTCATTGTAGCAGACAACTTGACATATATCGTCTTCTTCGTTATAGGTCCTTGAGATCTCTTCTTTGGATCTGGCTTCATTGCTTTCTTCCTTTCTTACGCTGTGGTGGCAACAGCAACGAGTACAACACATACATGCCGAGCAATATACATATCAATACAAAAGTAGCCGTGAACTTGTCTTCCACTCCTCTTTGTTTCGGTACTATCCTACCCTTAATCTCTCTTTGCTTTCTCATAATCATTCCGGTAATGCCCTCCAAATGCATATGTGGATCATCAGGGGGGTTCTCAAGATTATACTCATCAATCACACGCAGAGCTACAATCATTGGGTCCTCTTCATAATCAAACCCAATGAGCACGTCTCCTTTCTGTTCGACTGATAATGGGAAGACTCGTTCATACTTAGTTGTCTTTTTCATCATGTCTAAAAACAAGTCGACGCTGCCAACGTAATTTGATTCAATCGCTTCTTTAGGTTGAGACCATCCAAATTTGTCTTTGTATTGGGAGGTGACAACCTTTCCATCTTTTTGAAACAACTTCAACTCCTCTCCTATGCCAGGAATGTTATACGAATCCCATTGGGGTAACTTGGCAACCTCTTCTGGTGATAGCAATCTATCATCCCCCCTCTCAATATGTGTATTTCCTGATATTCGTTGACGTTGAACAACTGCTTCTATTCCTTGAATGTACCTTGCAAAAATGTTCATATAATTCACATATGAGTCTGTATCGTTAATACCCAAATTATATTCCTTGAGAACACGCTGAGCAACTAAGATTCAGTGAATATTGTGGTGCATACTCATACTGAATTGACTTTTTCATCAATTCTACAAACCATCTATTCTCCCCATTGGATTGGTGAGAAAGTTTATTTTGGGACCATGTCTGACTTTCGGTACTCCATTGAGAGATCACTACCTTTCCGCCCTTACGGTATAGTTTTATCTGCCCATCCATTACGCCAATATTAGTAACTTCATTCCTATCTTTCCAGTTTGGTAGCTTGGAAATCTCTTCCAGTGATGGTCCACCATTTGACTGTTCCAGTTCATCCTCTTCTTCTTCGAGCGTCTCTAGAAACAATTTCCGCAGAGTTGACTTTTCCTCCACATCATTAATACCATGCTTTGATAATAAGAAACTAATCCTATCATGTCTGTTTTTCTTGAGGAATGATCGATCCTTCATCATTTTAAGATAGTAGAGATATAAACTATCAACAATAGCATCGTTCTCTAATGCCTCATCAATTTTCTCCGATATCATTTGTTGAGCTATTTTCTTTTCCTCAATACCGAGGACATCTGACTTATGGATACTATCATATTCTTCAACAGGAACGACGAGGCACATTTGTGCAGCTAAAGTTAATTCCTCTCGAGTAGGATTAGGTTTGTGATGATATCCAACTCTCTTGCAAACATCTATCAATTCTTCATCACTCATGTCTTCGAACTCATCCGATTCTTCATCTATGTCTTCTAGTGATTCGAAAAACTCTATCACATCAATATCTTCTTCAATAATTATATCTTTTTCTTCCCATTCAGGTAACTCGGAAATCTCTTCTGGAGTCGGTCCATAACTGTCATTTGCCTGTTCCAGTTCAGCCTCTTCTTCTTCAAGCGTCTCTACAAACAATTTCCGCAGAGTTAACCTTTCATCCTTATCATCAATACCATGCTTTGATAATAAGTAACTAATCCTATTATGTCTGCTTTTCTTGACAAATGATCGATCCTTCATCATTTTAAGATAGTCAAGATATAAACTCTCAACAATAGTAGCAACTTTCTCCAATGCCTTTTCAATATTTTCAAATACCTCTAGTCGTCTCTTCTCTCTCGTCTTAGCGCTATAACCGTTCAAATGTTCCTCAGCGGCAACGCACATTATTGCAGTATAAACTAGTTGTTCTCGGGTAGGGTTTGGTTTGTGGCGATATCCAATACTCTCACATATATCAATCAATACATCATTATCTAAATTTTCAACAGGATTCACGGATGTAGGCAAATCATCAAACCCATCTGCAAGATACTCATCGAGCTGTTTCGATGCCTCTGGTATGATACCTTGCATATAATGTTTACTGTCAATTTCATAACATAGTTTTGCACTATACACTAATTGCTTCCGAGTAGGCTTAGTCTTATAGATATACCCAACTTTCTCGCATAAATTTCTTATTACTTTATCCTTTAAATCCTCAATTTTACAGGTAGGTGGGTTTATATCTTCCACCGCTTTGCATCTTGCTGCATAGCAACATATTATTTTTTTTGAGGCAAGGAGAGCCAAAATGATATGACGTTTCCGTATTGTTTTCATGGCGGCGGTATCAGTCGGTGGTTTCAGTCACTAGATAAGTCGTCTGCTAATCGATATGAACACGATGGGTATTACACAGACGATACAAGCCGTCAATAGTAGACTCAATACTCAATACACCAACACAGTATGGTAGTTCATTAAGGATACCACAACAACTCTCATAAAATTCCTTAAATTACTAAAACATGGCGGACGATATGAAGGTAGATGCCCCGGCCACTAGCGCCCAAATAATCAAGAAGAAACGGCCACAAGTCAATGACGAATC